>Ga0184619_10000017_pt1 | contig 65460 bp, 61 predicted proteins | sample PLM0_60_b1_FD_133146 | JGI IMG/M metagenome (GOLD analysis project Ga0184619, IMG submission 133146) | Groundwater sediment microbial communities from an aquifer in East River, Colorado, USA - PLM0_60_b1 | ecosystem: Environmental > Terrestrial > Soil > Riparian zone | place: USA: East River...
CCTGGGTGCAGATCCGAACGGTATCGCAACGACCGAAGGCGCGCCTGCCTGCAAGTAGGCTTGCGAGCTTGAGGGCTTGAGCAGCAGACGTCAGCGGCGGGGGCTTCCCCGCCGCTTCGTTTTTCTGCCTATTCCAACGCCATGCCGGCCAAGCCTGCGCTCCGGACCGAGCTCCTCTTCTATTTGTCGTTCCTCGCGGGCGCCGCCCTGCTCGTCGGGGTCGCGACGATCCTCGTCGCGAGTGCGTTCGCGCCGGAGCGCACGTTCGCGATGGTGATGATTCTGGTGACCCTGGAGGTGGGGGTGTTCGTGGTGTTCGGCCGCCACCTGGTGAACCGGCTGGTGCTGTGGCCGCTCGAGCGGGTGGTCGCGACCGCGGACGCGGTGGCCGATGGCGATCTGGCGCGGCGCGCCCCCGACGCGGAGACCCGAGACTTCGCCACCCTCGCCGAGCGGCTCAATCGCATGACCGACCATCTGCTCGATGCCCAGGGCCAGCTGGTGCGTTCGGAGAAGCTCGCGAGCATCGGCCGCCTGGCGGCCGGCATCGCCCATGAGGTGGGGAACCCCCTGGGCGCGATCGGCACCTATGTGGAAGTGCTGCGGCGCCGCGGCGCGGATCCCGAATGGGTGGCCGGCGTCACGCGCGAGCTCGAACGGCTCGACCGCATCGTGCGCGGTTTGCTCGATTACGCGCGCCCGCAGGACGAGACGCTCGCCCCGCTCGATGCCGGCGTGGTGGCGCGGAGCGCATACGGCCTGCTCGAGGCGCAGGGAGCGCTCAAGCCCGTACGGCCCGTCCTCGAGGTCGCGCCCCACATTCCGCGCATCCTGGGGCGGGCCCACCAGCTGGAGCAGGCGATCGTCAACCTGGTGCTGAACGGGATCGACGCCGCGCCGGGCGGGGCCTTGGTCCTCGGGGCGAGGGCGTGGGCGTACGAGCGGCGGCGCCCCCCGCCGCAGCGCGCCGGCGACCCGCCGCCGACGACCTTCCCCCGTCTCCCCGAGCGCCGGCCCGTGCGCCCCGAGTTCACGGTCGGGCAGGCGGGGGCGCTGCTGTACGTCGCGGACTCGGGGCCGGGCGTGGCCCCCGAGGACCGCGACAAGATCTTCGACCCCTTCTTTACGACCAAACAGCCGGGCCGGGGCACCGGGCTGGGGCTCGCCATCGTCGCCCGCGCCGTGCACGACATGGGAGGCGTGGTCTGGGTGGACGCCGCCCGCGAGGGAGGGGCGGCGTTCAAGATGTTCTTCCCGGAGCACCCATGATTGCGGATTGGCGATTGCGGATTGCGGAATCGATGGGCTTGCTTGGGTGCTGGGAGCTGGCGTGGGGAGCATGGGCCAGTCCGGCTAATCCGCAATCCGCAATCCGCAGTCCGCAATTGTCATGACCCGCGTGCTGGTCGTCGATGACGAACCGGGCCTCCGCCAATCGCTCGGCCTGCTGCTCGCCGACGCGGGCTACGACGTGGCGGCCGAAGGCGACGCCAGGCGTGCGCTGGAACGCGCGCTCGCGGAGTCGTTCGACCTCGTGCTGTGCGACGTGCGCATGCCCGACATGGACGGTCTCGGGTTCCTGCGCGCCTACAAGGCGCGCGGCGGCTCCGCGCTCGTCATCATGATGAGCGCGTACGGCGGCGAGGAGGCGGCCGTCGCGGCCATGAAAGAGGGCGCGTACGACTACATCCCCAAGCCGTTCCGCCCCGACGAGGTGATCCTGACGCTCCGCAAAGCGGAGGAGCGTGAACAACTCGGCAACACCATCGCGACACTAAGAGCGCAGCTCGACAGCAACCCAGCCGCCCGGGCGTTGATCGTCGAGAGCCCGGCGATGCGCCAGGCCCTGGAGATCGTGGCCCGCGTGGCGGCACACCCCACCACGGTGCTGATCACCGGCGAGCGCGGTACCGGCAAAGAGGTGGTCGCCCAGGCGATCCACCGGGCCAGTCCCCGAGCGGCCGGCCCGTTTGTCGCCGTGAACTGCGCGGCGATCCCCGATACGCTGCTCGAGTCGGAGCTATTCGGCTACGTGAAGGGAGCGTTTACCGGCGCCGCCGCAGACCGCCCGGGACTGTTCGAGCAGGCGGGCGGCGGCACCCTGCTCCTGGACGAGATCGGCGAGCTGCCGCTGGCGCTCCAGGCGAAGCTGCTGCGCGTGCTGCAGGAGAGCGAAATCCGCCGCGTGGGGGACCAGAAGACTCGGCGGGTCGACGTGCGGCTCTTGGCTGCGACCGCCCGGGACCTCGCGGCCGAGGCGGCGGCGGGCCGGTTCCGGCACGACCTGTTCGATCGCCTCAACGTGATCGCGATTCATCTGCCGCCGCTCGCCCAGCGACGCGAGGACATCGCCCCGCTGGCGCGCCATTTCGCCGCGCAGCTCGCCCGCCGGCTGGGTCGGCACGTGACGCTCGGCGAGGCGGCGCTCCAATGGCTCGGCGAGCAGCGCTGGCCCGGCAACGTCCGTGCGCTCGAGCACGCGATCGAGCGGGCGGCGGTGCTGTCGGACAAGGACACGCTCGAGCCGGAGGATTTCCGGAAGGAACCTCTCCCCTCTCCCCTCCCTCCTGGGGAGAGGGGAGAAGGGCGAGGGACGCTCCGTGACGTCGTCGAGGCCGCTGAGCGCGAGGCCATCGCCGCAGCGCTGGGGGCGGCGGCGGGCAACCGCCGCGAGGCGGCGAAGCGGCTCGGCGTGAGCTTGCGAACCCTGTTCTACAAGATGGACCGGTACGGCATCGAGTAGTGCAGCATTCTGCACTTATGCAGCAACTTGCAGTACACGCAGCTCACGCCGCAAATCATAACTCGTTGTTCAGTAATAACTTATACAATGGCACGTGGTGTGATAGCAGTATCACACCGACTGGAGGAATACCGTCATGCGTCGCACAGGCTTCACGACCATTGAAATGGTCATCGTGGTCGTCATCATCGGGATCATCGCCGCGATGGGCTTCCCGACGATCCGACGGTCGCTCGACAAGGTGAACGTGCGCTCGGCGCGCGACGCGCTGGGGACGGAGGCGGCGATCGCGCGCTCCGCCGCGATTCAGCGCGGCTGCCGCGGGGTGCTGCACTTCACCTCGGGGGCGAACGCGACGGTGTGGGTGACGACACAGTGCGGGGCCAAGGTGGACACGGTGGCCGGGGTCGAGAAGCTGAGCAGCCGGTTCAACGTCACGCTGACGGCCACGCGCGATTCGGTGCAGTACGACCCGCGGGGCCTGAGCCTGGACAACGCCGTGACGCTGGTGCGCATCGACGGCAAGGCGGGATTCAAGGACTCGGTGCAGATCAACTCGATCGGCAAGGTGGTGCGGCCATGAAGACCCAACAGGGGTTCACGATCGTCGAAGTGATCATCGCCATCCTGGTGCTCACCGTGGGGCTCTTGGGGCTCGTGACCTCGGGGGCGCTGGTGACACGCATGATCGGCCGGGGCCAACGCTCCGCCGTGGCGGCGCAGTACGCGCAGCGTCGGCTCGAGATGCTGCGGACCAGCGGCTGCAACTCGCAGGCATCGGGCACCGAGGTGTGGAGGCGCGGCAGCACGCCGGTCGATTCCGTCAGCTGGCACTTCACGAACCTGGCGGCCAACCACTGGCAGGTCGTGGTGCGCAGCAAGTACCAGACGGCGCTCGGCAAGTGGCGCAGCGACAGCTCGGAAACGGAGATCTCATGCCTCTTCTAGCACGCCGAGGGTTCACCCTCATCGAGCTCATGGTCGCCCTGGTGTTGATGGGGCTCGTGTCCACCGCCGTGTACAAGGTCCTGGTCTCGAACCAGCGCCTCTACCTGGCGCAGACCCAGCAGATCGATCTCCAGCAGAACATCCGCGCGGCGGCCACCATCCTGCCGGCCGAGTTCCGCGAGCTGGACGCCGCGGACGGCGACATCACGGGCATGGGGCCGGACTCGATCCGCATGCGCGCGATGCGCCAGCTCGCGTTCGTGTGCAACACGCCGGCGCTGGGAGGGGGGATCGGCCAGCTCGACCTCACCATCCGGGCCACGCCGATGTACGGCAACCGGCTGTCGTTCGCCGCGGGCGACTCGCTCCTCGTCTATTGGGAGGGTGACCCGTCGAAGCGCTCGGACGACATCTGGCTTCCCGCTCAGGTGCAGAGCATCCTCGCCACCGGCGCGGTGTGCAACGACAGCGGGCCGACCCTGAATCAGGGCTTCTCGCTGCGGATGCAGCCGAATTGGATCAACAACGCGGCGCTGAACATCGCCAACGCGATCACGCGCGGCGCGCCGGTGCGCGGCTACGACAAAGTGGTGTACCGGACCTATCAGGCCGCGGACGGCAACTGGTACTTGGGGCAGCGCAATCCCGCGCAGGGCGGCACCATCCAGCCGGTGATCGGCCCGCTCATCGGTGCCAATGGGGTCACCTTCAGTTACTACGACAGTATCGGGGCAGTGACGAACCTGCCGACGCAGGTGGCGCAGATCGAGATCGTGCTGCGCGCCCGCACGGCGTCGCCGATCCGCAGTGGCGGTGCCGGTGTGCAGGCCTACAAGGTGGACAGCATGGTGACCCGCGTGGCGCTGCGGAACAACCCGCGGTGCGGACCGGGCTCGATGCCTCCCCGCCCGTGCAACTGACGGGCGGGCTCACGTGAACCTCAAGGAGTCTCGTATGAAGCAGGTCCTGCATAACGAGCGCGGCATGGCGCTCGCCATCGCGATCGTCGCGCTCGTCGTCGTGGGTGCGCTCATCGCCGGCGCTTTCTTCTCCGGCACCCAGGAGCAGCGGGTGGCCGAGAACGAGCGCCGGGTCCAGGCATCGTTCGGCGTCGCGGAGCAGGGCGTGTATGACGTCATCCGGGGCTGGTCCGCGCCCGCCGCCAAGGCGACGTACAACGGCCTCTATCCCTACCCGGCGAAGGGTCCGTCCAAGGACACCGTGCTGATCGGGAAGCGGACGGCGACGAGCAAGACGGGAAGCTACAGCGGCACGCTGTTCAAGCTCAACGACGAGCTCTTCCTGATCGACGTGAGCGCCCAGGATACGGTGAGCCTCGCGGGGCGCATCCGGGGCGGCGGGGCGAGCCAGCGGCTCGGCTTGCTCGCGCGCATCCGGCCGCTGGCGATCAACACGCAGGCGGCGGTCACGTCGGGCGGCAGCAACGTGGTGGTCGGGAGCGCCAGTGTCGACGGCTACGATCACGTGCCGACCGGCTGGGCAGGCTGCCCCCCGCTCGATTCTGCCAAAGCTGGCATCCGGACGCAGTCGGACGGGACGGTCTCGACCAGCGGGCACCCCACGCTGCTCGGGAACCCGCCGGTGCTCAAGGACCCGACGCTCGCGGACAGCTCGTTCTCCATCTACGGGGACGTGAAGTACACGGACCTGGCCGCCAGCGCCTCGGTCACCCTGCCGGCCCAGAACTTCTCGAACTCGATCGGCCCGGCGATCCTGAACGGCGCCTGCAACACTGGCGTGCTGACGAACTGGGGCAGCCCAACCGCCCCGACCGGCCCGTGCGGCAGCTATTTCCCGATCATTCATATCACGGGGACCGGTTCCGTCATCAATGGGCAGGAAGGTCAAGGCGTCCTGCTCGTGGACGGCAGCCTGGACGTCCAGGGCGGGTTCCAATTCTACGGGGTCGTGATCATCAAGGGCTCACTCAAGACCTCGGGCGGTGGCAGCACGCCGGCCCACTTCTGGGGCACGGTGATGGTCCAGGATACGGCGGCGTTCACCGACACGACCAACAACATCTCCGGCGGCGCCAACCTCATGTACTCTAAGTGCGCTATTCTCAAGGCGTTGAACAAGACGGGGGTGGGGTCGATGATGCGGTCGCGGGGGTGGGTCCAGCTGTTCTAGAACGACGTAGACAGAACCAGGGGCGGGGGCATATTGACGTTTGCCCTCGCCCCTCTCGTTTTTGGCCCCAGGCACACAAATTGCTTTTTTCGGAGGTGATCCGGCTTTCGATCAGCGGCGTCGACCAAGGAGTCCGATATGAAGCGTGTCCTGAAGAACGAGCGCGGCATGGCGCTCGCCCTTGCGATCGTGGCGCTCGTCGTCGCGGGTGCCCTCGTCGCCGGCGCATTGTTCGCGGGTACCCAGGAGCAGCGCGTAGGTGAGAATGTGCGCCGAGCACTGACGTCGTTCGGCGTCGCGGAGGAGGGGGTCTACGACATCACCCGCGGCTGGGACGCCAACAGCGCCAGGTACGCCGCGTTGTATTCATACCCTGCGACACAGCCGGCCCTGAGCTCGGTGGTCATCGACACGACGCCATCAGCGAGCAAGACGGGGAGCTACAGCGGCACGCTCTTCAAGCTCAACGACCAGCTGTACGTCATCGACGTGACGGGGCAGGACAGCATGAGCCTCGCCGGGCGCGTCCGGGGTGGCGGCGCGAGTCAGCGGATCGGACTGCTCGTGCGCATCAAGCCGCTGATGCTCGGCGCACCGGCTGCCCTGACGTCCGGCGGCGCCAACGTGCTCGGCGGCAACGCCAGCATCAACGGCAACGATCAGACGCCTCCCGGGTGGACCGGATGCGGGCCCACGGATAGCGCCGGGGCGGGCGTCCGTACCCAGACGACCAATACCGTCGCCATCAACGGCCACCCGACCGTTCTCGGGAACCCGGCCGTGCTCAAGGACCCGACGCTGGCGGATAGCTCATTTTCCCTGTACGGGGACATGACCTACGCGCAGCTGGCCAGCAAAGCCCAAATCACGCTGCCGGCGCAGGACCTCTCGACTACGATCGCGCCGGTCGTGTCGGGCGGCACGTGCCGCAACACCGTGCTCACCAACTGGGGCAGCCCGAGCGATCCCACCGGTCCGTGCGGTCAGTATTTTCCGATCATCCACATCACCGGTACCGGCGCCGCCCTCAGCGGCCAGGAAGGTCAGGGCGTCCTGCTGGTAGACGGGAGCCTGAGCGTACAGGGCGGGTTCCAGTTCTTCGGTGTGGTGATCATCAAGGGTTCGCTCAAGACCTCGGGAAGCGGCGGCAGTCCGGCCCACTTCTGGGGGACTGTAATGGTGCAGGATACGGTAGCGCTCGCCGACACGACCAACAACATCACCGGCAACGCCAACCTCTTGTATTCTAAGTGCGCTATTGACAAGGCGTTAAACAAGACGGGCGTAGGGACGATGATGCGGTCGCGGGGGTGGGTCCAGCTCTACTAAAGTCGCCTAACTCTCAGCAAGCAAAGTAGTTGTTGGGTTGGCCTCAAGTAGGTTCGAGGCTTGACAGGATAAGGGCCGGGGCTTACTGTAGTTTGCCCTTGCCCCCTCTTGTCTTTAACCCCTTAGGCAGCTATGGCCCTGTTCGGGTTCTTGGGCGGCAAAAAAACCTCGGTGGGCTTGGACATCGGCTCCGGCATCATCAAGCTGGCGGTGATCGACCATTCCGGCAGCGAGCCCGAGCTGGTGAAGGTGGCCACGACCGAGGTCGCCGCCGACGCCATCGTGGAGGGAGAAGTCATGGACCCCGGGATCGTGTCGGAGGCGATCCGGGGGCTCTTTTCCACGGCCGGGGTCAAGCAGAAGTCGGTGGTGACGGCGGTGGGCGGTCGCGACGTGATCGTCAAGAAGATCCAGATGGACCGGATGAAGGAAGCGGACGCGCGGGAAGTGATCCGGTGGGAGGCCGAGCAGCACGTGCCGTTCGACATGGCGAACGTGGAGCTCGATTTCCAGATCCTCGACCCGGACGCCGAAGGGCTGCAGATGAGCGTCCTGCTCGTCGCGGCCAAACGGGAGCTGGTCGACAGCCGCACGTCGCTGCTGGCGGAGGCGGGGCTCGACCCCGCGATCATCGACGTGGACGCGTTCGCGATCCACAACGCCTTCGAGCTGAACCATCCCGACGCGATGCAGGGGGTGGTGGGGCTCGTCAACATCGGTCACGAAGTGACCAACGTGAACATCCTGGACGACGGCGTCCCCGTGCTGACGCGGGACCTGTCGGTGGGGACGCGGCGATTCCGGGAAGATCTGCAGCGCGAAAAGGGGCTCTCGGCGGAGGACTCGGAGCGGGTGATTCAGGGCCAGACGCAGAGCGCGGACCTGGCGGCGTACGTGGACGCGCGGGGTGAGGAGATCGCGGTGGGGGTGGAGCGGGCGGCGGCGTTCCTGGCGACGGCGTCGCGGTCGGCCGGCGGGCTGGGGCGTGTGTACACGATCGGCGGCGGGGCCCGCATTCCCGGCCTGAACGAAGCGCTCGCGGCCCGGCTGCGGGTGTCGGTGGAGCTGGCGAGCCCGGTGCAGCGGCTCAAGGTGCGCGACGCGGTGTTCGAGTCGGTGTCTGTGGATGAGATGGCGCCGCTGCTGATGCTGTCGGTGGGCCTGGCGCTGAGGCGCGTCGCATGATCGAAATCAATCTTCTCCCCGGCAAAAAGAAGAAGGCGGCGCCCGGCGCGGGCTTCAAGCTCGCGCTGCCCGATTTCCAGGGGCTGATCGCCAGCATCAAGAATCCGTGGCTCTTGGTGGCGAGCCTGGCCTCGGTAATCGTGGTGGGCGGCGGGCTGCTGCTGTTCATCACGCAGAGCACGCGGCTGCGGGTGCTCAACGGGAGGCTCGCCGACGTGCAGGCCGAGAAGCGGCGGTTCGACGCGGTGATCGCCCAGAAGCGCCAGTCGGAGCGGATCCGTGACTCGCTGGTCGCGGAGATCACCATCATCCGCGGCATCGACGCCGACCGCTACGTCTGGCCGCACGTGCTGGACCAGATCACCAAGGCGCTGCCCCCGTACACCTGGCTCACGGGCGTCGCGGTGGCCGGAGGCGCCAATGTCGCGCCGGGCTCGCCGGGCGCGACGTCGTCCCCGACCGCCACGGACTCGGCCGGCGCGCCGCAGGTCCGTGTCTGGATCACGGGGAGCACGGTGGACATCCAGGCCTACACGACGTTCCTGCGGCAGCTCGCCGCGTCGCCCTGGCTCACCGACGTGACGCCGGCGACGACGTCGACCGTGATCGAGGCCGACCGGCCGGTGACCGCGTTCAACGTCGCGGTGCGGTTCCGGGTGGCCGACTCGGTGTACATGCGCACCGTCCCCATGACCCAGTCGGCGAGGTAGCGCCATGGCGCTGCTGCCGCAGGACAAGCAGAGCCAGGTGATGCTGCTCATCACGCTGGGCATGGCGGGCCTCGGGTGGGCCTTCTGGAACTACTGGGCCCAGCCCACGGGCGCGCAGATCGAGGCCACGCGCACGCAGGTCGACAGCCTGCAGCTGATCGTCGACCGGGCGAAGCAGGATCTCGCGAGCGGCACGGTGGAGGACCTGCGCCGCAAGGTGGAGGAGTACACGGCGCTGCTCTCGGTGATGCGCCAGCTGGTGCCCGAGAAAAACGAGGTCCCCGCGCTGATCGACGACATCTCGACCAAGGCGAAGGTCCGCGGCGTCACCATCGGGCGCATCGAGCCCCTGGCGGTCGAGGCGGGGCAGCCGTTCGACACGTACAAGTATCGGCTCGAGATCATCGGGCACTACGACCAGCTCGGCGAGTTCCTGTCGGACATCGCCAGCCTGCGACGCATCATCGTGCCGCAGGACGTGCTCCTGAAGCACGCGGCGGGGCAAGCGCAGAAACTCCTGGGCGACACGCTGGGCGCGCTGCTCGAAGCGCAGTTTTCGATCCGCACGTTCGTGAAGGCGGCGGCGCCGCCGCCCGCGCCGGCGAAGAAAGGCGCGACGCGGTGACCGCGCGCCTGGTGGTGTGCCTCGTGGCGCTCGTCGCCACGGGCTCGCTCGCGGCGCAGGCAAAGCCCCAGCCCGCGGGCCGGGCCGACAGCGCCAAGGCGGACGCGCCCAAGAAGGCCGACAGCACGGCGGCGCCGATGCTGGTGCGCGAGGTGTTCTCCTACGAGGGCGGCGGGCGGGATCCGTTCATGTCGCTGCTCCGCTCGGGCGACATCCGGCCGCTCCTGTCGGACCTGAAGCTGGTCGGCATTTACTACGACGGACGGTATCCGGCCCGGAGCGTGGCGGTGCTGCGCGACGTGACGAACCTCAAGGTGTATCGCGTGAAGGCGGGCGACATCATCGGACGCCTCAAGACCACGACCATCCGGCCGCGCGAAATCGTGTTTACGGTGCAGGAGTTCGGCTTCGAGCGGCAGGAAAGTCTGCAGCTCGCCAAGCAGGAGGTAACGCCATGAAGCACATCGCAGCCCTCGCCGCGTGGCTGATCGTCGCGGCGCCACCCCGAGCCCCCGCGGGGTCAGGAGGGGGGCGAGACGGCGAGGTCAGAGCCGTCAGCGTGCTCCCGGCGGCGGCCAGCGTGGAGGTCGTGATCGATCTTCGCGGGGCCGTCGACGTACAGGATTTCACGTTGGCCAATCCGGCCCGGCTGGTGGTGGACCTGCAGGGGGCGCGGCTCGTGGCGCCCGCCGTGCTGTACGACGGCGAGAACCGCGGCGGCATCAAGAACATCCGGTACGCGCAGTTCCGACCCGGCGTGGTGCGGGTGGTGATCGACCTCGACGTCCTGAAGGACTACCAGATCGAGCGGCGCGATGGGCAGGTGCGGGTGAAGATCGGCTCGGAGCGGACGGCGTTCACCCCGTGGACCAGCCAGTCGGCGGCGAGCGCGGCGGCGGCGTCGGTGGTGCAGCCCGGCGCGAGCCGCGGCGGCCAGGCGGCGCGCGTCGCCGCGCCCGTGCCGAGCGGCGAGACGGTGACGATCGACGCGTACCTCGCCGCCCACGCGACGGAGGGCGCGCAGTCGCAGGCCGCGCGCATCACCGTGACGTGGGACAACGCCGATCTGCGCGAGGTGGTGGCGGGCTTCGCAGCCTTCAGCGGCCGCACGATCATCCTCTCGAAGGACATCAAGGGCTCGGTCAGCGCGGAGATCAAGAACCAGCCGTGGGACCTCGCCTTCAACGCGGTGCTCGAGGCGCAGGGCCTCACGGTCAGCGTGCTGGACGGCGGGATCCTCCAGGTCATCGACAAGAAAGACCTGGCGCGCGCCGACTCGACGGTGCCGGTGGAGACGCGCCTGGTGCGCGTGAACTACGCCAAGGCCGGCGCGCTGGTGCCGTCGGTGGCGTCGATCCTCACCAAGCGCGGCGCCGTGGTCGCCGACTCCACCAGCAACGCGCTGGTGATCACCGAGATCGCGAGCCGCATTGCCCGGGTCGAGGCATTCGTCAAGGGGTTGGACATCCGCACGCCGCAGGTGTCGATCCAGGCGAAGATCATCTTCGTGGACCGCACCGATGTCGAGGAGCTGGGCGTGAAGTACGACCTCGGATCCCAGACCCAGTTCTTCAACCGGCTGATCCAACGGCCCGACCCGCGCACCGCCCAAGCCGTCGACACCGACGGCGACGGGGTGCCGGATGCGTTCGTGCCGCAGGACAACTTCAACTCCTCCGACGTGATCGTGGACCTGGGCGGCAACTCGCTCTCCGCCATCGGGAACGCCGATCAGGAAGTGATCAACCCGGCGCTGAACCTGATCTTCTCGACCGCGATCGGAAACTTCGACCTCACCACGTTTCTGCAGGCGCTGCAGCGGGTCGACCTCGCCGACGTCCAGGCCGAGCCCACCATCACGACCCTCGACAACCGGCCGGCCGAGATCCTGGTCGGCGACCGGGTGCCGATCCGCGTGATCGATGTGAGCTCCACGGGCGGCGGCGCCACGACGCCGCGCGCCACGGTGCGCTTCGAGCAGACCGGCATCAACCTGAAGGTGACGCCGCACGTGACGGCCAACCGGCAGGTCCTGATGGAAGTCCACGCCGAGCGCTCCAACGTGAAGCCCGCGTCGGTCGACATCGGGTTCACGTTCCAGACGCAGCAGGCCGACAACCAGATCCTGGTCAACGACGGCGAAACGGCCGTCATCGGCGGCCTCACGGTGACCGAGGTCACGGTATCTAAGACGGGAATCCCGTTCCTTGTAGATCTGCCGATTCTCGGGAAGCTGTTCGGCTTCAGCTCCGAGACGGAATCGCGGCGCGATCTGCTGATTCTCATCACGCCGCACATCATCGACGACCTGGTGGCGCCCAGCACCGGGAAGTAGCCAGGGAGCGTTCTATCATGCGGCCAGTTCGAGTGGTGCGGGCGTGGTGGGGAATCGTCGCGCTGGCAGGCGGCGCGCTGGGATGCGAGACTTCCCGAAACCCCGGGGGCGTGCAGCGCGACGTGATCCGGCCGACGATCGCGCTGAGCGCGAGCGCCGACACGCAGCAGATCGCGAGCGGGCTGCAGTTCACCGTCACCGCGGGCGACAACCTCGGCCTCAAGGACATCCGCCTCACCTACTCGGGCGGGTACCTTGCCGTGACCGACACCGTGTTCAACACGGCGGTCACGACCGTCACCGCCGCCCAGAACGTCCAGTTCCCGGCCGGCTCCGGCGCCGGCGGGTTCATCACGATCATCGGCCGCGCCACCGACGGCTCGGGCAACTTCGCGGAAGACACGCTCGTGATCTTCCTCGACAACGTGCAGGCGCTCAAGGTGTTCCTGCTCGCGCCCACCACCGGCGCGCTCGCGTCCTCCGGCAAGGGCATCCCGGTAACGGTGCAGGCGCAGCAGCTGGGCGGCATCCAGCGCATCGGATTCCTCGTCACGCTGCGCAGCGCCGTGAGCGACCCGACCACGCCGCCCACCGACTCGCTCGTGTTCACGACGCGGCTGCCGCCCGACACGAGCTACTCGGATACGCTGACCGTGCTCGCCGCGAGCGGCACGTTCGACGTCACGGCCTTCGCGGTGGACGCGGGCGGCCGGCGCGGGGTCTCGAACACCGTCACCGTGCAGGTGCAGTCGGCGGCGAACGACGTCGCCCCGCCCACGGTGTCGCACACGGTCCCGTCGCGCGTGGAGGTGAGCGACACCGTCACCGTGCACGCCACCGACCCGAGCGGGATCGCCTGGATCGGGTTCCGGGTGGACACGGTGCTCAACGCCGCGCCGCCGTTCACGGGGATCACGCCGCCCCGGTTCGACTCGCTGAACGTCGGGGCGGGGAACCTGACCGACGTCACGCAAGGGTTCAGCCTCAACCTGGCCGCGGTGTTCCCCCCCGGCACCCAGTTCCCGCGGAGCGTGGTGGTGCGCGGCTACGCCTGCGACCTGGCCGCCGCCCGCAACTGCGCCTACTCGCAGACCAGCACCGTGATCACCGGCGCCGCACCGCGCCGCGCGGCCGCGGCGGGCAGCGGCGTCGACACCGTGGTGGTCGTGGCGGGCGTCACGCGGGCGTTCCCGCTCGGCGGGAAAATCGCCGATGCCATCTTCAACCCCAACCTGAACGAGCTGTACCTGACGAATCCGAGCCGCCACCGCGTCGAGATCTTCCAGGTCGCCAATACCACGTTCGTGGCCCAGGGGATCACCTTCGGCGTCGGCGTGCCCTGGGGCATCGCCCTGTGGCCGCGCAACACGCTCGGGCAGGTGGGAAGCAACGGCGACACGATCGTCGTGGCGGACGCCGGCGGTACGCAGCTCGCCATCGTCGACGTGCGAACGGCGGTGCGGCAGCTCCAGTGGCGCCAGGATCTGCCCAACTTCCTGATCGAGACGTACAAGATCCTGAGGGTCACCGGCGGCACGCTCGAAGAGATCACGATCCATGACGTCTCCGACCGGCCGCAGTACGTCGCCACCGTATGCCGCACCGGCGGTGGGACGACGTGCCTGTCGGACTCGATCTACGCGCTCTACTCGACCACGCCGACCACGAGCAGCACCAGCCCGTTCAGCGGCAAGGCCACGCTGCGCATGGAGAAGTTGGTCAGCCCGTCGAGCGGGCTCACGCCGTTCGGGCATCTGTTCTGGGAGATCGGGGCGTCGTTCGCCAGCACGTCCACGGACACGCTCCGCGTCGAAGAGATCCGCGGCAACGCCAGAAAGGTGGTGCTGTCGGCGTGCGCCGGGGTGACCATCAAGCTGGACGAGTTCGGGCTGGGCGACAGCACCTACGCGCGCAACTCGGGGAACTTCACCCACGGCCTCTTCGGCGAAGGCGGCAACATCACGACGTCGTTCGCGCGCGTCATGGCGTATGACGCGCGCGACTCGATCCAGGGGGTAGGGTCGATCGACAGCAGCTGCGTCGACCCCGCCAACACGGGCCGGACCTTCCTCGCCGCCGGGGAGAACCACGTGGACAGGGGCATGTCGCCCGGCGTGCACGTCAGCGACTTCATCAGCAACACCGGCATCAAGCTGTCGTCGATCGCCACCAACTTGAACGGTCTGACCAACGTGGTGCGCGCCGACTCGATCTATTACCTGGACGAAAACCTGCGGCTCAAGGGCACGTCGTGCACCCTGGCGGTCAGCGGGTCGGGCTGCGTCATCGGCGCATCCGGGATGGACATGAACTACCTGCACGACTTCTCGCCGGGAGGCGGCTGCGCCCCGACGTGCGGCGGCGGCACGGACAAGAACAACCGGTTTCTGTTCGCCGCCCGGCCGGACGCGAACATCGACGTGTTCGACACGTTCGACGGCAGCCAGCTGTTGAGCGGCGGCGCGCCCGTCACCATCCCGCTGCGCGACCCGATCATCGGGCCGCTGCGCGTGGCGCGGGACGCGACGGGCCAGCTGTTGTTCGGCATCACGGCGCGGGGCCTCGTGATGGTCCGGCTGCCGGTGCTCACCAACCCGAACCCGGCGCCGCCGCGGCGGCGGTGAGCCCTCACCCCCTGTCCCCCGCTCCACGCCGTGGAGCGGGGGAACGGCTTGATGCGATCGCGCGAGCCCGGCCCGGAGTCGGGCTCGCGTGCTATTATCGGGGGAGGCCAACAATCGTGAATCGCGGCGACGTGAAGTGCGCGAGCAAACTCGCGGCTCGGCATCTGCCCGTAACCGGGCGCAATGCCGCTTCAGCGGCAGTGCCGAGTCGCGGCTTGAGCCGCGGGCCAGCATGACGTTCCGGTTCACCACGGCGGGCGAGTCGCACGGGCGCGGGCTGGTGGCGGTCCTCGAGGGGATCCCCGCCGGGCTGCCGCTCGCCGCCGAGTCGATCAACGCCGAGCTGAAGCGGCGCATGGGCGGCTACGGCCGCGGCGCGCGCATGAAGATCGAGGCCGACCAGATCGAGTGGCTCGCCGGCGTGCGGGCCGGCGAGACGCTCGGCTCGCCGATCGCCATGCTGGTGTGGAACCGCGACTGGGAGCACTGGCGCGATGTGATGGCGCCCGAAGCGGACGCTCCCGGTGCCGAGCGGCGCCGTCAGGTCACGCGCCCGCGGCCCGGGCACGCCGACCTCGCCGGCGCGCTCAAGTACGACCGCCAGGACGCGCGCGACATCCTGGAGCGCGCCAGCGCCCGCGAGACCGTGGCGCGGGTCGCGTGCGGCGCGGTGTGCAAGGTGTTGCTGGAACAGTTCGGCATCGAAGTCGGTTCTCACGTGGTCGAGCTGGGCGGGGTCACCGCCAAGTACCTGTTTCCTCTCCCCTCTCCCCTCAATGCCGCCGCCGATGCCAGTCCGGTGCGCTGCCTGGACGCGGCCGCCGAGAAGGAGATGATCGCCCGCATCGACGCCGCCAAGGCGGCGGGTGACACGCTGGGCGGCGTGGTCGAGGTGATCGCGCTCGGCGCCCCGGTGGGCCTCGGCGCACACGTGTCTTGGGACGCGAAGCTCGACGGCCGCCTCGCCCAGGCCCTGATGTCCATCCCGGCGGTGAAGGGGGTGGAACTGGGGCTCGGCTTCGAGGCCGCGCGGCGCAAGGGCTCCGAGGTGCACGACGAGATCCTCCCTGGGCTAGCCCGCGCCACCAACCGGGCGGGCGGCACCGAAGGGGGGATGACCACCGGGGAGCCCGTCGTGGCGCGTGTGGCGATGAAGCCGATCTCCACGCTGATGGCGCCGCTCCGCACCGTGGACTTGAAGACGGGCGGGCCGGCGCAGGCCCAGTCGGAGCGGTCGGACGTGACGGCGGTGCCCGCCATGGGAGTCATCGCCGAGGCGATGATGGCGCTGGTGCTGGCGCAGGCGCTGCTCGAGAAGTTCGGGGGCGACGCGCTGCGGGAGACCAGGCGGAACTTCGAAGGGTATGTCGCGCAGGTCCTCGCGCGCACGCCGCAGCGGGCGGAGGGGGCTTCGTGAAACGGCACATCGTGTTGGTCGGTCTGCCGGGGTCGGGCAAAACCACCGTGGGCCGACTGGTGGCGGAGCAGCTGCACGCGGGCTTCGTGGACATCGACACGATCGTCGAGCGGCGCGAGGGGAGGTCGATCGCCCTCATCTTCGCGGAGAAAGGCGAAGCGGCGTTCCGCGACATGGAGCGCAAGGAGATGGAGACCGCGCTCGCGGGCGAGCCGGGGGTTATCGCTCCGGGCGGCGGCTGGGCGGCGCAGCCCGGCGCGGTGGACGCGGCGAAAGCGCATGCGCTCGTGATCTATCTGCGCACCCGGCCCGAGACCGCCGCGCAGCGCGCGACGCCCGAGGGAACCCGCCCGATGTTGATCGGTGAGGATCCCGTGGTGCGCATGCGACAGCTCCAGAAGGAGCGCGACCCGTTCTACTGCGGCGCGCACGCACAGGTCGACACCGATCGCCCATCGGCGTCGCAGGTGGCGAGCGAGGTCGTCAGGCTTGCGCAATCGAGTGCGGGATGGTAAAGATGCGATCCGTTGTCGTTTGACGAAGGATTGACGCATGGCTGCTAAGAAGACCGCCGTGAAGGCGAAGAAGCCGAAGAAGCCGACGAAGCCCCAAGGGAAAGGTGCGCTCGTCATCGTCGAGTCGCCGACCAAGGCGAAGACGATCGGCAAGTACCTGGGCGCGGGCTACACCGTCAAGGCGACCGTGGGGCACCTGCGCGACCTGCCGCAGCGCAAGCTCGGCGTGGACGTGGAGAACGGCTTCACCCCCGAATACGTCACGATCAAAGAGAAGGCGAAGACGCTCGCCGAAATCAAGAAGGCGGCGAAGGGCGCGGCGCGCATCCTGCTCGCCACCGACCCGGACCGCGAGGGCGAGGCCATCGCCTGGCACGTGGCGAGCCAGCTCGGCAACGGCGGGGCCGCCAAGGTGCAGCGCGTGCTGTTCCACGAGATCACCAAGGACGCGGTCGCCCACGCGCTCGCGCACCCGCTCGCCATCGACCAGCGCAAGGTGGACGCCCAGCAGGCGCGCCGCGTGCTCGACCGGCTGGTCGGCTACAAGACCTCCCCGCTCCTGTGGAAGAGCATCAAGACCGGTCTCTCGGCGGGCCGGGTGCAGACCGTCGCCCTGCGGCTGATCTGCGAGCGCGAGGAGGAGATCCGCAAGTTCGTGCCGCAGGAGTACTGGACCATCGAGGCCGACCTCGAGAAGGACGGCCAGGCGTTCCAGGCGCGGCTGCACAAGCTCGACGGCAAGAAGCCGGAGATCAGGGACGAGGCCACCGCCCGCGCCATCGTCACCGACGCGCTCAAGATCCCCTTCACCGTCACCACGGTCGAGAAGGGCGAGCGGCGCCGGGCGGCGCCCCCGCCGTTCCGCACCAGCACGCTGCAGCAGGAAGCCGCGAAACAGCTGGGCTTCTCGGCGGCGGTCACGATGCGGATCGCGCAGCAGCTGTACGAGGGCGTGGAGATCGGCGCGGAGGGTCCGGTCGGGCTGATCACGTATATGCGCACCGACTCGGTGCGAGTCGCGGACTCGGCGGTGACCCAGGCGCGCGAGTACATCGCCAAGGAGTTCGGGAAGCCCTACCTGCCGAGCGAGCCGGTGGTCCACAAGGGCGGCAAGAGCAACGCGCGGGTCCAGGACGCCCACGAGGCGATCCGCCCCACCGACGTGCTGCGGCGCCCCGACGACGTGAAGGAGCATCTCGACTCCCGGCAGCTCAAGCTGTACCAGCTGATCTGGCGGCGGTTCGTGGCGTCCCAGATGACCCCCGCGGTGTTCGAAACCACCAAGGTGGACTTCGATCTGGGCCGCTTCGTGTTCCGGGCCACCGGGTCGCGGGTGCTGTTCGACGGTTACCACGCGCTGTATCACGAGGCGCACGAGCCGGAAGAGGGAAAGACGCTCGAGGATCTGCCCCCCATCCCGCCGCTCGCCCAGGGCGACGTGGTGCCGGTGAAGCAGATCACGCCGAGCCAGCATTTCACCGAGCCGCCGCCGCGCTTCAGCGAGGCCAGCCTGGTGAAGGAGCTCGAGCGGCTGGGCATCGGCCGCCCGTCCACGTACGCGAGCATCATCTCGACGCTCAAGATGCGGTGGTACGCGACGGCCAAGGAGCGCCGCTTCTCGCCTACGCCGTTGGGCGAAACGGTGTGGCAGGTGATGAAGCGCTCGTTCCCCGCCGTGTTCGACGTCGGCTTCACGGCGCAGATGGAGGACGAGCTCGACAAGGTGGAGGAAGGCGATCTCCCGTGGCAGCAGGTGCTGGGCGACTTCTGGGGGCCGTTCGCGAAGGCGCTCGACGCGGTGGACGTGCAGAAGCTGATCCACGACGTGCACGACCTGTCCGGTTTGCCCAAGGAGAAGTGCCCGACGTGCGGCAGCGGCCTGGTGGTCCGCAGCGGGCGGTTCGGGCCGTTCATCGCGTGCGCCCGCTACCCCGACGAGTGCCGCTTCACCCGGCCACTGCGGCGCGACAAGGTGCCCGACAGGCCCAGCGACGCGATCTGTCAGGAGTGCGGCGCCCCGATGGTGATCAAGACGGGACGCTACGGCGAGTTCCTCGCGTGCACCAAGTTTCCCGCGTGCAAGCACACGCGGCCCGTGCCGCTGGGCGTGAAGTGCCCCAAGTGCGCCGTGGGCGATCTGGCGGAGCGGCGCACCAGGAAGGGACGCAACTTCTTCGGGTGCCTGCGCTACCCGGAGTGCGACTACTCGACGTGGAATCGTCCGGTCGCGGTCGCCTGTCCGAGCTGCGGGTTCCTCGGGATGGAAGAGAAGCAGACCAAGGCCAAAGGGGTCTCTCGCAAGTGCCTGAAGTGCGGACACGAATTGACGGTGGAGGAGGCCACGCCGGCGGAGTCGGTCGCGAGCTGAGGAGCGCCACGGTCGTCGGCGGCGGGCTCGCCGGGAGCGAAGCCGCGTGGGCGCTCGCCGAGCGGGGGATGGCGGTCACGCTCCAGGAAATGCGACCCGGCAAGATGACGGCGGCGCACCAGACCGACCGCTTCGCCGAGCTGGTCTGCAGCAACTCCTTCAAATCGGTCGAGCCGACCAACGCGCACGGCCTCCTCAAAGCCGAGATGCGGCGGCTCTCGAGCGTCGTGCTGGACGCCGCCGACCAGACCCGCGTGCCCGGCGGCGCGGCGCTCGCCGTGGACCGCGTCGCGTTCTCGCAACGGGTGCACGACCGCGTGACGGGCCATCCCGGGATCACGGTGCTGCGCGCCGAAGCGACCGAGCTGCCGTCTCCCGGCGTCGTCGCGACCGGGCCGCTCACGTCCGACGCGCTGGCGGCGGCGATCGCGCGCCGCCTCGACGCCCGCGCGCTCGCGTTCTTCGACGCGATCGCGCCCATTGTGGCAGCCGAATCGCTCGACCTGGTCCCGATGTTTCGGGCCTCGCGCTACGGCAAGGGCGGTGGCGACGACTATCTCAACGCGCCGCTCACCGAAGCGCAGTACGACGCGTTCGTGCTCGCGCTGCGGACGGGGGAGCAGTACCAGTCGCCCCACGAGTTCGACCGCACGCCCTATTTCGCCGGCTGCCTCCCCGTCGAGGAGATGGCCGCGCGGGGGCGCGACGTGCTGCGCTTCGGGCCGATGAAGCCGGTGGGGCTGACTGACCCCGGGCGCAAGCCCGGGGATACCCAGCCGTTCGCCGTCGTTCAGCTTCGCCAGGAAGACCGCGCCGGGCAGATGTGGAACCTCGTCGGCTTTCAGACCCGGCTCAAGGTGCCGGAGCAGCAGCGGGTGTTCCGGATGATTCCGGGTCTCGAGCACGCGGAGTTCCTGCGGTTTGGGAGCCTGCATCGCAACGCGTACATCAACTCGCCCCGCGCGCTCACGGCGCATCTCTCGGCCAAGGACGACCCGGCGCTCCTGTTCGCCGGGCAGCTCACGGGCGTCGAGGGGTACACCGAGTCGGCGGCGACGGGGATCCTGGCCGGGATCAACCTGGCGCGGCTCTGCGCCGGTGAGGCGCCGGTGGTGCCTCCGCCGACGACCATGCTCGGGGCGTTGTACCGCTACGTGCACACGGCCGACCCGGAGCACTTCCAGCCGATGAACGCGAACTTCGGCCTGCTCGAGCCGCTCGAGCGGCCGGTGAAGGACAAGCAGAAGAAGAAGGAAGCGCTGGTCGAACGGGCGCTTGCGGACATGGATGCCTTCGCGGCGCTAATCAACGCGGAACGCGGAAGTCGGAACGCGGAACAGGAGCAGGCCACCACTGTTCCCCCTTCCGCGTTCCTCGTTCCGCGTTCATCGGACCGATGACGGCACTTCCTCCCGAGGTCGCCGATTTCGTCGCGTTCCTCGAAAAGGAGCGCAACGACTCGCCCCACACGGTGAAGGCCTACGGCCGCGACGTGACGGACTTCGCGACCTTCTGCGACGGCTACTACGGCGGCGGGTGGAGCTGGGCGGGGGTGGATCGCCTCGCGATCCGCGGCTGGCTGGGGTCGATGCGGCAGCGCGGCCTCGCCAAGCGCTCGGCGGCGCGCGCGCTGTCGGCGTTGCGCACCTTCTATCGGTTCCTGAACGTCACGCGCGGGCTGGAGGTGAACCCCGCCAAGGCGGCGCGCACGCCCACGCTCGAGCGCGTGCTGCCGACGCACCTGGATCGGGCGGAGATCGGGCTGCTGTTCGCCGCCGCGGAGCAGCGGGCGGCGGCGGGCGGATTCATCCCCGCGCGCGACCTGGCGATGCTCGAGCTGTTCTACTCGACCGGGATCCGCCTCGCCGAGCTGGCGGGGCTGAACGATCAGGACGTGGATCTCGTCTCGGATCAGGTGAAAGTGCGCGGCAAGGGGAAAAAGGAGCGGATCGTGCCGGTGGGGAGCCACGCGGGGCTGGCGCTGCGCGGCTACTACCGCCACCGCGACGCGCTGGCGGGGCTGCCGGGCGCCCCGTCGCCCGACCGCCGGGCGGTGTTCGTAGGCCGGCGCGGCCGGCGGCTCACGCCGCGCAGCGTGCAGCTCGCGATGAAGCGGCTGCTGGGCGGTCTGGCGCGCGGCCGGGACCTGCACGTGCACTCGCTGCGCCACTCGTTCGCGACGCACCTGCTCGACGCGGGCGCCGACCTGCGGGCGGTGCAGGAGCTGCTGGGCCACGCCTCGCTCTCCACGACGCAGGTGTATACTCATACGTCCGTGGAACGACTGAAGAAGGTGTATCACCAGGCCCATCCCCGCGCATGAGAGACATGCAGCCCACACACGCGACGACCATTCTGTGCGTCCGCCGCAACGGCCACGTGGCCCTGGGCGGCGACGGGCAGGTCACCATCGGCGACACCGTGATGAAGGCGAACGCCAACAAGGTGCGCACGCTCAAGGGCGGGAAGATCCTCGCCGGCTTCGCCGGCGCGGCGGCCGACGCCTTCACCCTGTTCGAGAAGTTCGAGGAGAAGCTCGAGCGCTATCCCGGCAACCTGCCGCGCTCGGCGGTCGAGCTCGCCAAGGACTGGCGCTCGGACCGGGTGCTGCGCCGCCTGGAGGCGCTGCTGGTGGTGGCCGACAAGGAGCACGGCTTCGTGATCTCGGGGTCGGGCGAGCTGATCGAGCCGGACGACGGCGTGCTCGCCATCGGGTCGGGCGGGAGCTACGCCCTCGCGTCGGCGCGCGCGCTGCTGCGCTCGTCGGAACTGCCCGCCAAGGACATCGTGCAGCGCTCGCTCGAAATCGCGGCCGAGATCTGCGTCTACACCAACACGCACATCTCGATTCTGGAGCTCTGATGGCCGAGCCGACTCGCACGCCCGACCAGACGACCCCGGCCCCCGCCCCCGGGCCGGAGGAGGCGCTGCCCTGGCTGGAGGAGCTGCCGCCGCGCAAGATCGTGGCCGAGCTCGACCGCTACATCGTGGGCCAGGAGGTGGCCAAGAAGGCCGTCGCCATCGCGGTGCGCAACCGCTGGCGTCGGGCCCAGGCGCCGGACGACATCCGCGACGAGATCCTGCCGAACAACATCATCATGATCGGCCCCACCGGGGTGGGGAAGACGGAGATCGCCCGGCGGCTGGCGCGGCTCGCGGGCGCCCCGTTCCTCAAGGTCGAGGCGTCCAAGTTCACCGAGGTCGGCTACGTGGGCCGCGACGTCGAATCGATGGTGCGCGAGCTGGTCGACGTGGCGATCAACATGGTGCGCAGCGAGCGCGAAGACGACGTGTACCCCGAGGCGGAGGTCCGGGCGGAGGAGCGGCTGCTGGATCTGCTGTTGCCCCCCACGCCGACAACGCCCCTCCCGTCTCCCGCCTCCCGGCCGGGAGCCGGGAGTCGGGAGGCGGGAGAGAATCCGCCCCTGTTCGTCGTCTCCTCCAAAGGGGATGTGACGCCGAAGGCCGCGGAGGGAGACGTCGAGGCCCAGGAGCGCCGCCGCCGCACCCGCGAGAAGCTGCGCCAGCAGCTCAAGGAGGGAAAGCTCGAGGAGCGGGAAGTCGAGATCGAGGTGCAGCAGCAGGGCTTCCCCGGGCTCGAGATGATGCAGCCGCCGCAGGGCATGGAGGGCACGGACGTCAACTTCACCGAGCTGCTGCAGGAAATGCTGCCCAAGAAGAAGAAACGCCGCACCGTGCACCTGCACGAGGCGCGGCGCATCCTGATCGACGAGGAGCTGAAGAAGCTGGTGGACATGGACGACGTGGTGAACGAAGCGCTCGACCGGGTCGAGAACCACGGCGTCATCTTCATCGACGAGATCGACAAGATCGCCGGGGAGCGGGGCACCGTGGGGCCGGACGTGTCGCGCGAAGGCGTGCAGCGCGACCTGCTGCCGATCGTCGAGGGCTCGACGGTCCAGACCCGCTACGGCTACGTGCGCACCGACCACATCCTGTTCATCGCGGCCGGCGCGTTCCACGCCACCAAGCCCTCCGACCTGATCCCCGAGCTCCAGGGGCGCTTCCCGATCCGCGTGGAGCTGCAGCCGCTCACCGAAGGGGACTTCGTCCGCATCATGACGGAGCCCGAGAACGCCCTCACCAAACAGTACGCCGCGCTGTGCGCGGCCGACGGGGCCACACTCGAGTTCACGCCCGACGGCATCGCGGAGATCGCCCGCATCGCCGCCAAGGCCAACGAGCGGATGGAGAACATCGGCGCGCGCCGGCTCCACACCGTCATGACCACGCTGCTCGAGGACGTGCTGTTCGAGCTCCCCGAGCTGGCCGAGAAGCGCATCCGGTTCGACGCCGCCAAGGTGCGCGACCGGCTCGGCAAGATCGTGGACGACGAGGACCTGCGGCGCTACATCCTCTAGGCCGCTGCCTTGTCCCGGCATTCCGGCGCGCGTAGAATTAGCAGCCTCAACCTGTCATTTTGACTCGCCTCCCAGGGAATCCATGGCGCCCGCCTCCCCCAAGCGCGATTTTCTCGCCGTCACCGACCTCACCCGGGACGAGCTGGTGCGGCTGTTCGACCTGGCCCAGCGCATGAAATCCGGCGCCTATCGGGACGCCCCGCTCGCCGGCAAGACGCTGGCGATGATCTTCGCCAAGTCGAGCACCCGGACCCGGGTCTCCTTCGAGGTCGGCACCTACCAGCTCGGCGGGCACGCGCTGTTCCTCTCGTCCCGCGACATCCAGATCGGGCGGGGGGAGCCGATCCCCGACACGGCGCGGGTGCTGTCGCGCTACGTGGACGGGATCATGATCCGCACCTTCGACCACGCGGAGGTGGAGCAGCTGGCGCGCCACGCCACGGTCCCCGTCGTGAACGGGCTCACCGACCTGTCGCACCCCTGTCAGGTGCTCGCCGACCTGTTCACGGTGCGCGAGGCGCTGGGCACGTGGGAGGGGAAGCGGATCGCCTGGGTGGGCGACGGCAACAACATGGCGAACAGCTGGATCGAAGCGGCGCAGGTGCTCGGCTTCGAGCTGCGGCTCGCGTGCCCCGAGGGCTACGAGCCGAACCGCGCCATCTTCGAGCGCGCCCAGGCGGCCGGAGCCTGCCTCTCCATCACGGAAGTGCCCGAGGACGCGGTGGCAGGCGCCCACGTGGTGAACACCGACGTGTGGGCGTCGATGGGGCAGGAGGAGGAGGCCGAGGCGCGCCGCAACGCGTTCCGCGGTTACACCGTCGACCCTGAGCTGATGAAGCTCGCCGACGCGAAGGCCATCTTCCTGCACTGCCTCCCCGCCCATCGCGGCGAGGAGGTCGCGGCCGCGGTGATCGAGGGCCCGCAGTCGCGCGTGTGGGACGAGGCGGAGAACCGGCTGCACGTCCAGAAGGCCCTCCTCGCCACACTAATGGGTTAGGGTGGGTTAACCCCGGGGCGGCGCCCCGGGGTTCATCGGAGCGAGCACATTCATGGAGAGTCCCAAGCGCACGCCGCTGTACAAGATCCACGTCGCGCTCGGCGCGAAGCTGGTGCCGTTCGGCGGCTACGAGATGCCCGTCAGCTATCCGGCGGGGATCGCCGCGGAGCACCGCGCCGTGCGCGAGCGCGTGGGCGTGTTCGACGTCTCGCACATGGGGGAATTCGAGGTCTCGGGTCCCGACCGCAACGCCTTCGTGCAACGGGTGACGTGCAACGATGTCGGGGCACTGCGCCCCGGGCAGGCTCAGTATTCGGCGATTCTGACCGAACAAGGCACCTTCGTGGACGATTGTCTGGTGTACCGCTTCGACGACCGGCTGATGCTGGTGGTGAACGCCGCGACCAGCGCGACCGACTGGGCGCACATCGTGGCGCAGAAGCGGGGCGCGAACGTGCGGCTGCGCGACATCTCGGACGAGACGGGGCTGCTCGCGGTGCAGGGTCCCGGGGCCGAGGCGCTGCTCGCGCCGCTCACCGAGGTGGAGGTCGCGCTGATCCCGTACTACCACTTCGCCCAGGGGAAGGTGGCCGCCGTGCAGTGCTTCATCTCCCGCACCGGCTACACGGGGGAAGACGGGTTCGAGCTGTATGCCCGCGCGGGAGACATGGAGCAGCTGTGGCAGGCGCTGGTGGGCCCTGGCCGCGCCGAGCCGTGCGGGCTGGGCGCGCGCGACACACTGCGCCTCGAGGCGGGGTACCCGCTGTACGGCAGCGACATCGACGCCACGGTCACGCCGTACGAGGCGGGACTCGGCTGGATCGTGAAGCTCGAGAAGGGCGCGGACTTCATCGGGCTCGCCGCGCTCAAGCGGCAGAAGCTCGCCGGCGTGCCACGCCGGCTCGTGGGTTTCACGGTGACCGAGCCCAAGGTCGTGGCCCGGCACGGGCACGATGTGTACGTGGACGGCGCCAAGGTGGACGTGGTGCGGAGCGGCACGGTGACGCCGACGGCGAACCGCGCGATCGGGATGACCTATCTCCCGGCCGGAGCGGCCAAGCCGGGCACCGGCTTCACGATCGACGTGCGCGGCAAGCGGGCGCCGGCGGAGGTGGTTGGGATGCCCTTTGTACCGAGGAGAACGAAGAAGTAGACGGTGGAGGATGGAGGAGGACGGTGGAGGTTGATGCGGATCGGGATTCTGACTGTCAGTGACCTTGGTGCCATGGGCCAGCGCGCCGATACGTCGGGCGACGCCATTTTCGCGTGGGCCGGCCGGCACGGCTACGAGGTGGCGGTGCGGAGCGTGGTGCCCGACGAAACCGACCGGATCGCGGGGAAGCTGGTGCGCTGGGCGGACTCGGGGGAGGTGGACGTGATCCTCACCACCGGAGGCACGGGGCTGACCCAGCGCGATGTGACGCCCGAGGCGACGCAGGCGGTGGTCGAGCGGCTGGCGCCGGGGATCGCGGAGGCGTTGCGCAGCACCGCGGCGCCCGCGTTCCCCCGCGCCTGGCTCTCACGCGGCGTGGCGGGCACGCGCGGCAAGACGCTGATCGTCAACCTCCCCGGGTCGACGGGTGGTGTCGCGGATGGATTGGCCGTGCTGGACCTCTTCTTGAGTCACGCCGTAGACCTCGTGACCGGGGAACGCACGGCGCATGGTTGAACTCTTGCGACTTGCGCCTTGCGCCATGCGACTGAGTTATGGCTGACCGCATCCTCGTCACCACCGACGACCTGGAGCACGCCGTCCGCGCCAACGCGGCGCTTGAGGCGGCGGGGTTCCACACGACGCTGGCGTCGTCGCTCGACGAGGCGCGCCAGGCGATGCGCCGCGACCCGCCTCCGGACTGCGTGGTGGTGACGGGCGGGCTGCACGAGTCGGGCGCCGCCCAGCTGCTCACCCTCGCGCGCGACCGCTCGATCTCGACGCTCGGCCTGGTCGAGCAGACCGAGCCCGACGCCCCGGGGCTGGCCCGCCGGCTCGGCCTCACCGGCTACCTCGAGAAGCCGGCCGACCCCGCCGAAGTGACGGCCACGGTCCGCCGGCTCATCGAGCGCCGCAAGCTGCAGCAGCGCACCGGCATCATCGGCGAATCGCCCGCCATCCAGGAAGTCCTCGTCAAGATCGAGCAGATGGCGCCGGTCAGCTCCACGGTGCTGATCGAGGGGGAGTCGGGCACCGGCAAGGAGCTGGTGGCGCGCGGCATCCACGACCTGTCGCCCCGGCGCAGCAAGCCGTTCATCGCGGTGAACTGCGCCGCGATTCCCGACACCCTGCTCGAGAGCGAGCTGTTCGGCCACGAGAAAGGCGCCTTCACCGGCGCAGCCGAGCGGCGGCTGGGGCGGTTCGAGCTGGCCGACGGCGGCACCATCTTCCTCGACGAGGTGGGGGAGTGTCCGCCCGCCACGCAGGTCAAGCTGCTGCGGGTGCTCGAGGACCGGACCTTCTTCCGGGTGGGTGGGACGCAGGCGATCAAGGTCGACGTGCGGGTCACGACCGCGACCAACAAGTCGCTCAAGGAAGAAGTCGTCCTCGGCCGGTTCCGCGACGACCTGTTCTATCGGCTGAACGTGCTCGCCATCTACCTGCCGCCGTTGCGCGAGCGCAAGAGCGACATCCCGCTGCTGGTGCGCCGCTTCATCGCCGAATTCGCCGCCCAGCACGAGCGCGCGTTCCGCGGCATCACGCCCGAGGCGCTCCAGATCCTGGTGGACGCCGACTGGCCCGGCAACATCCGCCAGCTCCGGAACCTGATCGAGTCGATGGTGGTGCTCGCGCCCGAAGGGGAGATCCGCGCCAGCGACATCCCGCGCGACATTCGCGAGCCGCGGGGGCGCGGCCTGCCGATGCGCATCGGGGGGGGCGCGACGCGCGACGTACCGGGACAGGAGTTGACGTTCATCCTGCACAGTCTTGTGGACCTCAAGTTACAGGTCGAAGAGCTGCGACGACGGTTGGACCAGGGACCCCAGCGCGTCGAGGTCATCGAGGTCGGCCCGGGATCTACACTTACTGCCGGGACGCCGGTCGAGACCGGGTCGTCGCCGGCCGAGGGCGAGGTGGTGTACCGGCCCGGCATGACAATGGCAGATGTGGAACGGGCTGCGATCGAAGCGGCGCTGCGCGACACCAAGGGCAATCGGCGCCATGCGGCCGAAGTCCTGGGGATCGGGGAGCGCACGCTGTACCGCAAGCTCAAGGAATACGCCCTAGCGTAAATTACGTTCTGCCAAAGGGTTGTCCCGCGTGGCGCCATTGACAGGCAGGGTGGAGGGGGCCATGTTACGGCGCTCTTGTGGCATCTCTTTGAGAGGGCCGCACCGCCCCAGCCGGCTGTCCCGTGGACTTTAGGATCAATCCCGACTCGTGCGTCGCCTGCATGGCGTGCGTACGGGTGTGTCCCGCCGACGCCGTGGCCGTCGAGGGGGCGCAGGTGCGCATCGTGGACGAGGCGTGCACCCGCTGCGGGCTGTGCGTCCCCGCCTGCCCGCACGACGCGATCGACGCCTTCGGCGACGTGTCGCGCGCGCAGGAGCTGGCGGGCTCGGGCCGGGCCGCCCTGATCCTGTCGGTCGAGTGCGCCGTGTACTTCTTTCCCGCGACTCCCGAGCAAGTGGTGAACGCCTGCTACGCCACGGGCTTCCGCACGGTGCATCGCGGCGTCCTGGGCGACGAGCTGGTGGCGCGGGAGTATCAGGCGCTCTGGGCGGACGAGGGCTGGGGCACGATGATCCGCAGCACCTGCCCGGTGATCGTCGAAACGGTGCGCACGCAGTATCCCGAGCTGATCCCCTACCTGGCCCCGGTGGCGACGCCGATCGCGGCGGAGGCGCGGTACTTGAAGGGCCTGTACGGCGCCACGACGCCGGTCGTGTACGCCGGCGTGTGTCTCACCGAGGGCGGGCACGACGTGGACGCCGCGATCACGTTCGCAGAGCTGGAAGGGCTGTTCGAGCGGGGCGGCGTCGTGGTGGCGGAGCAGGCGGGGACCTTCAGCCGCATCCCCGAGGAGCGGCGGCGCCACTTGAGCATGGCGGGCGGGCTGCCGCTCGAGCTGTTGCTCGAGGAGACCCAGGCGAGCCGGCGGTTCCGCAAGGTGCGCGGGCTCGGCGGGCTGGGGGCGATCGCCCGCGCGGTGGCGGTCGATCGCCTCGACGTAGGCTTCGTCGACATATTGCCGTGCGAAGGGTGCCTCGATCATCCGCTGCTGGGCCCGCGCGACGAGCTGTTCCGCCGGCGCGAGATGGTGGCCGCGACCGAGCCGGCGCGGGCGCGGGGGCCGGTGGTGGATGAAACGGTGGCGCGGCAGGTGCGCGTCGTCGAGGCGTTCCCGGTGCACACCAACGGCCAGCGTCCGCCGGCCGAGGCGGTGGACGGAATCCTCGGCGAGATCGGCCTCGCGCCGAACGGCCACCCGTGGGACTGCGGCGCGTGCGGCTATCGGACCTGCCGCGCCTTCGCCAACGCGGCGGCCGTCGGGCGCACGACGCTCAAGTCATGCCCCCCGTATCTCGACAAGCTGGCCAAGCAGGCGCAGCTTCAGGCCGCCGTGGACGGGCTCACCGGCCTCGCGACGTACCGGGTGTTGCGTGACCGCCTTGCCACGGAGGTGGCCCGGAGCGACCGAACCAGCGACCCGTTCGCGGTGCTGTTCGTGGACCTGGACCACTTCAAGCAGGTGAATGACCAATTCGGCCACGAGGCTGGGAACGACGTGCTGCGCGGCGCGGCCAAGGAGTGTGGGGCCCATATCCGCACCACCGACCTGGCGGCGCGCTACGGCGGCGACGAGTTCGTGCTGGTGCTGGTGCGCACCGGGGTGGAGGGGGCACTGAGCGTGGCGGGCAAGGTGCGCAGCACCGTGGAAGCGATGGGGCTGCGGCTCGGGTACCCCCAGGGGCTGGTGACGGTGAGCATCGGGGTGGCGGAGTTCGTGCCGGGGAAGGATCCCGCGACGGAAGACGTGTTGGTGGCGGCCGACCGCGCGCTGTATCGCGCCAAGGCTCTGGGACGGAACCAGGTGGCGACGGGAGACGCGTGAACACGTGAATACCAACCCGGTCGAGACGCCGGAGACCCCGGGCGAGCGCGGGGCGCTGCCGCTCACTCCCGCGGGGGGCCAGGCGCCCGATCCGTGGGGCGTGAAGCGCGCCGAGAACCTGATCACGAGCCTCACCGGCATCCTGTCGGCGCGGGTGATGGTCACCCCGCTGGGCGAGGTGAGCGAGATCCACGTGCTCACCAGCAACGAGGTGCAGGCGAAGCAGGTGGTGCGGAACATCGAGTCGGCGCTGATGGCGCACCTCGGCATGAAGATCGACCACCGCAAGATCAGCGTGGCGCAGACGGCGGACGTGCGGCCGATCGAGCAGCTGCAGCAGGAGGCGGTGCGCACCCGCGCCAAGAAGCGCGTGGTGGTGTTCCAGGGCCTCGAGGTACGGCCGGCGGAGCGGGCGCAGCGGGTGGTGGTGCGGGTGCGGCTGGCGTTCGAGGGGCGGTCGGCGGAGGCGGAGGAGCAGGGGACCGACACGGTACGGAACCGGGTGGAGGCGGCGGCGCGGGCGGCGTCGCAGTGCTTGGACGAGCTGTTGCCCGACAACTCGGTGGCGCTCGAGGGCGCCACGATCATCGTAGCGTTCGACCGCAAGTTCGTGCTGGTGGCGGTGCACGGGTTGGGGGGTCGGGAGGCGCAGCTGCTCACGGGGACGTGCGAGATCCGGGAAAGCACGGAGCGGGCGGCGGTGCTGGCGGTGTTGGATGCGACCAACAGGTGGACCGACGCGCGGCGCTGACGGCGCCGGGAAGCAAGGCCTACAACGGTGTAGGTCACTCGCCAATGCATCCACTGAGCTAAGTCGTTAGATGTAAGTCGTTGTCGTATAATCTCTTAAATCATTCACCCTGAATATGTTGCGCCGGCTCAACAATGGGGCTTGCATAGTTCCCGTTTTGGTGCTATTAGAGGTTCTGTGAGTTTGACGACATCCAAGCGGTATTGGGGCACGCAGCGCGTGGCGCGCGTCTGTCAGGTCTCCCCTGCGACGGTAGCGAACTGGATCGACCAGGGGCTACTGAAGGGGCACAAGACACCGACGGGGCGGCGGCGTGTCGACGCGGACGACCTCACGGCGTTTTTGCGAGCGCACGAGATGGCGGTGCCGACGGAGCTGGATACGGGCAGCGGGCCCGCGATGGTGGTGGTGGTGGACGACGATCCCGGCTATCTGAAGGCGTTGGTGCTGACGATCGAGCGGTCCGATTTGGACGTGGAGGTGGTGGAGGCGGCGACGGGGGTGGACGGGCTGCTGGAGATCGGGCGGGTGCAGCCGTCGCTGATCGTGCTCGACTACAGTTTGCCGGACCTGAACGCGCCGGAAGTGATCCGCCGGCTGCTCGAGCCGGGGCGCCGGCTGGACGCCGAGGTGATGGTGGTGACGGGGGGGATGCCGGAGGCGGCGGGGCAGGAGCTGCGGCGGATGGGCGTGAAGGTCATCCTGGACAAGGCGGACGGCATGCCGGCCGTGGTGGATGCGATGCGGCAGGCGTTGCAACGGCGCAAGGCCGCCTAACGGTTTCACAACGGAATTTTCGGTTTTTCGGGCGGCGTCGGGAGCAGTGGCACCGGCGAGCTCAATAGAGACACTTTGGACAAAAGGGGCCCCTGGTCACCGCTACCTGAGCGGAGCTGAGCGAAAAGTAGACGAGCGAAGCGTCGGGTACGCCATAGCGAGGCGTGCCACTCCTGGTGGGTCGACACTGACTCGCAGTCTCTTGAAGGGGGTGACGCTCAATGTTGCATTTGCTCGCAGTACTTTTTGCGGCTTTTGCGAAGTTGTTTTTCGCGAACGGCACGGTGTCGTGGTAGTGACCAATGGGGCCCTTCCCTTACTTAGCTAACAAACAGATTCTGGATGACTGAACCGCTCAGACGGAGGCTGCAGCAAGCGCTGATCTATGCCTATATCAGCGCTGTGTCTGTTGCGACATTATGCCTCCTGGCATTGCGAGAGTGGGATATCCCCGCCCCGTTCCCGTCCAAGTTTTGGAATGCGATCGCTGCCTTTGTGATTCTCGGGATCATAAGCGAGTCGTTCTCGTTTACGATCCCCGTGGCGAACGTGAGGACCTCAGTGTCCTTCGTTCCATTCATTGCATCGGTAGCCCTATTTCAACATCCCTGGCCCATGTTGATCGGGGGACTCACAGCGTTAGTCGCTGACACTTTCGTTCGCCACAAGCCTCTGATTCGGGTTTGGTTCAATACGGCCCAGTTTATGCTCGCCTCGGGCCTTGGTGCGTTGGTCTATACCGCTCTAGGTGGGTCGGTCAGCCTGGAGAGGTTCGGGTTTTTGGTGCTCCCGTTCGCGTGTCTCGTCATAGTTTACTTCCTGGTCAATCACGGTAGCGTTGCATTGGCCGTCTCACTGAGCAGCGGCGTGTCGGTCCGCGAGGCTTGGGACAGAATTGGCAAGGACGCGCTCGCAACTGACCTTCTGTCTAGTACACTGGCCGTTCTGTTGGTCTTCCTCTATGTAAAGCTCCAGTTACTCGGATTAGCGATCCTCGTATTCCCACTGTTTCTCGTACGCCAGCTGTACCAGATGAACTTTCAGATGCAGCTTGAATTGGAGGAGAAGCTTGAGCTGATGGTCAAGGCGATGGAGGCAAGGGATCCTTATACCTCAGGTCATTCCCTTAGGGTCTCGGAGTACGCCTTAGCGATCGCGCGCGCATTGAGGCTGTCGGCGAACGATGTGGATGATATCCAGCGCGCCGCGCTCCTTCATGATGTTGGCAAGATCTATGAAGAGTTCGCACCCTTGCTACGCAAACAGGGCAAGCTGACTCCTGAAGAGCGGATGACGATGCGGACTCACGTAACTCGAAGTGCGCAGCTCGTCGACACTGCCACTAGGCTTCGTGGATCAGTACAAGCCATGATTCGGCACCATCACGAGAATTTCGATGGATCGGGCTACCCTGATGGGCTAGCGGGTGAAGAGATTCCGGTAGGTGCGCGAATCATCATGATCGCTGACACTATCGACGCGATGACGACGGACCGCCCGTACCGGCGGGCCATGACCTTGGCAGTAGCGGTTGAGGAGCTCGAGAACTATGCCGGTCGTCAGTTTGACCCACAGCTGGTGCGCTTAGTCGCCGACTCGACTGCGATTCGCAGGCTCCTCGGAGGAGAGCCGCGCGGCGAAGAACTCGCACAAACGGGGAGTCGGACGACGAGGTCCAGCTGGCGACAGCGGGTAACCATGTAGTCTGCCCAGAGCCCCAGTCCGAGACGCCATCATTTGTCCTGATTACGCCAAGAATCCCTGCGCAACGAGAATCGCGCGCAGACCGGCAGCACCGAGCTTGTCGAGTAGTCTCAAGCCCGCTGCACTCTCATCCGTCTGACGGCCGAGCGAAAGAATATCAAGCCACGCGCTGCATGCACTGACGTCCGCGTAGTAGATCGGGTGCCGGCCCCGATACTTCGCCAGGCACTGACGTGTCAGCAGGCGGGCCGACGTTGGACCGTCTACATGTAGGGCCCTATGGATTCTCAGCTTGTCGAACAGTCCCGCATGCGGCACTGCTCTCTCTTTCCCCCGCGCGAGCCGCTCCGCCGCCTCAGTCAATTGCAGCGCCAGGGCAACATCCCGAATCTCGAGGGCGAGGCTCGCATAACCCAAGAGGAATTCCATGTTAGCGAACCAACTGCGCCCGCCACTGCTCGCGTCTTGAGCTGCAGTTATCGATCGTAGCGCAGCCTCTCGCTGACCATTCATAAGGAGAGCTGCAGCAAGGTTCAGGTGAATGCCAACCAGTCGAGGGCTCAAAGCGCGCGCACCTATCGAGACAGCGAGTTCGCCGAACCTGACTGCCGAGCCGAAGTCTCCGTGATGAAGCTTCGCTACACAGAGGTTGGACGCGATGATTGCTGACCTGAGGTCGTCTCCGATCTTAGTACTGAGATTCAAGGCCTTGTCGTAAGCTTGGTAGGCAGTCTCGAATTCGCCCTGTCCCTGCTTGCAAGTTCCCAACGCTGTGTATGCGAGCGACAGGCCAAGCGGGTCTTGCCGGAGACTAAAGGTTGTGATCGCTGTCTCCAACCCGCTGGCCGCTGCGGCGAGTTCAAAGAAGAAGTAATCGCAATACGCCTTCGCATATAGGAGGGTAGGTGGCACCTCAGGGCCCAGCTGTGAGATCGCGCCTTGAGTTTCCTCCCGCACTACACCGACTCTACCTTCATCCCCGGTATTGGCGCCCGATCGAGCGCACTCGAACAACGCGTTCCCGATGAGCTCAAGGTCCCCGGCTTCGCGCGCCGCGGTGAGTGCTTGGTCAGCAGCCTCACAGTAGCCGAGTCCCGGCTCCTGGTTCAGGAGATACTCCACAGTCGCCTGCATCCGAGACGTGAGCGCCTTGTCACGGGCGGACAATGCGCTGTCCTGTTGTAGAAGAGTCAGGACGGGCGCCGCAGCGCTGGCCTTTGATTGACCGACGAGAGCCCTGGCAAGAAGCAGGCGCAGGGGTCGTACCGAGGTTCCGTCGGAACGTTCTTGAAGGAGGACAGATAAAATCTGCTCCGCTTCCGAGAGGGCGCCGGCATTCATTGCGGCCTCGGCACCTTGCAGGGCGCTCGACACCGCACGAAAGGGATCGGCTCCTCGTAGGAAATGCCACGCGACCTCGAGTCTCCACGGTCGTCCGTCATCCTCGAGTCGTCCCCCCAGCACCTCTGCCACCCCCCGATGCAGGTGCTGCCTCGCCGGTCCCGCCACCGCATAGTACGCTTGGGCACGGATCAGCTCATTCCGGAACTCGAGCCCACCATGCACCTCGCGGAGAATGCCCTCCTCCTTCAGCCTCGACAGCGCCTCTCCCGCCGCCGCAGGGGAGAGCTCCACCACCTCGTACAAGGGCAGATCCGCCAGGCGCCGCCCCAGCACGGCCGCGAGGTCGAGGGCCGCGCGCGTGGGCGCGTCGAGCCGACGGATCTGACGCTCGAACACGGCGCCGATAGCCCGCGGGATGCCGAGCCTGGCGACTGGCTGCGTGTTCAGCGCCTCGAGATCGCTGAGCAGTGAGCTCGACCCGTGCGCCAGCCATTCCTTGGTCAGGAGCTCGAGCGCAAGAGGATTGCCGTTGCCCGCTTCGAGGATACGCGGGACGGGCACGTCTGCGATCCGTGCTTCGGCCTTCGCAACGCGAGCCGCGATGAGCCGCCCGGCTGCCTCGTGCGGCAGCGGATCGAGTTCCAGCGTCTGGAGTGCCTCGATCGTGCCCTCGGAGACCAGTGCGCTCGGGCCCGCTGCTGTACGTAGCTCGTTGGACCGTGCTGTCAGGATCAGCAAGAGCCGCGTATGCGCGAGCTTGCGCGCCACGATGTGAAGGATGGCGACGGTCGCATCGTCAGCCGCATGGACATCATCGACCACCAGCACGAGCGGACTCTCCTCGGCCGCCGCTTCGACGGCCTTGAGAAACGAGTCCGCGAGTCGGAGAGGAATGACCTCCGCGGACCACTCCACCGGCTTGGGCACGCCGGGGAACGCGGTGAAGATCTCCGGCGACACGCGTGTCAGCTCGCTCAACGCCTCCGGCTCGGCGCCTCCGATCGCGCGTTGCATTGTGAGCTGCTTGATCAGCTCGGCGAGTACGCCGAATGGGAGCTCGCGCTCCGCGTCGTACGCTTGGGCGCGTGCAATCGCCGCGCCCTCCATCTGACAGGTCGATACGAACGCGTTGGTGAGCGTCGTCTTGCCCACGCCGGGGTCGCCGAGCAGCACGACGATGCGTGGCTCGCGACGTCGCACCTCCAACCAGGCGTCGTACAGACGGGCGAACTCGCGCTCGCGGCCGATCAGAGTCTCTGCTTCGAACCGCCGCTCCTGCCGCTCGGACACCTGCCCGGCTCCCGTGTGCCGTGGCGCCGTGCGCCGCCCTTCGCGGAGCAGATCGGCGATCCGGACGAGATCCGCACTCGGCTTCGCTCCCAGCTCCGCGGCGAGGCCCACTTCGAACCGGCCATAGACCTTGAGGGCATTCGTCCGGTCACCCACCCAGGCCCGCGCCTCCATGACGCCGCGCACGCCGTCTTCGGACAAGGGGTCCAGGTCGAGCAGGACCTGAGCGTGCTTCTCGACGGTCGCAAAGTCTCCGATCCGTCGACCGGCATCCATCTGGTTCACGAGGCAGTCCCGGATCCGCGGCATCAGCTTCGCCCGCCACTCGTCCTTCCACTGCTCGAACTGTACCGCCCCCGGCACCTCAAAGCCGTCGAGGAATGGGCCGCGAATCTCGATCTCGCAGGTGTCCAGCCGTCTCACGTCCGCGTCAACCGCGCCCACGACGAGCCCAATCGAGGCGCGCTGCACGACTAGACGGTCGCGTCCGACCTTCTCCTTGAGGACCGTGAGTGCTTGAGCGAGGGAGTGCCGAGCTCGCGGCGCCGGTACGTCGGGCCACAGGAGGTCCATCAGGTAGTCGCGCGTGAGCTTGCGGCCGGCCTCGACCGCAAGCCGGATCAACAGGGCGAAATGCTTGCGCGTGCGGAACCGAATCTGGTCACCGGCCTCGGTGATCAGAAGGGGTGCGCCCAGCGTCAGGAGCTGCAGGTGCGGCGCCAACGGACGGCTCGCGGCGTTTCGGAGTGGTACAATAGGTGGGGAGATCAACGTTGTGTCAACACGTTGGGCTGCAGGTGGTTAAAACACCTGGGACAGGCGGATGGCGGGGAGTGTCAACGCAACGGCACGGCCGGATGGGGCAGGGCCATTCCCGGATCCCTCCCGTCCCGGTGAGAGTCATCACTCACCCATCGGTCCAGCTGGCGATCCGCAGGGTGGTCAGGACCGCGCGGGCACCGGGATACACCGTGACGTCGTAGCTCGTCAACCCGATTATTCGACGTTACAATCGAACCCCCATCCGCATCGGGCAGGCTGCCGGTGCAGGTCACCCCGCGAGGAGGAGTCATGAAGGCGCGTCTCGTCATCCCCATGCTTGCCGTCGCTTGCGTCACCCTGCTCGGCTGCGACCGGGTTCCCACCGCCACCCGAAACCCGGGCGGCCCGTCCTTTATCACCGACGGCACGCTCGATGGTAATGCCCATCCCGCCGTCGTCCTCATCATCATGGATGTCCGCGGCACGCCGACGTTCCGTTGCTCCGGCACGCTCATCGCCCCGAAAGTCGTCCTCACCGCCGGCCACTGCGCCGGCGAACCGGGCGAGTTCTCGGGGCTCCGAATCTTCAACGAGGCCGACGTGCAGCACGACCCCACCTACCCCAACCCGGGCGGCCCCAACACCATCGAGGCCACCGAATGGCGCGCGCACCCGGCGTTCACCGAGAGTGCCTTCTTCCTGCACGACGTGGGCGTGGTCCGGCTGTCCAAGGCCGTGAAGCTCGCCGCCGGCCAGTACGGCAAGCTCCCCACCGCGGGCCAGCTCGACGCGCTCAAGCCGAGCAGCTCGACGCTGTTTACCGCGGTGGGCTACGGGCTGCAGCAGATCAACCCGGTGCACGTCGAGTCCCAACGGATCCGCATGTTCGCCGAGCCCCATCTGATCCAGATCAACACCGGCTTCACGGGAACGTTCTCGCTGCTGCTCTCGAACAACACCGCCACGGGCGGCACCTGCTTCGGCGATTCAGGCGGGCCCAACTACCTCGGCTCGAGCAGCACCATCGCCGCCGTGACGTCGTTCGGGATCAACGGGAATTGCGCCGGGACCGGGGGCGTGTTCCGCCTGGACAAGAAGGACGTGCTGGATTTCGTGGGACAAAACCTGAGGTGAGCTGACGCGGGAACCCGAAACAGCAGCACTCCGTTCCTGAAGGCCCGACACCGACTTTGACTAGGGAGGCAGGAACACATGGAGCAGCGTCACCTGGGGTCCCAGGGTCTCGTCGTGTCCGCCATGGGGCTCGGCTGCATGGGCATGTCCGACTTCTACGGCGGGCGCGATGACGCCGAGTCCATCGCCACCATCCATCGGGCGATCGCGCTCGGCATCACCTTCCTCGACACCGCCGACATCTACGGCCCGTTCACCAACGAGCAGCTCCTGGGCCGAGCCATCGGGGATCGGCGCGACCGCGTCGTGCTGGCCACCAAGTTCGGCAACGTCCGGAAACCGGACGGGACGTTCGTCGGCGTGAACGGCCGCCCGGAGTACGTACGCCAGGCGTGCGACGCCTCGCTCGAGCGGCTGGGCGTGGATCACATCGACCTGTACTACCAGCACCGCGTGGACCCGACCGTGCCGATCGAGGACACGGTCGGCGCCATGGCGCAGCTGGTGCGCGCCGGCAAGGTGCGCTATCTCGGCCTCTCGGAGGCCGCCCCCGCCACCATCCGGCGCGCCCACGCGACGCACCCGGTCAGCGCGCTCCAGACGGAGTACTCACTCTGGAGCCGCGACCCGGAGGACGAGATCCTGCCCACCTGCCGCGAGCTGGGCATCGGTTTCGTCGCGTACAGCCCGCTCGGGCGCGGCTTCCTCTCGGGCCAGATCCGACGCTACGAAGACCTCGCCCCCGACGACTGGCGGCGCGGCAATCCCCGGTTTCAGGGTGAGAACTTCGCCAAGAACCTCGAGCTGGTGGCGCGCATCGCGGAGCTGGCGCGGGCCAAGCGGTGCACCCCATCGCAGCTCGCGCTGGCCTGGGTGCTGGCGCAGGGTGAGGACGTCGTGCCCATTCCCGGCACGAAGCGGGTGCGTTATCTGGAGGAGAATGCGGCGGGCGCCGCGGTCGCGCTCGGCGCGGCCGAGCTGGAGACGATCGACCTGGCCTTCCCGAAGGGAGCGACGGCGGGCGACCGCTACGCCGCGGGGGGTATGGCGGCGGTCAATCGATGAGCCGCTTCACCTGCTCGAGGCTCTCGACATCGGCTTTGTCCTGAAATCGCTCCGTCTGTTTCGTGCGAATCAGCGTATCGAGATCGGCGAAGGGAATCTCCACGCCTTCGATCTCGACGCGCTTGGCTTTCGGGGCTGCGTCTGCGTAGCGAACGCTCCAGGCCAGCGTAAGGATGTCGACCCGGGGCTCGTCCCCGACCACGGTGATCGGCTTGACCGCGACCTCGGCGGGGTCGAGCTCGCGAGAGATCCCCCAGGTCAGGCGTTCGAGCGCCTTGAGGACTTGTGCGGCGTTATCGGCCGTCGCTTCGATGAGGATATCGATATCCTTGGTGGCGCGCACCACCCCGTGCAACGCTACCGCAAACCCACCGACGACGACGTACTTCGCGCCGGCTGCATTGAGCAGGGCGCAAACGATAGCGAGTCGCGACTTGGCTACCGGCGCCGCCACCGGTCGTACTCCTCGAACGTGTCAAACGTCCGCGTCCACGGCTTGGGAGGCTTGCGCCCTCGAACAAACTCTTGCCACAACTCTTCCGAGAGTTGGACACGCGCCGCGAGTGCGAGCGCAAGGCCTTCACGGATGGTGCGCTCGCGGGCGGCGGTGAAGGCATCGCGCCCTTGGCGAGCCACGTAGTCGCGAACCGCTTCCGCCACGACAAAGCTGCGTGACCGCCGCTGGCGCTTTGCCTCGGCGTCGAGCGCCGACCGCAGTTCGGCCGGAAGGGATACGGAGAGAATCGTCGCCAGGGTGCTCTCGCTGTTATTAACAGTTAATAATCTATGGAAGACGGTGCGCTCCTGCAAGAACAAGCCACGTAACACGTTGAGATATTGAGGGTGTCCTGCTAGCGAGTGCCGAACGCGGACCCCTCGACGGGAGGGCTCGGCGCGTCCTCGCATCCGAGCGAGAGCGCTATAGCGAGGACGGGCGTGAGAAGACGGGTCAGGCGCTCATCGCACGCGTCTCCCAGAGGGCCGCCGGCAGATCGGGCACGGCCCCATCCGCGGCTCCCTGCCGAGCACCAGCTCCACCGGCCCGAGCGTGACCGCCGTATCGGTGAGCGTCACGCTGAGCGTCATCACCCGCCCGTCGGTCGAGCCCGAGAACCGCGCCGGGTGGTCGGGCCCGCGGGCCACGGGGTACAGGGTGATGTTGTAGCGGCCAGGGACGTCGAACCGGCCCTGCTCGTCGGCGACGAGCGCCTGCTTGGTGTCACCCGCGGTGCAGCCGATGTGGACGTGGGCGGTGGTGTCGAAGGCGATCAAGCCGGCGTTCTCTCCACCCCACGTGCCTTCGATTGGCCCGCGGAATCGCGGGCTTGCGAGCTCACAGTCGCGCAGCAGGACCAGGGCCAACCCGGCAAGGACGATGCGGTTCATGGGAGCGCCTCCATATCCCTTACCCCTGCAGCCACTTGCCCGTCACAAGCAGCTCCTGCACCAGGTCCGGGGTGGTCCGGCCCGCCGCCTCGGCGGCGAAATTGATCACCAGCCGGTGCGTCAGGACCGTGGACGCCACCGCCCGCAGATCGTCCTCGTCCGGCATCGGCCGGCCGTCCAGCGCCGCCCGCGCCTTGGCACCCAGGACCAAATACTGCGACGCCCGCGGCCCCGCCCCCCACGACACGTATTCCTTGATGAACGCCGGCGCCTCGGCGTCCCCCGGCCGGGTCATGCGCGCCAGCGTCACCGCCGCGCGCACCAGCGGCTTCGCCACCGGCACGCGGCGCACCAGATGCTGCAGCGCCACCACGTCTTCGGCCGTCAGCACGGGCGCGATCTGGGCCGCGAGATCGCCCGTGGTCGACTCGACGATGGTCTGTTCCTCTTCCTTGGTGGGATAGCCCACCCGCAGCTCGAACATGAAGCGGTCGAGCTGCGCCTCGGGCAAGGGATAGGTCCCCTCCTGCTCGATCGGGTTCTGCGTCGCGAGCACGAAGAACGGCGCGGGGAGCGAATGCGTCTGGCCCGCCGCCGTCACCTGATGCTCCTGCATCGCCTGCAGCAGCGCGGCTTGCGTCTTGGGCGGTGTGCGATTCACCTCGTCCGCCAGCACGATGTTGGCGAACACCGGCCCGCGCACGAACCGGAAGCCGCGCTTCCCCGTGGTCTGGTCTTCCTCGATGATCTCGGTGCCGGTGATATCCGAGGGCATCAGGTCGGGGGTGAACTGGATGCGGGAGAACTTCAAGTCGAGCGTCTGGGCGACGGTCTGGACCATGAGCGTCTTGGCGAGCCCGGGCACGCCCAGGAGCAGCGCGTGGCCGCCCGAGAAGATCGCCGTGAGGATGCCGTCCAACACGTCGTGCTGCCCCACGATGCGGCGGGCCACCTGCGCCAGCAGGTCCGAGCGCGCGGCGGTCAGCCGCTCGAGCAGCTCGACATCGCCTTGCGGACGGGAGGCGGGAGGCGGGAGGCGGGAGGGGTTGGGTGTCATCGTTGCCCTAGGTTACCACATCATACTCCCAAGCGCCACATAAGTTTGCGCGCTTGGGACTTTGCTGGCGAAAGTTTTCACAAGCGGGTATGTTCCCGTCCGCATCATGCCCCCCCACGACGACAAGCGGGTCGCGCGCGGCTTCGGCCAGGGCTACGAGTACGTCGCGGTGGGGTTCCAGCTGGCCGCCGTCATTCTCGTGTTTGGGGGCCTGGGCTGGCTCTTGGATGGCCGGCTGCACACGCGCCCGCTGTTCGCTCTCGTGGGCTTCCTGGTCGGCACCGTGGGCTGGTTCGTGAGCCTGTACGCCCGCGTGAAGCGGGATACAGAGGCGGGCAAGCGGGACGCAGGACGGGGGAAGGGCAAGGAGTGAGGCCGTACCTCCTGCTGGTGGGGTTGGGCGTGGTGCTCGTGGCGGTGGCGACGGTCGTGGGGGGGGGGCGCCCGGCGGGGATCGGTGGCGCGGCGGCGCTCGCGGCGCAGCTCGGAGCGGTGGCGCTGCTCCGACCCGCGATGCGCGCCCCGCAACCGGTGTTCATGGCCCGGTGGCTCAGCGGCATGGGACTGCGGGCGCTGGCGGCGGGCGCGGTCCTTGCATTCGCCGCGACGCACCGCGCCGCCCTGAGCCCGCTGCCGGCCGCGCTCGGCTTCCTGGGCGTGCTGCTGCCGCTGCTCTTTTTGGAGACGAGATTCTTGCGATGATCCAGGCTCCCGACATCGGCAAGGCGATCTTCGAGCACACCTCGGACAGCCACGTGGTGGAGCTGCCGTTCGGGCTGGGCGAGTGGCACCTCCCCACCGGCTGGCACGTGTTGGGCGTGGACGTCTCTCCCACCAAACACGTCGTGTTCATGGCGATCGCGGCGGCGGCGGTGTTCCTGACGGTGTGGTACGGCGGCCGTCAGGTACAGCGACGCCACCGGGAGGGGAAGGCGCCCTCGGGGTTCGGCGCGGCGGTCGAGGCGATGGTGCTCTTCATCCGGAACGACGTCGCCATCGCCAACATCGGTCACGGCGGCGAGAAGTTCGCGCCGTACATCCTCACCCTGTTCTTCTTCATTCTATACTGCAACCTGCTGGGGCTCTTGCCCTGGGGCGCCACGCCCACCGGCAACCTCGCGGTCACCGGGGCGCTGGCGCTCACGGCCTTCGTGACCATCGAGCTCTCGGGGCTCAGGGCGCTCGGCCCCAAAGGCTACCTGAAGACCATCGTGTTCGTGCCGCCCGGGATGACGGGGCTCGGCGCGGTGGCGATGGCCTTGATCATGACGCCGATCGAGATCATCGGGAAGCTCGTCAAGCCGTTCGCGCTGACGCTGCGACTGTTCGCCAACATGACGGCCGGACACTTCGTGATCCTGGCGCTGCTCGGCCTGATCTTCATCTTCGGGAGCTGGGCGGTGGCCGCGGGCGCGGTGGCGTTCGTGACGTTCATGATGCTGCTCGAGCTGCTGGTGGCGTTTTTGCAGGCCTATATCTTTGCGCTGCTCACGTCGGTGTTCATCGGCATGATGCAGCACGCGCATTGATCACACACCTACCGATGAGGAGAACATGGTGAACCTCCTGATGCTGCTGCAGGATGTACAGCCGAGCGGCGCGGACCTCGCCGCCGCGGCCAAGAACGCCAACGCGCTGCTCGGCGCCGGCCTGGGCCTCGGCCTCGCGGTGATCGGCGTGGGGCTCGGCATCGGCCGCATCGGCGGCCAGGCGGTGGAAGCGATCGCGCGCCAGCCCGAAGCGTCGGGCGACATCCGCGGCGCCATGATTCTGACGGCGGCGCTGATCGAAGGCGTCGGCCTGGCGGCGCTCGTCTTCGCGCTGCTCTTCAAGCTGCTCTAGATGGTGCTGCTGCGCGTGCTGCTCGAGGAGGAAGGCTTCACGCCCTTCTCCATCAACACCGGGCTGATCTTCTGGACCATTGTCGTCTTCGGCATCCTGCTGGCGCTGCTGGGGCGGTACGGCTGGCCCGCCATCCTCAAATCGGTGGAGGAACGGGAGCGCCGCATGCAGCAGCAGCTGGACGAGGCGGAGCGGGCCCGCGCCGAGTCGGCGCGCCTGTTGGAGGAGCACAAGCGGCTGGTGGCGGCGGCCCGGACCGAGGCGCAGGAGATGGTGGCCAAGGCGCGCGCCGTGGCGGAGAAGGAGCGCGAGGTGCTGCTCGCCAAGGCGCGCGAGGAGTACGAGCAGCTGCTCGCCCGGGCGCGCAAGGACATCGAGGCGGAGAAGGAGAAAGCCATTCTCGCGCTGCGGCAGGAGGCGGTGGACCTGTCGATTGCCGCCGCGTCGAAGCTGATCGAGGCGACGCTCGACACCGAGGCGAACCGCCGCCTGGTGAGTGAGTACCTGGCGTCGCTCGAGGCGGGGGGAGGGCGGCAGCGGTGAAGAGCGTCACCATCGCCCGCAACTATGCGGAGGCGCTGTTCCTCGCGGCCGAGGCGCACGACGCGGCGACCGTCGAGCGCTACGGTCAGCTGATGGACGCGGTGGCGGGGGCGGTGCAGGCGGACGAGCGCATCGCGGTGGCGCTCGAGTCGCCGCGCGTGTCCAAGGCGGCCAAGGCGGCGCTGCTCGAGCGCGCGTTGGGCGACGTGACTCCGCCCGAATTCGTGCGCTTCCTCCAGGCGGTGGTGCGGCGCGGCCGGCAGGGGCTGTTCGGGGAGATCTCCCAGGCGTACCAGGGCTTGGTGGACGTGAAGCTCAACCGCGTGCACGCCGGCATCACGCTGCTCGAGGCGCCCGACGCCCAGCTCGAGCAACAGATCGTGGAGCGACTGTCGGCGGCGATTGGCAAGGACGTGCGGGCCCACTTCCGGGCCGACCGCGGGATTCTGGGTGGGGTGGTGGTGCGGGTGGGTGACCGGATCTTCGACGGCTCGGTGCGGCGCAAGCTCGCGTTGCTGCGACGGAGGATGCTGACGGGGGAGTAGCGGGTGAGTGGCTTGGCGCGGTGCCGCTACCGAGCCGCGTCGCGCAGCACGTCGACGTCCGGCTTGACCGGGTCGTCGAGCGCCACGTGGTTGCGGTCGTGGCGCACCATCCTGGAAAACAGCGTCAGCTCGCGGTCGAACAGGAAGCGCCACAGCAATCGCGCCCACGAGGTGTGCGCGGCCAGCGACGCGTACACCTCGGGAGCGAGGGCCCGGATGCGGGGCAGGCGGTTCCACGGCACCGAAGGGAAATCGTGATGCTCGTTGTGGTACCCGACGTTGAACGCGAGCCGGTTGAGGGGGCCGTAATAGCTGAAGGTTTCCTGCCCGCCCGCCGACGTGAGGTAGTGACGCTGGATCCAGCGCGCGCCGAGAGGATGCAGGCCGATCGAGAAGAAGAGCGATAGGGCGAAGTAAACCAGCGCCTTCGGGCCGAGCACGACCCAGACCAGGACGTCGAAGACGACCTGTACGGCCAGGTTGGCCGCCGTCCAACGGTCCCACAGCGGGACCTCCTTCACGCGCCAGGGCCGGATCGCCTGGAACACGGGGAACAGCAGCAGCCAGAGCGCCTTGCGGAAGGGAGAGCGTCCCACGAGGCGCGCCTCCCACCGGAAGGGCAGGTCGCCGTCGAGCTCGTACACGCCCTGAAACGCGTGGTGTTTGAGGTGGTACTTGGAGAACGACGTGGCGCCCGGGAAGAACTGCGGCAGGTTGGCGAGCAGCGCCGTGAGGATGTTCGGCACCTTGCGCTTGAAGACCAGTCGGTGGGCGCACTCGTGGATCATCACGAAGAGCGCGTGGTCGGCGAACGCGCCCACGCTGTAGGCGACGGCCACCACCAGCCACCACGGCTGCTCGGCCACGAGCCACGCGACGACGATCTGGAGCGCCACGATGCCCGCCGTCCACCAGAACGTGGCGGGGTTGGGACCGATCAACTCCCGGATCTCGGGATGGCGCCGCAGCAGCGCCCGCGTCCGGACGCGATGGGGCTCTGGCGCGGTGGAAAAGGCGAACTCAGCGCGGGCGGTGCTCAGACGATTACTCGCCTTCGTACTTGAAGGAGACTTTCACCTTGGCGCGGTAGCTCTCGACCTTGCCGTCCTTGAGCTGCAGGTCGAGTTGGGAAACCTCGGCCACCCGCAGGTCGCGCAGCGTGCGCGCGGCGCGCTTCACCGCCGCCGCCGCCGCTTTCTCCCACGACTCCGTGCTGGTCCCGACCAACTCGATGACCTTGTAGACGCTCTCCGCCATGTGACGCTCCTTGTCAGCTGTTAAGCTGCGGGGGGAACGCGGGCGGGCGCAAGGAGCCCGATCGGGCGTCTTAAAAGAGAACTCCCGCGCGACCCGCGGTCTACAGGGAGTACCGCACGCCTAGGGCTATCCCCGTCCGCCACATGGCGCGACGCTCGAATCCGTCGGGTAGCTCGGCGGCGTCGAACACGGAGGGCGTCAGAGTGGCCCCCGCGCGCACCGACACCCCGAGCCGCGAGACCAGGGGAAAGCCGAGCGACGATCCGACGTGGACCCCCCAGCGCGTCCGGTCGCCGTCGTGTTTGACCGTCCAATGGTCGAGCACGGGACCGGCGTGCAGGCGCCATGTGGCGCCGGCGCTGGACCGTGCGACCCGCACCGCCACCTCGGGCGCTACCTCGTACAGCGTCATCACGTCGGGCACGACGATCGCGAGATCGGGGCCCGTCTCGAGCAGCCCGGTCGGCGCGCGCGCGAGCGCGAGCGCGAATCCGATAGCGCCGAGATCGCGGCCGAGGCGGAGGGCGACGAGCGTGGGTCGGGACGGCCGCAACGACGTCGGGTCCGCGGCCGCCGTGTCGAGCGAGCTCCCCCCGAATCGGGCGAGGCCCATCTCCGCCGTCACGCTCCACTGCGCGGCGGCGCGCGCCGGAACGACGAGGGCGCACGCCGCCGCGATCGCCCGGAACCGGCTCACTTCATCTCCAGGTTGATCCAGCCGTTGGTCCCGTTGCCCGCACCCTTCACGATCCAGTTGAAGCCGGCGTACGACACACCCACGATCTCGGATGCGACCGCCGTCCCCACCAGCTCGTCGTTCGTGTTGAAGAACGCCGCGATCGCCGCCCAGAGCTTCTGGAACGCCGAGGCGCGCTTGAACTCCTTCTGGGCGGTGGTGCTGGAGTCGTTCCCCGCGGTCACCGCCTTGTAGGCGCCGTCCACACTCTTGAGCAGGTTGCCCAACAGATCGCGGTTCGCCTTGATCTCGCACGCCGTGTCGTCGTCCTCCACCACAAAGACGCGGACGTTCTGCCCGGGATGCGCGGCGTTGTACGCATCGAGCTGGGTCTTGCCGAACAGCATCACGCTGCCGCTCCAGTCGAGACCGTTCTGGTCGAACGCGTAGGGCGCCGGCTGCTTCTCGCCGGCGCATTGGTAACCGGTCAGCGAGTCGGTCTGCCCTTTCTGACCGAGGATGTGGACCTCAAACTCGGGTGCGCCTTTCAACCAACCCTCAAAATCGTCCACGAAATGGGTTTTGGTGAGGTACAGGCCCGGGGTCGGCGGCGGAGGCGGCGGGGTGATGCCGCCGTCGCCACCGCATGAGAGGCACACCAGCGGCGCCGGCGCGGCGGTGAAGTCGGTCTCGACCGGGACGACGGCGATCACTGGAGCGGCCGGCGGCCGCTCGGGATCGAGCAGCCGCCGGTTGCCGCGCACGTCGAACGCCACGGGCACGTCGTGGTCCGCGATGGCGGTGGCGACCAGCACGTCGTCCCCGCCGGTCCACGCCCGGCGATGTCCGGGAACCGGAAGGTACATCTCGAGCGGGATCGCGCGGTCTGCTTCGCGGGCGAGACTGGCCGGCGCGGCGCCCATGGCGCGCGCCATGACGCCCAGGGCACGCCCGTTTCCGGCGACGAGGAAGCGTCCCAGCGACACCTTGTGCTCCCGGAACGGAGACCGGTCGAGCTCGGTCTTCACGTAGGTGCGGAACGCGGCGTCGCCGAGCGCGAGCGCGAGGGAGCGCGCCAGCCGCTCGGGCGCAGTGACGGCGGTGGCGACCACGGGCGCCGTTGCTGGGGTCCGCTCGGAGCAGGCGAGCGCCGTCAGCAGCAGCGCCACCGCCGCCCCGCGTGATCTATGGTGCAACATGGTGACTCCTTGTCGGGGTTGAGCGCCCAACATGAGGAGTCGATGTCGCGGCAGCGGCGTCCGATTGCCGCGCGCGGCATCGGAAACGCGCGCTGCGGATGCGCCATCGCGCCCGCCTCAACGTGTGGAGTCACCGCACCAGAGCGGCCTCCGAACGTGCGTCGCCGGCGGCGCAATTGCGCGCGTGAGACTCGGGCGCGATCTTTGCGCAACACCGTCGATCCCGATGCTGCCTCTCGTACTGCTGCTCGTCGCCCCCGTCCGTGCTTCCACCATCGCCTCCGGCGCTGGGGTCCAATGGCCGTCGCCCGGACCGTGCCGGGCAGCGCATGGGGCGGACCGGCGCGACTCCGTGGCCCAAGCGGCGAGCCGTGATCCCCTGCTGCGCCGGCTGATGCCCGCGCTCTGGTCGAACGCCTATGGTGGGGTGACGGTGGGGCTGCGGGCGCCCCCCGCGTGCACCGCTCCCGCCGAACGGGGGTGGTTCCTTGCCTCGGCGGCGACGCGCTCCGGCGCCACCAGCGCAGTCGGCCTGTACGCGCGTTGGAACAGTCCTCCTATCGGTCTCGGCCGGCGCGCCGCCACGAGCGTGGCGGCGTGGTCCGTCGAGGGCCGAACCGGCGGCGCGATCGCGCTCGATCGCTCGCTGCAGCAGTCACGCGGCGTCGGTGCGGACCGCCACATCGGGATCGGCGCCTTGTGGATGGCGACGACCAACCTCGCCTACCTCGACCGCCGGCTGTGGGACGACGCCGGCTCGATCGAGATCACGCCGTGGATCTCCACCGCGGTGCGCCGCGGCGCCACGGTGCTGCGCGCGAGGGGCACGGCCAGCGTCGGCTTGGCCTATCGCCACGGGACGCCCCTGGGCGCGTCAGGGCGCTCCTATCATTACCGAGGATTCAGCCGGGTGACGGGTGAGGTGAGCGTGCGCACCCCGGTGGCGCGCGCGACCACGTTCGGTGCGCGGGTGTTCGGGGGCGCGTACCTGGGCCCATCCACTCCGGTACGACAGCTCCGTGTCGGCGTCGCCGGGGCGGACCCCTACCAGACCTTCGCGAACCCGTTCCTGCGCAGTCGCGGCGCGCTGTTGGTGCGGCCCGACTTCTACTACCAGGCGCCCGGCGGCCCCAACCTGCGGGCGTTCCGCAACGACCTCGGCGGGCGCTGGGCCGTGGGCGTGAATCTGGAGCTCGCCCAGGCGGTCATGCGCCGGGACGCCGGGCTGGTGCGGGAGGTGGCGCTCGAGGGATTCGTGGACCTGGGCGTGGTGGATACGCTGGCCGTGCCGTCGTCGCCGCCCAGCCAGTGGTACACGACGCTCTACGACGGCGGTGTCGGCATCGTGACGCGGCACCAGCTCAAGGACCTGGACTGGACGATGCGTTTCGAGGCGCCGCTCGCGGTGAATCGCTGGTCGCAGGCCGCCGATTACCCGTCAAGCCACACGCGGTTCGCGCTGCGGTGGCAAGTGAGCTTCTCTCCCAGCTTCTGAACGACGAGCGGTCGGAGCCCGAGCCCGCGCCCCCGGGCTCGCCCGCGCGGTCTCCCCCGTGTAGTTTCCGCATCCGAATGTTCCCCCTCCTTCTTCTCCTCGCGGCCTCCGACACCGCGGGCTACTGGCAGCAGCAGGTCGCCTATCAGATCACCGCTTCGCTCGACGAACCCTCCGGCGTGCTCACGGGACACGCGCGCATCGCGTATGTGAACCATTCCCCCGACACGCTGCGCGACTTCTCCGTCCATCAGTACCTGAACGCGTTCCGCCCCGGCTCGCGCTGGGCCGCCGCCGACTCCGCCGAGCAGCGCGAGCGGTTTCAACACCTGCCGGACCCCGACTACGCGTTCGAGCGGATCACCAGCGCCACGGTGATGGGCGCGGCGCTGCGGCCCGACTACCCCTACGCCCCCGACTCGACCATCGCCCACTGGGCTCTTCCCCGGCCCCTCGGCCCCGGCGATTCCGTCACGGTCGAGATCGACTGGCAAGCGCGCCCCTCCACGCTGCCGCGGCGCCAGGGACGCCAGGGCCGGCGCTTCGACTTCGCGCAATGGTATCCCAAGGTGGTGGTGTACGACCGCTACGGCTGGGAAGACCATCCGCTCTATCCGGCGGGCGAGTTCTACGGCGAGTTCGCGAGCTACGACGTCACACTCGACCTGCCACAGGACCAGGTCATCGGCGCGACGGGCGTCCCGGTCGAGGGAGACCCGGGTTGGGACCACGCGAAAGCCGACCCGCATCTCCTGATCGACTATCAGCGCAATTGGTACCTCTCCCCTCTCCCCTCTCCCCGGTGCGGAGCGGTGGCGGCCGGGCGAAAGTGCGTCCGCTTCCGAGCCCAGGACGTCCATCATTTCGCCTTCTCCCTGAACCCGGACTACCTGTACGAGGAGGGCCGCTACGGCGACGTCGTGGTGCGGGTGCTGTACCAGCCGGGCGACCGCGCCACCTGGGGCCAGGGGAACGCCGTCCGCACCACCGTGCTGGCGCTCGCGTGGCTCGACTCGCTGTTCGGGCAATACCAGTGGCCCCAGCTCACCAACGTGCACCGCATCGAGGGCGGCGGGACCGAGTTCCCCATGATGATCATGGACGGCAGCGCGTCCGTGGGCCTGATCGTGCACGAGACCGGCCACCAGTACACCATGGGCCAGCTCGCGAACAACGAGTGGCGCGAGGGGTGGCTCGACGAAGGGTTCGCGGACTTCCAGGAGGGCTGGTTCTTCGAGCACCACACCGGCCAGTCGCAGTACCCGGACCTCGACGCGGAGATGCTGCTCCTCGACCTGGACCGCTGGAGCGAGCCGGTCGCGACGGTAAGCGAGCGCTTCAGCGATTTCCTGATCTACAACCAGATGGTCTACTCCAAAGCGGAGCTGTTCTACGAGCAATTGCGCTACGTGGTGGGCGATGAAACGATGCGGCGCATCCTGCGCACCTATTTCGCTCGCTGGAAGCTCAAGCACGTGGACGAGGACGCGCTCCGGCGGGTGGCGGAGGAGGTATCGGGACGGGACCTGAAGTGGCTGTTCGGGTCTTGGCTGCATGCGACGCCGCTGGTCGACTACCGGCTGCGACGCGTCGAGCGGCGCCGTCTGGCGGACGGCCGCTGGCGCAGCGTGGTGACCGTCGAGCGGAAGGGCGACGGCCGCATGCCGGTCGAGATCGGCGACCGCGACACGATTTACGCCCGCGCCTCGGGCGAGCCCGCCACCGAGCGCGTCGAGTTCACGACCAGCCGCAAGCCCGGCCGCCTGATGCTCGACCCGCGCGGGCGCACCCACGACTACGACATGCTCAACAATCGGGAGCAGCGCGGGCTCGGCGGGCATGGGCTCACGGAGCTGCGCATCGACGATCCGACGCGCGAGACGGCGCGCCGCGATCGCCTCGTGAGCGCGTGGCTGCCGGTCGCCTGGTCGAATGACCACGGGGGCGCCACCCTGGGCCTGCGCAACCGCTCGAACTACCTCGGCCGCTACGACCGCGGCTTGCTCCTCGGCACCATCGGCACGCGGGGCGACGCGACCCATCGGTTCGGCGTGTACGGCCGCTGGTCGAACCCGATCCGCCACGTGACGCCCCGCACCGCAACGAGCCTCGCGGCGTGGGACGTGGAAGGGCGGGTGGGCGCCGGACTGTCGATCGACCGCGCGCTGCGCCGGCATCTGGGCTTCGGCGCCGATCCCCACGCCGGCTTCGACGTCCTGTGGATGGCGACCAGCGACTTCGACTACCTCGACCGTCGCTTGTGGGACGACGCGGGCACCGTGGAGGCGGGCCCGTGGGTGTCGACGGCGTTCGGCCGCGGGGCGGCGTTGGTGCGGGCACGGCTCGCCGCCCGGGCCGGGTTGGTCTACCAGAACCCCGGGGCCGGGATCGTGTCCACGGACCGCTACGACGTCGAACCGTTCGGCCGCTTCACGGGCGAGGCGAGCGTGCGCGCCCCGTTCTGGCTCGGGACGAGCCTTGGCGTGCGGCTGTTCGGCGGGGCCTACGCCGGGGCCGCCACCCCGGTGGCGCAGCGCCGCATCCCCATCGCCGGCGCGGACCCGTACGAGACGTTCACCGACCCGCTGCTCCGGAGCCGGGGCGCCCTGTTCGCCCGTCCCGACTTCCACTATCACGCACCCGGGAACGGCAACCTGCGCGGGTTCCGGAGCGACCTGGGCGGCCGCTGGGCCGTGACAGCCAACGTCGAAGTCACGCGCTCCGTCTGGCGGCGCTCCGGCGGTATCTTGCGGGATGTGGCGCTCATGGGATTCGCGGACGGCGGACTGGTGGATACGCTCGCCGTGCCCGCGGCGGGGCCGGGGGGTGGGGGCCGCTGGTACACACCGCTGTACGACGGCGGGGTCGGCCTCGTGACGCGGCATCAGATGCGTGACTTGGGCTGGACGCTGCGCATCGAGCTGCCGCTCGTCGTGAGCCGCCCGACCGCCGCCGCCGCTCCCCGGGGCGACGGGCGGCTCGCCTGGCGGTGGCAGCTGAGCCTGGCCCCGAGCTTCTGATGGAGCAGCGCGCGAACAATCGGCGCGGTTTCTTCCGCGAGGCCTTCGGCCGGCTGGCGCGCGAAGTGGCGGAGCGCACCGAGCGGCGGGTGGCGCCCCGGCGCTGGTTCCGGCCGCCAGGCGCGGCGGACGAGATCGCCTTCCTCGCATCCTGCACCCGCTGCGGCGATTGCCTCCCGGTGTGTCCGGTGCGCGCCATCATCAAGGCCCCGCCCGGCGCGGGCCTCGCGGCCGGCACGCCGATCATCGATCCCGCGATCCAGGCGTGCGTCGTGTGCGCCGACATGCCGTGCGCCAATGCCTGCGCCACGGGCGCGCTGGTACCGCCGCCGACCGGCTGGACCGAGATCCACATGGGTGTGCTGGAGCTCGACCCCGAGCGCTGCATCACCTTCCAGGGGGTTGCGTGCGGGGTGTGCGCCCGCGCCTGTCCGGTGGGGGAGCGCGCCCTCGTGATGGACGCGGGCGGCCGGCCGGTGCTGCGGCCCGAAGGTTGCGTGGGCTGCGGAGTATGCGTCACCGCGTGCGTCACTTCACCGTCGTCGCTGCGGCTGAGCCTGGGTTCATGAGAACGCGGAACGCGGAAGTCGGAACGCGGAACAGGGGGGCGAGTTGCCGCGCTACGAGGCCCGTGTGGCTGTTCCGCGTTCCGCGTTCGCACTTCCGCGTTCTGAGGGTTCCATGACCTCCCTCCCCTATCGCGTGGAGAAACCGTGGGGCCACGAGCTGATCTGGGCCCGGACTGATCGCTACGTCGGGAAGATCCTGCACATCGAGCCCGGACACGTGCTGTCGCTGCAGTACCACAACAAGAAGGACGAATCGATCTACGTCCTCGCGGGGGAGATCGTGCTGCGCCTGCAGCAGGGCGACACGCTGATCGAGAAGCGCATCGCGCAGGGAGCCGCCTTCCACATCCACCCCAAGCTGGTCCACCAGTTCGAGGCGGTGGTGTCCACCGATCTGCTCGAGGCCTCGACGCCCGAGATCGACGACGTGGTGCGGCTCAAAGACCGCTACGGGCGGGTGTGACGTGAAAGTCATCGTCCCGCTCGCCGGCAAGGGCACCCGGCTGCTGCCGCTCACCAAGCGCGTCCCCAAGCCGCTGGTGCGGGTCGCGGGGCGGCCGGTCATGGACTACGTCATGGACGCCGTGAAGCCGCTCGACGTCGACGAGATCATCGTCATCACCGGACACCTGAAAGACGTCGTCGAGCGCCACATCGTCGAACGCTACGACGTCAAAGCGACATTCGTCGAACAACGGACGTTGGACGGCACGGCCGGGGCCATCAATTTGGCGCGCCCCCACGTGGACGCTCCGGTGCTCATCATCTTCGTGGACACGCTGTTCGAAGCCGACCTGTCGCTCATCAAGACCACCGACGCCGACGGCATCATCTGGGCGAAGGAGGTGGAGGACTACCAGCGGTTCGGCGTGATCGTGACGGACGCGCAGGGCTACATGACCCGCATCGTCGAGAAGCCGAGCACGCCGGTGTCCCGGCTCGCGAACATCGGCCTGCAATACGTCCGGGACTGGAAGGCGCTGTTCGACGGCATCGCGCACGTGCTGGCGCAACCGCCGGGGAAGGGCGGCGAGTACTACCTCACCGACGCGTTCCAGTACATGGTGGACCGGGGGCGGCGCCTGTTCACGGCGTCGGTGGCCGGCTGGTACGACTGCGGCAAGGTGGACACACTGCTCGAGACCAACCGGCATCTGCTCGAGCAGGGACGCGCGCGCATCCCGTCTGGGCCGTGCCCGCGCTGCATCATCGTCCCGCCGGTCTACATCGAGGACGGGGTGACGATCCACGATTCCACCGTAGGGCCGAACGTGTCGATCGAGCGCGGCAGCTTCGTGGCGGAGAGCACGATCGCGAACGCGATCCTGGGACGCAACGTGCGGGTGGTGCGGGGGACGGTGACGAACTCGCTGGTGGGAGACGACCAGGTGATCGAAGGCAGGACGATACACCAGAGCGTGCTCGACGCGGGAGAGCTGGCGCCCGCGACGTAGGGGAGACGTCCATGACCGTCGCCGAGGTGCAGGAGCTGTTCGCATACAACGCCTGGGCCAATCGCCGCTGCTTTGCCGCGCTGCACCTCCTGCCCGCCGAGCCGTACTTCCGCGACTTGAAGAGCAGTCACGGCGGGATCCACGGGACGCTGTGCCACATCGTGTGGGCCGAGGAGTTATGGCTCAACCGCTGGCTCGGCAAACCCAATCCCACCGTGCCGCAGGGCCGGGACCTCGCGACGCTCGCGGCTGCGCGGACACGCTGGGAAGCGGTGGAGGCGGAGCGGGGACGGTGGCTCGCGGGGCTCACCGAGCGCCGGCTCGACGACACACTGGCGGTGCGCCCCAGCGCCGGTGGGGAGTACCGGCACAACTTCCGGCAGATGGTGCGTCACGCGGTGGACCACTCCACCTATCATCGGGGGCAGATCGTCACGCTGCTGCGGCAGGTGGGGGTCACCCCGCCCAATACAGGCCTGATCGTGTTCTACCGGGAGCGCGGCACCATCCCTTGACGGGCGAGGGGAACCGGATTTACTTACTGACCGTTCAGTAACTAAATCTTCGAGGTCCCCTATGAGTCACGCCGTCACCCCATCGAAGCACCAGGCGCCGCCGCGTTGGCAGCGCCGCAAAGAGGCGCGACCGGCCGAGATCGTGGCCGCCGCGCTCGAGGTGTTCGTGGAGCGGGGCTTCGCGACCACCAAGCTCGCCGAGGTGGCGCGCCGGGCCGGGGTGACCAAGGGCACCGTGTACCTCTACTTCGAAAGCAAGGAGGCGCTGTTCAAGGCGGTGGTGCGGGAGACCATCGTGCCCGTCATCGCCCAGGGCGAGGACCTGGCGCGGTCGTTCACCGGCAGCGCCCGCGAGCTGCTGGAGCGGCTGGTGCGGGAATACTGGCGCCTGGTCGGCGAGACGGCGCTCGCGGGCATCCCGAAACTGATGATGGCGGAAGCCGCAACATTTCCGGAGCTGACGCGGTTCTACTACGCGGAGGTCGTGACCCGGGGACACCGTCTCATGGCCGGCGTGATCGAGCGCGGCATCAAGAACGGTGAGTTCCGCCCGGTGGACGTCATGGTTGCCGCGAAGCTCGCCATGTCGCCACTGATGCACGCGGTGGTCGCGCGGCGCGCGTTCGCGTCCTGCATGCCCGAGGGCTTCGACGTTCAGAAATACCTCAACACCCATATCGACTTGTATCTCCATGGCATCGCGCAACACTAGTCGTCGCCTGGTCGTCGTGCTCGCATGGCTCGTCGCCGGGCCGCTGAGCCTTGCAGGGCAGGGGCCCGCGGTGACCGCCCCCCTCTCGCTCTCCTTCGCGGACGCGGTGCGGGTGGCGTCCGGCGAGGTGCCGGCCGTGGCGCTCGCCACGCTGCGCGCGAGCGAGGCGGACGCGCGAGTGCGGCAGGCGCGGTCCGCGCTACTCCCGTCGCTCGCGGTCGGTGCGCTGTGGGTGAACCGCGACTTCAATTCCGCGGCGCTCGGCATTCCGTTCCCCCCGCAGTTCAACCTGCCGAACCCGGTTCCCGCGTTCAACAACTACGACGGGCGGGTCACGGTGACGCAAACGCTGTTCGACTGGTCGAGCATGGCACGGGTCCACGCCGCCGGGGCGCAGGCCGACGGCAGCCGGGCCGAGCGCGGGGCGACGGTCGAGGGGTCGGCGCTGACGGCGGCGCTCGCCTACCTGCGCGCCGTCCGGGGGCAGGCGGTCGTGGCGGCGCGCCAGGCCGACTCGGCGCTCGCGGCCGAGCTGGTGGGGCTCGCCCAGGCGCAGAAGGCCGCGGGCGTGAGCGCGGCGATCGACGTGACGCGCGCCCGTGCGCAGCTCGTCACCGCGGAGGGGCTCCTGATCGTGGCCCGCAACCAGCTGGACCGCGCCCGTATCGACGTGACGCGCGCGCTGGGGCTCGATCCCGCCGCGCCGCTGGTCCTGACCGATACGCTCGCCGCCACGCTCGGCGCGGCGGAGGTGCCTGGGGAGCGGGATGCGGCGGTGGCGGCGGCGCTCGCCAACCGTCCCGACCTGCGGGCCGAGCTGGCGCGCGCCGCCGCGGCCCGGCAGACCGGCTCGGCGATCCGCGCCGAGCGGCTCCCTCGGGTCGGCCTCGAGGCCGACTACGGCGTGAACGGCTTGACCGTCCCCGGAGCCCTCGCCACGCGTCAGGTCGCGTTGCAGGTCAGCGTGCCGATTCTCGACGGCTTCCGCCGCGAGGCTCGGCTGGCCGAGCAGAACGCCGTGGTGCGCGAGTCGCGGGTGCGCGAGGCCGATCTGCGCCACCAGATCGCGGCCGAGGTGGACGTCGCGCTGCTCGATCTGCGCTCGGCGCAGGCACAGCAGGCCGTGGCCGCCGAGCAGCTGCGGCTCGCCGCGGACGAGCTCGCGCAGTCGCGCGAGCGGTTCAGAGCCGGCGTGGCTGGTAACATCGAAATAATCAACGCGCAGTCGAACCTGATCCGCGCGCGCGACACCGACATCGACGCCCGCTTCGCGGCCGCCACGGCCCGCGTCTCCCTGGCGCGCGCCGCCGGCATCGCCCGGACGCTTCATTAACCGTCAACACCGATGAGTGACGACATGGCTACGACGATCGAACGCGAGACCGCCCCCGCCCCCGCCGCCTCCCGGGCGTCGAAGCCCACGCCGGAAGCGGCGCCGGGCGGGCGCAAGCGCACCGTCTTCATCATCATGGGCATCGTCCTGCTGGGCCTGGTGGCCGTGGGGGTGCGGCGCTGGATTTTCGGCCTGAGCCACGTGTCCACCGACAACGCGCAGATCGACGGGCACATCGTTCCCATCCTGCCGAAAGTCGGCGGCTTCGTGACCGAGGTGCGCGTGGACGACAACCACCAGGTGCAGGCGGGCGACGCCCTGGTCGTGCTGGACGACCGCGACTACCGGGCGCGGCTGGCCCAGGCGGAGGCCGACTTGGGCGTGGCGCTCGCCACCGTGAGCAACCGGGCCCGGGTGGGTCAGGCCGAGGCGCAGGTGGCGCAGGCGCAGGCGAACGCCGAGAAGGCGCACGCCGACCTGGAGCGGATCAAGCCGCTCGCGGAGCAGGACATCGTTTCGAAGCAGCAGCTCGACGCAGCCGAGGCGACCGCGCGCGCGGCCGACGCGGCGCTGGCGGCGGCCCAGGCGGCGCTGGTCGGCGCCGACGCCCGGGTGGCCGCGGCCCGCGCGGCGCGCGACCAAGCCGCGTTGAACCTCTCGTACACGCGGATCAGCGCCCCCGCGAAAGGAGTGGTCGCGAGGAAGAGCGTCGAGGTGGGGCAGCTGGTGCAGCCGGGCCAGCCGCTCATGAGCCTCGTCCCGCTCGAGGACGTCTGGGTGACCGCCAACCTTAAGGAGACCCAGATCGCGGACGTGAAGCCGGGCGACCCGGCGGAGTTCACGGTGGACGCCTATCCGGGTATCCGGTTCCAGGGCCGCGTGGAGAGCCTGGCGCCCGCCACGGGCGCGCGCTTCTCGCTGCTGCCGCCGGACAACGCGACGGGAAACTTCACCAAGGTCGTCCAGCGGCTGCCGGTGCGGGTGCGTCCCGATACCGTCGATCCCGCTCACCCGTTGCGGCCCGGGATGAGCGTGGTGGTGACGATTCGCACCAAGTAAGGGACCGTGACGACCGCCGCTCTCCCCGCGCCCGGCCTGGCCGCCGACACGGACCGGTACCGGTACAAGTACATCATCGCGATGACGGTGTCGCTCGCGTCGGTGCTCGAGCTGCTCGACACCAGCATCGTGAACGTGGCGATCCCCCACATGATGGGGAACCTGGGTGCCACGCTGGACGAGATCGCCTGGGTGTCGACCGGGTACATCGTGGCCAACGTGATCATCCTGCCGATCACGGGATGGCTGTCGGCGTTCTTCGGGCGCCGCCGCTACTTCGCCGGGTCGATCGCGATTTTCGTCATTTCGTCGTTTTTCTGCGGCAACGCGCACTCGCTGGTGGCGCTGGTGTTCTGGCGCATCATCCAGGGGCTGGGGGGCGGGGCGCTGCTCTCCACCTCGCAGGCGATCCTGTACGAGGAGTTCCCCCGCGAGGAGTTCGGCACCGCGATGGCGATCTTCGGCGTGGGCGTGATGGTGGGGCCGACGCTCGGGCCCACGCTCGGCGGCTACATCACCGACGCGTTCGGCTGGCCGTGGATCTTCTACATCAACATCCCGATCGGCATGCTGGCGCTGGCGCTGTCGCTCAGCTTCATCCAGGATTCGCGGTTCCAACAGAAGGCGGAGCGCGTCGATTACATCGGCCTGCTGCTGCTCGCCGCGGGCGTCGGCACGCTCCAGGTCATGCTCGAGCGGGGCGAGCGGCTCGATTGGTTCGAGTCGCGCGAGGTGATCGCGTACGGTGTGATCAGTGTCGTGTCGTTGATCGCGTTCGTATGGCACGAGCTCACCACCGAGCACCCGGTGGTGGATCTCCGCATCCTGAAGAGCCGGCAGCTCGCCGTCGGCGTGGTATTCGGCGGCGTGCTCGGCATCTGCCTCTACGCCACCATATTCGTGCTGCCGGTGTATCTCCAGAACCTCCAGAACTTCACCGCGGAGCAGACGGGGTTCGTGATCCTGCCGGGGGCGCTCGCGAGCGCCTTCACGATGGCCACGATGGGACGCTTCACGGGGAAGTTCGACGCCCGGCTCTCGATCGTGGCCGGCGTGTCGATCTTCGCCCTGTCGATGTGGAAGCACGCCCACTTCACGACCGACAGCGGGATGTCCGACTTCTTCTGGCCCCTGATCTTCCGCGGCGTGGGGCTGGGGCTCATCTTCGTGCCGCTCACCAACCTGGCGCTGGCGGACCTGCCGATGACCAAGATCCCGAACGGCACCGGGCTGTTCAACCTGATGCGCCAGCTCGGCGGCAGCGTGGGGATCGCGGTCTCGGCGACCCTGGTGCAGCGCTTCCAGGCGATCCATCGCGGGGACCTGATCGCCAACGTGACGCAGTACAGCGAGGTCACGCGCGAGCGGGTCGGGGCGATCGTGGCGCGCCTGATCGCGACGGGCACGCCGGCGCCGCTGGCGGAGTCCAAGGCGCTGATGGTACTCAACGGGCAGGTGACGCGGCAGGCGCTGATGCTGTCGTTCGAGCAGCTGTTCCTCTTGTTCGGCGCCATCTTCGTGCTGTCGCTGCCGCTGCTCCTGCTGATGCACAAGAGCAAGGGGATGCCGGGCGGGGCCGCGGCACACTGAACTGACGGTTCCACGACGCGACGACGCTACGTTGTAAGAGAGCGAAAGGGGAGCGAGTGTGAGCAGGGCAACAGAGGTGAGCGTAGGAGATGTTGCGCCGGACTTCACGCTGCCAGATCAGTCGGGCGCGCCCGTGCGGCTGGGCGATCTCGTCGGCCGGAAGACGGTCGTGCTCTACTTCTATCCCAAGGACGACACGCCGGGTTGCACGATCGAAGCCCGGGCGTTCCGGGACAGCTACGAGGAATTCAGCGCCCAGGGCGCGCAGGTGGTGGGGGTGAGCTCCGATTCGGTGCGGTCACACCGCCGGTTTGCGCAGCGCCACGACCTGCCGTTCCTGCTGCTGTCGGATGCTGATGGAGCCGTACGCCGGCTGTACGGTGTCGAGAAGACCCTGGGGCTCCTGCCGGGGCGGGTCACCTACGTGATCGACCAGACCGGCGTCGTGCGGCACGTGTACTCGTCCCAGCTGCGCGCGACGCGCCACCCGCGGGAAGCCTTGACGGTGCTCTCCGCGCTGGGAGGGGACGGAGCCTAGACCACCTCCGTCATCGCCGCCGTCACGAGGAGCGCCCGGATGATGCCGAGCGCTCCTTCGACGTTTTCATACCACTCCGTCGCGAGGTGCGCGTCGCCCGCCTTGCCCCCGGCGCCGAGCGCGATCGCCGGAATGCCGAGCGCGATCGGCACGTTGGCATCGGTGGATGCGCTCGCGAGGTCGGCGTCGCGGCCCAGCGCGCGGTTGGCGGCCACGGCCGCCTGGACCAGCGGGTGTGCGCGCGGCGTCAGGCCGGAGGGCCGGTCCCCCAGGAGCTGGATCTCGACGCGCAGGGTCGGCGAGCCGGCCGTGCGGCGGCGGTTCTCGTCGTCGGCGGCGCGCTCCAGGGCGGCCCGCACCGTGACGTCCAGCTGCGCCAGGGCGCGAGGGTCCTCGCTCCGGAGGTCCAAGTCGAGCCACGCTTCCTGGGGAATGGAGTTGAGGCCGGTCCCGCCGCCGAGCCGGACCACGGCGCAGGTGGTGCGCGGCGCGTTCAGGATGGGGAGATCGGCCAACAGGGCGGCGGCGCGTCCCACCGCATTCGCCGGGTTGGCGACCCCGAACGCGGCCCACGAGTGGCCGCCAGGGCCGCGGAACGTCACGTGATACCGCTTGGAGCCGAGGGCGCGGTGGATCACGCGCTCGAGCCCCGCGCCGTCGAGGGCGATGAACGCCGCGGGCTTCCCGTTTCCCGCTTCCCGTTTCCCGTTGAGCAGGTACTTCACGCCGCGCAGATCTCCGGATCCCTCTTCCCCCACCGTCGCCGCGAACAGGATGGGACGCTTGGTCGGCACGCGCGCGGTGACCATCGCCTCTGCCACCGCGATGAGCGCCGCCAGCCCGCGCGCGTTGTCCGAGATGCCCGGGCCCTCGAGCCGCTGGCCGTGCCGCTCCACGCCCACGTCCACCTCGGCGCCGAACACGGTGTCGAGATGCGCGGCCAACACGACCGGCGCACTCCCGTTTCCCGCCTCCCGGCTCTCGTTGCTTCCGAACCATCCGTGCACGTTCCCCGCGTGATCGATCGTGACGTCGCACAGCCCGATCTCGCGGAACAGCTCCGCCACGCGGGCCGCGCGCTGGCCCTCGGCGCCCGTGGGCGCGGGGATGGCGGAGAGCGCCGCCTGGCGGGCGAGCGTCACCTCGTCGGTGCGCTCGATGTGATGGCGCGCCGCGCGAATGCGGTCGTGCGCGAGGAGGCGAGAGATGAGGTCGTTCATCAGGGCGCAGTGGTTAGCTGATGAGTCTACAGTGCAGTGTCCAGACGCCAAGCCGCAAGCGCTCTCACAGCCGCAAGCCGCAACCAGCAAGCCGCACGTGGCTTAACTGGCGACCCCTTGCGGCTTACGTCTTGCGGCTTGCGGCTGACATTGCGACACTTGCTCCATGGACGAGCGCGAGCTGATCTACGACTGGAACCGGGCCGGCACGGCGTTCGACTGGTCGCGCGTCCGGGTGGACCTGAACGACGAGACGCTGCGCGACGGCCTGCAGTCTCCCTCCGTGCGCGACCCCACGCTCGACGCGAAGAAGCGGCTGCTCCACCTCATGGCGGACCTGGGGATCGTGGCAGCGGACATCGGCCTGCCGGGGGCGGGCCCACGGGTGGTGGAGCAGGTGCGGGCGCTCGCCACCGAGATCCGTGACGCCAAGCTGCCGATCGCTCCGAACTGCGCCGCGCGCACCGTGATCGCGGACATCGAGCCGATCGTGCGCGTCGCCGAGGAGGTCGGGATCGCGATCGAGGCGGCGACGTTCATCGGCTCGTCGCCGATCCGCCAGTACGCCGAGGACTGGACGCTCGACCGCATCGTCAAGTCCAGCGCAGAGGCCGTGACGTACGCCGTGCGGCACGGTCTGCCCGTCATGTATGTCACCGAGGACACCACCCGGGCGAAGCCCGAGGCGCTCAAGGCGCTGTACGGGGCCGCCATCGACTGCGGGGCCACGCGGATCTGCCTGGCGGATACGGTCGGGCACGCAACACCTGCTGGCGTGAAGGCTCTGGTTGAATTCGTCAAGCAGGAAATCGTCAAACAAAACCGTGTGAAGATCGACTGGCACGGCCACCGCGACCGCGGCATGGGACTGATCAACTGTCTCGCCGCGATCGAGGCAGGTGTCGACCGGGTGCACGCGACCGCGCTGGGCGTGGGAGAGCGGGTCGGGAACGCCGAGATGGATCTGCTCCTCGTGAATCTCCAGCTGCTGGGCGTGCATCGCCACGCGATCACCAAGCTGCCCGAGTATTGCCGGCTGGTGGCCGACGCGGTGGGCGTGCCGATCCCGGTGAACTACCCGGTGATGGGAGCGGATGCGTTCCGCACCGGCACGGGCGTGCACGCGGCGGCGATCATCAAGGCGAAGAAAAAGGGGCACGCCTGGCTCGCCGACCGGATCTACAGCTCGGTGCCGGCGCAGGAGTTCGGCCTGGAGCAGAAGATCGAGATCTCGCCGGTGTCCGGTCTCTCCAACGTGAAGTACTGGCTCGAGCTGCACGGCTACGACGCCGACGACGAGGCGGCCTGCCGCGTGCTGTTCGAGGCCGCGAAGCGCACCGACCGCGTGCTGTCGGACGAGGAATGCCATCGTCTGCTCAAGCAGGCGGTATGGCGGTAGCGGCGTTCCGCGAGATCGAGCGCGCCTATTTCGACCTGCGCTGGCACCTCGATCCCGTGGCTGCGACGCAGGCGGGGGTGAAGGCACACGACGACCGCTATGGGCGCTACGGCGCGAGCGCCCTCGCCCCGTACCTCGCCGCTCTCAAGGCGCTCGGCGCCGCGCTCGAGGAGAGCACCGCCGCGGGCCTAGACGACGAAATCGACCGTACCGCGCTCCTGAACGAGATCCGGGTGACGGTGCGCCGTTTCGAGCGCGAGCGGCCGCAGGTGAAGAATCCCGGGTTTTGGCTGTCGCATCTGCTCGGCGGACTGCACTTCCTGCTGGGCCGCGCCGACCGGACGCCGGAGGAGAAAGCCGTCGCGCTGGCGGGTCGGTTGGAGGACGTCGCCGGGCTGTTGGACGACGCGCGCGCGACGCTCAGCCAGCCGGTGCGGGTGTTCGTGGAGACGGCGCTCCGCGTCAACCAGGGCGGGCTGTCGCTCGTGCGGGAAGTCGGGGCTGGGCTGGGCGAGCGCGTCGGCGCGGCGGCGGACGCGGCGGCGGCCGCGCTGGCGGCGTTCGCGCACGATCTCGAGAGCTGGCTCGAGACCGCGTCCGATGAGTTCGCGCTGGGCGAAGAAGACTTCAACTTCCACCTGCACTACGAACACGCGCTGCCGGACACCGCGCCCGAGCTGTGGCGCTACGGGTTGCACCTCACGGAGGAGATCGAGGCCGATCTGGCGCACCGGGCGGAGCGCCTGGCCGGCGGCAAGCGCTGGCCGGAGGTGGCGGAGCGCCTGCGCGCCGACCACCCCCCGGCGGCAACGCTCGTAGATGCGTATGCCGCCGAGATGGCGCGGGCGCGTGACTTCGTGGCGGTGCGCGGGCTGGCGCCGATCCCCGAGGCCCCGCTCGACGTCGTGCCGACACCGGCATTCATGCGCCCCATCATCCCCTTCGCCGCCTACGACAGCCCCGGCGCGTACTCGAGCGACCGCACCGGCTGGTTCTACGTCACCCTTCCCGACCCGGCGCTGCCGCCGGCCGCGCAGGAGCGCATGCTGCGCGACCATTGCCGCCACGAGCTGGCCGCCACGGCGCTGCACGAGGGCTATCCCGGCCATCACCTCCATCTGGTCCACGCACAAGCGCAGCCCTCGGACACCCGCAAGAACGTATGGACGCCCCTCACCGTCGAAGGCTGGGCGCTGTATTGCGAGGACATGATGGGGGAGGAGGGGTTCTACCGCTCCGAAGAGGAGCAGTTCTTCCAACGGATACACCTGCTGTGGCGCGCGGCGCGGGTGCTGCTCGACGTCGGCCTGCACACCCGCGGCATGACGTTCGAGCAGGCGGTGGAACACCTGGTGACGCACCTGCGCGTGGACCGCGCCAACGCGGAAGCGGAAGTGCGGCGCTACTGCGCCGAGCCCGTGCAGCCGCTGTGCTACGCCGTGGGGCGGCGCGAGCTGCTCGAGCTGCGCAAGGACTTCCGCGCCGCGCGGGGTGCCGCGTTCACGCTGCGCGGGTTCCACGACGCGATTCTGCCGTACGGCGGCTTGCCGGTCACCCTGATGCGCTGGGGCCTCGGCCTCAATGAACAATAGGGACACGGGGCTCGGGGCTCGGGATTCGAAGGAGCGAACGATGCGAGCCCCGAACCCCGAACCCCGAGCCCCCAGTCGGCTCCCGCGGCAGGCGAAGCTGTTCGGCTGGGTCTCACTGCTCAACGATTTCGCGAGCGAGATGATCTACCCGCTGCTCCCGGCGTTCGTCACGGGCGTGCTGGGCGGTGGGGCGCAGGCGCTGGGCGCGCTCGACGGGGCCGCCGAGTTCGCGTCGTCGGGCGTCAAGTTCGTGGCCGGCCGGCTCGCCGACCGGACCTCGCGCCGCGGCCCCCTGATCATCGCCGGGTACGCGATCGCGGTGCTGGTGCGGCCGGTCATCGCCCTCACCGCCGCGGCGTGGCAGGTGATCGGCTTGCGCGTAGTGGACCGCCTGGGGAAGGGGCTGCGCACGCCCCCGCGCGACGCCCTGATCGCCGACGTCACGCCGGCTGAGCTGCGGGGGCGCGCCTTCGGACTGCAGCGCGGCATGGATCACGCGGGAGCGGTGCTGGGGCCGATCCTGGCCTGGTGGCTGCTCGCGCCCGGGGGGGGGAGCGCGAACGTGCGCACTGTCATCGGGGCGAGCATTGTCCCGGGAGTCGTGGTGCTGGTGCTGGCGACTTGGGCGGTGAGAGACGGGGCGGCAGAAGGCGGCAGAGGGCGGCAGAAGGCGGCAGAGGGCGACGATGCCTTGCCGCCCGTTGCCGCCCCTTACCGCCCGGTGCCGCCCGCCCCGCTCCTTGCCATCACCGCCTTCTATCTCCTCCGCATGCCCGACACGTTGATCATCCTGCGGTCGCAGGAGCTGGGCGTACCGGTGGCCGTGGTCCCGCTCCTATGGGCGGCGGTACACGTGGTGCGGTCGTCGTCGAGCTTCCTGGGTGGCGCGGCGAGCGACCGGCTGGGGCCCGGACAGACGATGTGGGTGGGGTGGCTCGTGTACGCCATGCTGGCCGTAGGGATGGCGCGGGCGGGCACGGCTGCGGCGGCATGGGGGCTGTTCCTGGCGCTGGGCCTCGTCGCGGGACTGACGGAGAGTCCCGAGCGGGCGCTGGTGGCGCGACTCGCCGGCGCGCGCCAGGGGAGCGGGTTCGGCGCGTATCACGGCATCACGGGGGTCGCGGCGCTGGTGGGAGGAGTGACGTTGGGTGGGGTGTTCCAGCGGTACGGGGCGGCGACCGCGTTCTTCGCGAGTGCGGCGGCCGGAATGGCGCTCGTGCTGGCGTGGCCGATTCTCGCGAGAGGTTTGCGCGCCGGAGTGCGCGGGTAAACCCGCCGGTCTAAGACGAGTGTACATTAACGGTACGATGCGCACTCGACTGCCGCTCGGGGCTCTTGGCGTGGCGTTGCTGGCCGCCTGCGGCGCGCCGCACCCGACCGGCGCCGGGAGCCCGGCCGACCCGCGGGACGTGGCGTCGGTGCGGTTGTTCAACTCGGGGCTGGGTGATCTGACGCTTCACATACCGCTCTTTCCCGGCGACACCCTTCGGGTGGACGTCCGCATGTACGCCGCGAACGGCAGCCAGATCATGAGCGTCACCGGCGGGGAAGAGCTCGACTTCACCTTCTCACCATCCACGCTGGCCTCGTCCGCCCCCGTCGCCGGAGATCCGCTGGTCCGAGACGTCACGTCGACCGCCCCGCCGGCGACGTCCGGCACGCTCGAGGTCGCCCTGCATTTTCCCGCCGACCTGTCCACGAAGACGTTTGGGCCGTTCGACGTCCTGGTGCACTGACGCTCGGGCGGCCGCGGTCGTCGCGGCCGTTCTCTCGAGCGCAGCGCCGGCGGCCGGACGTGCGCAGCACGAGCACGAGGGGACGCCCCTGGGAATTCCGCTCACGCGCATGGGGTCGGGGACCGCGTGGCTGCCCGATGCCGCTCGGATGCCGGGCTCCCATTGGTCGCTGGGCCGCTGGACCCTGATGACGCACGGGAGCGTGTTCCTTCAGTACGACCGGCAGCTCGGCACGCGCGCGGAAGACCAGCTGGGCAGCGTCAATTGGCTCATGGTGATGGCGGCGCGGTCTGGCGCAGGCGGCTCGGTTCGGTTCCGCGCGATGGCGAGTGCGGAGCCGTGGACCCTGACCGCACGAGGCTACCCCCAGCTGCTCCAGGTCGCCGAGCCGTATCGCGGCGGCATCGTCACAGACCGGCAGCATCCCCACGAGCTCATCTCGGAGCTCTCAGTCGCTTACGAACACATCATAGGGTCAAAAGTAGCGGGGTCGTTGTACGCGGCCCCGGTGGGAGAGCC
>Ga0184619_10000018_pt1 | contig 63214 bp, 51 predicted proteins | sample PLM0_60_b1_FD_133146 | JGI IMG/M metagenome (GOLD analysis project Ga0184619, IMG submission 133146) | Groundwater sediment microbial communities from an aquifer in East River, Colorado, USA - PLM0_60_b1 | ecosystem: Environmental > Terrestrial > Soil > Riparian zone | place: USA: East River...
AGCCGGAGGAAGCGGCGGTGCGCGGGACGAACGAAATCGGGTTCGCGGTCATCGCGACCACGATCGCGCTGGTGGCGGTGTTTTCGCCGCTCGCGTTCCTGACGGGCACCGCGGGCCGGTTGCTGAGCGAGTTCGGCATCGCCGTGGCGGGTGCGGTCGTGATCTCGGGCTTCGTCGCGCTGACGCTCACGCCGATGCTCTGCGCCAAGATCCTGCGGATGCAGCACCAGCACGGCAAGGCCTTCCAGCTGTTCGAGCGCGGCTTCAATGCGATGTCGGAGCGGTATGCGCAGCTGCTGCGGCGCGCCGTCGATCACCGCGTTGCCGTTCTGCTCGGGACGCTGGCAGTCGTGGCCGTCTCCGTCGCTGCGTTTCTGTTCTACCCACGGACGCGGCTGCAGAGGGAGCTGATCCCGACCGACGACCGCGGCTTCTTCCTCGTGGCCGTGCGGGGCCCTGAAGGCGCGTCGCTGCCGTACACCGACGGCTACGTGCGCCAGATTGAGCAGATCATTGGCCGAACCCCTGGCGTCAACGGGTATTTCACGATCGTCGGGGGGTTCGCCGGCGGCGTGAACAGCGCGTTCATCGGCGTGATCATGAAGGACTGGAGCGAGCGGCACACGACGGTAGACCAGACAATCGGAGGCATGTTCCCTCAGCTCATGGGCATCTCGGGAGTGTTGGCATACCCCTTTGCCCCTGGCGCGATTGGCTTTAACCCGCCGATCCAGTACGTCGTGCAGAATCCCGATTTCGCGAAGCTCACAGACATGATGGGCCCCTTTGTGGGTCGCGTGTCCCAGATCAAGGGTCTCGTGAACGCGCAGACCGATCTCTTTGTGAACAAACCGGAGCTGCGTGTGACGTTCGACCGAGACCGCGCCGAGGACTTGGGCGTGCCCGTCCGCGACGTCGCGGGCGCCCTGCAGACGTTCCTCGGCGGCCGCCGCGTCAGCACGTTCACGCGCAACGACAAGCTGTACTACGTGATGATGCAGCTCGAGCCCAAGGATCGCGCGACCCCGAGCGACATGCGGGGAATCTACTTGCGAGGCAAGAGCGGGCAGCTGGTCCAGCTCGATGCGTTGGCGAACGTGCAAGAAGGAGTTGGGGCGCGACAAATCAACCACTTCAACCGGATTCCTTCGTTCACGTTGTCGGCTTCGCTGACGCCGGAGCTCGCCCAGGGGGAAGCGCTCGATTCGCTCGACGCCGTCGCGCGCCAGATCCTGCCCCCGGGGACCACGACGGCGCTCGCCGGAGAGTCGCGCGAGTACAAGGAGAGCGGCAGCGCCATCTACTTCGCATTTGTGATCGCGCTGATCGTGGTGTTCATGGTACTCGCATCGCAGTTCGAATCCCTGCTGCACCCCTTGACTGTGCTCCTGGCGGTGCCGCTCGCTGTTACGGGCGCGCTCGGGACCCTGAAGCTCGCCGCGATCCTCCATCGCTCGGGCGCCACGATGAACTTGTACAGCCAAATCGGGATGATTCTCTTGATCGGACTGGTCTGTAAGAACTCGATTCTGCTCGTCGAGTACACGAACCAGCTCAGGGAGAAAGGCCTCGACACCGTCGCGGCGGTCCTCGAGGCGGGCCGGATCCGCCTGCGGCCGATTCTCATGACGTCGGTGGCGACGATCATGGGCGCGGTACCGGTCGCGTGGGGAGTGGGAGCCGGCTCGGCAGCCCGCAAACCGCTCGGATACGCGATTGTCGGTGGCGTGTTCTTCTCGACGGCCCTGACGCTGTTCGTCGTGCCCGTCGCGTACCTCGTGTTGCCATCGGTGGTTGCATGGCTCGCGAACCTGTTCCGTCGGCTGCGACGCTTGGTGTTCCGTAGGCGCGAGCACGTACCCGTCGAGGCCGACTGATGCTGGCCCTCCTCGCGGTGCTGCAGCTCCAGGCGGTGGCGGTGCCTGCAGCTCCAGACGACTCGCTGCCGGTCGTGACGCTCGCGGAGGCGGTGCGGCAGGCCACCGGGCTCGACCCGAACTACGTGGCGGCCATCGGGCAGGTAGACAACGCCGTGTGGGCGCGACGCAGTGCGTTCGCGGTCTTCATCCTACCGTCCATCACGCTGAACGCCGACATCGCGCGACCCAATCCGCAGAGCATCAACTTCGTGACGTTTCTACCGGTGCGGCAGCAGGTGACGGCACAGGTGACCGCTCGATATGACCTCTTCTTGGGAGGCCAGAAGCTCGCGGAGCTGTCGCGGTCGGGGGCGGCCTTGGAATCCGCCCACGCCGGTGAGCTCGTGGCCCGGTTCGCGGCGGCGCAACTCACCGAGTCCGAGTATTACGCGGTCCTCGCGGACGCGGAGCTGCTTCGGGTGGCTCGTGAACGCTTGCAGCGTGCCGAGCAACAGTTGGCCGTCGCGCGAGCGCGCGTCGTGTCGGGTGCGGCCGTGCAGACCGACTCGTTGCAGCTACGCCTCGAGTTGACGAAGGCGCGCGTGGGCCGGCTGTTACAGGAGTCGGCGCTGCGTATCGCGCGGCTCGAGCTGGGACGGCGGGTGGGAGCGGCGGGACCAGTGGACGCCGCGCCGCTCGACACCACTCCGGCACCGGACTTGCCCATCACTCTGGCCGACGCGGTTGCCCAGGCGGCGACGCAAGGGCCTCAGTACCGCGTGGCGCGGGCGAATGAGCGCGCCGCGGGGGCCGCCTTCCGCGCACGTCTCGGGGACTACCTCCCCCACGCGACCCTGGGTTTCAATGCGCTTTCGTTTGACACGTTGTTCTTTCCGAAGGACTTCAAGCGGACGACCTTCTCGCTCAGCGTGTCCTTCCCGCTGTGGGACAACGGACAGCGCGAGATCGCGCTGAGCCGGGCCCGGGCGAACCGCGATGCGGCGCGGGCGATCCGTGAGGACAAGGACCGGGCAGTGCAGCGTGACGTGACCGCCGCCTACGACGGCTACGTCACCGCACGCGCCGCAGCCCAACAGGCGGGCGAGGGCTTGCTCGTGGCGCGCGAGAACTTCCGCGTCCAGCAAAGCCGCTACCGGGCGGGCGCGACCACCATTCTCGATTTGCTGAAAGCGCAGGCCGATTTGGACGACGCCGACGCCGTCCTGGTCCAAGCGCGCTACGCGACCCGTCTGGCGCTGGCGGGGCTCGAGAATATCCTCGGCCGGCGCCTCTTCCAGGAACAGGAGCAGCGGTGAGCAACACGATGCGTGGTGCGTGGTACGTGGTGGCCGCGGCGGCGATCGCGGCGGGCGCGTGCAAGAAGAGCAAGGCCGGCGCAGCTGGAGGCCCTGGAGGCGGGGGGCCGATGGGGATCCCAGTCGAGGTCGCCGTCGCCCGCAGCGACACGGTGCGCGATGAGATCGCCGCGACGGGCCAGATCGAAGCGATGCAGTCGATCGACCTGCGCCCCGAGGTGGACGGGCGGATCGTCGAGATCCTGATCCGCGAGGGACAGGAAGTCGACAAGGAGACGCCGCTCTTCAAGGTGGACGACGCCCAGCTCCGGGCCCAAGTCGCACAGCTCGAGGCGCAGCGAGATCTGGCGCAGCAGGCGCTGACACGTGCCAAGGATCTGGCGCAGCAGAACGCCTCGTCGGCCGCAGACCTAGAGAAAGCCGAGGCCGAAGCCCGCAGCGCCCAAGCCCAGTACGACCTGCAGCGCATTCGGCTCGACCGCACGACGGTGCGGGCGCCGTTCGCGGGGGTGGTGGGGCAGCGCTACGTCAGCCTGGGGGATTACGTGACCTCCAGCACGCGGCTCGCGTCGCTGCACACTGTGAACCCCCAACGGGCGGTGTTCCAGGTGCCCGAGCGGTTCGCGCGCACTCTGCGCCCCGGGCAGCGAGTGTCGTTTCGCGTCGCCGCCGTCGCCGGTCGCGACTTCACCGGAGAGGTGGACTTCGTGGACCCGATCGTACAGCTCCCGGGCCGGACGATCCTGGTCAAGGCGCGGGCGCCCAATCCCGAGCGGCTGCTGCAACCGGGGATGTTCATCGAGGCCCGGCTCGTGACGGCGGTGCGCCCCGGCGCGATCGTGATCCCCGAAGAGGCGGTGGTGCCGGCGGAGGGCGCCAACTTCGTCTGGGTCGTGGCCGAGGGGAAGGCGGATCGACGCCAGGTGAGTTTGGGCGTGCGCACACCGGGCTTCGTCGAGGTGACGAGCGGCGTCCCCGTCGGCGCGCAGGTCGTGGTGGGAGGACTAGAGCTGCTCGCGCCCGGGGCCCCGGTCACACCGCGGATCGTGGAGCGGCGACAGCCGGCGGCGCCCGTCGGTGCCGACGGACACTCGTGAGGAGCGGCGGCGTTACGCCAGGCCGAGCCGGTGCCGCAGATGCTGCTCCACCGTCGGCGTGATCACTCCCCGCTTCACCGCGTCCGCGAGCGCCGCCGTCGTGGCGGCGCGATCGGCGTCCAAGCCCTGCTCCCGCAGCTCCCGGATGATCCGGGCGAGCCGGCTGTCGTAATCCTGTGGCGTGAGCGCCGCCGCGTCCGCCTCTTTCCTCAACTTCTCGAGCTCCTGCACGAAGCGCTGGAGTGTGACCTGTGCCATCGGGACTCTCCCTGAAAGAATGGACGTTAGGTCACCAATATACGCGCAGATCGCCGCGTCCGATTCCCGCCTCAGTTTGACTTCGACCGGCCGCAGGGTTAGGCTGGGTACCTCTCGAACCGGCAGGCGATGACGAACGAAGCCGCATGGACGGCGCGTCTGGGGCGCTACAAGGGCCCCGAGCTCAAACGCAGCATTTGGCAGCTGGCGAGCGCGGCGCTGCTGTTCGCCGCCGCCTGGGTGCTCATGTACGAGAGCCTGGGCGTCGGCTACTGGCTCACGCTGCTCATCGCCGTGCCGGCGGCCTTCTTCCTCATCCGGCTGTTCATCATCCAGCACGACTGCGGGCACGCCGCCTTCTTCCGGTCGCCCCGCGCGGCGGACATCGTCGGCTCGATCCTGGGCGTGCTCACCCTGACGCCGTACCACTACTGGAAGAAGACGCACGCGCTCCATCACGCCACGTCGGGCAACCTCGAGCACCGCGGGTTCGGCGACATCGACACGTGGACAGTGGACGAGTATCTCGCACGGTCGCCCTGGGCGCGGTTCAAGTACCGCGTGTACCGCCACCCAGCCGTGCTGTTCGGCTTCGGCGCCGTGTTGCACTTCTTCGTCCGCCACCGCCTCCCCACCATCGTACCACGTGACTGGACGCGCGAGCGGCGCAGCATCTTCTGGACCGACGTCGGGCTGGCCGCGCTGATCGTGCTGATGGGCATGCTCGTCGGGTTCCGGCAGTTCGTCATGGTGCAGCTCCCCGTGACCCTCCTGTCGACGTCACTCGGCGTGTGGCTGTTCTACGTACAGCATCAGTTCGAGCCGACGTACTGGGAGCACGACGATCGCTGGGCGTACGACGCCGCCGCGCTGCAGGGCAGTTCCTACTATCGGCTCCCCAAGCTGCTCCAGTGGGCGACGGGGAACATCGGGCTGCATCACATCCACCACCTGCATCCCCGCATCCCCAACTACCGGCTACAGCAGGCGCTGGACGAACACCCCGAGCTGCGCCAGGTCCCGACGCTGACACTGTGGGGAAGCCTCCGCTGCGTCCGGCTCACGCTCTGGGACGAACGGCAGAGAAAACTCGTGCCGTTCGCGGCAGCGCGGGCGCGGTAGCGGTCCCCGCCCCCTCCCCTCCCGCTCACCGGTCCGACCACACCGCCAATTCGTTCCCGTTGGGATCCACGAAGTGAAAGCGCCGACCGCCCGGGAACGAAAAAATCGCCCGCACGATCTTCCCCCCCGCCGCTTGGACCTTCCCCTCCAGCTGCTCGAGCTGGGCGGCGTAGATGACGACCAGGGGACCGCCGGTCGCAACGGCCGCGACCTTCTGAAAGCCGCCGGCCAGACGGCCGTCCTGAAAGCTGGTGTAGTCCGGTCCGTAGTCCTCGAACCGCCACCCGAACGCCTGCTGGTAGAACTGCTTGGTGCGACCGATGTCGGTGGCGCCGAACTCCACGTAGTCGATCTGCCGGTCGTGATCAGCCGGGGTCATCGGGTCTCCTCGGGGGCAAGCGATGGAAAAGTCGGGCCCGGCGGGCCGGGGCGCAACCGAGCTAACGCGCCAATTCTGAATGCGCTATGTTGACGGGGGAGGAAAGCCAACCATGACCGACACGGCTCCCTTGCGTCACGGGTTGTCCCACGCAGCGTTTCTCGGACGGTTGGCCGGCGCGTCCGCACCGTCTTCGGCTCCCGCGCGGCTCGGCCACGGGGCATTCCTCGCGCTCCGGCTGGTGGACCTGCTCCTCCCCGACGTGGCGCCACCGCGCTCCGATGCGTTCCGATACCAGCTCACGGCGACCGATCAATTCTGCCGCGCGCTGCCCCAAGACTGCACCGAGACGGCCCACCTGGTGGGTCTCGTGCACGCCGCCGCGGACGCGTTTCAGACGCGCGACGTGCGGCTCGTGCTGCCCGCCCTGCTCGCCTACGCCCACTACCTCGAGGACGAGCTGCGGCTCGTGGAAGCGCTCGACGTGCTGGAGACGACGCTCTCCGTCGGCGGCGGCGTCCTGAGACCGAGCGATCACGTCGCCACGCGACTGCGCTCGGCGCGCGTGCTGCGCAAGCTCAACGAGTTCGACGCCGCCGAGCAGGCCTACGATGCGGCCGGGGCGCTGGCCGCGGCGAGCAGCGACCGGCATTCGGAGCTGCTCAGTCGCATCGGGCGGGCCAACGCGGTCATGGGTCGCGGGAATCTGTTCGAGGCCGAAGGACGCCTCCGTGCGGTGTTGACCGACGCTCACACCCTCGGCGATCGCGCCGCGGAAGCGCTTGCTCATCAGGGCCTCGCCGTCGTCTTGAGCACGGGTGGCCAACCGGCCGAGGCGATCCCGCACGAGTGGCGCGCGTTCCAGCTGTATGAAGACAAACTATCCTGCATGCGCGTGCTCAGCGACCTGGGGATCATGCTCCTAATCGTGGGCGATGTGGAAGGCGCCGAACGTGCTTTGACCGAGATCTTGCGACGCGGAGCGGCCCAGGACGTGGTCGACAATGCCTTGATCGAGCTGATGCACTGCGCCTCTTACCGGCGAGATCGGGTCGGGTTCGAGCGGTGGCGCGAGCGGTGCGAAGCCGGCAAGGACCGCATGCTGCCCAACATTCTGGCGGACTTCTACCTGAAGTCGGCGATCGGCCGAGCACGGTTCGGGCAGTTCGATCGCGCCGAGGTCCTGCTGACTACGGCACTCGGCGTCGCGGAAACGGTGGGGCTGCACGAGCTCGTATTTCGCATCGAGCGAATCAAGCACGGACTCCGCGACTGCCTGGAGGCGTGCGATACGCCGCCGGAGGCAGCCGCGGAGCCGGAATGCCAGAGTGAGGCCGTCCGCGAAGTGTCGGCTGCGCTCGCGCACCTCGGGACGTGACGCTTCGTGCTACTGTGGCCGCGACTCAGTGGCAGACGTTACCGTTGCTGTAATCGCAGCCGTGCTGCGGGCCAGTGGCATCGGCGCAAGCGGCTGCCGAAAGGGCGAACGAGACGACGAGCAGCGTGAGCAGGGTGCGAATTGTGCGCGACATAAATACCTCCGCGAACTGAAAGTGTGAGGATCGGTACTGCTGCAGCACTGCAAAGGTGGCCCGTGAGAAAGCGCTTGTTTAGGGCGTTTTCGCGGCATCGGGGGGCGCATTTGCGACACTCATGCTGGTGCTAGCGGCTGTTCCCGAGGAGCAGTACCACAAGCTGCGCCGCGCCGTCGCGGCGCGGTTCCCCCTGGCGCACGCCCGCAGCTGGGTTGACACGCTGGCGACGATCCGCGCCCGCCCGGTGGAGCTGGCGGTGGTGGACCCGCTGCTGGTGGGGCTGGCGAGTGCCACCGAGATCGGACGGCTGCGGGTCTTGTTCCCCTCCCTCCCGCTCATCCTCTACACGACCCTCTCGCCCGCCACCGCGGCGGTGCTGCTCGTCCTCGGCCAGAGCGGCATCCGCGACGTGGTGTTCTCGCGCTACGACGACCACCCGGCCCGGCTGCGGGAGGTACTGATGCACGAAGAGGCGCGGTCCGCCTCCCGCCAGCTGCTCGATCAAGTCGCCGTGGTGCTCGCGCCACTGCCGAGCGAGCTGCGGTGGGTGCTCGAAGAGGTGTTGCGCTCCCCGGCCGAGCTGCAGACAGTGCAACAGGTGGCGGCGCGTGCCCGCGTCGACCGGCGCACCTTCGAGCGCTGGTTCGCGCGCCTCGGCCTGCCCTCGCCACGGCATCTGCTCGCGGCGGCGCGTGTGCTGTACGCGCATAGGCTGCTGCAGGATCCCGGCTTCACCATCGACGACGTCGCCCAGCGTTTGGGCTACGCCCAGACCAAGACTCTGCAGCTGCACGCCCGCGCCTACCTCGGCTTGACGGCGGGCGAGATGCGGCTCACCCTCGAGCCGGCGGAGGCGCTGGAGCGCGTCGCGCAGAGCTTCGTTCCGGTCCGCGGCACGCGCGTCGCCACGGCCTCATGAGCGCCGCACCCGCCACGGTCCTGATCGTCTAGGTATCATTTCCGCCATGGCTGACAAGACCGTCGAGAAGCTGCGCTCCCTCCTGAAGACCTACGCGGAGCGCACGGCGAAGGCACAGGGAGAGGTCAAGCCGGTCCACGACGAGGGCGAGCGTCGCAGACGCGCCTGTGGCGACCGCCTCCAGAAGGTGGTGCGCTCGGTGCTCCAGACCTTCGCGGCCGAGCTGCGGGACGCGGGCCACGAGGCCTCGATCGAGGACCACACCGACAGCGCCGATGAGTATCCCAGCGTGGCGTTGGCGTTCACGCCGCGCGTAGCGGACGGAACGGCGCTCGCCTCGCTGCTCGCCTTCAAATGCGACCCACGGCGCGGCATCGCGGTCGCGCGTGACGTCCGAGCGCCCGCCTCGAAGGGTCGTGTCGTCTCCACCAGCACCGACCGCCTGGGCACGATGCGCGTCGAGGGAGCGTCCGCCGAGTGGGTCGAGACCAAAACACTGAGCTTCATCGAGGCGGTGCTGAAGACAAACTGAGAGGCCGTGCCGTTACGGCCACGCCTCCGTAGGCACGTCGGCCGGCGGCTCGAGCGCCTGCAGGTAGGTAACGAGCTTCCACACCGCGTCGGGCGACAACAGCAGCCCCCCGTACGCCGGCATACCGTGCGGCCGGCCATAGTAGATCGACTGGAAGATCGCCCCATCCGCGCCGCCGAACCGCCAGCGTCCGTCCGCGAGACTCGGACCCACCCACCCCGCCGCACCGCCCCCGTGGCATCCGTCGCAGTTCATGGCGCCGAAGATCGTCGCTCCCTGCGCCGCGGATGCGCGGTCGCCCTTGTAGGGGTTCCGCAGCAGGGCGGCCGGAGGAACGGCACCGCCCGCGAAGACGTGCTGATCGTACCGGACCGCGTCCGGAGCGCGGCTCCGGCAGCCCGCGATCAGAGCGAGCGCCACTATCGAGCCGAGCAGCCTCATAAGCCGAACAACCACACCATGCCGCCCTGGCTCGTGTGACGCGCCAGGTCGGGCGTGAAGTCCGCCGGCGGTCGCACGTCGGCGGGATCGTCGGACCGCACGTCGCCCGCCAGCAGAAACCAATCGCCGCCGATCCCCGCGTACACGGCGACGTACTGCCTGCCGTCGGGCCCCGTGTAGCTGATCGGGTTCCCCACCACCCCAGACCCCACCTTGAACTTCCACAACACGCGGCCTGTCCTGGCGTCCGCCGCCTTGAACCAGCCGTCCAGCGTGCCGAAGAACACCACGTCCCCGCCCGTCGCCAGCACGCCGCTCCAGACGGGGTACGGCTCCCTGATTTCCCACACCCTCCGTCCGGTCGCCGCATCCCAGGCGATGAACGCGCCGAGATAGCCGCCGGACCCCGCGTGGTACGGCGTGGCCGCGCCGATGAACGGCGTGCCGGCGATGTAGGTCGCCTGCGCTGCCTGGTAATCCATGCACATGTTGTTGGTGGAGAGGTAGAAGAGTCCGGTGCGCGGCGAATATGCCGCCGGCGCCGCCGGGCTCTTCCCGCCTTCGAGGGTTGGGCAGATGTGCTTGATGTTGCCTCGGGACGCGCCGGTCAGCCGGGTCGAGTCCAGGACCGGCCGGCCGGTCGCCAGGTCGATTCGCTTTGCCCAGTTCACCTCGACGAACGGCTCGGCGACCAGCACCTCCCCCGTCCCGCGGTCGATCGTGTACGCGAAGCCGTTCTTGTCGAAGTGCACCAGCACTTTGCGCCGCCGGCCCTTCACGTCCAGGTCGGCCAGGATCATTTCGGCGTTCGCGTCGTAGTCCCAGCTGTCGTGCGGGGTGAACTGGTAGGCCCACACGAGCGAGCCGTCGCCGGGGCGGCGCGCCAGCACGCTCGCCGTCCACTTGTTGTCCCCGGGTCGCTGTTCGGCGTTGTAGGGACCCGGGTTGCCGACGCCGTAGTACACGAGGTCGAGCGCCGGGTCGTACGACATCCAGCCCCACACCGGCCCGCCGCCGTTCTTCCACACGTCCTTGGGCCAGCTCGCGAGCGCGAGGTCTGCGCCGCGGTCGTAGAACGGCTTGAAGCTGCCCGCGCGGGCCAGCACTTCCGAGTCGGGTCCGATGCTGTAGGCGGTCCAGACGATTCGCCCCGACTCGAGGTCGAGGCCCTTCAGCCATCCGTGGATGCCGAACTCGCCGCCCGACGCGCCGACGAGCACACGATTCTTGACGACAAAGGCCGCCAGGGGCGTGGTCTCACCCTTGGACAGGTCGGCGACCTTCGTCTGCCACAGCTCTCTACCGGTGGCCGCGTCGATCGCGACGGTGCGACCGTCCAGCAGGTTGTAGACGATCTTCCCTTGGGCAAAGAAGGCGCCCCGGTTGATCGCGTCGCAGCAGGCGATCCCGACGGCGTTCGGGTCCACGTCGGGACGGTACTTCCACTTGAGCGGGTAGCCTTCCCGGGTGAGGTCGAAGGCGTAGAGGACGTTCGGATAGGGAGTGACGACGTACATCGTGCCGCTCACGACCAGCGGCTGTCCCTCGTGCCCGCCGAGGACGCCGGTGGAAAAGGTCCACACCGGGCGGAGGCGGCCCGCGTTCGCCGCCGTAATCTCGGCCAGCCCGCTGTAGCGGGTCGAGCTGTAATCCTTGGCCGGCATGGTCCACTGCCCGTCCTGCGCGGCGGCGGCCGCGCACACCACGAGGAGGAGGGGCGCGGCGGCCGAAAAGCGGAGCGTCGTCATGCGGAGAATAGTCGCCTCGGCCGCGCCCTGGCGCAAAGTCCGGCGCCAGGACAAGCCACGCATTATGTTGCGTGGTCCGACCACCATTCGCGAGGTGTACACGATATGAAGAGACCGAACTGGTCGTCCCGCTCGGCCGTCCCGGGCGCCGGGCTGCTCTTGCTGCTGCTCGCGACGTTCGCGTGCGGGTCTCACAACCGTGTAAGCCGCGTGCTGGTCCCACCGCGTCTCGACTTGCGGCCGTTGGGCAGGCTCGGTCTCGTGACGTTCACGGTGGAGAACGCCAAGGGCTCCCTGCACGAGTACGCGACTGAGCGGTTCGCCGAGGAGGTGCTGGCCGCGCAGCCGGGAATGGAAGTGCTCGAGCTCGGCTCGGCGGACTCGCTGCTCCAACGCGTCGGCGAGAAGGAGCTGGGTATCGCCGCCGCCCAGGAGTTGGGCAAGCAGCGCGACATCGGCGCCGTGTTCGCCGGTCACCTCAAGGTCTCGAACCCCAACCCCAGCGGCGGGATCGGGGGTATCGTGTCCGCGCGCGCCGAGGCGACGGTGCGGGTCGACCTCTCGGTGCGACTCCTGTCGGCGCGGTCGGGTGCCACCCTATGGCGCTCGAGTGCCTGGGCCACCGAGAAGGTCGGCCAGGTCGCCCTGGTCGGCGGCCAGATCAACTTCGCCGCCAAGGATCCGAAGGCGGCCTACGGACGGTTGGTGAGCCGGGTGGTCGGCCTGGCGGCGCAGGACATGTGGTCGACGTGGCAGAATCGCTGAGCGCCGCGTTCACTGCACCATGCCGAACCGCTTGTTCCGGGCGGTCATCTTGAGGAAGTACGTCAAGCGCCGCTCGAATACTTCCTTGCGGTGCCTGGCGGCCGCGATCCAGCCGATGCGAATGCGCTTGTAGGACTCGGGGAAGCGCTGGAAGTGCTTCCAGATGGTCGGATCCCGCTCGAGGCGCTTGCGGATGTCCGGGGGGAGCTGCCACTTGGGCCGTTGCTTCGTGTCCTGTGTGCGGTCGAAGACGTGTTTGATCCGCTCCAGCCCGGCTTTGGTCATGCGGCGGGCGTCGATCAGTCGGCGGACGCGCTCGCGATTCATCGCCGAGAGCCGGCTGGTGGGGCGGCGCGGCGAGAAGCGCTGGGCGTAGCAATCAGCGTCGATCGGCTTGAGCGTGCTGTCGATCCAGCCGTAGCACAGCGCCTCGTCCACCGCGTCGTTGTAGGCCACCCGCGGCTTGCCGCTGTGCTTCTTGTAGTAGATCAGCCAGATCTCGGGCGCGGTGGTGTGGTGTTTAGCGAGCCAGGCACGCCACTCGCGGCGGTTTTTCGCATAGACGGTCTTCCCGACTTGCATCGTCAGCCATCGCTCGAGTCCTCCGGCTCAGCCGCGGTCGCCGTCGCCCGCCTCGCGACTCCGGGGTGAAGGGAGTCAGATAGTCTACGTCACCTGGGACAGCGCCGCGAACTCCCGATCGCTCAGCTCCAGCAGCGCCGCGCCCGTGTTCTCTTCCAAATGCCGCACGCTCGAGGTACCGGGAATCGGCAGCATCACGGGGGAGCGGCGCAGCAGCCACGCGAGCGCCACCTGCGCAGGCGTCGCGCGCAGCCGCGCGGCCGCCTTGGCGAGCGGGCCGCCCGAACGGGCCAACGTACCCGTCGCGAGCGGGAACCACGGCAGGAAGGCGATCTCCTCGCGCTCGCAATGGTCGAGCACCGCCTCTGAGTGCCGGTCCGCGAGATTGTAGAGGTTCTGCACCGAGACGATCGGCAGGAGCTGCCGCGCGCGCTCCAGCTCGGCGACGGTCACTTCCGAGAGACCGATGTGGCGGATCTTCCCCTCTTCCTGCAGGCGCTTCAACGTGCCAAATTGGTCCGCGAACGGCACGTCGGGATCGATCCGGTGCAGCTGGTAGAGGTCGATGCGCTCCAGCTTGAGGCGGCGCAGGCTGCCTTCGCACGCGGCGCGCAAGTGCTCCGGCCGACCGTTCGGCTTCCACTGGTCCGGCCCGGGGCGCTCGAGGCCGGCCTTGGTGGCGATCACGAGCCCCTGCGGGTACGGGTAGAGCGCTTCGGCGATGAGGCGCTCGCTCACCTCGGGGCCGTAGGAGTCGGCGGTGTCGATCAGGTTGACACCGAGCTCGAGGGCGCGGCGCAGCACGGCGATCGCTTCGGTGTGGTCGCGCGGCTCGCCCCAGATTCCCTTGCCGGTGAGCCGCATGGCGCCGAAGCCGAGGCGGTGGACGGGAAGGTCACCGCCCAGCAGGAACGTGCCGCTCTTGGCGGCTGGACGAGCAGCAACGCCGGCGTTGCCGGCGACTTGGCTATCGAGGGAAGCTCCCATGACGACTCGCTCTCGCGTTGGTTCAGGACGTGGAGTTAACACCTGTGAAGGACTTCGGGTTCCGCCAGAGGGAAGCCTCGTACGCATGAAGCGCGCCGGGTTCACCCTCATCGAGCTGCTGACAGTGGTCGCGATCATCGGCCTGCTGGCCGTGATCGCTCTCCCGAAGTTGTCCAACCTCAAGGGTCGGGCGCAGGTTGCCGCCATGAAGTCGGATTTGCGGAACCTGGTGACGATCGAGGAGAGCTACTTCGCTCAGAACCTGAAGTACACCGCCGACCTGGGAAGCGCCTACACGGTGTCGGCCGGGAACACCATGCCAACCATCACGCTCACGGGCGACGGCTGGACCGCGACGATGACCAGCATCAGCGCGGGGCAGGTATGCACGGCATTCATGGGCTCGACGCGGGCCAGTCCGGCGACAAAAGAAGGCGTGCCCGCGTGCGTTAGCAGTGGGAGCACGACGGTCACGCAATGAGCCGCCGTGCGTCTTCTGGGGCTCGACTATGTGACGACCGCGTGGCCTCGCTCCTTGAGCACCCGCCGGAGAATCTTGCCCGAGGGTGACTTGGGAATGGCGTCGATGACCTCGACTGCCCGGATCTTCTTGTAGGGCGCAACGCGCTCGGCCACGTAGGCCATGAGGTCCGCCGCCGACACCTCGCCCCGCAGCACCACGAAGGCCTTCGGCACCTCGCCGCACTCCTGGTCCGCGAGGGGAATGACCGCTGCGTCGACCACCGCGGGATGGCTCCGCAGCACGGCCTCCAGCTCGGCCGGCGCCACCTGGAAGCCCTTGTACTTGATCAGCTCCTTCAATCGGTCCACGATCGTGAAGTAGCCGTCCCGGTCGGCGTGACCGATATCGCCCGTGTGCAGCCACCCCATGGCGTCGAGCGTGGCCGCCGTGGCCTCCGGGTTGTTCAGGTATCCGCGCATCACTTGCGGGCCGCGGACCAGGATCTCCCCGTCCTGGTCCGGCCCGAGCTCCGCGCCGCTCGCAACATCGACGATGCGGCACTCGGTGTTCGGCAACAGCTGGCCCACCGTTCCGGGCTTGCACTGGCCGGGCTCGTCCGAATTGGCGTGGGTCACCGGGCTCGCCTCCGTGAGGCCGTAACCCTGAATGAACCCGCACCCCACACGTCGGGCGCACGCACTCTCGAGCGCGGCCTCGAGCGGGGCCGCGCCCGACATCATCGCCCGAACGCTCGACAGATCGTAGCGGTCCACGGCCGGATGTTTGGCCAGCGCCAGCACGAGCGGCGGGACCACGAACGCCCGGGTGATGCGATGCTGCTGCAGCGTGGCGAGGAACGGCTCCAGCTCGAACTTGGGCATGGTGACGAGCGTCGCGCCGCGCCACAGCGCCAGGTTCAACACCACCTGCATCCCGTAGATGTGGAAGAACGGCAGGACCGCGATGATGCGATCCTGCTCCGCCACATGGTGCACCCAGGCCGTCTGGACCAGGTTGGCCACGAGATTGCGATGCGTGAGCATCACGCCCTTGGGGAATCCCGTGGTGCCGCTCGAGTACGGCAGCACGGCCAGGTCCCGCGCGGGGTCGACCGGCCTCGATGGGACGGGCCCGTCGGTCTCGAGGAGCGCCGCGCAGGGCGTGGCGCCCGGCGCACTTCCCAGAACGAAGATTTCCTGGATCCCTACGTGCTGCGCCGCCGGCGCAGCGCGATCCATGAACGGCGGCACAGTGACCAGGAACGTGGCACCGGCGTTCCCGAGCTGGTACGCGAGGTCCTGCGCGGTCGCGAGGGAGTTGATGGTGGTCACGACGCCACCGGCAGCCACGGCGCCGAAGAACGCCAGCGCGAACTCGGGGCAGTTGGGAGCGAACAGGCCGAGCACGTCGCCCCTATCGAAGCCCCGCGCGGCGAGACCCGCCGCTACGCGGTCGACCCCCGCACCGAGCTGTGCATACGTCAGGACCCGCCCGCTTGGCCCGTCGATCAGCGCGGGCTTGTCACCGAGCTCGGCCGTCCTGGCAAGCACGAAGCGATGCAAGGGGACGTTCGGCACCAGCACATCGGGATGGGGACTCCGAAAGATCACGCCACCCGCCTTCTATATCTCATTGCCGCCGCATCTCATTGCCGCCGCTTCGAGCCGAGTACCGAATGCTTCACGATGCTGTCGGGCACGGTGTCACCGTGCCGCAGGGTGAATACGGTCTTTCGCGTCAACCCGAGATCGAGCTCCACGACCAAGTGACTCCGGTCGCGGGCCATACGCCAGGTGCGCGATGCCTTCGACTCACCCCCACCCGCCGTCCGTGCGGCGGCGACGACCGCGGCCGGTGGATCGCTGACGGCGGTCAGCTGCGCGCAGGTGGAGCAGCGGCGCGCCTGGCGGGCTGGTTCGAGCTGTCCCAGATCTGCCGTGCACACCTGCCGGCCGCAGTACCCGCACGCCGCCCAGTGCCGCGCACACGCATCCTTGCCGCAGATCGGGCATGCCGTGACCTCGTCCGACGCGAACATCGCCGCGGGCTCGTGCGCGCAGGCGGCCCGATGCCGCCCGCAGACCAGGCGCCGCGACTGGTCGGTGCGGCGGAGATGCCGTGAGCAGTGCACCTGACCATCCACGACGCACACGGCCTGGTGCGCCGTGCACACTGCCTTGTCGCAGCTGGCGCACTGTGTCACCTCGTCGAGGCCGACCGGCTCGTTGGTGCCACCCTCGCAGTACCGCAGGCATTCGCCGCACAACCGGCGGCTTCCCTTCGGAGCGTCCGTGCTGCTCTGCTGTGCGTGCTTGTTGCAGACGGCACGGCCGCAGCTGCCGCACGGCGCGAGGCACGTCGAGCAGGCGGTGTGCCCGCCCTCGGCGCAGCTACCTTCGTGGGCGGTGCAGTGCTGCAGCCGGCACGACGGGCAGACCCGCACGTGCTCCTCACACGCCGGGAGCCCGTCCACGCGACACTGGGCGATCCCGTGGTCCGTGCAGAAGTCCTCGGCGCAAACCGAGCAGCGGGACGAGCAGGCCTCACACCCGCAGTGGTCGTGTCGGCAGATCACGAATGCCGCCGGCGGGCGGCCGCAGTGCGGACATGTCACGCTCCAGGCGGCGCCACTGAGCGGCCGCTGGGCGCTGAAGGTCGCGCGCCGCCCACGGGGGGAGGCGGACTCGAGCCGCCACTCGGCGCGTTGCATCAGCACCGCGGCCTCGATGAGCTGCAACGGATGCACGATCGCGCGTACCTGGCTGCGCCGCACCTCTTCCGTGCGACGACGCCCGGCGAGCGCCGTGACGGTGGCGATCCCCTCCGGGCCGGACTGTTCTTTCAGGATCGACTCGAAGTACCGGTCCAGCCTGCCCAGCTCGACAGCGAGTCCCTGCTCCGCCGCGACGCGGCGGGCGGCAACCCGCTCGGCCGACTTTTCCTGGAGATGACTCAAGAGCAGCCGCACCAGGTCGGCGGGCTCGCGCGCGGGCATGATTGCCGCGGCGGGCGCAACGGACGGATCCGCGGGCTCCACCAGGCCCGCCTCCAACTCGCGGAACAGGCCCGCTACCACGTCATCCACCTTGGCGCCGGCCGACAGGTCGTGCACGTCGCTTTCCACCACCGTTTCCTCGACGCCGGCACCGGCGCGCAGCACCACGCGCGCGACGAGCCGCCCCACCGGATGTACGGCCAGCCTGGTCGCGCTCCGCGTGGCGGTGCCGTCCCGCACGGGAATCGTCAGCTCGAGGCTGGTGGGATCGCTCGATGGAGTGGTGGACGCGATCAGACCCAGTGAGAGCCGCGTCGCGCGCGCGCGGATTGCCTCGAGCAACTGAGAGAGAAAGGGACTGCCGAGCACGACGATCTCGGCATCGGGGTCGCGCTCGAGGGCGTCGAGCGAGAACACGACGCGCAGCGATTCGCGGTCTCGGAAAAACGGGCGCTCGGTCTTGGGCAGGCTCAGCTCGTAGTGATCGGGGCCGAGAGCGGCCTGCTTCACGCCGGCCAGCCGGCAATAGCGCTCGAGCAGGGGTCGGATGCGCGCGTCGGCGAGGGGATCGGTCTCACTCGCCGCCGCGGGGGGCGAGGGCGGCTGGGTGGGAGGCTTGCGCTGTGCCTTGCGCTGGGGTTTCCGGGGCGGGCGCGGGGGGCGGGGGGGGCGGGGGGCGCGTTTCACGCGGCGGGGCCCGCCTCGATATCCACCAGCACCAAGGGTAGGCGTTCGACCTGCGCCACGAGCGTGATCGCGCGTCCCGTGCTGCTCATGCCGGTGAGCCGCAGCAGCTCCCCGAATTCGGGGTGGCGGCCGGCAGCCTGCGGCGGCGGCGTTACGCCCCCGATCGGCTCGATCGACTCGAGTGCCTCGAGCACTTCCTTCACGTGCACGCCGAGCTGCTGGCGCTTCTTGTCCCAACCAGCGGCTTTGACGACCTGGCTCGTGCCAAGCCCGAGTCGCAGGCGGCCGGGGACGGACAGCGTCTCGAACCGGCGCTCCAGACGCATGGCGTTGTCGTCGGGCGCGATGAGGGAGTTGAGCTGTTCCTGCTCCTTGCCTGCCGCGCTGCTCCTCTCGATGTCGACGCCGATCGTTTCCACCCGGCGCGCGAAGTCTTCCTCGCTCTCCGCGGCGAGCCACTCTTCGGCGAGCCGGCCTTCGAACTGCTGCGCGCCGCCGAACTCGCCGAGAATCAGGTCCAGCTCGCCCACGACCAGCTCGAACAGCTTGATCTTGCGATCGAGCAGCTGGAGGATGTACGACTCGATGGTCCCCGCCGCGGCGAGGTTCACGATGTGGACCTCGCGCGTCTGCCCGATGCGGTGCAGGCGTCCGATGCGCTGCTCGACCACCATCGGGTTCCAGGGCAGGTCGTAGTTCACGAGCACGTTGCAGAACTGGAGGTTGCGTCCTTCGCTGCCGGCGCGGGTGGCGATCAGGACGCTGCGCTTGTCCTCGTGGAAGGCGCGGATCCGTTTGTCCCGCTCGGGCGTCGAGTGCGCGCCCCAGTAGACGATGGCCTGCCGGTCGAGCTTCTTGACGCGCTCCTCGATCAGCTGAATGGTCGGGCGGTGATCGCTGAAGACCACCACGCGATCGGGCGTCTGACGCAGCACCTCGGTCAACACTTCGAGCTTGGCGTGCGTCTTGATGCCCGCGGCCCGTTTGGCGAGCTGCGTCGCGATGGCGCGGTACTCAGGCCTGATGCGCTCGCCCTTCGCCAGATGTGCGAGCGATTCGGCGAGCGCCCGCGAGGACGAGCACAGCCGCTGGCGCAGGTGGATGACGGCGAGCTGCAGGATCCCTTTCTTTGTCGGCCGGCGGCGCCGCGCCCCGTCCTCCGCTTCTTCCTGCTCGGCCGGCTGAATGAAGCCCTCCCGATAGAGCCGGCGCAGGAACTCGGTGGTGCGCTGGTACAGGTCCGCTTCGGCGCGCGTGAGCTTGACCTCGGGGTGTCGAGGGCGGCGCGGCGGCAGATCCAAGTCGTCCACCACGCTCGAGCGCCGGGTGCGGATCATCACTTCGTGGGTCAACACGCGCAGGGCCTCGGGGTCGCGGGGCTGGCGGTGGTCCCCGGCGATCAGGTGCACGCTCTTGAACTCCTGCCAGGTGCCGAGCTGGCCGGGGCGGAGCAGCGTGATGAGGTTGTACAACTCGCGCAGGTCGTTCTGCAGCGGCGTCGCGGTGAGCAGCAGGATGAAGTCGCGCTCGATCTTCTCGATGAACTGGTAGGTGGCGCCGCGGTGGCTCTTGACCTTGTGCGCCTCGTCCACGATCACCAGATCCCAGCGGTGCCGCAAAATCTCCTCGGCGTGGTGGCGCGAGCGCGCGCGGTCGTGCGATACGATCGCCCGGGTGACGCCGTTCCAGTCATCGGGGTCGCTCGGTGTATCGAAGCGCTCGAAGAACTTCTCCTGGAGCTCCCCCTGCCACTGGCCCACGAGTGAGGCGGGCGTGAGGATCAGCACGCGGCGGGCGAGCCCGCGGATCGCGAGCTCCTTGTAGATGATGCTCGCCTCGATGGTCTTGCCGAGACCTACTTCGTCGGCCAGGATAGCGCGCCCGCCCATGTCGCGCAGCACCCGCTGGGCCACGTCGATCTGGTGGGGCAGCTCTTTGATCGCGTTGGCGTCGAGGGTGATCAGCCGTTCGAAGCCGGGGACCAGGGCGATCCGTTCCGCCTCGCGCCGCAGCTCGTGCCAGGCGCGCTCCGCCGGGGGTTCCCGGAGCTGCGCGGTGAACAGCTGGAGCGATCGGTCGTCGACCGCCCAGGAATCGTCGGGCGGCGGGAGGGGCGCGGGCGTCGTCACGCCCTGGAAGTTACATGGGTGGAGTCACTGCGTCGTCGGGGCGCGGTCATACATACGCCGGAACTCGATCGAGCGGCCGCGCCTTCCCTCGGATTTGACGATGACGAAGAGCTGCTTCCCATCCTGGGAGCGGAGATAATCCTCCGTCACCTTCCCGCCGCCCGATACCTTGCGCTCGACCACGAAATCATTTCCCTGCCAGCGGCCCGTGATCTCGACGTCCCCGCCCCCGTCCACCTTCTGGGTGACCTTGCGGCCGCTCGCGGAGAGCAGCAGCGCCTCGCCGCTCCCGGATGCAAACGAGACGCTCGAGTCGGTCTCCGCGATCCTCAGTACCGAGGGCGCATCGAACACGAGCTGCATTGTCTGGCGCATCCGCTGCCGCTGCTCGTCGCTCATCCCAGCGCGTTCCCCGCCGGGGCGCCCGCGGCCGAACCCTCTCCGCCCGCCCAAGCCGCCACGACCTCCGCCCATGCCGGGGTACCCGCCGCCGGGCCGGCCTCCGCGTGACTCGTCGCCGGCGCTGTCGCGCCCCTGGAGCATGTCCCGCGGGTTGTCGCTTTGCGCGGCGTTGAGCGTCCATTGGCCGGAGACATCCGGGTGTTGGGCCGCCAGAGCGGTCGCGGCGGCGCCGCCGAGCACGACCACTGCGACCAGCACCGCTGCTGCGGTCACTTTCATGAGAAAGTCTCCTCATCTTGGCCAAGCCACCGTGTGGACACTCATAGCGGTATACGGATGGGATACAGGAGAGGTTGACGGGCGCAGCGACGCTCGTAGCGTCGACGATTCACACTGGGACCGGCGCGCTCGGAGGGGTGGTGATCGAGGAGGAACGCCGCTCAGCCCGCGAGGATCTTGCCGATGTTTGCGAGGATCGCTTCGAGCTGGCCGTCTACCCGCCGCTTCTCGAACAACCGACCGCGCAGCCAGGCGATGAACGATTGCGGGGCCCACACGTCCCGGACCGTCACCGCGGTCACTCCGGCGTTCGCGTCGAGCCGGAAGAACGTCTTCCAGCCGCGGCGCTGACCTCGCTCCACCCAGCCGAACGTCGTGGGCGGGGCGAAATCCACCACTTCGAATTCGGTCATGCGCTCACCGAACCGCGCCTTGAACCGCACACCCTTCTTGAGCGGCACGTTGCTCTCGATCCCGCCGCACCCCGGAAGCCACTGGGCGATGCGAGCCGGGTCGGTGAGCAGCGCGAACACCCGCTCGATCGGCACGGGGACGGAGTGGATGATGGTGTGACTGACGGGGTGCATCTGGGGCCTCCGACGGCGCGGGGCCGCAGGGTCGACGGACGGTCGTAGCGTCGCACCGCGACGCCGCGATGTCAACGCCTCCCGTTACCCGCTTGCGCGTCAGCACCGGCAAGGACGCGGTCCACGGTCCCACGGCGACGCTGTATTGCTTCTGCGACAGCGTCACCGGGCCGAAGTCAGGATGGCGGCCGCGCAACGCCAACGGCTCGGGAGTGAGGCGCCAACCCCGCAGCGTCGCCAGGCCCGCCGTCGGTTTCTTCGCCGTGAATCAAGTCGCCGCCTCCTCGCTTACCGCCGCCTCCTGGACGTGGGCGATCGCTTGGCCGGCGTGGCCGGACGGGGGAGTGGCCGGTTGGTGTTCCAGGCGAGATCCGCGATCAGCCACTGCCCGCCCACCTGGTGCCAGTGCGCGAGATACTTGCCGTCGTCCGTCAGGGCACCCACGCCGGGGGGAGCCTTGGGACCAGGCTTGAGGCTCAGCTTGTAGCTCCCGCGGTCGATGCCGAGCGGGCCGTTCGCCAACGCAGCTTCGGAGGTAAGGTGGATCTGCCACGTACCCCAGCTCGCGAGTCGCGCTTGCCGGTCGCGAATCGCCGCCCGGCCTACCGCGGCCTGCTCGTTCGGAGGCATCTGGCGGCCCTGCTCCATGAAAATGGCGGCGATGGAGTCGGCCTGCCCGGCGCTCACCCACCGCTCGTACCGCCGAGCAATCCCGGTGAGTGCCTGCCGCAACGCCGCCGACTCGCTGTCCATGCGACTCTGCATCCGCTGCGGCGATTCCGTCGTCTGACACGCCGTTGTGGCAACGAGCACAGCCAAGCCGAGTCCTGAAACGGTGCGCATGTGACCTCCGTGAAGGGCGCGAGGGGACTAACCTACCCGCCGGCTCGGACGCTGCAAACCCCTGCAGCCGCACCGATCGGCCAGCGCGGTGTGTACGAGTGGCCCTGCATCGTCTCCTCGAATCCGCGCTCCGATCGGGAGACGGTGGTGAACGGGAACGACCAGATATCGGCCACGGGCGTGAGGGTGAGTTCGAGCTTGCGCGAGACCGAGATCTCAGGGCAAAAGAGCGCATCGGACGGGAAGGCGGCCGGATCCCAGCGATAGCTCACCGTCAGCTCGCCCGTCGGGCCGAACCGCATGCGCTTTTCCACCAGGCCCACGGATCTGGCGCTCGCCTGCGGGCGCAGCACCAGCTCCACCGCGTGGGGGAGAGTCTCGAGGCTCGAGTCGAACGCCACGCCCGCCCAGCACGCGACCACCGGGAACCCCGCGCCCGAATAGGCCTCGAGCGTCACGTCGCGCGCCAGGACGCGGTCTACGAACAACGCTCGATTCGCCGCATCGACCGGGGGCAACCGGTCCAGGCGGCTGGTGTGCTCGAGATCGTGAATGCTGGGCGTGCCGTCGGCGGCGGCCTGCGCCGGCGCAGCGCCTGGCTCGGTGCCCGCCGGCTCATGATACACCTCGCGTCGGCGGGTCAGCACGTCCGCATAGTTGATGCCCGGTTCGAACAGGGTGAACTCCTCGATCACGCCGCCGCGCCGCGGGCTGACGAGCGCCGAAAAGCTCGCTGAATGAATCCAAATCTCGAGTACCCCGTCGCCGTCCAGGTCCAGCTGCTCGGCCACGAGCGGCTCGCCCTGCCGCAACGCGCGCTCGGCGGCGGCCAAGTTCCCCCAGACGGCGGCACGCAGGTGCGGCAGATACAACCCGCCGAACACTCCGTGCCAGTACGCATCGTTGCACTGCGCGCGGCCGATGGCGCGACGGGCGGCGGGCGGATCGCTCCGGTCGCGGCACAGCGCGGACAGCGCCAGCATTTTCTTGTGCATCCGATTCGACTCGGGGTACTTCACGAGAAAGTTGCGCCAGTGCCCGCCCCGCACGAGCGCGCCGTCCGGCCCCGCCAGGCGGTCGGCGCCGAGGTCGTGCTCGAGCCTGACCAGGCGCGCCGCGGCGGCGGGGGGCAGTGCCCAGGTTTCCATCTCGCGGTACGACGCCGTGGGGAGGTACGCGAGACCCGCGCTTGGCACCTCGCCCAGGGCCACGCCCGGCGTCGTGAGGCGCACGACCCCGTCCGTCACCAGCCCGGCCATGGCATCGAGGAACTGCGTGAGCCAGCCGCGCGTGTACACCCAGTCCTTGGTCCCGGGCCAGCCCCCGAACTTCTCACCGTCATCCACGAGCACGGCGATGGGCCGGCCCGCGTGCTGCAACTCGCGCAGGTAGCTCGCAATGGTGGCGGGCGGCTGGAAGGGGACGAGGTAGCGGAGGCGCTCGTCGATGGGAAACAACGCGACGCGCTTGCCGCCGCTCTCGGTCCAGAAGGGCGCGTACAGCTGGTCCCGCTCGAAGCCGCTCACGAGAAAATGGCGATCGTCGACGAGCACGTAGCGCACGCCCGCCTCCGACAAGTCCGCCGCCAGGTCCGGCTCCCACACCCGCTCGGTCAGCCACAGGCCGGTCGCTTCCACCCCGAAGCGGCGCCGGATCGCCTCGCGCATCCAGCCGATCTGCTCGAGCCGATCGGCGCGCGCCAGCGAGGCCAGCACGGGCTCGTAGAACCCCGCGAGCAGCAGCTCGACCTGCCCGTCCGCCGCCAACCGGCCGATCAGGTCGAGGTAGGCCCGGTCGTGCGCCTCGAGCCATTCGAGCAGCGGTCCGGAGAGGTGCAACGTGAACGGGAGGAAGCGGCGCTCCGCGAGGCGCTCGACGAGCGGCCGGTACACGTCCTGCAGGTGCTGCTCGAAGACATGGTCGAAATTCCCCACCGGCTGGTGGAAGTGCACGCCGAACACGAAGCGGAGCGGATTCACCGCTTGACGCGTTGCAGGTAGAGCTCCCGACCCGAGCCCACGGCGGGATCGTTGCTCGGCGCCAGCGCGAGCCGCTCGAGCAGGCCCGCTTCGAGGCGCGCGGCCTCCGGGCCCGCCAGGTCGATCGCCCGGGCAGCCGAGCGCAGCACGATGACGGACTCGAGCCCGGCGATGTCGTCGAAGAACCAGCCGCACGACGTGAACATCCGCAGCGCATGGCGCTCGAGCTCGAGGAGGTCGTGGGCTCGGGCGCGCGCACTCGGGTCAGCGGAGCGGCGCAGCCACTCGTCCCAGAAGCGCGCGACGGCGTCGTCGGTGGCGCCGAGCACGGCCCCATACGCGTCGCGCGCGGCCCACGGGTCGACGAGCAGCGCTCCCGCAGCCGCTTCGAAGATCGCGTGCAGCTCGTGCGCCAGCCAGTCGAGTGCCGCGCGCAGCGGCGCGCGCCAGCGCTGCTGGCTGGCGCGCTCGGGCGCCACGCGGCAGCCACAATCGGCCCTCCACCGCTCGACCCCGTGCGGGCAGCTCCAGGAGCTCGGCGCCACGAGCGGTACGTCTTCCTGCGGCGGCTGTCGGGAGAGGAAAGCCGCGAAGCTCTCGACCCGCACGTCGGCGCGCGCCAGGGTCTCGAGCACGCGGGCGAGGGTGACGGCGCCCTCCCGGTGATGGTGCCCGTAGGTCTCGCCGTCCGTCGCGATGGCCACCAGATCCTGCGGAGCGGTCGTCAGCCGCTCGACCCACGCGGCGGCATCGCGCACCAGCGGCCCGAAGGCGACGCCGTGTGAGAGCGCGCCGTCATAGAGACAGAGTGCGATGCGGCGGCTGGCGGCGGTGCGATGCCACACGGGACGCCCGTTGGCCGGCGCGCGCTCCACCTGGTGCGGGGCCAGGATGGTGAAGCGGATGCCCTCGGCCGCCAGCACGTCGAGCGTTTCGGCGTCCACCGCGGTTTCCGGCAGCCACATACCCTCCGGCTCGCGCCCGAACCGGCGCTGGAAGTCCGCGATCCCCCAACGCACTTCGGTCACCTTGTCGCGCCGCGGGCTGAGCGGCAGGATCGTATGATGGTACGGCATGGCGACCGCATTGCCGCGATCGGCGGCGAGCACGGCCGCGTATGTCTCGGGCGCGTGACGCTCCATCCACGCGAGCAGGGTGGGCCCGAAGTCGAAGCTGAGGGAGGCGAGCGACGGCGCCACGGGGGCGTAGCATTCCCGCGTGATGCGCTCGTTCCAATCGTGAAACGGCGCGGCGGACCGCTCGAGCGGGATGGTCCCGAGCCATGGATCGTCGCGGGGCGGCTGGTAGAAATGGCCGTGGATCACGACGGACCGCGTCAACCCTCGAGCGCCTCCGCCACCGCGGCGAGCACATCGGGAAACAGGTCGTCCCGTGCCCCGAGCTCGTCCGCGATACCGCGCGCCGCGTCCAGCGGCGCCCCGTCCCCTACGACGCTGGCCGTGAGCGCTTTGACCAGCCGTTCTGCGTCGTCACAGTGCAGCGTGAAGCGACGCTCCGCATAGTCGACCACGGCCCCGGTCGAGATGATGAATTGCCAGTCGGACGCTTGCGCCAGCAGCAGCTCGCGCGCCGCCTGCGCCAGCACGGGCCGCGCGTCGGCCGAGGCGAGCGCCGCGCGCGCCACGTCCCAGAACGCTTCTTCCAGACTCCACAGGCGCTGCCACGTCCACGCCGTCCGCTCGTTCAGCCACATGGTGTGATCGCCGTTCGCCCCCCACGACCCTTCCGCCAGCTGCACCGCCACGCGTGGGGGATGGGCCTCGAGGTGCTGCGACGCCGTGACGGCAGCGACCCGCTCCCCGGGGCGGCCGCGCAGCCCGCGGTATGTCGCGGCCAGGAAGTCCGGCCCCTCGAACCACCAGTGGCCGAACAGCTCGGTGTCGAACGGCGCCACGATCACGCCGGCCCCGTCGGCCCGCTGCTCCAGAGCCACGTTCTCGAGCAGCTGCACGAAGTGGGAGGCGTGACTCGCCGCCCGCGCGGCGGCGACGGGGGGCTCGTACGCGCGTTTCGCTCCCAGGTCCACGTTCGCTCCGCTGACGCGCCACAGCTTGAGACCGCCCGGCCAGCGGATCTTGTGGAACTCGAGGTACGATTCATCGCCCGGGTAGCCGTGATGCCGGCTCCAGATCTGCGTCGAGGAGCGGGGGTCCCGCACCAGCGCGGCAACGGACGCCCGCGCGCCGCGACGGGACACCCGATACGCCTGGTACGGCGACCGCGCCGCCCGGCGGGCCGACGGGGCAGAGGGGTCGTCGTGCCGTTCGGCGTCGAACCGCTCCGCGCCCAGAGGAACATCGCCGTAGGCGCCGAGCGGGCTTCCCGCCCGGGCGAGATGCGCGTCGGTGAAGAAGTAGCGGAACCCCGCGTCCGCCAGATGCTCCTCGATGCCGCGGCGCACCCGCCCCCGCCCCTTCCGCCCCCCCGGCGCCCACGTGCCGCGCGGCCGATAGGCGCACTCCGGCAACCAGCAGCCCACCGGCGCGACGCCGAACAGACGGCGGTGCTCCGCCCGGCCCACCGCCAGCTGCAGGCGGATGCTCTCGTCCCGGGCGAGCAGGGGCAGGTAGCCGTGCGTGGCCGCCGATCCGATGATCTCCAGGCGGCCCCGCTCCTGCAGGCGCCGAAACGCGGATACCAGATCCCGGTCGATGCTCCGGAACAGGGTCTGCAGGCGGCTGAGCCGCGACTTCCAGAAGGCCACCAACGGCACGAGGCCCGCGTCGCCCGTCGTGGCGAGCGACGCCGGGGCTTCGTCGCACATCGCCAACCGCTGGGCGAAGAACGTCTCCAGCTCGCGCGCGAACGTGGGGCTCGCCAGCTGGTTCGCGAGCACGGGGGTGAAGCCGATCGTGAGCGGCGCAGCCGTTCCCTCGGCGGACAGCTCCTCGAGCCGCTCCAGCAGCGGGAGATACGTGTCCACGGCGGCCTCGCACAGCCAGTCGCTGCCGTGCGGCCAGCGGCCGTGGTTCAGGACATACGGCAGGTGGCTGTGGAGGGCGAGGACAAATTGCATCGTATGACCGGTCAACGGGGGTCGGAGGCGGCCCGCACGGCGAGCGCCCGGCGATACAGCTCGAGATACTCCTCGGCGGAGCGGTCCCAGCCGAAGCGCTGCGCCATCGCCGCGCGCGTGAGCTTGCGCCACGCCGTCCGGTCCGCGTAGCTCTCCACCGCCCGGCGCACCCCCCGCTCGAGGGCGGCGGGCGTGTACTCGTCGAACAAGAATCCAGTCTCGCCGTCCACGATACTGTCCCGGAGACCCCCCACGCGGCGCGCGATGGGAACGGTGCCGTAGCGCTGCGCGCGCATTTGCGTGAGCCCGCACGGCTCGTAGAGGGAGGGCATGAGCAGCGCGTCGGCGCCGGCCAGCAAACGGTGCTCGAGGTGATCGGTGAACATGAACTCGACGGCAACGCGATGGGGGACCAGGGCGGCGAGATCCGCCAGCGCTTCGTGGTAGCGACGCTCCCCGGCCCCCAGGAAAATGAACTGCGCGTCCGACGTCGCGAGCAGATCGGCGCCGAGCACGAGGTCCAGTCCCTTCTGCGTCACCATGCGCGCGCTCATGCCGAACAGCGGCGTGTGCGGCTCGGCGGGGAGGCCGTACACGCGCTGCAGCGCCGCCTTGCAGCGCCGCTTGCCGGCGAGCGCGTGGCCCGCATAGCCAGCCTCGATGTGCGGGTCCGTCTCGGGATTCCACAGGTCGGGATCGATGCCGTTGAGGATCCCGGTCAGGCGGTCCCCCATCGTGGTGAACGTGTCGTGCAGGCCGAACCCGCCTTCCGCGGTGCGCAGCTCCCGGGCATGGGTCGGGCTGACGGTCACGGCGACGTCCGAGAAGGCCAAACCTCCTTTGAGGAAGTTCATCCGGTCGTACCACTCGAACACCGCCGGGTTGTACAGCTCGGCGGCCAGACCCAGCTCGGCCAGCGTCTCCACGGGGAAATGTCCTTGGAACCCCGCGTTGTGCACCGACATCACGACGGCGAGGCGGTCGTGAAACGGCTGGCCGGTGAACGCGGTGCGCAGGTACACGGGCGCGAGAGCGGTGTGCCAGTCGTGCGCGTGCAGTACTTGCGTCTCCGGGGCGATCTCGGGGAGCGCCGTGAGCGCCGCCAGGCAGAAGAACGCGAACCGCCGGGCGTTGTCCGGGTAGTCCGCCCCGGCGTCGCCGTAGATCCCCGCGCGGTCGAAAAAGTCGGGGTGCTCGATGAAGAAGACCCGCGGACCGGGCGCGGCGTCCGGTACCCGGTACAACCAGGCACGCTCGGTGTGCCCCGCGAGGGTGACCGCGAGCGGCGACCCCGTGCGCTCGAGCGACGGCGTGGTCTCGCGCACCAGCTGGTACAAGGGCATCACGACCGTCGTCGGGATGCCGGCCGCCGCCTGGAACGTCGCCAGACCGCTCACTGCCTCACCCAACCCGCCGGTGCGGGCGAAGGGCCAGTACTCGGCGGTCAGATGGGCGACGCCGATCCGCTCGGTCGCGGGGGTCTGCGATCGCGGCGCCGCGGCGGCGGGCCGCCGCGGCCGCGCGGCGCGCCGCCGGCGAGGTTTCGACGCTGGTGTCGTCGCGCCCGTGTTGGTCTCCACTCGGTCTCCGCTCAGGCGGTCGGCGGATCGTCCGCGGGCGAGTCGCCCCGCATCGCCGGCACGTAGTACTCCGTGAGATATTGCCGCACCATGCGCCGGGCGGTGAACCGCGCGCCGGCCATGCGGAGCGCGTGCTTCATCTTGTCCACCCAGCCGCGCGGCACGCCATAGGCATCGCGCTCATAGAACAGCGGCACGACTGCGTCTTCGAGCAGACGGTACAGCTGCTCGGCATCCGCCGCATCGACGTCTTGGTCCGCCGGCGCGGGGGGGCCCGCGGAGGTGGCCGAAATCGCCCAGCCGTTCGGCCCATCGTAACCCTCCGCCCACCAGCCGTCCAGCGTGCTGAGCTGCGGCACGCCGTTCAGGCCCGCCTTCATGCCGCTCGTCCCGCAGGCCTCGAGCGGCGGTCGCGGGACGTTGAGCCAGAGGTCTACGCCCTGCACCAAGCCGTGGGCGAGATGCATGTCGTAGTCCTCGATGAACGCCAGCCGGCCCTCGAAGCGTGCCTCTCGGGTGTGCGCATACACGCGCTGCAGAATCTGCTTACCGGGCTCGTCGCCCGGATGCGCCTTCCCGGCAAACACGATCTGGACCGGGCGCCACGGATTGACCAGCAGACGCTGCAGCCGGTCGAGATCGCGGAAGATCAGGTCGGCCCGCTTGTAGGTCGCAAACCGGCGACCGAAGCCGATGGTCAGGGCGTCGTGATCGAGCAGAGTACCGGCGCCCACGAGGTGCGAGGCTTCCTTCCACTGGTCCGCCCAGCGGCGCCGCGCCTGCTCTCGGATGCCCCGCAGGAGATGCGCCTTGAGTTTGGCGTGCACCGCCCACAGGGCCGCAGCGTCCAGCTCCAGCATCCGGTCCCACACCGCCGGGTCGTCCACGCGCTGGAGCCAGTCCTGTCCGACGTGGGAGTTGATGAGGTCCACCAACGCATTCGCCATCCAGGTGGCGACGTGGACGCCGTTCGTGACCTGCCCAATCGGGACGCGGGCGGTCTCGCGGTCGGGCCACAGCGAGCCCCAGATGCGGCGCGACTCTTCGCCGTGACGGCGCGACACGCCGTTCACCCATGACGACAGCCGGATCGCCGCCACCGGCATGTGGAAGCGGTCGTGGTCGAGCACCGGGTGATGGCCAAGCTGGAAGAACGCTTTCCGGTCGACCCCCATCTCCTGCCACACCGGCCCGGTGCACTGCTCGACCTGTTCGGGAGAGAACGCATCGTGCCCCGCGGACACCGGCGTGTGCGTCGTGAAGACGCTGGTCCGGCGCACCCGGCCGACGGCTTCCGCGAACGGCGTCCCCCGCGTGACGAGCTCACGCACGCGCTCGACCAGCATGAAGGCGGCGTGTCCTTCGTTTGCGTGCCACACCGCCGGGTCGTACCCCAGGACACGCAACACCCGTACGCCGCCCACGCCCAGCAGCCATTCTTGTCGCACCCGCAGGTCCGGCCCGCCGGCGTACAGTCGGTGCGACAACCCCCGGTCGGCCGGGTCGTTCTGCTCGAGGTCGGTGTCCAGCAAGAAAACCGGTACGCGACCCACCATGACGCGCCAGGCAGCCACGCTCACCGCACGCCCGGACATCTGCAGCGTGGTGAGGCAGGGATCGCCGCGTGGCCCGTGCATCGGCTGCAACGGCGTCGCGGCCACGTCGAAGCGCTCCTCGGCGTCCTCCTGCCACCCGTCGAGCCGCAGACGCTGGTCGGAGTATCCTTTGGTATAAAACAACCCGACGCCCACGAGGGGAACGCCCAGGTCCGACGCCGCCTTACAGTGGTCCCCGGCGAGAAGCCCGAGGCCCCCCGAATAGATCGGCACCGAGGCGTGCAGCCCGAACTCGGCGCAGAAGTAGGCGATCGAGCGGCCGACGGATTCGGGGTACGAGTTGGCGAACCACGTGCCGGCGGACGTCGCGTCGCGCTGGCCAGCCGCCGCGACGGCGTCGTAGCACCGTACGAACTCCTCGTCTGCCGCGCAGGCGGTGAGCCGCGCGGGATCGACCCGGCGCAGCAGCTCGATGGGATTGTGCCGGGTGAGGTGCCACAGCGCCGGATCGAGCGAGCGGAACAGCTCTCGGGCATCGTGGCTCCAGCTCCAAGACAGATTGGCGGCGATCGCCGCCAGCCCCGTGAGGCGCTCGGGGAGGTTGGGCGTGCTGTTCGGGGGTTGTGTCATGACCCACCAAGCTAGCGACCGCCGGGCCGCCGCCGCGAGTCACTTTACCAATAATTGTCAAGTAACGATACCCTATGCAATGAGTCACTTGACAAACATAGTACATCGACGCATCTTATGGTGCGCCCAATAGTTAACCGAACGCGCGTAGTTGACACACGGCGACTCGTTACAGAATAAGAGGATCAATATGGTCGGAATCACGCAGAGGGACCCGACGATGGAGCTGTTGCATCAGTTGGAGCACCGCATGGGCCGGATCTTCCACGACCCGTACCACGGGTCGTTTGAGTGGCCCGCACACGAGACGGCGACCACTGCCTGGCAGCCGCTGGTGGATATCTTCGAAGAGCCCGATGTCATCCGCCTGGTGGCGGAAGTCCCTGGGGTGAAGCCCGAGGACGTGAAGATCACGGTGGAGAGCAACCTGCTGACGATCAAGGGCACCAAGGCGCAGGTGGCAGAGGAGAAGGCCGAGAAGGTTCATCGCTATGAGCGCACCTATGGCGCCTTCGAGCGGACGTTCCGGCTGTCGACGTCGATCGATCCCAACAAGATCAAGGCGAACTACGACCTCGGCGTGCTGACGATCACGCTGCCGAAGGCGGAGACGGCCAAGCCCCATCTGATCACGGTGGAAGTCACGCCGCAGCGGGCGTTGAAGGCCTAACGTACGAGAAGTGCGCGAGTAGGGGCGCAGCGTGCTGCGCCCCTACCCGAGGCGTGACCACGGGTCAGCGACCCCTACAACCCCATCCGTTTCACGAACTCCGCGAACCGCGCGTCGTCCTTCACGGCGTCGAACATCGGGTCGACCTTGAGATAGGTCATCCACCCGCGGCGGTCCTGGTAGGCCCGCTCGAACCAGTGGAATACCTGGTCGACGTTTCTGAGCCCCAGGTGCGCGATACAGAAAGCCACCGGTGAGACGTAGCGGTCCCGGGCGCGGGCTTCGAGCTCCGCGACCAACGCCTCCGCCTCGACGCGCCGCCCCGCGAGCGCCAGCACGTGCGCCAGTCCGGCCGTCGCGTACGACAGCTCGGGCGACAGCGTGATGGCCTCGCGGAACGCGCGCTCCGCCTCGTCGTAGGCTCCTTGCTGCGTCAACACCAGTCCCAGCACGCGATAGGTGTCTTCCGACGTGGGGTTCATCGCAATGGCGCGCCGCAAGTGGTACAGCGCGGACTCGTAGCGACGCGTGTAGTAGTACATCCAGCCCAGCCCGCGCCGGACCGAGAGCGACGAGGGGTCGAGGTCGAGCGCCGCATGCGCCTCCACCAGCGCCTGCTCCGCCCGCCCGGTGGCGAGCAGCACGAACGAGTACCAGTGATGCGCCGTGGCGTACCCGGGATTCAGCTCGAGGGCGCGGGCGTACGCGCGCACCGCCCCATCCCAATCCCAGTCATGGACGTACAGCACCCAGGCCAGCGACGTGTGCGCCTCGGCCAGAGTGTCGTCGAGCTCGAGCGCCTTGAGGGCGTACAGCCGGGCCTTCTCGTACCCATCGGCGACCGCCAGGCCGCGGTAGTCGACCTGGAGGGCGTACGCGTCGGACAGCCCCGAGTAGGCCAGCGCGTAGCCCGGGTCGTGGTCGATCGCCTGCTCGAAGTACGCGATCGCCTCGACCACGCCTTCCGGACTGCGCTTGTTCCAACAGTAGCGGCCCTTCAGGTACAGCGAATAGGCCTCGAGGTTGTGGGTGTAGCGCTGCGGCGTAGGATCGGCGATGTCGGCCAGGAACGTGGTGCGCAGCGTGCTCACGATGGTGCGGGCGATCTCGTCCTGGATCACGAACACGTCGTCCAGCGTGCGGTCGTAGCGCTCCGACCAGAGGTTGCGCCCGTCGGCGGCGGCGGTGAGCTGGACCGTGATGCGCAGGCGGTCGCCCGACTTCCGCACCGTCCCCTCGAGCACCACCGAGACGCCGAGCAGCGCCCCGATGGCGCGCACGTCCTGGGGCTTGCCCTTCAAGGCGAACGCCGAGGTGCGCGATGCGATGCGCAGGCCCTCGACCTTGGTGAGCGCGTTGATCAGCTCGTCGGTGATGCCATCGCTCAGGTATTCGTTGTCGGGGTCGGCACTGGCGTTTACAAAGGGCAGCACCGCGATCGAGCGCGTCTTGCCGACGGGCGCCGCGCCGGCGTCGGGCGGTCGAGTCGCTTCCAGGGCCGTGACGAACTCGGCGACGCTCGCGAACCGATCGGCGGGGTCTTTGGCGAGCGCCCGGGCCAGCGCCTGCTCGACTGCGGCGGGAGCGTCGGGGCGCCGGGCGCGCAGCGGCGGCGGCGGCTCGCTCAGGTGGCGCGCCATGATGGCGCGGGCGCTCGGGCCCGTGAACGGCGGCGCGCCGGCGAGCATCTCGAAGATGACGCAGGCGAGGCTATACACGTCGCAGCGCCCGTCCAGCTCGCGGTCGCCGGCGGCCTGCTCGGGGCTCATGTACTCGGGCGTCCCGATGGCAAGGCCGACCTCGGTGACATGGTCCCCGCCCGCCCGACACATGGCGCGGGCGATCCCGAAGTCGGCGATCACGGCATGCCCGTCGGCGAGCAACACGTTTTCGGGCTTCACATCGCGATGCACGAACCCCTCGCGATGCGCGTAGTCGAGTCCGGCGCCGAGCTCGCGCGCGATGCGCAGCGCGTCGGCGAGCGGCAGCCGCTGCTCGCGCGCCAGGCGCTGACGCAGCGATTCCCCGCGCACGTACGGCATCACGTAGTAGAGCGAGCCCGCAGCCTGCCCGGAGTCGAGGAGCGGCAGTACGTAAGGGTGGGTGAGCCGCGCGGCGATCGCGATCTCGCGCAGGAACCGCTCGGCGCCGATCGCGGCCGCGACGTCGGGACGCAATATCTTGATCGCGACCTGGCGCTTGTGTCGCAGGTCCTGGGCCACGTATACGGTCGCCATGCCGCCGCGGCCCAGCTCGCGCTCGATCACGTAGCGATCGCCCAGGTCGGCGAGCAGGGCGTCCCGCACCGGCTCCATGAGGGAAAGCTATCCCCCTCCGAGCACCGGCAAGCTGCGGGGCGGGCTACGCCTGGGAGGGCGCGAGCAGCAGCCGCACCTGCTCCAGCAGCTCGCTCGCGGTCCAGGGCTTGGTGACGAACGCGACCTGGGGATCCTGGCCGACGGTCTTCCGGAAATTCGGCGCGGGGAAGCCGCTCATGAATAGCACCCGTACCTCGCGCGATTGGCCCCGGATGGCCTCGTACAGCTGAAATCCGCTGAGCTTCGGCATCACGACGTCGGTGATCACGAGGTGCAGCAACGACCGGTTGGCGCGGTAGGCGTCGAGCCCCTGCTGGCCGTCGAACGCCGTGATCACCCGGTAGCCGACCTTTTCGAGCAGCCCCTGCGCCACCGCGCGCATGGTGGGATCGTCCTCCACCAGAAGAATCGTCTCGCTCCCGCCGGGCAGGGCCGCCTGGCCTGAAGCCTCGAGCCGCGCCAGCCGCGGATCCTGCACCACCGGGAGGTACACCTTGGCCGTCGTCCCCTGGCCCACTTCGCTGTACAAATGGAGGAAGCCGCGGTGCTGCTTCACGAGGCCGTAGGCCATCGACATGCCGAGGCCGGTGCCCACGCCAGCGGTTTTGGTGGTGAAGAACGGCTCGAACACCCGCGCCACCGTCTCCGCCTTCATCCCCACTCCCGTATCGCTCAGAGCGATGCTGACGTACGACCCGGGCTCGACCCAGGCGTGGAGGGGACGGTCCGCCTTGTCGAGCCGCGCCCGCCGCACTTCCACGTGCAGGGTGCCCCCCTTCGGCATGGCGTCGCGGGCATTGCTCAGAAGGTTCAAGAGGATCTGCTTGACGGCACCGGGATCGGCTTCGACCACGCCGCCTTCCTCGTCCGCTACGAACTGCACTTCGATGTTGGCGGGCAGCTGGCGGCGCTGGGTGTCGAGCACTTCGCGCACGAACTCGGTGAGGCTGAGCGGCTGCGGGTCGAGCGACCGGTGGCGGCTGAAGCCCAGCAGCTTCTGCGCCAGCTCGGCGCCGCGCTGGGCCGTGTCCTTCAGCTCGTCGAGGTCGCGGCTCGGGGGCAGCGTTTGGGCCAGCGCGGTGGCGCGGGTCAGCACGCCGGTGAGCAGGTCGTTGAACTGCTGCGCAATGGCGCCCGTCAGCCGGCCGATCGTCTCCATCTTCTCGGCCTGCCTCAAGGCCCGCTCGTGCGCCAGCTGTGTCGCGACGTCGTCCGCGGCCATGGTCCGCTAACCCTTGCCCTCCCGATACACGCCGAGTAAGCGCCTCAGCAGTAGCAGCTGCCCCACGTGATACGAGTTGTGGTCAGCGAGCACCAGCGCTTCACGCAAGATGGTCTGTCCGGTACCGTGCCGGATGCGGGCGAAGAGATCGGTCTTGGGGTCGGCCACGATGCGCTCCATCGCCTGGCGGTCACGCTCAACCTGGGCGACGCTGCGGTCCCAGGCAGCGGCCGTAGGCGGCGCGTCGTCCAGCGGCCAGTACCCCCGCGGCCATTCCGGGGACACGTGCTTGGCGCTCTGCGTGAACGCGACGATGTCCCACTGCGAGATCCGGATGTGCTCGAGCAGCCGCCAGGGCGTAAACGGCTGGCCCGCAGGCTTCGCCCCCCGGAGCTCCGCCGGCCAGTCGGCGACGGCGTCCGCGAAGGCGATGTGGGCATGGGGCTCGGACAAGAGCGCGCGCAGGTGGTCGCGCAGGGCGCGGTCGGGATCCGATCTGGTCGCTTTCTGCCGCGGCTTGGGTCTCGGTCGTTTGGTTGCCATAGCGAAGAGTCTAGCTGCGCCAGCCGGGCGAGCAAGACGGGGACTTTGGGGCGATATTCAGGGACCATGTCGACCGTGTTCTCTCGCCTGCGCACGTCCCTGGCTGTGCTGTGCCTGGTCGCCTCGGGGCTCTCAGCTCAGGGGCGGACCCAAACGGCGGTGTTCGCCGGCGGCTGTTTCTGGGGCGTGGATGCCGTGTTCAAGCACGTGCGGGGGGTGGAGCGGGTGGTGTCGGGCTATTCTGGGGGCAGGGGCGGCGCCGCGACCGCGCACTACAACCTGGTCAGCACCGACACGACGGGGCATGCCGAGTCGGTAGAGGTCACGTTCAACCCGGCGCAGGTTTCCTACGGCGAGCTGTTGCGGGTGTTCTTCGCCGTGGCGCACGACCCGACGCAGCTCGACCGCCAGGGCCCGGACCGGGGCACGCAGTATCGTTCGGTGGTGTTCTACGCGAGCGAGGAGCAGCGGCAGGCGACGGTCCGCTACATCGAGCAGCTGACGCGCGATCACGCGTTCGCCGCGCCGATCGTGACGCAGGTGGTGCCGCTCGAGCGGTTTTATCCGGCCGAGGAATACCACCAGGACTATCTCGCCCGGCATCGCGACCAGCCGTACATCGTCTTCAACGACTTGCCCAAGTTGCAGCGACTCGCCCAGCGGCTCCCTGTGCTGTACCGGCCCTAGCAGTCCTGCGCGCCGGAGGCGACCAGCGGCCGCTAGCGCAGTCTGACCCGGTATCCCCCCGAGGCATCGTCCAGTCCCCACTCCGTGACCATGGCGCGCAGCTCGCCCTGCAGCAGTGTCTTCACGAGCCCGCGCAATACAGGCCCGTTGGCCGAGCCCTTGCCCTTCCCCGTGATGATGTGCACGACGGCGCCCGGCTGGCGCCGCTGCCAGCTCGCCAGGAAGGCCCGCACCGCGGACGGTGTCTCCGCGGCGCCAAGCCCGTGGAGATCGAGCTCGGCGGCGACACGCCCATCGAGTAGCGGGTCGCTCGCGTCGAACACTGGGTGCCCCTTGCTGCGTCGTTTGGTCATTCGCGACCCTCGCAACTGCCGCGCGTATTTCGGCGCGCCCATTCGTCGTTCCCTTCACCCACCCGAGGGCCACGAAACCCGCATGACCATCGCCGCGGCGCTGTTGCCGGAATTCGATCAGGAAATGAGCACGACGCGGAAGCTGTTGGAGCGCGTGCCGGCGGACCAGGGAGCCTGGAAGCCGCTTACCAGCTCCCCCGCTCCCCCAGCGTGTGGATCACGCGGCTCAGCCGTCCCGCGGCGTTGCGCCAGTTGCGCTGCACCGCCCGCCACGCGCCCTCGGCGCTGCCCGCCTCGATCTGCTCCACGATCTTCTCGTGCTCCTCCACCGAGCGGGCGATCTCGTCCACCAGCGCGCTGGTGTAGAGCCGCACGTATCGCTCCGCCTGCGGCTTGATCGCGTCATGCAAGGCGATCAGCCGCAACCCGGCTCCCGCCTCTACGTAGCTGCGGTGAAAGCTCGTGTCGAGATCGAAAATGCGCAGTGGATCGGGTCGCGCCGCCTCGGCCGCCTGCTCCAGCGCGCCGTTCACCTGCCGTAGCCTCGCGACCAACGCCGCACGCGCCGCGCGCGGCAGCCCCGCCGCGTGCTGCGCGGCAAGCCCCTCGATCACCCCGATGATGGCGAAGAGATCGCGCGCGTCGTCCTGGGTGAGCGGCGCCACCGTGAGCCGCTGCTCGGTGCCGCGGCCTACCCCCACGATGTAGCCCTCGTGCTGCAATCGGTGCAGCGCGCTCCGCACCGGCGTGCGGCTCACGCCCAGCCGCTCGGCGATGTCGCTCTCGATGATCCGCGACCCCGGCGACAGCCGCCCCCACACGATCAGCTCGCGCAACTGCTGGTACGCGCGCACGATGCGGTCCCCGCGCGCACCGCGCGCCGGGGCAGCCGCTCTCGCCCGCACCTTCGCTTTCGTCGCCTTGGAATTACTCACGCGCGAGGCAAGGTACAAACATGCTTCGGCCCGCCGCAACGGTAGCCAGGGGTCCCCCCTTACCGGCGCGCGCCCGGCCCGCGCACCACGCGCCCGGGCTTCGCCCCCGTGTGCGCGCCGTCCCGCACCACCTCCACTCCGTTCACGAACAGCGCGCGTACTCCCACCGACAGCTGGTTCGGCTGCTCGTACGTCGCGCGGTCGTTGATCGTCTCCGGGTCGAACACCACGACGTCGGCGTACAGGCCTTCCCCCAGCCTGCCGCGGTCCGGGATCGAGAGCCGCTGGGCCACCGCCCCCGTCATCTTGCGGATCGCATCCTCGAGCGTGAGCACCCTTTGCTCGCGCACGTACCGGCCGAGTATGCGGGGATAGTTACCGTAGGCGCGCGGATGGGTCATTCGGCCCTTCATGCTGTCGGGATCGAGGCCCGCCGCATCGGTACCGAATTTCATCCACGGCTGCCGGATCTGCATCACCACGTTCGAGTCGGATGCGATGAACAAGAGCTGGCCCAGGCGGTCTTGCTCGGCGATCGTCAAGTCGATGATCGCGTCGGGCCACGTCTTCCCCATCGACTTCGCGATCTGGCCCAGCCGCTGCCCTTCGTACCGCTTGAGCGAGTCGACCTTGAACCCCACCACCTCCACGCCCTCAGGCGTAGCGCTCAAGCAGAGGTTCTCCCACGCCGCATCGGGCCGCAGCATCTCCGTCGTGATCCCGGCCCGCGTGGCCGCATCCCCCAAGCGCTCGAGCAGTTTGCCGTCGGCGTGCACCTCCGGGGGGATGCAGGACGAGAGACCGTTCGCCCCCGCCGTGTAGGCGTACTGGTCGGCGGCCACATCCTGCCCTGCCGCGCGCGCCGAATCGATCTTCGCCACCACCAGCCGCGCCTTGGGCCAGTTCTTCACCCCGGCGGCCTTGAGGTGATAGATCTCGACCGGCACCCCGCCCCCGCGCCCGATCGCGAGCGCCTCGTCCACCGCCTCGAGCAGCCGATCGCCCTCCGAGCGCATGTGGGTGATGTACACGCCGCCGTACGGCGCCATCGCCTTCGCTTCCTCCACCAGCTCTGCCGTCGCGGCGTAGCTCCCGGGCGGATAAATCAGCGCGCTCGCAACCCCGAACGCGCCGTCTTCCATGGCCCGGCGCACCACCGCGCGCATCGTGTCGAGCTGCGCCGCGGTCGCCGGCCCCTCGGCCTGCCCCTTCGCGTACGCGCGCACCGTGGCCGCCCCGAGAAACGAGCCGACGTTGACCGAGCCCCCGTGCCGCGCCATCGCGTCGAGCCAGCTCGCGAACCCGCGCGCGCCCGCGAACGAGCGGAACAGACGTACCTCCGCGCTGTCCGTCAGGCCGTACATCGCAATCACCTCAGGGTTCGCCGGAGCGGGCGTCGCCCCCTCGCCCAGGATCATCGTCGTCACGCCCTGCGTCACCATGCTGAGCACGCGGCTGTCGCCCCTCAAGAGCGCCGACCCCGAATGCGCCTGGATGTCGATGAACCCGGGCGCCACCACCAGCCCGCGCGCGTCGATGCGGCGCCCGGCGTTGACATGGGCGAGCAATCCCGCCGGCGCGATGCGCGCGATGCGGTCGCCCTCGATGGCCACGTCGCCGTAGAACCACGGGTTGCCCGAGCCGTCCACCACCCGACCGCCTTCGATCACCACGTCGTAACGTCCCCCGCTGGGGGTCGGCGTCCCGGGCCCGGTTGGATGAGCGCACGAGACGGCGGCGAACAGGATGAGAGGCAGTGAGCGATGCATGGCCCTCGTGTCTCCTTTCTTACCGAGCTGCCTGGCGGGCGGGCGGTGGCACCGACCGCTTGAACTCGCCCAGATCCCGGACCTCGAGCGAGCTCACCTTGCCCTCGGCATCGATGGTGAACGTGACGTAGGTGGTGCCGAGCCCGCGGTCGCGCCAGGTCACCTTGAAGGTGTCGAAGTGCCAGTGCGTCAGGTCGCCGGCGAATGCGGGGCCTTTCCGGGCCACGAGCCGGCCGCCCTGCTCCGCGATCTCGACCTGGCCGTACAGGCTGTCCACGTAGGTGCCCGCATACTTGTCGAGCGGCAACGACGGATGGGTATCCCCCACCCGCGCCGCCTCGAACGCCTTGCGGACGCTATCGTCCTTGGCTTCGGCCTTACGCGTCACGGCAAGCAGCACGGCGCTCCAGTCGCGCGGCGGCGCCCCCAGGTACGCGTCGAGCACGCGGTACAGGACGGCGACCGGGAAGCTGGTGCCGTCCAGGTTCGAGAGCACCACGACGCCCAGTTTGCTTTCGGGGATGAGCCCGATTTCGGCCCGCATGCCGTCGATCGCGCCGCCGTGACCGACGAACTTCTTGCCGTGGTAGTCACGCAGCGACCAGGCGAGCCCGTACGCCAGGAAATGCGTGTCGGGGAAGGTCTCGCGCGCCTCCTTGCTCATGCGGACCACCATCTGCGGCGTGTGCATCTCTTCGATCACGGAGTCGCTCAGCAATCGCCGGCCGCGATAGCTGCCGCTGCCGAGCTGGAGCCTGAGCCACTGGGCCAGGTCCGACACGTTCGAATTGATGGATCCCGCAGGACCGACGTTGTCGATGTTGCGCCACGCGATTGCGCGTACCGTGTCATCGATCTTGTCGTGCGGCACGGCCACGTCTCCGTCGCTCAACGCCGTGACGCTCGTATTGGTCTCGGTCATGCCGAGCGGCGTGAAGATGCGGGCCTTCAGGAAGTCCCCCCACGAGACCCCGCTCGCCGCGGCGACGACCTCGCCCGCCGCGAGGAACATGATGTTCTGATAGCCGTAGGTCGACCGAAAGCTCCACCGCGGCTTCAGGTAGCGGACGCGTCGGAGCACCTCGGACCGGTCGAACCCCGAGCCGTACCACGTGAGATCGCCGCGGGGCAGGCCGCTCCGGTGCGTGAGGAGATCGCGCACCGTCAGCTCCCGCGTGACGTACGGATCGGCCAGCTCGAGCCAGGGCAAGTGCTTGGTGACGGGATCGTCCCAGGAGACCTTCCCGGAATCGACGAGCATCGCAAGCGCCGCCGCTGTGAACGCCTTGGTGGTCGAGCCGATGGCGAAGAGGGTGTGCGCGTCCACGCGGGCGGGCTTGCCGAGCTCGCGGACCCCGTACCCCTTGATGAATACGACCGAGTCATTCCGCACGACGGCGATCGCCGTGCCCGGGACCCGCCAGTCGCGCAGCGCCTGTTCGACGTAGGCGTCGAACCCGCGCAACGGCGGATTCTGGGCCCAGACCAGGCGGGGGATCGCACTCACGATCCCCAGCACGAAGATCAGGAGCTTCGTCATCGGGATACACTCGCGTTCGGGTTGTTGAACCGCTCGATGTCGGGAAGCGGCAGGCACGTCGTATTGCCGTAGGAGCCCCCCTTGCCCGGGTAATCCGTGCCGGGAGCCGGGATCAGGGGCAGATCGAAGCGCTGAATGTCGTAATTCCGGAACCCCTCGACGAACAGCGCTCGCTGCCGCTCGGCCGCGACGAGCTGCGTGATCGAGGCGGCGTCGGTGGGGCCGGTGTAGTGCGGCAGGCTATGGACGTCGCGCAGCGCATTGATGATGGTGACGGCGTTGGCGCCGCCCTGGGCTTCGGCCAGAATGAGCTGCGCCTCCTCGTAGCGGGCGACGGGCAGCGGCGTGTCGAGCGCGTCGTACTTGGCCGGCGCCCAGATGTCCTGCGTCGGGTCCGCGGCCCGGGTCGGCATGAGGGCCGCCGCGGCGCGCGGGTCCGGCACCGCCCCTGTGGTGTCGAGGCCGGGCCCCGTCCGAAGCGCGCGGGACAGCGTGTCGACCGTGTAGAAGCCGAAATACGTCGTGGCGGCGTAGACGCGGTTGTAGCGGCGGTTAGCGTCCGAGCCGGCGCTCGCGTTCAGGACGAAACCCGCCGGCACGAGCTGAGCGTCGGCGGCGGCGCCCGTCGGGTCGCCCCGGAAGAGCCGCACGCGCGCCCGACCGACCAGGGCGGCGTTGACGATGCTCTGCATGCCGCCCGCTGCCGTCGCTTCGGTGATCGCGGTCGTGAAGCGGTCTTCGGCCCGCGCGAACATCGCCGGCTGGTCGATCGGCGCTTCCAGATCGAACGCCGCCTCGCACAGCGCCATCCCCATCAAGCTGTAGCTGAACCCCGTGTACAGGGCCGCTTTGGCCGTCAGGGCCCGGCGGTTGGGCACCTGCTGGTCGGTCCATCCTTGCAGTTTCCGCAGTGCATTCTCGGCCGTAAAGCGGGCGGTGGAGATCGGTGTATAGACGCCGGGGTTCTGGTTCGAGTCGCACAGGCTGGTGCCGTAGATGCCCCCCGGCTGTGTGTTCGCGTCGCGCCGGTCGTACGGCCAGGCCGCGGCGCCGAGTTGCGCGTCGGAGAATTCGTCCGAGATGATCGCCTCGACGAGGATATAGGACCCCACGGCGCACTCGAAGTCGCCGATGGTGCTGTTCACCATCAGCGCGGCGTTCGCCGGATTGTCGAGCGTCTCCGCGGGAACGCGATCGGTAGTGTTCACGTCCAGAACGTTGCATGCCGGCAGCGCCGCAGCCGTCACCGCGAGGGCGAGCCAGCTCAGGGGATTCCGTGTCATGGTCCGGGCTCCTCAGAAGCTCACGTTGGTCGTGAAGACGAAGGATGCGAGCTGCGGCAGGTTCGACTGCTCCAGAAAATTGGGCGTGCCGGAGAGGAACATGTCCTCCGGATCGACACCCGAGTAGCCGGTCCAGGTGTGCAGGTTGCGCGCGGCCACGCTGAAGGAAACGCTGCGCGCACCGATCCGGCTGGCGTAGCTCAGGGGCGCGTCGTAGCTGAGAGAGATCTCGCGCAGCTTGGCGAACTTCGCGTCGTTTATGACGAAGTCCCGGAGCGTGCCGTTGCTCTGCATCTGCGCGATGATCTTGGGGTCGTACTTCTCCGGCTCGATGTTCTCGAGGCACGTACGGAACACCTGACACCGGGCCCGCAGGTTGTTGTCCAACTTCTTGTAGCCACTCTTGAAGTCGATCATCATCGTCAGGCGGAAGCGGTCGAGGAAGCGGACGTTGGATGCGAACGACCCTTCCAGGGACGGCACGGCGCGACCCAGGAAGACGCGCGGCGCGACGACCAGGCCGTTGGCGTCGAAGCAGGGCGTCGCCCCGCCGTGGCTGTCGTCGCACATGACGTTGATGGCTTTGCCGGTCACCGGGTCGAAGTCGGCGCTCACAACGCGCTGGCGGAACCACGACCACGGGGCATAGCCGAGGCGCTGCTGGATGTCCCCGAGCACGATCGTGGTATCCGTGCCGCTGAGCTTCACCACCTTGCCCGAGTTGTGGGACAGGTTGAGCCTGACGTCCCACCCGTACCTCGGGCCGCTGGCGATCTGCGCCTTGAGGAGCGCCTCGATCCCCCGATTCCGGATTTCGCCGGCGTTCACGAATTGCGCGGTCCCGCCGAAACCCGAAGAGGGTGCGACGTCGCGTCGCAAGATGGCGTCCAGGGTGCGCGTGTTGTAGAAGGTGAAGTCGAGACCGACCCGGTCGTTCCAGAGTCCGGCATCGAACCCCAGCTCGGTTTCCTTGCCGCGCTCCGGGGCGAGGCTCGGGTTCCCGATGAAGCCCGGCGTGAGCGCGGGCGTGCCGTTCGGGCCGGGCACGGGATTGTAGGTCCGCAATGCCGTCCCGTAGTCGGGCTGCAGGCCCGACTCGCCGTAGGCGGCGCGCAGCTTGAACGTGCTGATCATGGAGGGGGCGTGCTGCCGGAAGAACGGCTCCTCGTTCAGCACCCACGACAGGCTCGCCTTCGGGTAAGTGACCCACTTGATGTCCGTTCCGAACGAGCTGTTGTTGTCCACGCGCAGCGCCGCGGTCAGGAAGAGACGATTCTGTAACCCGATCTGCTCCTGCGCGTAGAAGCCGAGCGTCTTGTTGGTCAGATTGCTGTCCGATGTAACCGGCTTCGTCGCCGCCGCCGAGATCGTTTCGAGCCCCGGTGCCGGGAAGAAGTCCCCCTCCGCTCTGATCCACGAGAAGTACTTCGTGTAGTACTGCACACCGAACGACGTCGCCGAGTTGACCTTGGGCGACACGTCGAGCTTCACCGTGCCGAGGTAGTCGTAGCTGTTGTAGACGATGTCGCGCCGGGCCTGGTACTTCCAGCCGTCGGCGAACTGACCCCAGAAGAAGCGCAGCGTGTCGTTCGTGAGGAACGGCAGCAGCTCCTCGTTCTTCTCCTGCGTGAAGTCCGTGCCCACCACGAAGCGGTGCGTCATCCACGGCAACGGGTGGTAGTTCAGCGTGGCGCTCCCGGTGAAACGGTTGATGTCTTGCCAATCCTGCATCGAGCGATCGGCCTCCGGGGGCGAGCTCTGGAAGCCGCGTGCCCAGCCGCAGGTGGTGGGGTCGGCCCCCGGAACCTCCCCGCAGAACTGCGGGAGGTTCCTCGGGTTCGAGAACCAGGAGCCCCAGGTCGCACCGCCGCACCCCGCCTCGCACGAGAGCGTCGTGTGGCTCGCGACGTAGCCGACGCTGGTCTGAAGGTCCACCTTGGAGCTGGGCGTGATCTGGAGATTGGTGCGGGCGCTCATCTGGCGCCGGGCGTTGTTCGGCTCCGCCCCCTGGTCGCGGGTCCACCCGCCCGATGCGAAGTAACGCACGATCCCCGCGCCCCCGCTCACGCTTCCCGCATAATCGTTCACCTGGCCGGTGCGAAACACCGGCGTGCCGCGGGCGTCCTCGGTCTGGATGACGTTCACCGACTGGATCGTGCCCGTCGTGTCGCGCCAGTAGTTGGTCGGGACCCGGTGCTCCGGGTCCATGAACCAGTTGCCTCCTTGCTTGATCGTGAAGCTGTATCGTGTGCCGTCGGACGCACCTTTCTTCGTGATGATGTTGATCACGCCGCGCGCCGCCTCGGTCCCGTACAACGTCGCCGCCGCCGGCCCCTTAAGGATCTCGATGTCCTCGATCTCCTCGGGGTCGAAATCGTTCAGGCGGGATACCACGCCGGAACTGAAGGCCTGGATCTGCATCCCGGTCCCGGTCTCGTTGTTCACCCGCACCCCGTCCACGTAGATCAGCGGATCGCCGGAGAGAGAGAAGCTGGACACGCCGCGGACGCGGATCTTGGAGCCGCTCCCTACCATCCCCGTCCCGGGCATGACCACGACCCCCGGCGCCCGGCCGTTGATGAGATCCTGCACCGTGGACACGCGCGCGGTGGCGACCACGTCCGAGGCATTGATCCTCGCGATCGAGTTGCCGAGGGTGCGCTGCTGCGCCGCGCCCGCAACGCCGGTGACGACCACCTGGTCCAGCTCGACCGGCCGGTCGGCCAGCGCGAACCTGACGTCGGTGGCGCCGACCGCTACGGTCCGGGTCGCCTGCCGGTAGCCGATCAGGCGCGCGGAGACCGTCACCTCGGCACCGGTCACCCCGGTGATCCGGAAGCGCCCGGACACGTCGCTCGTCGCTATTCTCCCCGGCTGGTCCGCGACCATGACTTGTACGCCGGCGAGCGGACTCTGCGACGCCTGGGCCACGACGGTTCCGGCGATCTCCCCTTCTTCTTGTTGTTGCGCCAGCGCAGGCGTGGCGGCGAGGGCGAGGAGGAATGGAATCGATGCAATGGACGGCATAACGCTACCTCCGCCGGGTAATGAAAGAGATTCGGAACACTGCGGCACTCACGGCGCCGCATCGTAGGCGGCCGCGGCGATCTCCCCCACCGCCTGCGCGATGCCCCGCTCGATGGCGCCGGATTCTGCCGAGACCGGCACGTTGTTCGCGTAGACGGCGAACGCGAGGCGCCGGCCGCCGGCCGTCGTCACGTAGCCCGCGAGACCCTTCCCATTCACCATGAGCCCGCGGTTCAGGTGGTCCACCTCCACGTACGTGCCCGTCTTGGCGCGCACGTGGCCGGCGGCGGGCGAATTCGGCTGCACCTTCCAGAGCGTGCCGTCGCGGCCCAGCACCGGCAGTGCGGCGAGGTAGTCCGCGAAGCGCGGCCGGCCGGCCATGTACGCGAGGAAACGCACCATGAAGTCGGGCGTGAAGTGCGCCGCGCCGCCCGCCCCGTCGCCCTGCGACGCCCCGCTCAGGTCGAGCCCGGCCTTCTCGAGGAAGTCGTGCTCGAGCCCGAACCCGGCCCGCGCGGAGCCGTCGTGTGCCAGCACCGCACCGAGGATGAACGGCGTCATGCTGGCGTGCAGGTTCTGGCTCACCTTGAGCGTGACCTTTACCTCTTCCGTGAGCGGCGGCGACACGTGCTCGGCCACGACGTTGTCGGGCGTGTATGCGCTCGCGAGCGCCTTGAAGTCGTGCGCCAACCCTGCCGGGCTCACGCCCACCCGGACGCCCCGCTCCCGCAACGCCTCCACCAGCACGACCTCGGCGAACCGACTGGGCTGCGGCACCGCGTAGCTGAAGAGCCACGCCGGCCTGCCGGCGGGCATCATCCCCGTGACGGTGACGGTGTGCGCGCCGTCGGGACCGGCTGAGTCCTTCGCCCAACGGATCTCGGGCTGCGAGTCGGGCGCGACCGTGGTCGCCTGATTAATGAAGCCCACGTACGCGGTGCGCGGAGACGGCGTCAGCACGACCGGATCGCCCGGCGCGGCGCCGGGAGCGATAGTCACATCCACCAGGTTGTCGTTCACCGCGACGGGCGAGATCACGACGCTGGTGCCGAGCTCGCGCTCGCCCTCGGGAAAGAGGCTGATGTCGATCAGCACGTGCCCCTTCACGCGCGTGATGTGCCGCGCCGCCACCTGATCGGCCAGCTCGCGGATCACGAGGAGCGGATCGCCGGGCACGGCCTTGGTGTCGGGGCTGCCGTCGTAAGCGTGGTCCTGGTTCTCGAAGGCGAGCGTGCCGTCGGGGCGGATGCGACCGGACAGGTTGGGGTCGCCGCTCGCCACGAGCACCAGGTCGCCGTCCACGGTGCCGTCCTTCCGGATCGGGCCGGTGCGATAGACCCGCGTGTGGAAGCGGTAGTCGGGGCCCAACAGCTCGAACGCGGTGCCTTCGGTCACGAGCTTGGTGGTGGAGCCGGGGACGAACAGCTTGTCGGCGTTGAGGGTGAACACCGGCGCTTTGGTGTCGAGATCGTAGAACGCGACGCCGAAGGTCGAGCGGCGGTACTCGGGCCGAGTGACGATCTGCTGGATGCGCTCGGCGAGCGTCGCGGAGGCGGGGGCCGGGGCGGGGGCGGACGCACTCGGGCGCCCGGCTTGAGCGGAGAGGGTGCTCGAGCAGAGCGCGAGGAGCCACAGCGCAGCGACGGCAGTCCGGTGCATGATCTCGCGTGGAGCGATGGGTGCGAAAACGGCTGTCGCGGCGATAATGTGTACAAAGTCGTGTGCAGCGCAAGACCCCAGGATTTGATGGACGGGGCTGGATTGTATACCTTGTCGTATACCTAAATGGATCGTCCCGTGCCCACCCAGCGACCCGCCGACCCCGGGAGCCCCGCCGCCGCCCCCGGCGCGCCCCCCGCCCCCGCGCCCCACGCGCCGTCGCCCGCCGGGCCGCACATCCGCCACCTCGGCACCCAGGAGGAGTTCGAGGCCTGCGTCGCCTTGCAGCACGAGACCTGGGGCGCCGACTTCAGCGAGCGCGTCCCCGCCGCTATCCTCAAGGTCGGCCAACGGCTCGGCGGCGTGACCGCCGGCGCGTTCGACGCCCAGGAACGGCTCGTCGGCTTCGTCTTCGGCATCACCGGCATCGAGCACGGGCGGCTGGTCCACTGGTCCGACATGCTCGCTGTCCGCCCCGGGCTGCGCGACCACGGCATCGGCCGCCGCCTCAAGGAGTTCCAGCGTGAGGCGCTGCTCCGCCTCGGCGTGGGCGTCATCTACTGGACCTTCGACCCGCTCGTGGCCCGCAACGCGCACCTCAACTTCAACCGGCTCGGCGTGGAGGTGAGGGAGTACGTGACCGACATGTATGGGAGCAACACCGATAGCGCCCTCCACCGGGGGCTTGGCACCGATCGGTTCATCGTCGCCTGGGAGATCGCCGCGCCCGGTGCGACCGATACGCCCCAGCGGCCCGAGGCCGCGAGCACGGCCAGGGTCTTGAATGCGTCCGATGGTGACGGCGTCCCCACCATGCCGCGGCTGCACGAGGGACCGGCCGGGGCGCCCCTCCGGGTCGAGATTCCGCTCGAGATCGACAAAGTCCAGGAGGCGTCGCTCGCCCTCGCCGGCCGGTGGCGCGCCACCACGCGCGCGGCGCTCACCTGGGGACTCGCGCGCGGCTACCGCGTGGCCGGATTCTATCGCGACGCCGACGCGCGGCGCGGCTATTACATCCTCGCCCGGACACGCTGATGTTGTGCGTCGAGCGGATCACCCTGCGAGAGATCCGCCTTCCGCTGAAGGAGCCGTTCCGCATCTCGTCCGGGCTCTGCACTGAGCGGCGCATCTGCCTGCTCGAGCTCACATCCACGGGCGGCGTCACTGGGTGGTCGGAGTGCGTGGCCGGCGAGCAGCCCAACTACTCGGACGAGACGATCGACACGGCGTGGTTCGCCCTGCGCGAGTGGGTCGCGCCCCGCATCCTACGGCAGGAACTCGACGGGCCGGAGACCGTGCACGCCATCCTGGCGCGCGACTTTCGCGGCCACCGCATGGCCAAGGCGGCAGTGGAGATGGGGTGCTGGGAGCTCGCCGCCCGCCTGTGCGGACGTCCGCTCTCCACGCTGCTCGGCGGCACGCGCGACCGCATCGTCACGGGCATCTCGCTCGGGCTACAGGCGAGTCCCGAGGCGCTGGTGCGCCGGGCACGCCTGGCGGTCGAGCAGGGCTACCGGAAAATCAAACTCAAAATCGCGCCGGGGGCGGACGTAGCCTACGTGCGGGCGGTGCGCCACGCGCTCGGGCCTGCGGTCCACCTCATGGTGGACGCGAACTCCGCCTATACGCTCGACGACGCCGAGCTGCTGCGCGGGCTCGACGCCTTCGACCTGCTGATGATCGAGCAGCCCCTGGGACGGGACGACCTCGTGCGCCACGCGGCGCTGCAGCGCCTGCTCAAGACGCCGCTCTGCCTGGATGAATCAATCACCGACGTGGAGCGCGCGCAGGACATGATCACGCTCCAGAGCGGTCGCATCGTGAACATCAAGCCCGGACGGGTGGGTGGGTTCGCCCAGTCCATTGCGATCCACGATCTCTGCCAGCGGCACGGCATCCCGGTGTGGTGCGGCGGCATGCTCGAGAGTGGGATCGGCCGGGCGTACAACGTGGCACTCGCGTCGCTGCCCAACTTCTCGCTCCCCGGCGACCTCTCTCCCAGCGCGCGCTACTGGGAGCGGGATATCGTTGTACCGGAGTGGACCATGGACGCGGACGGCATGGTGCGCGTGCCGCGCGACGCGCCGGGCATGGGGGTGGCGGTGGACCGGGATCGCGTGGAGAACCTGACAGTGCGAAGCGAAGTGCTCGCGTGAGTCGCCCGAGTGCCGCCGCACTCCCCGGCAGGCTGGACCAGCTGTTCCCCCAGGCGTTGCGGCGCACACTGGTCGAGCTACGCCGGGACCTGCACCAGCACCCGGAGTTGTCGGGCCAGGAGGAGCGCACAGCGGCGGCGCTGCACGCGGCGCTCGCGCGGGTCGAGCCTGCCCGGCTCGAGCGCGTGGCGGGCACCGGCCTCGTGGCGCGGATCAGCGGCCGCGACTCGTCCCGCGCTCTCGTGGCCGTGCGCGGCGACATCGACGCGCTCCCCATCTCCGAAGCCACGGGTCTTCCCTTCGCCTCGGAGCACCCGGGCGTGATGCACGCCTGCGGGCACGACGTACACGCGACGTGGGCCGTGGGCGCGGCGCATCTCTTGACGGCGTGCCCCGCCGCGGGCGACGTGCTGATCGTGCTGCAACCGGCCGAGGAGACGGGTCGGGGGGCGCAGGCGGTTCTCGACTCGGGAGCGCTCGACGGCGTCGCCGCGATCTTCGGCGCACACGTGGACCGGAGGTTCGTCGTGGGCGAGGTCGTCGCCCAAGAGGGGCCGCTCGCCGCCGCAGCGGATACGTTCGAGATCGAGCTCGTGGGGACCGGCGCCCATGCCGCCCGGCCGCACGAGGCCGCGGATGCGATCGTCGGCGTGGGAGCGCTCATCGGCGCGCTCCAGACCATCGTCTCGCGCCGCGTGAATCCGGCGTATCCCGCGGTGGTGAGCATCGGAAGCGTGCACGCGGGGTCGGCGCCCAACGTGCTCCCCGACCGCGCCACGCTCACGGGAACGCTGCGCGCCACCGATCCCGACACGCGCCGGCTCCTGGTCGAGGAGGTGCGCCGCATCGCCGAGGCGACGGCGGCGGTCTATCGCCTGCGGGCGGAGGTTGCGATCGGGCTCGGTCCTCCGCCCCTCGTGAACCCCCCGACGCCCGCGAGCTGGGCGCGCCGGGCGGCGGCCGCGGTGCTCGGCGAGGCGGCGATCGTGCCGTTGGGGTTCCTCAACATGGGTGGTGAAGACTTCGCGGCGTACCTGGAGCGGATGCCCGGGTGCTTTCTCAGGATCGGCGCTCGCGAGCAAGGCGGCGAGCCGATTCCGGCGCACTCGCCGCGGTTTTACCCGGCCGAGGAGAGCATCTTCGTCGGGGCCGCCGTGCTGGCGGAAGCGGCGCGGGTGGCGTCGGAGGCGGTCTCGTGATCCCCACCAGATCCTTCGCCGGCAACACCAGATCCGCGCGGCTTCGAGAAGATAGAGTAAGGATAGAGAGGTTTCTCAGTTCTCCTTCGCGAAGCCACGGAGCCTGTCATCCTGAGCGCCGCAGGCGCGAAGGATCTGCTTTTCGTGATCCCCGGGCTTGCGCCCGAGGTCAGTCGTCCCGGGTGGGCTCTGGGCCGAGAGCCTCCGGAACCCGATAGAGCGGCCTGCGACTCCGTAGGTGGGAGCGAGAGAGCGGGAGGGCGACGCTGCCTGGCGGTGCGGCGCCGACGGTGCGATTGTACTGGCGTCAGGCTCTCCGTCGGCTCACGCGGAGGTTCGCCATGCTGCGTTCCCGTTCTCTCCTACCCCTCCTCGCGCTCTCCGTGCTCGCATCGGGCTGCGCCACGACGCGACCGTTTGACCGGTCCACCGAGCCCGGCGGTAAGCCGCTGCCGCCGACGACGGCCGGCGCCGTGATCATCTCCGGGCAGGCGCTGTCGGCCAACCCCGGCCTGACCGTCCTCGACGCCATTCGACGCGTGATGCCGCAGCTCCGCGTCTCCGACTGGTCCCGCAATCACTGCCCGGCGCTGCAGCTGCGCGGCAAGGACAGCGTCACAGGCAGCTCCGATCCCGACGTGTACGTGGATGGGACCCGCACGGGGGATACCTGCCCGCTCGTCACGCTCCAGGCGAGCCAGACGCGCCGCGTCGAGGTCTACCCGCTCGGCGTCACGCCCCGGCCCGGCTATTCCAGCAGCGGCCACGGCCTCATTCTCATCTTCGTCGAGCGCGCGGATACGACCGGCGGCGGCTGAGCAAAAGCCCCCGGCGAGCGGGCCGCTCGCCGGGGGCTTCTCCGAATCTACCGATGCTGGGCGAGCTATTGCCGCCCGGTGAACCACAACGGCTTCTTCAGGTCGGTGCTGCTCTCGAAGCCCTGCGCCGCGACGGCCGCGTCGACGTTCGCCCTGTTGAGCACCTGCTCTTGGTCCTCGTACGGTAGGCGTTCGGGGATGCTGGTGAGCACCGCGCGCGGCCCTGGTACCAGCGCCGGCACACCCGTACGACGTACTTCGGTCCACGCTTCCATTCCCTGCATGTACAGCGAGACCCACTTCTGGTACGCGATCTGGCTCAGGCCCGCGGCCCCACCCGCGTACACCACCCGCGGCTGGGCCAGGTAGGCGTCGATGGCGGCCGTGGCGATGCCGTACTGCTCCATCGACGCGCGAATCGCGTTCGCGTACAGCGTGGCCGCGCTGCCGCTGATCCAACCCCGCTCCGCCGCCTCGGCCTCGAGGAACAGCACCTCGGAGTATGTCAGCAGCGCCAGCGGCGCGTCCGGCGTCTCGCGCCAGTAGGCGCCGATGCGTGAGATCAGGAAGAGGGGAGCGCCTTCTCCGTCGTTCAGCCCGTTGGGCAGACCCTCATAGGTCCGGTTGGCCACGACCGTGTCCTTGTTGAGCTGCGCGAACACCGGCAGACGAGGGTCGTTCCAGCTCGTGAGAGAGTCTACGTACGTCTTGCTCAAGCCATAGTCATCGCGGCCGCGCGCATCGTCGTAGATCGGGTTCCGGTTCGGCGATACCGACAGGTACAGGAGCTGCGCGTTGTCGGCGTTGCTGTCGAACACTCCAGCCGACGCTGCCGCCTGTGCTTGCGCCGCCGCAGTGGTCGCATCCACGTTCGACAGATGCATCGCCAGCCGCAGCCGCAGCGAGTTGGCGAACTTCTGCCACTTGGTCATGTCGCCGTCGTACAGGAGGTCGCCGCTCGGGAACCCGATGCCCGCCGGATCGATCTGCTGACTGGCCGTGGTCAGGTCGGCGAACAGCGCCGTGTAGATGTCTCGCTGTGAGTCGTACTTCGGGGTCAGGACGGCGTTACCCTTGAGCGCCTCCGAATACGGAATGTCGCCCATGGCGTCGGTCATGGCTCCGAAGGCGTAGGACTTCATGATGCGTCCGACCGCCTCCCAGTTGGGCGTGCTCGTGGCGACGCCTTTATCGATCATCCGCTGGAAGTCCTCCAGCGCGCCGTTGTAGAAATCCCAGCCGCCGCTCGTCCCCGGACGGACGATGTACTTGTCTTCGTCCCGGTACTGAATCTCCGAGTAGTATTGCACCCAGAGCCCGCCGCCTCGGATGTTCAGGCTGGTGACCCCGTCCACCCCGTCTACCACTAGTTGGATCGCATTCCCTAGGATCGACGGCGGCGGCACGTCGGTCGGTCCGTTCGGGTTGTCGTTGACCGACGTCAGATCACCGCAGGCCGTGCCGCTCGCGATGAGCGCGGCGGCGAGGACGCTCAGGATCGTGTCTCTCATGGTCGCTCTCCTTCGCTCGGCGGCTACGGCCGCACGGACACGGTGAAGCCGTAGCTGCGCGCTGTGGGCAGCTGGCCGTTTTCGACGCCCTGGCGGTTGCCGGTGTCGAACGTGGTCTCCGGATCGATCGTGGGCTGCTTCGCCCAGAGCAGCAGGTTGCGGCCCACGAGCGCGACGGTCGCCGCCGCGAAGCCCAGGTGCCGGGCGACCGACGCGGGTAGCTCGTAGGCCAGGCGCAGCTCGCGGAGCTTCAAGTAGCTCGCGTCGACGATGCCCGTCTCCTGGGCGTAGAACGTGTTGTGCCAGTACTCCTGCGCCAACACGTGCGTCGTGTCCGCCCTGTGTACCGGTAAGGTGTCGTTGTAGACCGCGTTCGGCACCACGAAACCGTCGTTCCATTGGTTCTCGCGTCCCTGCAGGCTCGCCTGCAGCACACCCGAGTACTGGCCGAACCACTTCGTCACCGAATACACGTTGCCGCCCATCTGCCCATCGAGCGTGAACGACAGGCTCAGGCTCTTGTAGCTGAAGGTGTTGGTGATGCCACCCACCCAATCGGGGTTGTAGTTGCCGAGCACCGTCTGCTTCGAGTCACGGATCGGCAGACCGTTGGTCGAGTCGACGATGATGTGGCCCAGAGCGTCCCGCTTCCACTTGGTGCCGACCAGATTGCCATACGGTTGTCCCGAATCAGCGGTCACGTTCACGTTCCAGTACGAGCCGATGACGACGCGCTGTACGCCGCCGTACAGCGAGAGCACTTTGTTCGTGTTCTTCGCCCAGTTCGCCGCGACATCCCAGCGAAAGTCGGGCCGGTCGATCGCCCTGATCGTCGCCGCCAGCTCGATGCCGCGGTTCCGCACATTCCCCGAGTTCACGACGGCCTGTGTGAAGCCGGTGGTTGGCGTGATCGACACAGGGAGGATCTGGTTCGTGCTGGACTTCTGGTACACGGTCGCGTTCAGGCTCGCGCGGTTGTTGAACAGACCGAGGTCGATGCCGACTTCCTCGGCGGTGGTCCGCTCGGGCTTCAGGGCCGCGTTCGGCAACCGGTTGGGCGCGGTGAAGCTCGGCTGGCCGCCCCACGCCGTGCCGGGGTCGTACACGGCCGCGAGCTGGTACGGATCCGTGTCGTTGCCGGTGCGCGACCAGTTCGCGCGTACCTTGCCGTAGGACAGCACGTCGCTCTGGACCTTGAGCGCGTCCGTGAAGACGAGCGCGGCGCCGACCGAGGGATAGAAGAACGAGTTGGCGCCCCTGGGCAGCGTCGACGACCAGTCGTTGCGCCCGGTCACGTCCACGTTGAGCCAGTTCTTGAAGTTGAAGCTGGCCAACCCGTAGAGCGAGTTGACCTTTTTCTTGGACTGGATGAGCGCCACGCCCGGTACGCCGGCCGAGTTGGACAGCGTGTACACGCCGGGGATCACCAGCTGGTGGACATTGCTCGTGTCGGTCTCGAGGTCGCTCACGCGCGCGTTGCCGCCGGCGTTCAGAGTGACGCTCAAGTCCCCGACCAGCGGGTGGTTGGCCGTGATGAGGAAGTCGCTGTTGGTTTCGCTGTGGGTCTCCCCCACATTGTTGAATCCGCCCTGGGGAAACGGCGAAATGTCGTTCACCGGGTAGTTCGCCCGGAAATGGTTCTGGTACCAGTCCCGACCGGTGCGACCGGTCACGCTCAACCAGTCGTTGAACTTGTACGTGACGGACGCGTGCCCCAGGCCGCGGTTGCGCGCGAAATCCGTCGTCTTGACGCCCGCCATCCAGTAGGGGCTCGCGTGATAGCTGTAGTTCCAGCTGTATGGGATGGGCGCGTCGGTGCGCAGGTTCGGATTGCCGATCAGGATCTGCTGGGTCAGTGGGTCGTTGGGATCGCGGTACAGGTTGTCCTTGAGGATTCTGGTGTCCACCTGGCGGCCGAACCAGATGAACCCCTGCATCGGGTCGATCTCCTCGTACGCCTGCGCCGGCTGATTCGTCATCGCTTCGTTGATGTAGTTGATCGACGCCTCGGCGCTCCACCGGTCCGAGATCTGCGTCCCACCAGCCAGCGTCACGTCGGTACGGGTGTTGGTGTTGTTCGGGTACATGCCGCTGTCGCGTATGCGGCCGACCGACAGCCGCACATTGCTGCGATCGCTGCTCTTGGCGACGGCCACGCTCGTGTTGATCTGCGCCCCCGTGTTCCAGAAGTCGCGCACGTTGTTGGGGTGGGCGGCCCACGGCCCGACGCCGAAGAATTGATTGCACGGATGGGAGGCGTCATAGATGGCGGGCACGCCGATTTGGATCAGTGTGTCAGTGGGCACCCTGACGCAGCCGGTCGCCCGGCCGTCGAGCTTGGGACCCCAGCTCTCGTCCGCCCCGTCGTTTTTCCCGCCGAAGTTGCCGTCCACGAAGTCGAACTCGCCGTAGAAGCCCTGGCCGTACTGGTTCTGGTAGTCCGGCAGCCGCAGCGGCGATGCGAATGTCGTGCCGAACGTGGCCGTGACGCCGAAGCCACCGCTCGGCGCGTCCTTACCGCTCTTCATCGTGTAAAGGATGGCGCCGTTCGCTGCGCGCGAGCCGTACAGCGCCGCCGCGTTCGGGCCCTTCAGCACGGTGATCGACTGGATGTTGTTCGGGTCGATATCCGAAGCCGCATTGCCGACGTCGTAGCCACCCATCGACGACCCCGTCGGCCCCGTGCCCGCCCCGTAGCCACCGTTCTGGGCGGCCGAGTTGTCGATCGGGATGCCATCCACCACGATGAGTGGCTGGTTCTGGCCCAGGATCGAGCTGGCGCCGCGCGAGATGACGCGAGCCGAGCCGAATGGGTTGCTCGAGTTCGTCACTTGGAGGCCGGCCACTTGCCCCTGGAGCGCCGACAGCACGTTGGTCGTAGGCACGTCCGTCAACCGGCTGGCGGACACCGTCTGGGCGGCATACGACAGGGTGCGCTGCTCACGCTCGATGCCGAGTGCCGTCGTCACGACGGCCTCCAGCTCCAACGCCTGTACGTGCAGCGCGACATCGACCACCGGCGCCACTCCCCGCACCGCGCCCCGGTAGCCAAGGTACCTGAACGACAGGCTGTCCCGCCCCGCGGGGACGTTCAGCGCGTAGCGCCCGTGCACGTCCGTGACCGTGCCGGTGGCCGTGCCGACGACGGTGACCCGTACGTCCCGGAGCGGTTTCCCCGTGCTGGAATCCTGCACCTGACCGACCACGCGCGTGGGCTCTTGCGCGGCCGCCACCCCTGGGAGCAGCGCTACGAGCGCTAGGACCAGGACCGCGGCGCGCAATGGGAGTCTTCCTCCTGGGAGATGAACCCAGGTGTACGGCGTGCTCATGGAACCTCCTGGGAAGCGGGCGACCGTTGGGAGTCGGGCCCGCGGTGTGTGATGGAATGCCTGGACTGCGAAGCCGGCTGGACGTAGCAGGAGCTGGCGCTGCTCTGGCGCGAACGGATGCGAACGCACAATGGCCCGATGCCCATCGCGGCAGCGGACCGGACGACGCCCTCGCGCTGTGTCAACAAAGGCTTACGCACGTGACGCTCGACGGCAGAAGGAGCGAGCACAAGCGTTCAGACGGCGTCTGCACCTAGGCGCACGCAACATGCCATTGAGGCTGGGAGATTGAGTTTCCTAGGTGGTGTTGCGTGAGCGCAGCACAGGCTGCGCCCGCGGGTGCCGCGTAGTAGTATCGAGCGTCCCCGTCCTAGGTATCCGATGCCGACCCTGTCCCCGCGTCCCTACCTCGTGAACGAGCTGACCTGGAAGGACGTGCGCGACGCACGCTTCGAGGTCGCAGTGCTGCCGTGGGGCGCGACCGAGGCGCACAACTTCCACCTCCCCTACACCACCGACAACATCGAGACCGAGCGCATCGCCGCCCTGGCGGCGGGGCACGCGTGGGAGCGGGGCGCGCGGGTCGTCGTCCTGCCGCTGGTGCCGTTCGGCGTGAACACGGGGCAACTCGATATTCCCTTGTGCCTCAACCTGAACCCCAGCACCCAGTCTCTCGTGTTGCGCGACGTCGCGACGGCGCTGGCGGGTCAGGGCGTCCCGAAGCTCGTGATCCTGAACGGGCATGGCGGCAACGATTTCCGTCAGATCATCCGCGAGCTGCAGCCCGCGGTGTCGCTGTTCCTTTGTACCGTCAACTGGTATCAGGTCGTGGACGCGACGCAGTTCTTCTCCGACCTCGGGGACCACGCGGGCGAGCTCGAGACGAGCGTGATGCTGCATGTCGCGCCGGAACTGGTACGGCCGTTGCCCGAGGCCGGCCCCGGGCGCGCGCGCCGGTTCCGGATCGCGGCCCTGCGCGAGCGGTGGGCCTGGGCGCCGCGGCGCTGGCGGCAGGTGACCGAAGACACCGGGGTCGGGAACCCCGCGGCGGCGACGGCGGAGAAGGGACGGAAGTACGTAGAGGCGGTGAGCGCCAAGATCGGAGACTTCCTGGTGGAGCTGGCTGGGGCGGATCCGAGCGAGATGTACGAGTGAGCGGGCGCGGTTAAGCGGCCTCAGCCGCCGCGTACGGAGCAGCGCAGCTGCATCGCATCGTGCGCGCCTCCGCGACGTTGGGGAAGCGGTGCCGGTACATCGCCACCACCATCGGCACGAACACCACCGTGTTGTAGATCAGATGCAGCTCCATGCGGCGGATCCACAATTGTCCGATGCTCATCGGCATCGCGGCGCCGAACAGGTTGTGGCCCGCGATCACCTGGCCCACGAGGAGCGCGTGCTCGAAGTGATGCCAGACCTGGATCCCGAACGCCACATTCCACCAGAACCGGGCGCGTCCCTGAAACCCATCGCGCAGCACCCACAGCCCGACGAGCATCACGAGCGCGTATCCGTAATGCAGCGTTTCGGAGCTGATCAGCCACGGGACCCAGAGCCCGAGCACTCCCAACGCCTGCGACATCGACCAGTGCATCACGTACATCTGGTACGCCTGAGCCAGGTGCTCGGACCAGTGGGCGAGGACGATGGCGAGGAACAGCCACAGGGCCGGCTTGTGCCAGTCGGCATTGAGGCGATCGTGATGGAGATGCAGAGACGCGGAGGACGCGGTCATGATCGGGTCGTTAGTGTGGTTCGTGAAAATACCGCCCCCGGCCTGTCTCGCTAGATCCCGGAGGAACGAGTGGCGCACGCGCTGAGCCGCCGGTTCGGCACCGTCCACGCGACGGCGCTGAATATGATCAACATGATGGGGATCGGGCCGTTCATCACGATCCCCCTTTTGATGTCCGCGCTCGGCGGGCCGCAGGCGATGCTGGGATGGATCGTCGCGCTCGGGCTCGTCGTGGCGGACGGGATGGTGTGGAGCGAGCTGGGCGCGGCGCTGCCCGGCTCGGGTGGCTCGTTTCGCTACCTGGTCGAGGCATACGGACCGGCGACCTACGGACGGCTGGTCGGCTTCCTGTTCATCTGGCAGTTCATCCTGAGCGGGCCGCTCGAGATCGCGTCCGGGTACATCGGGTTCGCCAACTACGCCGGCTATATATGGAAAGAGCTCACGCCGCGCGGCGCCCTGGTGATCGCGGGCGTGGTCGGCGTCCTGAACGTGGCGTTGCTGTACCGCCGCATCACCTCCATCGCGACGATCACCCTGAGCCTGTGGGTGGGGAGCCTGGTGACGATCGCGGCGGTGGCGGTGACGGGCGCGCTGCACTTCGACCCGCGACGCGCCTTCGACTTTCCGCCGCACGCGTTCGGATTCTCGTTGGGATTCCTGATCGGCCTGGGCGCGGCGTCCCGCATTGGAGTGTACGACTACCTCGGCTATTACAACGTCTGCTACATCGGCGACGAAGTGCGCGACCCGGGCCGGGTCATCCCCCGCTCGATCTTCATCAGCACGATCGCCGTGGCGTTGATCTATCTCGCCGTCAACCTTTCCGTGATCGGCGTCGTGCCGTGGCGCGAGTTCGTCCCTGCCCAAGAGCGGGCGGCATCGGGCTTCGTGGTCTCGATCTTCATGGAGCGGATTTACGGTCCCAAGGTCGCGGCCTGGTTCACCCTGCTCATTCTGTGGACGGCGTTCAGCTCGGTCTTCGCCCTGCTGCTGGGCTACTCGCGCGTTCCCTACGCCGCCGCGCAGGAGGGATACTTTTTCAAGGTGTTTGGGCGGCTCCACCCCACGGCGGAATTCCCGCACGTGTCGCTCGTCGTATTGGGCGTGATCGCGATCGCGTGCAGCGGCTTCTCGCTCGGCGCCGTGATCGACGCGCTCCTGGTGACGCGCATCGTGGTGCAGTTCGTGGGCCAGATCGGCGCCGTGGTCTTGTTGCGGCGCCGCCGGCCCGACCTGCCACGGCCCTACCGCATCTGGCTCTATCCGCTGCCGCTCGGGATCGCCCTCGTGGGCTGGGTGTTCGTCTTTGCCACGACACAGCCCCCCATCCTGCTGTTCGGGCTCGGCGTCCTTGCCGTCGGGGTCGCGGGGTTCGCCCTGTGGTCCTGGCGGGCGGGGACCTGGCCGTTCGCGCGCGCGGCCACGTGAAGCAGCGGGGCGTGCGGCTCGAGACGTCCGAACTAATCCTTCGACCTGGGAGAGGAGATCCGCCGTGGAGCCAGCCCTCGTGTCGCCATTCGCCGCCTGGGAGAGCTTTTACGTCATCGTCGGCTCGTCGGCCGCGGCGCTGACGGGTCTGCAATTCGTGGTGGTCGTCCCGGCGGCCGAGGCGCGCTCGATGCGTGGCCCGGAGGTGGGCGCCTTCGGCACCCCCACGATCGTCCACTTCTGCGCCGTCCTTCTCATCGCGGCGACGCTGAGTATACCGTGGCACGCCGTCGCGAGTGCCGGGCTCGCCCTCGGCGCCTGCGGTGTGGCGGGAATCGTGTACATGCTGGTGGTCATCCGACGGGCGCACGGGCAGAAGGGCTACGCGCCGGTGCTGGAGGACTGGCTCTGGCACTGCGCCTTTCCGCTCATCGCGTATGTGACGCTGCTGGTGGCGGCGCTCGTCCTCGGGCGCGATCCCCCACGGAGCCTCCTGGTGATCGCGGCGACGGCCCTGGCGCTGCTGTTCGACGGCATTCACAACGCGTGGGATGCCGTCACCTACATCGCCACGCAGCAGCCGCGGCACGAGGAGGTTCCACCCGAGCGGAGGTAGCGTCAGTCTCGATGATTCCGGGCTCGCGCCCCGGGTTCACGTTGGGGTGTATAACGCGCGATGACACAATGCACCGCAGCCGTCGCGATCGTCCTGCTCGTGAGCGCCTGCTCCGCGTGCCGACGCGATGAGCCGCGAGCGCCGGCCGCCCCCGCCCGTGCGAGCGCCGGCGCCCCCCCCGCGCCAGCACCGCAAGACAGCGCATTTGCCGGCACGACGGCGCCGGTTCATCGCGCGCGACCGATCCGACCCGGCGTCCCGCCGGCGATGCTCCGCGCCGTCGAGACCCTCTCCGGCCCGGGCTATGATCGCATCGTATTTGACTTCGCGGGCGACAGCGTGCCCCCTCCTGGATACCACGTGGAGTACGTGACCGCGCCGGTGCGGCGCTGCGGCTCAGGAGACCCAGTGTCACTGGCGGGCGCGCAGCGCTTGGTGGTGCGCTTCGAGCCCGCCCGTGCACACGACGAGCGCGGCAATCCTGCTCCCATGGAGCGCGACCGCGCGCTCGGGCTTCCGGCCGTCAAAGAGATGAAGCTGGTGTGCGATTTCGAGGGACAGGTCGAGTGGGCGCTCGGGGTCGCGGCAACGGCGCCCTATCGCGTGTCGGAGCTGACAGGACCAACGCGGCTGGTGCTGGATGTGAGGCACGGGCCATGAAACGCATCGCGGTGCTGCTGCTCCTCGCCGTCGGCTGCCGGGGCTCCCCAGTGCAGCCCTGCCCCGCGGCGCGGCTCGTCACCGATCGTGCGCCATCTGCGCCGCAACCCCCGCTCTCGCCGTTCGACTCCGCGTTCCGTGCCGCCGGCGCCGAGTTTCACGTGCCGCCGGCGCTGCTGGCGGGCGTCGGCTGGGTGGAGACGCGGTGGCAGATGGTGCAAGGCATGGAAGAATTCCCCGGACGCGCCCCCGCGTTCGGCGTGATGGGGCTCGCTGGCGCTGCGCTCGAGCGCGGCGCGGCGCTCGCGGGGGTCACGGTCGAAGTGGCGCGCCACGATCCCGTGGCGAACATCCGCGCCGCGGCGGCGTTGCTCCGCGTGTACGCGATCGAAGCAGGCGGCGATTGGGACGCGGCCGCTGCCCGGTTCAGTGGGATCGACCTGCCCGAGGGCCGCGCGGCCTACACGCGCGCCGTCGCGCAGGCGCTCGGTCGAGCCGGGCCGGCCGCCGCCGCGCCCGCGTGCCCGCCGCCCAACCCCGGCGGCGCCCCGGACTACACGGCCGCCGTCTGGCGAGCGTCACCCAACTTCGACCAGCGGGCCGGAGATTCGACCGGCGCCATCCACATGGTGGTCATCCACACCTGCGAGAGCAACTACGCGAGCTGCTGGAGCTGGCTCGTCAATCCCGTCTCGCAGGTGAGCGCGCATTACGTGGTGAACGAGGATGGGAGCGAAATCTCGCAGCTCGTGCTCGAGCAACGCCGCGCGTGGCACATCGCGGCGCTGTACGACTGCATGCTGAACCGCCGGCATGACTGCTGGCTGAACGACGTGCAGAGCAACCATTTCACGATAGGGATCGAGCACGCGGGCTTTGCGTCGCAGAGCTCCTTTCCTCAAGCACAGCTCGACGCGTCGGCGGCGCTGGTGTGCGATATGACGCGCGACCGCGGGATCCCGCGCGATTGGCAGCACATTGTCGGCCACGGGCAGCTCCAGCCTGCGAACCGCACCGACCCGGGACCCGGTTGGCCGTGGATCTCCTACGTCCACCAAGTGCAGGCGCAGTGCCGGGAGGTGGTGGTCGACGACTCGTCGCAGTTCAACGACCCTGCGGTCGCGGCGGCGGCGGTGCCGGCGACGTGGCTGGCCACGGACACGACGTCCGACTACTACGGTGGCGGCTATCGTTGGGCGCCCAGCCAGCCGGGCGCGGCGGACGGCGCGGTGTTCTCGTTCCACGTCGCGGCGTCAGGCTCCCGCACGCTCGATGCCCGCTGGACCAGCGGGACGAACCGCTCGTCGCAGTCGCAGTACGCGGTGATCACGTCCGCCGGTGACACGCTCGCGACCGTGGCCGTGGATCAGCGGACCGATGGGGGGAGCTGGCGGACGCTCGGGACGTGGACGTTCCCGGCGGGGTGGAATCGGGTGGTGCTGCTACGGCGCGGCGCGAGCGGCTCGGTTGTGGTTGCGGATGCGGTACGGGTGCGGGAGTAAGGGACCTACTCCTCGATGCACTTGCACGATGGGCCGCGACGTCCTACTCTCTCGTCGGCGCGATGTCACCAGCAACCCGCTACATCATCCAGGTGGACCGACCCGGCGAACGGGTCGACATGGCGGCGATCCGCGCCCTGCTCGACGGGGTGGGGGTCGCGGTGGACCCCGACTACGGCCCGGTCCCGATCGATCCCAAGCTCGGTCGCTACGTGGTCCGCGGCCTGGCTTCGCCCGACGCGCGCGAGCGGGCCGAGCAGATTCCCGGCGTCCGCTTCTTCGCCGACGCTATGCAGGAGCCCGCTTCTTGACGCGCGAGGGTCGCTTCCCGGCCTGCGGCTTGATCCCGAGCGCCTGCCCCGCCGCGGCCGCATCGATCACGCCATAGCCCAAGTCGTAGTCCCAGCCTTTGGCCCCGAGGTCCCGCGCGGTCCGCTGCAGCAAGCCCTTGAGCTGCGCCGGCGCAAGCCGGTCGGTGGCGAAGCGCTGACGGAGCGCCGCCGCCACTCCGGCGGCCACCGGACTCGCGGCCGAGGTACCGCCGTCGGCGGGATAGATGCCGGACCCCTTGAAGTGACTGAAGCCCGCGAGGTCGGGCTTGCGCGAGTAGAGCGCGCCGGGCCCCTGCGACGCATAGCCCAGGCGTCGGTCAGTGACGGTGACGGCGGCGACGGTGATGGCATCGGGATGGGAGTTCGCCCCGTGGATCGAGGCTCCGGGGCCCGTATCGCCGGTGCCACACCTCCCGTCGGGGCAGTCGGCGCCGCAGTTGCCTGCCGCAAAGAACACGTCCGCGCCGGCCGCGACGAGGGCGCCGGTGATCTGGTTGAACGGATGGTCGGGATTGGCGCTGTAGTTCTCCGGTGACCCGATCGGTGCGTCGCTCGATCGGTCGAACAACCCCCAGCTGTTGTTGACCACCCATCGGCCTGGCGCGGCATTCACCCGCTCCACGAGATCCGCGAACGCAGCGATGGCGTCCGAGAGAAACGCCCCCCACGTTCCCGCCTGGGACCTGAGGAGCGCGTAGTCGAGGATCTGCGCGTCGGGCGCCGCGATGCGGACGTCGTACCCCACCATCGTGCCATGGGTCGGCGCGGTCGAGCCCGGTACGTAGCCCGGGGTTGGCGCCCAGCCGCCGGCGACGGGAATGCGCGTGCCGTCGATCCCCGTGTCGACGACAGCGACGTGAACGCCTGCGCCAGTCAGCCCGGCCCTGGAGAGCGCCGGAACACCGAGGCTCCGGGCCACGTCCGCGGTGGCGCCGATCGCTGCCTCGCCGCAGTAGGCGGAGGGAAACGCAGTTACGGTGGGGTCGGCGAACACGCCGACAACTTCGGGGTTGCGGTCGCGCCGCAGCCGCTCGATGGCGTCCGCGTCATCGAACTCCACCCGCATGGCGTACGTATCCGCCGGCCCGCCGGCACCGTAGTTGAAGCCGCTCGCAATGGGAGGGTCGCCCCCGCCACCCCTGCGGCGCCACACCTGGACCGGGTGGTAGGTCGCGTCGAACGTCACGCCTGCGACCTTGAACCTGTCATCGA
>Ga0184619_10000021_pt1 | contig 56625 bp, 53 predicted proteins | sample PLM0_60_b1_FD_133146 | JGI IMG/M metagenome (GOLD analysis project Ga0184619, IMG submission 133146) | Groundwater sediment microbial communities from an aquifer in East River, Colorado, USA - PLM0_60_b1 | ecosystem: Environmental > Terrestrial > Soil > Riparian zone | place: USA: East River...
CGGATGGGCGGACCGGCGGATCGTCCAGATTGTTCGACGGGACATACGCGAGCAGCGCGCGGATGGCCCCGAGTGACTCGAGCTCGGAGTCGTGGACGAAGTGGGCCACGCCGGATGTGCCGCCGTGGACGTCCGCCCCCCCGAGACCTTCGAAATCCACTTCCTCGTGGGTCACGGTCTTCACGACGCTCGGTCCGGTGACGAACATGTAGGAGATGCCCCGGACCATGAAGACGAAGTCGGTGATGGCCGGACTGTACACCGCCCCACCGGCGCAGGGGCCGAGCACCGCGCTGATCTGGGGGACGACGCCCGACGCCAGCGTGTTGCGCAGGAAGATGTCGGCGTAACCTCCCAGGGACACCACGCCTTCCTGGATGCGGGCCCCGCCCGAGTCGTTCAGCCCGATCACCGGCGCGCCGTTCTGGAGGGCTTGGTCCATGACCTTGCAGATCTTCTCGGCGTGCGCTTCGGAGAGCGAGCCGCCGAACACGGTGAAGTCCTGCGCGAAGACGTACACCAGCCGCCCGTCCACCCGTCCGTAGCCCGTCACCACGCCGTCGCCCAGGTACCGTTCGTCGGCGAGCCCGAAGTCCGTGGAGCGGTGAGTCACGAATCGATCGAGCTCCACGAACGTGCTGGGGTCGAGCAGCACCTCGAGCCGCTCCCGGGCCGTCATCTTGCCCTTGTCGTGCTGCACTTGGATGCGCTCGGCCCCGCCGCCGAGCTCGGACTCGGCGCGCTTCTGCTGGAGCAGCTCGAGCTTTTCGCGCATGGTCATGGGCGACAATCTAGACGCCTAGACGCCCAGACGCCTAGCGGTGCATAGCAATGAGGGGGCAGGTAATCGGCTCTGCCCCCTCAAGTCTGCACACCGCTGGGCGTCTAGGCGTCTGTCTGACCGTCTGTCTTTACTGGCTCCCCACCGTCCTCTTTGGGCCAACCCGTGGCTGCCAGGACGATCCGATGGTGGATGGGATCCACCTCCAGGACCTTCAGCTCCACCGCCTGCCCTTCCTTCACAGCGTCGGCCGGATTCTGAATGTCCGGGATGCCCAGCTGCGACATGGGCACGAAGCCCTCGATGTCGCTTCCCAGGTCCACGACGACGCCCTTGTCCATGAGGCGCAGCACGCGGCCGCGCAGGTCCGTTCCCACGGGGTACGTCTCGCCGATCCGGAGCCACGGGTCTTCCTGCGCCTGCTTCAAACCCAGGGAGATGCGCTTGTTTTCGGCGTCGACGTTCAGGATCAGCACCTCCACCTCGTCGCCCTTCTTCACGACTTCGGACGGGTGCTGTACCCGTTTGGTCCACGACATGTCGGAGATGTGGATCAGGCCGTCGATGCCGGGCTCGATTTCCACGAACGCGCCGAACGACGTGAGGTTGCGCACTTTCCCCTTGATGCGCATGCCGACGGGGTATTTCTGCGGCAGCGCCATCCAGGGGTCTTCCGCGGTCTGCTTCATGCCCAGCGAGACCTTCTCCTCGGTCTCATCGACCTTGAGCACCACCGCCTCGATCGTCTCGCCGATGGATACGATCTTCGACGGATGCCGCACGTTGCGCGTCCAGCTCATCTCGGAGATGTGCACCAGGCCCTCGATCCCCGGCTCGAGCTCGACGAAGGCGCCGTAGTTGGTGATCGACACGACCTTGCCCTGCACACGCGTGCCCACCGGATACTTCGCGGCCACGTTCTTCCAGGGGTACGCTTGCAGCTGCTTCAAGCCGAGGCTGATGCGCTCGCGCTCCCAGTCGATGTCGAGCACTTTCACTTCCACTTCCTGCCCGATATGCACCATCTCGGACGGGTGTGACACCCGGCCGTAGCTCATGTCGGTGATGTGGAGCAGCCCGTCCACGCCCCCGAGGTCGATGAAGGCGCCGAAGTCGGTGATGTTTTTCACGATGCCCTTCCGGACCTGGCCCACCTGCAGCTCCTTCATCAGGACGTCGCGCTTGGTCTTGCGCTCCGCCTCGAGCAGGACGCGGCGGCTCACCACGATGTTGCGGCGCCGCTTGTTCAGCTTGATGATCTTGAACTCGAAGCTCTGGCCCAGCAGCTCGTCGATGTTGGGCACGCGCCGCAGGGCGATCTGGCTGCCGGGGAGGAACGCGTCCACCCCCATCAGGTCCACCACCACGCCGCCTTTGATCTTCTTGACGAGCGTGCCGGAAACCGCCTCGTCCTTTTCATGGGCTTCGCGGATCCGCTCCCACACCCGCATGAAGTCGGCTTTCTTCTTCGAGAGGACCACAGCGCCTTCCTGGTCCTCGAGATGCTCGAGGAAGACCTCGACCTCGTCGCCCTCCTTCAGCGACCGCGGATCCTTGAACTCGTCGATCGATACCGCCCCTTCCGACTTGAACCCGACGTCGAGAATCACGGCGGTGTCGGTCACCCGCAGCACCTTCGATTTGACGATCTCCCCTTCTTCGATGTTGGAGAGCGTGCCTTCGTACAGCTCCGTCATTTTCGCGATTTCGTCCGGCGAATACTCTTCGTGCAGATCGGAGCGGACGCGGAGTTGAGAGCGGGGAGGGGCGGGCGTTTCGGATTTCGACTCGGGCAGGTCTTCCGTATCTACCAACATGCAGGACACCGGTTCGGTTGCGGGTTTGGACCATGGCCCCGGGGCGGCGCCTCAGGAGCCGGGAACACAAGACGCCAAACCTAGCCGGGGAGCCGTTCCCGCGCCAGCGCCAGCACCTGTCGCACCTGCTGGTCGAGCGACAGCCGCGTGGTATCGAGGAGGACGGCGTCCGCGGCGGCCTTCAAGGGAGCCACGCGACGCGTGGTGTCGGCGCGGTCGCGCGCCGCCAGCGCCTCCGCCTCCCGCCGCAGCTCGGCCGAGTCGATGCGCCCGCCTCGCTGCGCCAGCCGGCGCCGGGCTCGCTCTTCCGGGCTGGCGGTGAGAAATACCTTCACCGGCGCGTCCGGAAATACGACCGTGCCGATGTCCCGGCCGTCCACCACCACTCCCTGGGGATGGCTCAGGACAGCCTCGCGCTGCTGCACGTTCACCCAGTGGCGCACTTCCGGAATGGCCGCGATCTCGGACACCCGGCGGGTCACCCGCTCGGACCGGATCGACTGGGCGACGTCGACCCCCGCCACCTCGGGTCGGAATACGTCGTCCACGAGGACCAGGCGCACGGGCAGGCCTTCAGCGAGCGCCACGATCTGCTGTGCGCCCCACGTTTCCCCTTTCCCCTTTCCCCTTTCCCCTAGGTTGTCCAGCCCCGCCAGCGTGATCGCCCGGTACAGCGCTCCCGAATCGAGGTGGGCCCAGCGGAGCTCGCGTGCCACCGCCGCCGCGGTGGAGCTCTTCCCCGAGGCCGCCGGACCGTCGATCGCGATCACGCGGATGCTCACGCTTTCCGTTTCCCCTGTCCCGTTTCCCGGATTCTCTTCAAGTCGCGGAAGAACTGGGGGTAGCTGATCGCCACGGAGGCCCGTTCGGAGAGCCGGACGTCGGCCCCCGGGACCGTCCCGAGCACCGCGAACGCCATGACGAGACGATGATCGCGCGCGGTGTCCACCGAGCCGCGCGGGGGGGGCGCGGTGCCTTGTACGAACAAGTCGTTGCCGCGCGCTTCGGCAGTGCCACCCAGCGCGCGCAGGTTCGCCGCGATGAGTTCGAGCCGGTTGCTCTCCTTCACGCGCAGCTCCCCCACCTCCCGAAACACCGTCTCGCCGGTGGCGCGGCTCGCGAGCACGGCGAGCACCGGCACCTCGTCCACCAGCGTGGGGACCTCCGCCGCCGTCACCTCCGTTCCACCGAGCGCGCCCGGGCGGGCGATCAGGTCGGCGACCGGCTCGCCTCCTTCGTTCCGCAGATTGACGCGCTCGACGTGCGCGCCCATGCGCTCGAGCACGACCAGGAACCCGGTGCGGGTCGGGTTCACCCCGACGTTTTCGATGACGAGCTCACCGCCTTCGGCGAGGACGGCGGCGGCGACGAGGAAGGCCGCGGAAGACGCGTCGCCTGGGACGGACAGACGAAACGGTGGAATGACGGAACGCGGCTCCGGCTCGTAGACGATCGCGCCGTCGCGCTCGTGCAGGCCCAGGCCCAGATGCACGAGCAAACGCTCGGTGTGGTCGCGCGAGCGGTACGGCTCGCGGATGGTGACGCCGACATGGCCGGTGAGGCCGGCGAACAGGAGCGCGCTCTTGATCTGCGCGCTCGCGACCGGCGTGGTGTAGGTGAGCGGACGCAGCCGGCCGCCGCGAATCGTGAGCGGGAGCGCATCGCCCCCCGTCGCCTGGAGAGAGATCTCGGCGCCCATGGTCCGGAGCGGCTCGGTCACGCGCCGCATCGGGCGGCGGCGCAGCGACGCGTCGCCGGTGAGCGTGGCGGCGAACCGCTGGCCCGCGAGGATGCCGAGCAGCAGCCGCGCCGTGGTACCCGAATTCCCGCAATGCAGCCGGGAGCCGGGAGCCGAGAGGCGGGAGGCGGATACGATGACCGTGGCCTCGCGGATCGGGGCGATGCTGGCGCCGAGCTGGCGCAGCACGCGCGCGGTGCTCTTCACGTCGTCACCCGTCAGGAGGCCATCGAGCTGGCTGGTGCCGCGGGCGAGTCCTGCAAGCAACAACGCGCGGTGCGAGATGCTCTTGTCGCCCGGCGGCCGGACGGCCCCCCCGACCTTCACGGGTCGGCCCTGCGGCGCCAGTCGGCCGCCCGGGCCAGCCAGGCGGTCAGGGTGGACGCGTCGCCCGTCTCGAGCGCGCGCTCCAGCTCGCCCAGCGGCTCCTCGAGCGCTCGGAGTGCCGGCAACACCTCGTCGCGGTTCATCAGCAGGATCTCGGACCAGAGGCTGGGCTCGCTCGCGGCGAGGCGCGTGGTATCGCGCGCCCCCGGGCCGAGCGTGGCGCCGGGCGGCGCCGCCTGCGCGAGAAAGTGCGCCAGCAGCGACGCCACCACCTGCGGCACGTGGCTCGTGATCGCGAGCTGGTGATCGTGTGCGGCGGCGTCGATCATCACCGGATGCGCCGCGAGCGTGTCGGCCCAAAAATGCGCCACTTCGCGAGCCGCCCCCTCGCCGTCGCGGGTCGGCGTGACGTACACGACGCCGCCGCGGAACAGCTCAAGGCGCGCGGCCCCGAACCCGTGCGCGTGCGTGCCGGCGAGCGGGTGGGCGCCGGCGAAGCGGGCGCCCAGCCCGAGCGCTTCGGCGCGCGCCACGATCTGACGTTTCACCGAGCCGACGTCGGTCACGATGGCGTCGGGAGCGACATGGGCGCGGAGCGATTCGAGCAAGTGCAGGTTGGCAGCGGGTGGCGCGGCGAGGACGAGCAGATCTGCGGCCCGCGCCACGTCGGCTGGTCGCGGCGGGGCGTCGTCGAGGGCCCCCTGCTGCGCGGCCACCGCGCGCTCCCCAGGCTCGGGAGACCAGCCGATCACCGTCGCGATCCCGGCTCGCTTCGCCTGCAGCGCTACCGAGCCGCCGATCGCGCCGAGGCCTATGATGCCGAGCTTGGAGGGGCGCACGCTGAGAAAGTAGCGGCTTCCGGCGGGGGCGTAAACGAGAAGGGCGGCTCGTGAGAGCCGCCCCAGCCCGTGCTGTCCATCCGGACCTTCAAGGGACTGCAATGATCTCGATGTCGTCCCACGCGTAGGTTTGCTGTGGTGGAGCGACGCAGCCCAGCTCCATGTTGATTTGCGCGAGGTTGGTTGCGGTGCCCGTGGGGTCCGGGTACGGCTGCCCTTGGGCAGCTTCGATGGGCGTGCCGTCGATGCTCAGGCTCGTGACATGGGTGTCGAGATCAACCGTAATCTCGAACAGTTGTGCAACATCCTGAGCCCAGGAGCCGACCGCGATCGGACCACCCGCTCTGTTGCTGTTGTACGTCAGCTGCCCGCTCGGGCGGTACTCAAGGGAGGCCAATATCAGGTTATTCGCGCTTCTGAGCACGATGCCGTTGAAGCACGCGTCCGCCGAATGCACGAGCGAGCGCCAGCGAGCCAAGTACCTGCCGGTACCAGGGGGCGTCCCGGCCACCGTCCCCCGAAGCTTCACGCTGCCCGCCACGCCCGCGAGGAAGTGGTCGAGCTCGACCGGCTGAGTCGTGAGGTTTCCCGACGTGGCCCGAACGAGAATCGTGCCCGCAGGATTGGTCAGGCTCCAGCTGCCGACGTCCGGGGCTCCGGGCGGCGCATCTGGAGCGTCGTTGGTAAACGTCGCGCGGAAAAGCAACGGTGCGTGGATGTCGAACGGGTTACTCGTCGATGGAATGTGAAGCATCGAGTCGCCCGTGAAGCTCGAGCTGAGCCCGTCGGCCACGAGCGTGTAGCCCGTCCCCGTCTTGTTGATGCTCAAATCGGCGAACGTGGCAACGCCGCCGGTGGGCGTCCGCGTCTTCGTACCGGCGAGCGTGCTGCCCCCCTCATTCGGATCGGACCCGATCGCGATCTGAATGCGGTTCGTGATCTCGGTGGCCACGTCTCCCGTTTCGACGTCTCTGAACGCGACCTGGACCGCGGGACTGATAGGCTCGCTGGGTGCCGCGTTCGAAGGCTGCACGTCGAAGGTGAGCCGCACGCGCACCGCCGTCACCGGGCTGAGCTTCGGCCCCAGCAGGCCGCCGAGCCCCGCGTGCGTAGCGTGCAGCCGCTGCGGACCGAGCACGCGAGCCAGGAGTGAGCCCACTCCCCATGCGGCGCGCCCGATCCTCCCCAAGCCGGACGGGGGGAAATCGGGGGTGCTCGTGCAGGTGAGCGGGAACGGATCGGGCGTCACGGCCAGCAGCTCGACCTTCGCGTCCGGGAGCTTGTGCGCCAAGCGCCGGTCGACCGGGTGATGGTCCTCAGGCTGGCAGATCGCGACCACCAGAGGTCGGGCCACCTCTTGGGCGGGCACGACCGAGAAGTCGATGCACAGGGGAATCTGCGACTTCAGCGTGCTGCTCACACAGGTCCCGCTTTTCGCGAGATCATCGCGCCGCGTGATGACCCAAAGGCGATCTTCCGAAACGGCCCCCGGCGGCACCTTCAGACCGGACAGTTCATCGGTCGACTTGAATTGGCCCCCTCCCGACCCGATGACCTGCGTCGTGACCGTTACATCACTGCCCCTCGGCGCAAGCTGAAGCCCGGACGGCGGCAGGCCAATCCAACACAGGACGCCATCGATCAGCGTGACGACGGCCGCTTCTGTCGTCGGTGGATTCGCCCCGTTCGGATCGCGCAGCTTGCCCTGATAGTAGGTCTTCACCGTGAAGTCGATAAAGGCGAGCGCGACCTTCCGCGCCCCCGCGATGTCGCCTCTCGACAGCTTGAGATTGATGCTGTTCTGCGTGTTCCGGGCGAAGGTGAGGAGGTCCCCCGGAGCGAACAGCGCCACGGTCAGCGCGGCGAGTTGCAGCGGGCTCGGGCAGGACGGGCGGAACGTGAGGCTCGGGGCAACCGACGGTTGGGTGGGGAGCGACCGTTGTTCGGAGCAGGCGGCGAAGAACAGCCCGCCTGCCACAACGGCGCTGGTCAGGAGCGCGCGGCGCATGGTGGCCCTCTCGAGGATTGGGCTCACCAGTCCCGAAATGAAGACCCCTCCCGCACGTGTGTGGAGTGGGTCATCCCAGAGGGCGAGCGGTACCCAAGTGTCATAACCCCAAAACCACCACTCCGCAAGGCCGGTCCCTCATTTCGCGGTCCCGATCAGCTCCTTGAACCGCGGGTCGTCCTTGATGTCACGCCACCACCAGTGAGTGGACCGCGCGAGTCCTACGCGGTGCGCGGGGTTCGCTGCCACCTGCTCCTTCATCAGGCGGAGTGCCTCATCCCGGTCGCCCAGCAGCAGGTACGCAAATGCCTGGTACGAAAGCAGCTCGACCTCAGGGTCCACGTCGGGACCGCCCCGCGATCTCGCGAGCACGTGGCGAGCGCTGTCCGCGAGCCCGGCGCGCGCCAGCACGGCGGCAACCGCATTTTGCGACTCCAGCCGAACGTACTCGCGGATCTGCGCAGGCGTGAGCTTCACGACTTCGTCCAACAGCTGCCAGGCCCGAGCCACGTCCGGGGGCTGCGCGTTCGACGTCATGAGCCAGAGCTGGCATTGCACGAACCTGAGGTTTTGCGAGAAGCGGCGACGCCCTTCGTCACACCAGCGTGCCGCATCCGCAAACTGCTCCAAGTCGTACGATGTCGTGTAGAGGCGCCACAGGATCTGATCGGCCGCGCCGAGGTACGCGTCAGCCTCGTACGCGCGCTGCGCGTCGATCTTCGCTTCGACGAAGTCGGGCTTTTGATAGTTGACCAGGCTCAGCACGTACCAGGCGTTCGCCTGACCCGGCGCGAGCGACACAGCAATCCGCAGGTCGTCCTCCGCCGTGCGGAGCAGCGTCGCCACCCCGGCGGGGGTGCGTGCCAGGTGCAGCAGGTATTGCAAGTGCCGGAGTGTGCCGCGGAGCTCGAGCGCATCCGGGTTCCCGGGATCGAGCTTGAGGGCCTCTCCCGCGAATGCGAGCCCTTTGTCAATCCACGGGCTCGCGGTCGCCGGCTTGAAATCGAGCCGGGCCTGGCGATACGCAATCGCGGCTCGCAACGCTGCAGGTTCGGCCCACTGTGGGTCTGACCCTCGGGCCTGGGCGGCAAGCGAGTCGGCGAGCTGGAGCGCGCGCATCGCGGCCGCAAGGCTGTCACCTTCGAACAGCGCGTCGGCGCGTTGCTTCGCTTGCTCCGCCCGCTGCAGCAGCGACCACGCCGCGACGCTGCGCGTGGCGGCCCGGGTCTCCCGGAGCCGCACTTCCTCGCCCAGCCGCGTGCGCAGGAAGTCAACAACCCGGCCCGCCAGGCTGTCTCGCATCGCGAGCACACTCCCCGCCGGCTGTTCGAAGCTCGCCCGCTTGAAGTCCGCTCCGCTGGCGCCGTCGATCAGGCGAACCGTGACCCGGTAGCCACGCCTCACTTCTTCCACAGTTCCCTGCACGAGCGTGCCTGCCCCCAGCGCTCGGGACACACTGTCCGGCGGCATGGTGGAGGTGCGGTACTGCGCGACCGCATTCCTCGAAAGAACGCTGAGGGACGGGACTCGGCTGAGTGCGTCGATCAGCGCTTCGGTCAACCCGTTGGCGAGGTACGCCAGGTCGTTCCGGGAGCTCAGGTCCTCGAAGTACATCACCGCCACCCGCCGAGGGTCGAGCCCGCCGTCCGCGCCGGCACCGGGGACGACGCGCCGGCGGACGAGCAGCACCCCGCCCACCGCAACCAGCGCTAGCACGACGCCCACGGGCAGCGCGCGGAGCCAAGGGCGCCGTCGCGCTCGAGCCCCAGCCAGCGTCGCCCGCCGCACCGCCCCCGTCACCGCGGAGGGTGTGTTGAGGGCTTCGGCGAACAGTATGGCCGTCGGGTACCGATCCGCCGGGACCTTGGAGAGCCCGCGGAGGATCGCTTCCTCTACGGCGTCGGGAATGGTGTTCCGCACGATCGAAGGCGGCGACACCATGTCGATCGAGTGGCGTGCGATGATGGCCTGAGCCGTCGGGCCGGTGAACGGCGGCTGGCCCACCAGCATCTCGTAGACGACGCACGCCAGGCTGTACTGGTCGCTCCGCGCGTCGACTTCGTTGCTGCCCGTTGCCTGCTCGGGACTCATGTAGGCGGGCGTCCCGATGATCGTGCCCGTCTGCGTGAGGTGCTGCCCGTCTCCCGCCGCGCTCACGGCGCGCGCGATGCCGAAGTCCGCCACCACCGCGGTCCCGCCCGACAGCATGATGTTCTCGGGCTTGATGTCGCGGTGCACGACTCCCCGGCTGTGGGCATAGGCCAGCGCGCTCGCCACTTCGGTGGCCACGCGCAACGCGTCCTCGAGAGCGAGCTGCTTTTCGCGCGTGAGGCGGTCGCGGAGCGATTCCCCCTCGACGAACGGCATGACGTAATAGAGGAGGCCCGCGGCGGAGCCGGAGTCGTACAAGGGTACGATGTGGGGATGCTGCAGTCGGGCAGCGATCTCGATTTCGCGCAGGAACCGCTCGGCGCCAAGGGCCGCCGCGAGCTCGGCGTGCAGCACCTTGATCGCCACTGAGCGATGGTGCTTCAGGTCCTCCGCCAGGAACACGGTCGCCATGCCGCCACGGCCCACTTCGCGCTGGACCGCGTAACGGTCGGCGAGGGCCTCACGCAGGGAGTCGAGCAGAGCGGGCACGGGATGTGGGGGCCTAGCTTACACCGGGTGCCACCCGCCCGCCAGCATCCCCGGCTCCCGACCATCGCTCTTGTCCCGCTGGCGGTCGTTCCCCTAGTTATAGGCGTCGCATGACGACCCCGGCGCCGGCTCAAGCTCCGCGTCCCGCCCCCCCGTCGTCCAGGTCAGTGGTCCGGTCCTGGCGACTGTTTCACGCCCCGAGCGTCAGCCAGCTCTTCGCCGCGGCGTTCCTCGCGATCGCCGTCGCGGGTCTGGCCGACCGCATCGCCATCTGGCACAACGCACGCCGGACGCAAGCGGACATGATCGAGCTGAGCCAGCGCTTCGAGCAGCTCATCCGCTTCTCTTCATCCCCGACCCTGCACGCCGAGATCGCCGCGATGCAGGAGCTCGCCGCCGAGGTCGGGGACAATGCGATCCAGGCGGCCGTGCAGACGACGGTGCTGTTCGTGATCGTGCTGGTGACGCTCGGCGTCGGACTGTGGTACAACCGGCGGCGCCTCGCCGCGCCGTTCGCGCACGTTGTCGGCGCGCTCGAGCGTGTGGCCGCGGGGCAATACGACGAACGCCTCGGCGAGGATCAACCCGAGGAGTTCCGCATCATGGCCCGCGGCGTCAACCGCATGGCGGCGGCGCTCGCTTCGCGCGGGCGGCTGCAGGACCAGGAAGCCCGACTCCTCACGGCGTTGAACGCGCCCGTGCGCGAGTCCGGGGCTGGAGCGAGCTTCGCGCCGGCCCTCGACGTCCTCGCCGCGGCGACCGGCGCGACCGCGTTGGCACTGTACCAGCCGCAATACGACAGCAACGAGTGGAGCCCAACGGCGGTGCGTCGCGCCACGGCGCGATCGCTGTCGCGCGACGTCGTCCGGCAGCTGGTGGCCGACGCCAGCAGCGTGATCGAGTACGCCGGCGCCGCCGCGACGCCCGTACGCACGCAGCTGCAATTCGTGGACGGGGTGACGGGCTCCCTCGGGTCGCTCGCCCTGGTGCCCCTGCGGTCGCGCGATCGGCTCGTCGGACTGCTGGTGGCCGCTGCGGTGGACCAGCTGTCCGCCGACGCCCGCACCGCGCTGGAGCATGCCGCGCCCAACCTGGCCATTGCGTGCGAGCGCGAGTCCGCCCATCAGCAGACCCGCCGGCTCGCGGTGGAAGTACGTCACGCCGCGCAGCGCCTCGAGTCGCAGAACGCGGACCTCACCGCGCTGAACGATCAGCTCGAGCAGCAGCATCACGAGGTGACTCGTCTGAACGCGGAGCTGGATCAGGCGAGCAAGCTCAAGGATCAGTTTCTGGCGAACATGTCCCACGAGCTGCGCACACCGCTCAACAGCGTGATCGGGTTCAGCGACCTGCTGCTCACGATGACCTCGCCCGAGAGCTCGCTCACCGACACGCAGCGCGATTATCTCGAGACGATCGCGCGCAATGGCCGCCACCTGCTCGATCTCATCAACGAGCTCCTCGACCTGTCGAAGATCGCCGCCGGACGGATGGAGCTGCGGCTCGAGCCGCTCGAGTTGCACGCGGTGCTGCGCGAGGCCGCCGACAGCCTCCGGGCCCAGCTCGAAGCCCGCAACCACACGCTCGCGATCGAGGTGCCGCCGGAGCAGGTGGTGGTCACGGCCGACGGCGGACGGGTCCGCCAGGTGCTGCTGAACCTGCTCTCCAACGCCATCAAATTCACCACCGATGGTGGCCGTATCACGCTCGGTGCGCGACTCGAGGGCGCAGGTCGGGTGCGCATCGCGGTGGCCGATTCCGGCATCGGCATTGCGCCGGGCGACCAGCGGACGCTGTTCCAGGAATTCGTGCAAGTCGATGCGAGCCCGAGTCGTCGCTACGAGGGAACCGGGTTGGGCCTCGCGCTTTCCAAGCGACTCGTCGAGCTGCACGGCGGCACCATCGGCATGGAGTCTGAGCTCGGAAAGGGCAGTACCTTCTGGTTCATCCTGCCGCGGGCCGAGCGCCGGCCGGAGCGTGCCTGATGGCGACCATCGTCGTAGTCGAGGATCAGCCCGACAGCCTGAAGCTCATCACGGCGCTGCTCGCGATGAGGGGACATCGCGTGGTGGGCCTCGCATCAGGCGAGTTGGTGGTGGCGGCGCTGCGCGCCGAGCAACCGCCGCCCGAGCTGGTGTTGCTCGACATCCAGCTGCCCGGCCGCGACGGCTATAGCGTCCTGAACGAGCTCAAAACGATGGAGGGCGACCATCCCTGGAAGGTGGTCGCCCTCACGGCACACGCGATGCCGGGCGATCGGGAGAAGGCGCTGGGCGCCGGGTTCGACGGCTACATCGCCAAGCCGATCGACGTGCGGAGCTTCCCCGACGAGGTCGCCCGCTACCTGTCCGCCGCCCGTTAGATCGCTTTCTTCAGGGTCACTGAACCGTTCACAGTCGTGATGTGCACGTCGCGCCCGCCGCCGCCGACCGTCCCCTTCAAGGTGTGCGACGTGAACCTCCCAGTCACTATGAGCGGGTAGTCGGTCGTGATCGAGCCGTTGATCGTCTTCGCTTCCACGTCGGCGTCGAGCCGCGACGGGAGCTCGGCGGTCACCGAGCCGTTCACCGTGACGACCGACACGGCCCCGGTATCGCCGAACGCGCGCATGCGCACGCGCACGTTGCCGTTGACCGAGAACGCGCTCACCGGACCCTGCGTGGTCTCCGCGTCCAGGTCGCCGCTCACCGTCCCGACGAAGAGGGGCGCGCTGACTCCCTTCACGTGGACGTCGCCGATCTGCGTCATGGCACCCAGTCGGACCCGCGGCGGGAGCCGCACCGTGAAGTCGACCGCCACGTCGTTGCCGTGGGTCCGGCCGGACCTGACGTCCTTCCCCGGGCGACAGCTCCCGTCGTTCCCCGGCCACACCGCGCACACCGCGATCCCCCCGTCATACGGCACCGCCACCAGGTGCACGCTCGCCGTGTCGGAGGAGCTGTACGTTTTCACCGCCGTGATCTGCAGGGAGTCCGCCTTGGCAGGGTCGACGGTGATGGAGCCGCGCGTGTTGTGGATCCAGACCCATTGTTGCGGGGCAATTTTTGCGCGGTACGTCCAGGTGGCGCCCGTCGTGCGGGGACCGCCGCCCCCGTCGGGATCGAACTGGCTTCGCAGGTCGCGGAGGGCGGCGGGAAGGTTGGTGCCGACGACCTGACGCCCGCGGCCCACCACGTAGTGCACGAAAAAACCGATCACCAGGACGCCGCAGAACAGCGTCGCCCCGCGGATGATCTCTTTGCGCCAGCTGTCCCAAAATGCGCTCATGGGCGCCCCCCTCCGGACGAGCTCCATACTGGCGGCTCGTACGCGAGTTGGCGAGGAGAGGTTTCGGCAGCCGGAGGACCGGCGGAATGCTGGACGACACCGAGGGGGCGCCACCGCCCCCCTCGGATCCGTCAGGAAACGGCTTGGAACCGCGAGTGCGCAGCCTCGACGCAGCGTACCGTTTGTCGGTGGAGCACGCGATGTTTGCCGGCGACGACGTGCGTGTCGGCAGGTGCGGACTCCACGGTGATGGGGTCGAGGACGCCGCCGTACCACACGTCACCGGTCCCGGCCGAGGGGGCGATCGTGGCCGCGGGATCCGGCGCGGCACGGAGGCCGACGCCGACGGAGGACACTGCGACCTGGGCGGCATAGCCGTAGCCGGTGGTCAGGACAATGCCGAGCAGAAGAGCGTAAACACGCATGGGATGCCTCCGAGAACTGCTGGTGTGACCGCACGCTTCGACCTATAAGACGTCGGAAGCTTCCAAATGGTTGCACTGAGGATGTCAGAGGGTCGTGAGCGGGGATCTCAGCCCTCGGTCCACCCCACGGTGAATTCGCCATGGCACCGCCGGCACGTCATGCGGCGTGGCCGGCCGCCGAGTGACTGCCGTTCGCGGCAGCTCGGACACACGGCGTAGCGATCGCCCCAGTTTTCCGGGAGGCGCACGGCGTCGCTCGGCCGAGGCACCACGCTCCACTGGCGGGGCGGCCGCTCGATGACCTGCAAGAACGCGGACGGGATCTGGAGGAGGTGGCCACCAACATCAAGAACCGCCTGCAGTGGGTCGAGTTGCGTGATGCGATACCACGCCCCGCGGCGGAGCTTCACGTTCAGGTCGGCCTGCAAGCGAGCCCACATCCCGGTCATTAGCCATTCCTCGCGGAGAACGTCGACTGGTCCAAGGATAGTACGGGCGACCGAGCACGCCGTGCGCCGGATCACATACGACGTGCCGAGGCTGCCGATAAGGTGCTCCGCGCGTTGCGAATTGGTTCGAGGAGCTTCGGGCGAAGGCGCGGAAATGAACTGGCTCGGATGTGACGCCGCATCGCGTCACGCTATGCCGAGGGCAGGACTCGAACCTGCACGGGGGTTACCCCCCAAGGGATTTTAAGTCCCTTGCGTCTACCCATTTCGCCACCCCGGCCCGTCGAAACATAGCGCCCCCCTCACCGCACTGGCTCGCGCCGCACGCCGCTCGAGGCGGAACACCGAAGGTCGCACGGAACAGCGCTGACGCATTGGGACGCATGGGTTTGACAAGGGTTGGGGCCAATGCTACCCTTTCCCATCTCGTTCCACCATCGCCCGAAAAAGCCACCCGGAGACTCAACCTATGGGGCAGTCCCTGCGCTACGCACTGTTCCTGTTCGCCGCCTTTCCGGTAGCGCTCGGGGCGCAAGGCTTTGGGATCTTCGAGCAGGGGGCGTGCGCGATGGGACGCGCCGGAACCGGCGCCGCGGCGCCCTGTGCGGATGGCTCCGCGATGTTTTTCAACCCCGCTGGCCTCGCCGGGCTCAAGGGTGGACGCGCCACTGTCGGCGTGACGCTGCTGGACGTGCAGGGAGCCTTCACCGACGACATCTTCCAGGAGAAGACGAGCCTCGACGACCCGCTCATCGCGGTGCCGCAAGTCTATATCTCCTATGGGGCTACGTCCAAGCTCGGCATCGGCGTCGGGTTGTTCGCCCCGTACGGTCTCGAGACGCAATGGCCGCTGGCGTTCGACGGGCGGTTCGCGGGCTACAAGAACATCCTCCAGTCAGTCTACATTCAGCCCACGATCGCCTACCAGGTGACGTCGGGATTGTCGGTCGGCGGGGGCCTGGACATCGTGCTGGGCAAGGTCGAGCTCAACCAGCGACTCGATCTCGCGGAGGCTCCGATCCCCACCGCACTCGTGCCGGTGCCTCCGGGGTCGCCCCCAGCCACCTTCGGGCAGTTCGGCATCGCCCCCGGAACTGACTTCGCCGATGTGCACCTCGAGGCCACGAAGACCGCCGTGGCGGCGCATTTCGGCGCGATCTACAAGGTGAATGATCGGCTCTCGTTCGGCGCGAACATCCTCACGCAAGCGAAATTCGACTACTCAGGAACCGCGACGTTCACGCAGGTACCGACCAACCTCGTCGTGCCTGCCGATCTTGCGGTCGGTGCGCTGACGATCCCGGCAGGTACGCCCGTTGACCTGTTGCTGAACGCACCGCCTCTGAGTCTGTTCGACCCCACGATCGGAGTCTTCAAGACCCAGCCGGTCGTGACCACGATCAAGAACCCGAGCCAACTGACGCTGGGCGTGGCGTACAACATCGCGAGCGGGTGGACGGTGTTGGGCGACTACCAGCACACGTGGTGGAATCAGTTCAACGAGCTGGTCATCGTTTTCCCGCAGGATCTTTCCGGAGCGCTCGATCGACACCTGTACGAGCGGTATCGGAATACCGACGGCTTCCGATTGGGCGCCGAGTGGGCCAAGGACGCGAAGTGGACGGTGCGCGGCGGCTATCTCTATCATGGGGGCGCGGCCCCGGCCGCGACGGTCACCCCGCTGCTGCCGGAGGGCGACCGCAACGAGTTCACGGCCGGCGCAACCATCAAGCTTGGCTCCGTGTTGACCGCGGACCTGGCCTATCAGTACATCCGACAGAACGACCGGCGCGGCCGGACCCGCGAGCCGATTTTCAACCAGGTGCCGACGACCGGGTTGAACAACGGCCTCTACTCCTTTCACGCGCACCTCTTCGGGGTGTCGCTCGGCTACGCGTTCTAGGGGAGCTCGACGATGACGCACCGGCGTACTCTGCTTGCCAGCGCGCTGAGCCTCGCGCTCCTCGCCGCGGCCTGCCATCAGGATGACCTGTTCACGTCACTGCCGCCCGCCTACGCCGGCGGCGCCATGTTCACGCGGTACGTGTCCTTCGGAAACAGCATCACGGCCGGGTTCCAGTCCGGCGGACTCAACGACTCGCTGCAGCGCGCTGCCTATCCCGTGCTGCTCGCGCAGGCGATGCGGACGACGTTCTACTATCCGAGCATCAACTACGTGCCGACCCTGGACCTGTACGGGTGCCCGTCGCCGATCTCGTTCATTTTCTCGAACCCGCCGACGCGCCTGGGTTCTCCGACGACGCCACTCTGCTCCCTGCGAAGCGCGAACATCCCGCCGTACCTGAACAACGTCGCCTTCCCGGGCGCGGATGTACTCGAGCTGCTCAACACGAACTACGCGCCGCCCCAACCTCCGCCCTCGGCGACCGACGCCTACAAGCTGTTTCTGCTGGGCGGGCGCACGGAGCTGCAGCGCGCCCGCGAAGTGTCGCCCACGTTCGTGACGGTCTGGATCGGGAACAACGACGTGCTCTCGGCGATCCTCGACACCGGCGACGCGGGACAGGCCGCCGACATCACACCTCCGGCGACGTTCACGACGCGCTTCGACGCGCTCATGGACAGCATCGACTCGTTCGGCAGCGTGCAGGGCGGCGTGCTGCTCGGCGTCGTTCAGGTCACGGGGGCGCCGTACGTCTCTCAAGGGCGGGTGTATTTCGCCGCGCAGGCCGCAATTCCCACGATGACGGTGCTGCCCAACTGCCTCGCGTTCCAGGCGCTCAGCGCCACGGACACGGCGTTCGTGTACGTGCCGTTCCACTACGGCGCGCCCATCGTTGCGCAGGCCGCGGCCGGCGTTTCGGATACGCTCGACTGCAGCAACTCGCATGTCATCTCGGTGGCCGAAGCCGTCAACATGATCAGCACCGTCGCGCAATACAACGGGGCCATTCAACAGGCCGCGACGGCGCGTGGCTGGTTGTTCCTCGATCCCAACACGTTGCTCAGGGCCCTGGCGGCCGACACCGCGGCCATTCGACCGTTCCCGGCCTTCCCACCCCACCCCGCGGCCACCACGGCGCCATTCGGTACGGCCATCAGCCGAGACGGCATCCACCCGAGCACGGCGACCCAAAAGCTCATTGCCCAGACGCTCCAGGGGGCGATCAACGCCTTTTACCAGTCGGCCATCCCGGCCGTCCCCTGACGCGAAACTCCTCGCGTGCCGCAGGGTAGCGCACACGGCATCCGCCATCCGGTGGGTGCCGTTTTGCTGATGCGAACCTTCCGAATCGCCCTGCTCGTCGCCGGCTCCGCCCTGACAGGCGGGGCTCGCCTTGGCGCCCAGGCCGTGGAACGGACCGACGTCCCGGCGCGCGGCGTGCTCCGGGTCACGTTCGATCCGCGGATCATGATCTGGAACGACCAGTTCACCGACGCGGGACGCATGAAGCTCGGGGCCCCGCTCACGGGAGACACCGTGGGCGGTCGCTACATCCCCGTGGTGGCACGGCTCGAGCAGAACGTGCGAGTCGCGAGCGGCCTCTCGGGCTTCGTGGCGAGCCTCGGCGCGGGACTCCTCAGCGTGCGGCAGGAGCGCCGCACCTATCCCGTGATGGCCGAGCTGGGCGTCACGAGCCGCCTGTCGGTGAGCGCAATGGTGCCGATCGTCCGCGTGGCGGTCCGCAGCGCGCTGCAGCTGTCGAGCAAGGGCGCCAACCTCGGCGTGAACCCGCTCGCGCTCAACGCTCTGGGGGCGCGGGGGACGGACTCGGCCTTCTTCGCGCAATTCGACACCGCCCTGGCTCAGCTCGACCGGCAGATCGCGATGGGCCAGTACGGATGCAACGTCAATCCGTCGTGCACTGCGAAAGACAGCTCGGCGTACTGGCGCACCGTACGCGATGCGCTGCACGGCTCCGTGTACGGTGTGGAGCAGACCGGCTCGCCCTTCCTGCCGCTCGACACCTCGACCGCCGGCCAGGCCATCGACAGCACCGTCGCCCGGATCCAGCAGGGTCTCAGCGTCACGTTCGGGATCGCCGGCTTCGATACCACGGTCGCGCTCGCGGCGGACACTCTCACTGGTAGCGCGTTCGAGCAGGCGCTCCTCAGTCCCGATCCGAACGGGTTCGGGTATGCCACGGTACCGTGGCACCGGAACTTCCGCTACCGCCTGGGCGACGCGGAGCTCGCCGCGAAGTACCGCCTCGTGGCCGGCGCGCACTATGCCGCTGCGGTGCAAGCGCTGGTCCGGCTGCCGACGGGGGCGAAGGATTCGGCCAACGACCTGCTCACGCAGTGGGTCGGCGATCACCAGCTCGACCTCGAAGGGCGGTTGATGCAGGAGCTGTCGGTGGGACCGCTCTGGCTCAACGTGGCGGTGCGCGCCGCGAGGCAGCGGCCAGGGACGCGGGTGCGGCGGGTCGCGCCGTGGGACGCGCTTCTGGTCCCGGCCGCAGCCACGGCGGACCTGCGCTGGGATCCCGGGGACTACGTGGGCGTGGACGTCGCGCCGCTGGTACGCCTCGCGCCGGAATTCGCGGTGGGGTTCACGGCGGGCTACTTCTCCAAGACGCGCGACCGCTACGCGTTTCAATCACCCCAGGACTCGGTCGCTCTCGCGACTCGACTGGGGGTCCCGACGGCGGCCAGCGTGCTCGACGAGGATACGGCGCAGCGCTGGCTGCGTCTCGGGTTTGCGATGACGTATCATGCCCCGAACGTCGAAGGGGGATTCTCGATCGAGCAGACCGTCAGCGGCGCTGGGCTCGTCCCCGGGGCGACGGTGTATCGGATCGTGCTGCGAACGACTCGGAGGCTTTTCTGAGCAACTCGGCAGCGTGACTGAGCGCGGTGCGCATGTCGGGATCGCCCAGCATCCGCGCCAGCTCCCGCGAGCGCGCGTCGCCCGTGACGACCTGCACGTCGCTCGTGGCGATCCCGCCTCGCGCCCCCTTTGCCACCACCAGATGGTGATGAGCGTAGGCCGCGATCTGCGGGAGATGGGTGATGACCAGCGCCTGCCTTCCTCCGGCGGGTCCCCGCGCCACCGTCGCGAGCGCCTCACCCACGCGCCCTCCCACCTCGCCGCCGATCCCTTGGTCTACCTCGTCGAACACGAGCGTGGGAACCGCGTCGTGCTCCGCCAGGACGACCTTCAGCGCCAGCATCAGCCGCGACAGCTCGCCGCCTGAGGCGACTTTGGCCAGGGGGCGCGCCTCGAGGCCGACGTTCAGCTGCACGGTGAAGGTCACTGTCTCCGACCCGTCTCCCCGGGGAGAAGGGAGAGGGAGGAGGTTCGTTTCGAAGCGACCTCCCTGCATTCCGAGCGCTGGGAGCAACTCGTTCACCGCCTCCGCGAGGCGAGTAGCGCCGTTCGTCCGCTTGGCCGTGAGCGCCGAGCCGGCGCGCGCGAAGTCCGCGGCGGCCGTTTCGCGCAGCTCGGCGATGTTGCGCAGGTCCAGGTCCGCGGTGTCGAGCAACTCGAGCTCACGAGCGGCCCGATCCCGCGTGGCGAGGACGTCGGGGAGTGTCGGGCCGTACTTCTGGGTGAGCCGGAACAACACGTCGCGCCGCTCTTCGACGACGCCGAGCCGGCGCGGGTCGCTCTCGATCGCCGCGGCGTAGTCTCGCGCGGCCTGAGCGAGCTCCTCGACATGCGCGAACGCGCCGTCGAGCAGCTCGTGCCACTTGGCCACGGAAGGATCGAGACGCGTGAGGCCCCCGAGTAGTTTGGTCGCGCGCGCGAGCCCGGCGGTGTCGAGCGCGTGCTCGAGCTCGCGGGACAGGCGGCCCAGCTCGTCGGCATGGGCGAGACGCTTCGCCTCGAGCTCCAGGGTCTCCGCCTCGCCGTTCCGGGGCGCGACGCGCTCGATTTCGTCGACCACATGCCGGAGGTAATCCGACTTGCGGCGCACGTCCTCGCGTCGGGCCGTGAGCTCCTCCTCGCGCCGCTCGAGCTCGCGCAGGCGCTCATGCGCGTCGCGCACCGCCGTGCGCTCCACCGCGGCGTCGGCGAACGCGTCGAGCATGTCGCGCTGGGCATCGGGGCGCAGCAGGGATTGCGTTTCGTGCTGACCGTGCAGGTCCACCAGGAGCGCGCCAAGCTGCGCCAGGACACTGACGGTAGTGGGGCTGCCGTTGACCCAGGCGCGGGATCTCCCTTCCCCGCTGATTTCCCGCTTCAGGACGAGTCGTCCGTCCTCGGCTTCCACCCCCAGGGCGGCCAAGGGCGGCATCAGGCGGGAGAGGGCGGCAGGAGCGAATTCGAAGGCGCCTTCGATAACCGTCTTCTGTGCACCCGGGCGGACAACCTCGCTCGACGCCCGCTCGCCGAGCAGCAAGGCGAGCGCATCGACCAGCATGGACTTGCCGGCGCCGGTCTCTCCCGTCAGGACGTTGAGGCCGGGGGCGAGCGGGAGCGTGACATCGGCGATGACGGCGAGGTCGCGGACGCGCAGCTCCGTGAGCACTACCTGCGCTCGCGGTCGGAGAGGTCGCCCCACTGGAGCTTCTTGCGCATGCGGGCGAAGAAGCCTTCGGGGCCGAGACGGACCAGGAGGACCGGGTGGGCGGCGCGCTTCACCACGAGGCGCTCGCCGGCGCGCATGGTGGTGCCGACCTGCCCGTCGAAAGAGACGAGCACGTCCTCGGTCCAGGGGGGCATCGGCTCGACGGTCACGGCGGCGTCGGACGGGACGACGAGCGGCCGGACGGCGACGGTGTGCGGGCAGATCGCGGCCACGACGATGGCGTCCACGCTCGGGACCACGATCGGGCCGCCCGCCGAGAGCGCGTAGGCCGTCGAGCCGGTCGGTGTCGCCACGACGATGCCGTCGGCGGAATACTGACCGACTTCGTCGCCGTCCACCGAGACACGCAGCCGGATGACGCGTGCCACGCCCCCCTTGTGCACGACGGCGTCGTTCAACACGACCGGCTCGGCGCGGCTCTTGCCCTGCTTGTCCTCGATGAAGGGCGCGAGGGCGAGGCGCGACTCCGTCGCGTAGGCTTGGCGCACGAGCGCGTCGAGGGCCCAGTCGAGCGTTTGCGCGTTGGCGGTGGTGAGGAACCCGACCCGCCCGAGGTTGACGCCCAGAATCGGCGTGCGCGCCCCGTCCAGCGAACGGGCGCCGCGCAGCAGGGTCCCGTCGCCGCCGAGGGTGATCAGGCAGTCGAGCGGTGGCGCCCCGCGGAGCGGCCCGGGTGCTGGCTCAGGCCAGAGTGGCTCGATCGGCTCCTCGGTGAACAGCACGACGCCGAGCTTCGGCGCGACCTGCGCCAGGTGCGCGAGGATGGTCTTGAGATCGCGGTAGCTCGGGTTGCCGACGACCCCGACGTTCATGAGTGGGTGAGCGATTCCTCCGCGGCGAGGGCGCGCACCCGCGCCGCGATCCCGGCGCCGGTGAGACCGATCTCCGCCAGCTGCTGCGCGCGGGGCGCGTGCTCGTAGGTGCGGTCGGGGGCGCCGAGCGGCACCACGCGGGTCTCGGGGGCGACCGTCTCCACCAAGCCGGCGAGGGAGGCGCCGAACCCGTTGATCACGGTGCCGTCTTCCACGGTCACGAGCAGGCGGTGCGCGCGCAGCAGCGCGTCCAACGTGGCTCGGTCCACGGGCTTCAGAAAGCGGCAGTTCACGACCGTGACGTCGAGCCCTTCGGCCACCAGCTCCTCCGCCGCCGCCAGCGCCGGCTGGCACATGGTCCCCACGGCGAGCATGGCGCACTCCCTGCCTTTGCGCAGGACCTCCCAGGTGCCATACGGGATCGGCGCCACCTCGGCGGCGGGCGGCGATTCCCCTGGCGCCTTGTCACGCGGGTAGCGGAGTGAGAACGGCCCATCCGTGTGCTCCAGCGCGCAGCGTAGCAGCCCGATCAGCTCCGCGCCGTCCTTGGGCGCGGTGACCGTCAGGTTCGGCACGGCCAGCAGGTACGCGATGTCATACAGCCCCATGTGCGTCTGCCCGTCCTCGCCCACCATCCCGGCGCGATCGAGGCAGAAAATCACCGGCAGCCGCTGAATCGCGACGTCGTGGACGATGCTGTCGTACGCGCGCTGCAGGAACGTCGAGTAGATCGCGACCACGGGCCGGATGCCCTGGGTCGCGAGCCCGGCGGCGAACGTCGTCGCGTGCGCCTCCGCGATGCCGACGTCGAAGAAGCGATCGGGCCACCTCTTCTGGAAGATGTTCGTGCCCGTGCCCGACGGCATCGCCGCCGTGATGGCCACGAGCCTGGGATACTCGCCCGCGAGCTGGGTGAGCGCTTCCCCGAACACCTTGGTCCACTGCGGCGCACCCGCCTTGACCGGGCGCAGCTCGCCCGTGACCGGGTCGTACGGCGCGCGCGCGTGGTACTTCTCCGTGTCGGGCTGGGGGAGCGGGAACCCTTTGCCTTTCTCGGTGATCACGTGCACCACGCGCGGCCCCTTGAGCGTCTTCACGACCTCGAAGGTCTGTACGAGCTGCGCGATGTTGTGCCCGTCGATTGGTCCGAAGTAGCGGAAGCCGAGCTCTTCAAACAGCATCCCCGGCGACCACAAGTTCTTGATGCTCTCTTCCAGCGTCTTGGCGAAGTCCACCAGCTTCTGGCCGCCGATCAAGTGTGACGCCGCTTCGATCAGTCCCTTCACCCGCTCGCGGATGCGCACCGTAATCGGGCTCGCGATGATCGAGCCCAGGTACCGGTTGATGGCGCCCACGTTCGGGGCGATGGACATCCCGTTGTCGTTCAGGACCATGATGATGTCGCGGCCCGGGTGGCCCGCGTTGTTCATCGCCTCGTAGGGCAGCCCGCAGGTGAGGGCGCCGTCGCCCACGACCGCGACCACCTTGAACTGCTCACCCACGAGGTCGCGTGCCGCGGCCATGCCGAACGCCGCCGACAAGCCGGTCCCCGCGTGGCCGGCCCCGAACTGGTCGTGCGGGCTCTCGGTCCGCCGCAGGAAGCCCGACAGGCCGCCCGATTGGCGCAACGTGGGCAGCTGCTCGTTGCGGCCGGTGAGAATCTTCCAGGGGTACCCCTGGTGCCCCACGTCCCATACGATCTTGTCGCGCGGCGAGTCGAAGCAGTAGCTCAAGGCGACGGTCAGCTCGACGACACCCAACCCGGCACCGATGTGGCCGCCCGTCTGGGACACGACGTCGATCAGGCGGCGGCGCACCTCGTCGGCGAGGGACTGGAGCTGGGCGCGGTCCAGGCGCCTGACGTCTTCGGGTCCACGGATGAGCTCAAGCAGTGCCATCGAACCTCATCCAACGCGGAAGTGGGAACGTGGAACGCGGAACAGAAGGACGCGCACCAGTTCCGCGTTCCGCCTTCCGCGTTCCGACTTCAGTTCGGCCTCGTCACAATGTAGTGCGCCAGCTCCACCAGCGTAGGAGAAACTAACGCCGCCTGCCGCAAGCGGTCCACCGCCCGGGCGGCCAGTCGCTCCGCCTCGGCCCGGGCGGCCCCGACGCCGAGCAGCGAGACGAAGGTCGACTTGGCGAGCGCCGCATCCTTGCCGGCGGTCTTGCCGAGCTGATGGGACGTGGCGGTGGCGTCGAGGACGTCGTCGTAGATCTGGAAAGCGAGCCCGACGTCGGCACCGTAGCCGCGCAGCGCCTCGCGGGAGCCCTCCGGCGCTCCCGCGGCCAGCCCGCCGATGACGCAGGCGGCGGCGATCAAGGCTCCCGTCTTGCGGCGATGCACTTCCTCGAGCGCGGGTGCCGGCAGGCGCCCGCCTTCCGCCTCGAGGTCGAGCGCCTGCCCTCCGATCATTCCCCCCGCCCCCGCCGCCCGAAACAGCTCGCGCGCAACCGCTTGGCGGCGCCCCGGCTCGAGGCCCAGCGCCGTCACCCCGGCGTCGAGTGCCCGGGCACCCAGCGCCACCATGTGGTACCCGGCCACGGTGGCAGTCCGGACGTCGAAGGCGCGATGCGTGGTAGGTCGGCCGCGGCGCAGGTCGTCGTTGTCCATACAGGGAAGGTCGTCGTGAACCAGGGAATAGGCGTGCACCACCTCGACCGCGGCCGCGAGCTCGGCCACGCCCTCCGCCGCGCCTCCGACCGCCTCGGCCGAGGCGAACACGAGCGTGGGCCGCAGCCGCTTGCCGGTCGACAGCAGGCTGTAGCGGATCGCCGCTGGTAGTGGCGCCCGCCACCAGCCATCGGCGCGCGCGCCCCACGCCTCGAGGACCGCATCCACCCGGGCGCGAGCGTCCACGAGGTAGGCCTCGATGCCGCGGCTAGCCGTCGAAGTCCTCGACCTTGAGCCGGCCGGCATGGTCGGTGAGCACCTGCTTCACCTGCGCCTCGGCGGCTGTGAGGCGCTCCCGCGCCTCGCGCAGGCGCTCGATCCCTTCCTCGAACAACTTCAACGCCTCGTCGAGGTCGAGGTCCTGCCCCTCGAGCCGGCGCACGATCTCCTCCAGCCGGTCGAGCTGCTGCGCGAAGTTGAGCGGCTCGCGGGCGCGCGCCATCACGAGCCCTCCACGCGCGTCGCCACCTCGCCGTCGGTCACGCGCAGCCGAAAGGCGAGTCCCTCCGGGAACTGCGCCACGCGCTTCAGCACCCGTCCCTCGGCATCGCGCGCCAGCGCGTAGCCGCGCTCGAGGATCCGGAGGGGCGACAGGGCATCCAGCCGCCCCGCGAGCCCGGCGAGCTGGTGGCGGTGCCGCTCCAGCCGGCGCTCCAGCGTGCCGGTCAGCCGATCGAAGCTCCGGTCCAGGCGCTCGGCCACACGGCCCGAGCGGGCCGCGAGACCGCGCGCCAAGCGGGCGCCCAAGCGGTCGAGCTCGATCAGCACGTCCGCCCGATCCGGCGTGGCGGCCTCTGCGGCGGCGGAGGGGGTGGGGGCCCGGACGTCGGCGACCAGATCGCACAGCGTGATGTCGGTCTCGTGCCCGACCGCCGAGATCACCGGTACCGGCAATGCGGCCACGGCGCGGGCGACGCGCTCGTGATTGAAGGTCCAGAGGTCTTCGCGCGAGCCGCCGCCCCGCCCGATGATCGCGAGATCGAGCCCGTCGAGCCGGCACACCAGGCCGAGGGCGGCGCAAATCTCGTCCTCCGCCCCGTCGCCCTGCACGCGCGTGGGGACGACGAGCAGCTCGGCGAGGGGCCAGCGGCGTGCCGCCACCGCGATGATGTCGCGGAGCGCCGCGCCGTCGGGGCTCGTGACCAGGGCGATGCGGTGCGGGTAGCGGGGGAGCGGCCGCCGGCGTGCCGGGTCGAGCAGCCCGTCCTTCGCCAGTGCCGCCTTGGCCCTCTCGAAGGCAAGCTGCCACAGGCCGCCCGCCTCAGTGGAGAGCAAGTCGACCACGGTCAGGCGGAACTCGCCCTTCTCTTCCCACACGGTGGGCCGGGCGAACACGAACACCTGCATCCCGTCTCCGGGCGGCGCGGGGAGCCGGCGGTTGTCCTTCTGGAACATGACGCAGCGAATCTGGGCGCTGCGATCGCGCAGCGCGAAGTACCAATGGCCGCTCTGCCAGGCCTTGAACCCGCTGACCTCCCCGCGCACCCACACCGGCGGGAACCCGGCCTCCACGACCGCGCGGGCGCGGCGGGTCACCTGGGTGACCGTCCACGCGCCCTCGGTCGACACGGCGGCGAAGAGATCTAATCCCTGGCCCACTGGCGCGCCGCCTGCACGGTGTTGTACAGCAGCATGGTGATGGTCATCGGCCCCACGCCTCCCGGCACCGGGGTGATCGCTCCCGCCACCTGACTCGCCTCCGCGAACTTCACGTCGCCCACCAGTCGATATCCCTGTCTCACGGTCGGATCGTCGACGCGGTTTGTGCCCACGTCGATCACCACCGCGCCGGGCTTGATCATGTCTCCCGTCACGAACTCGGCCTTCCCGATCGCGACGATCAGGATGTCGGCGAGCCGGGTCACGGACTTGAGGTCGCGCGTACGCGAATGGCACACGGTGACCGTGGCGTTGCCGCCGGGGCCGTCCTGGAGCAAGAGCGCCGCCATGGGGCGGCCCACGATGGTCGACCGGCCGAGGATGACCGCGTGGCTGCCCGTGACGGCGACCCCGCTGCGCAGCAAGAGCTGTTGCACCCCGTACGGGGTCGCGGGGCGAAACCCTGTGGGGTCGCCGATCGACACCTTCCCGACGTTGACGGGATGGAAGCCGTCCACGTCTTTCGCCGGCGCGACGCGGCGCAGCACCCCCGGCGCGTCGATCTGTTTCGGCAGGGGGAGCTGGACGAGGATGCCGTGGATCTTCGGGTCCGCATTGAGCCGATCGATGAGTGCGAGCAGCTCGGCCTCGCCCGTTTCCCGGGGCAGGCGAATGGTTTCGTGGTGGAGCCCGGCCTCGTCGCACGCCTTCCCCTTCATCCGCACGTACGTCGCCGAGGCGGGGTTGTCCCCGACGAGCACCGCCGCCAGTCCGGGCTTCACGCCGCGCGCGGCGAGGGCGTCCATCTCGCCCCGCAGCTCCGACCGCATCGCGGCGCCGATGGCCGTCCCGTCGATGAGCCTAGCGGGCAAAGTCCACCGCGCGGGTCTCGCGGATGACGACGACCTTGATCTGCCCGGGATACTGGAGCTCACGCTCGATCTTGCGGGCGATCTGCTCGGCGAGCTCGCTCGCCTTGCCGTCGTCGATCGCGTTCGGCGTCACGACCACCCGCACCTCCCGGCCCGCCTGGATCGCGAACACCTTCTCCACGCCGGGGAACTCGCTCGCGATCTGCTCGAGCTGGGTGAGTCGCTTGACGTAGGTCTCGAACGCCTCCCGCCGCGCGCCCGGACGCGACCCGGACACCGCGTCGGCCGCCTGCACGATCACGCTGATCGGCGACTCGTGCGCCACGTCGTCGTGATGGGCGGCGATGGAGTTGACGACGGTCGGGTGCTCTCCGTACTTGGTAGCCACTTCCACGCCAAGCTCGACGTGCGTGCCGTCGTGCTCGTGCGTGAGCACCTTGCCGATGTCGTGCAGCAGCGCCCCGCGCTTGGCGAGCTGCACGTCGAGCTTGAGCTCCGCCGCGATGATCCCCGCGAGCCAGGTGACCTCTTTCGAGTGCTCCAGGATGTTCTGCCCGTACGAGGTGCGGTAGCGCATCCGGCCGACCAGCTTCACCAGCTCCGGGTGCATCCCCTTGATGCCGGTTTCGTACACCGCCTGCTCGCCCGCCTCGAGAATCGACGCCTCGACCTCGGCACGTGCTTTGTCTACCACTTCTTCGATGCGCCCCGGGTGAATGCGCCCATCGGCGATCAGGCGCTCGAGGGCGAGGCGACCCGCTTCCCGCCGCACGGGGTCGAAGCAGGAGACGACGACGGTGTCGGGTGTGTCGTCGATGATGACGTCGACGCCGGTGGCGGCCTCGAACGCGCGGATATTACGCCCCTCGCGCCCGATGATCCGGCCTTTCATCTCGTCCGAGGGGAGCGCGACGGCGGACACGGTGCTCTCGGCCGTCGATTCGGCCGCAAGGCGCTGGATGGCCAGGGCGAGGATCTTCTTGGCCTCCTTGTCGGCTCCCTTGCGCGCCTGCTCTTTCAGATCCCGGGCGAGCGCGGCCGCCTCATTGCGCGCCTCGTCCTCGAGCCGTCGCAACAGCTCCTGCTTCGCTTCCTGAGCGGTGAGGCCCGCGACCTCCTCGAGCCGCATGCGCGCCTCCAGCTCCTTGGCGGCGACCCCCCGGTCCCGCTCTTCCAGCGCGCGGCCGCGCTGCTCCAGCCCTCGGGCCCGCTCCTCCAGCCCTCCGAGCCGCTGCTCGAGCGACTGCTCCCGTCGCTCGAAGTCGTGCCGCCGGCGCGTCGCCTCCTCCTCGACGGCGTCGCGCGCCTGCATCAGCTCCTCTTTGGCCGCCAGCACGATCCGCTGGCGCGCCTCCCCGAGCAGCCGCTCGCTCTCCGCTGCGGCCGCCCGCCCCGCTGCTTCCGCGGTCCGCCGCTCCACGCGGCGCCCCACCAGGTAGGACAGCAGCCCCGCGGCGGCGGCGCCACTCCCCAGGGCCGACAGAATAGCCAGCCAGCTCGCCATAGGATCTATCTCCAGCATCGCCCTGCGTGGGAACGCGGAGCGAGGAATCGTCTTACAGCTGGCCCACGACGGCCTTGCGTTTGCCGGGCGGGAGGAGCTTGGTCATGTCGTCCGCGAGCGCGGCCAGCCGCGCCGCGACCTCTCGCTCGCCCTTCTTTGCCTGGAACAGCTCGTTGGTGATATCCAGCGCCGCGAGGATCGCGGCCTTGTGCGTCTCCACGATGGGACCCTGCGACAAGACCTTCTTCAGGGCCTGGTCCACGTACGCGGCGACCTCACGCGTGTATTCGGGCGGCAGGTCGGACCGCACGGTGTACTCTTCGCCACCGATCATCACCTTGACCGCGTGCTTCTTGGCGCTCACTGGGGCCCCCCCCTCCCCCCTCCCACACCACTCCCGGTCGCGCCACCCGGCGCACCCGCGCCGCCCGCCGTCGCACGGGCTCCGCCGTTGCCGCCGGCCTCGCGCGCTTGCTCCTCCAGGAACGTGAGCCGGGAGAGCAGGTCCTGCACCCGCAGCCGCGCCGCCTCGACGCGCTGGCGCAGCGCCTTGTTCTCCTGCTCAAGCTCCGAGACGCGGCCGCGGGTCTCGGCGTCGAGCTTCGCGGGCGCTCCGCTGCGGCCCCCGCTCTCCTTTAGCTCGCCTTCCGCTTTGAGGGCGCGCGCGCGCCATCCGGCCAGCTCCTCCGCCACGTGGCGGAGGATCGTCTCGAGCTGGTCGAGCACCGGCGCATCAGCCCTCTCTCCGTCGTACGCCAAGCTCACCCTCCAGGGCCGCGAGGCCGCGCCCCAACAACGCGTCCACATCGCGCTCGCGCAGCGTCCGCTCGGGATCGCGGAACGTGCAGTGCCACGCCACGCCGCGGTGCTCCGGCGGAATACCCGGCCCGCGATACTCGTCGAACACCTCGAGCCGCTCGAGCAGCGGTCCCACGGTGCGCCGCAGCAGCTCCGACACCCGAGCCGCCGTGACGCCCGTCGGCAACACCAAGGCGATGTCGCGCTCCACCGGGGGCTGCAGCGGCAGGGCGCGATAGGCGACCGCCGCCCGGTCGCCCACCGCGAGCCGTACCTCGAACCCGAACAGCGGCGCCGCCCACACCGGCGCGTCCGCTTCGAGGGGACCCGCACGCCCCACGACCTCTCCCCCCTGTTGCACCGCCACCCAGCCCACCTCCGCACCCGTTGCCGGTTCCACGTTGCAGCCCGGGGCAGCGACGCTGACAGCTAACTCAAAGTGGTACTTCAGGTCCCATATGTCCATATCAGGTAGTTTCGCACCCTCGGACCAATGCGGCGGCCGGCGGGCGCCGGTGAGCACGCCGGCCACCGAGGTCCATTCGTCAGGAGCCCCCTTCCCCCTTTCCCCTTCGCCGGCCCCCCAGCGAAACACGGTGCCGACCTCGAACAGCCGGATGTCCCGATTGCGATTCGCCCAGTTGTATTCGACCCGCCGCACCAGGCCCGGCAGGAGCCGGCGCCGCAGATGTGCCTCGTCGGCGGACAGGGGGTTGAGGATCGCCACCGCGTCCGGCCCGTCGGGGGGCCCGAGCGGCAGCGTGCGGGCTTCGAGCACGCCGCCCCAGACCAGCCGCTCGCGTACCCGGGCGCGGGCGCGCTCGTCGGGGGCATCCGGCACGGTGCCGGGTCGATAGGCCCGCAGCTCGTCGGGGAACGCGTCGTAGCCCTTCAAGCGCGCGACCTCTTCGATCAGATCCACTTCGCGCGTCACATCGGGGCGCCAGCCGGGCACCTGCACCGCCAGGCGGGCCTCCTTCGGCGCCAGGAAGAATCCGACGGACGCGAGCAGCCGCTCGACCTCGGCCCGCTCGACGGGCATGCCCAGGAGCTGGGCGACACGCTCCGGGCGGAGGAAGATGACCTTCTCCTGCCAGGGTTCGGGCCACAAGTCGAGGGCAGGCTCGCGCATCTCGCCGCCTGCGACGGCGACGATCAGCTCGATTGCCCGGCGCAGCGCACCCGGCATGCCGAGCATGTCGATCCCGCGCTCGAAGCGGTAGCTCGACTCGCTCGACAGCTGGAGCGCGCGCCGCGTGCGCCGGATGCGGGTCGGCTGGAAGTAGGCGCACTCGAGAACGAGGTCCCGCGTCGCACCGCTGACCTCCGACTCGGCGCTGCCCATCACGCCGGCGACGATGGTCGGATGCGTGGCGTCGCAGATCGCGGTCATGTCGGCGGTCAGGGTACGCGACGCGCCGTCGAGTGTGACGATCTTCTCGCCGGGCCTCGACCGTCGCACGACCACCGCCGGCCCGGCGAGCTTCGCGAGGTCGAACGCGTGCAGCGGCTGGTTCAACTCGAACAGGATGTAGTTGGTCGCGTCGACGACGTTGTTGATGGGCCGCTGGCCGATCGATGACAGGCGCTGGGCGAGCCACCCCGGGCTGGGCCCGACCTTCACGCCGCGGATGACGGCGATCATGTAGCGGGGGGCGCCTTCGGGATCTTCCAGACGGACCTCGACTCCGTCGACGACACCCGAGATGGCGGGTCCGCTCGGTCCGGCGGCCACGCCGGGCTCGGCGGCCCTCGCGGCCCCGCCATCTCGTGCGCTGGGAGCGCGGCTCCGGCCGGCGGGGACGCCGCCCTCGGCGGCCCTCGCCGCGCTCCCCCCCGGGGCGTCCGGGATCGGCGGCAGCTTGACCGTGGCGCCGAGCGACGCGGCGAGCTCGCGGGCCACGCCTTTGTGACACAGCAGATCGGGGCGATTCGCGGGGACGTCGATGACGATCTGATGATCGGCGATCCCGGTGGCGTCGACGAAGCGCGTCCCCGGAGCGGCGGGGGTGTCGAGCTCGAGGATCCCCGAGTGATCGGCCCCGAGCCCGAGCTCTTTGGCCGAGCACAGCATTCCATTCGACTCGACGCCGCGGATCTGCTTGCGCTCGAGCTTCACCCCGCCCGGCAGCACGGCGCCCACGGGCGCGTAGGGGTAGGTCTTCCCCGCCTGCACATTCGGCGCCCCGCACACGACTTCCACCGGACCGCTCCCCGCGTCGACGTGACACAAGGAGAGACGGTCTGCGTCGGGGTGCTTCCTCACGTCGAGCACGCGCGCGATGAGGATGTCGTTCAGGTCCTGGTGCAGTGGGACGACGGCGTCGACGGCGGCGGCGTGCAGCGTGAGGCGCTCGGCGGCATCGCGCGCGTCGAGCGGCCGGTCGAGCAGCGCCTCGAGCCAGCGCCGCGAGACGATCATCGCGCCCCGGCCGCGAACTGGGTGAGGAACCGCACGTCGCTCTCGAACAGCACCCGGATGTCGGGAATGCCGTGGCGACTCATGGCGATGCGCTCCGGGCCCATGCCCCAGGCGAAGCCCGAGTACGTCTCGCTGTCCAGCCCGCAGTTCTCGAGCACGGCCGGATGCACCATGCCCGAGCCGAGGATCTCCATCCAGCCGGTCTGCTTGCACGTGGGGCAGCCCGCGCCCTTGCAGAGCTGGCACTGCACGTCCATCTCGGCCGAGGGCTCGGTGAACGGGAAGAACGACGGCCGGAACCGCACGCGCGTATCCGCGGCGAAGAACCGGTGGGCGAATGTGGCGAGCGTCGCCTTGAGATCCACGAACGTGACACCTGCGTCCACGGCCAGGCCTTCGATCTGCTGGAACACGGGCGAGTGCGATGCATCGAACGGGTCGCGGCGGTACACCTGGCCCGGAATCACCACGCGGACGGGCGGCGGGTAGCGCTCGAGCGTGCGGATCTGCACGGGGGACGTGTGGGTGCGCAGCAGCACGTCGCCGCCCAGGTAGAACGAGTCCTGGGCGTCGAGCGCCGGGTGGTCCTTGGGGAAGTTGAGCGCGAAGAAATTGTAGCGCTCGGTCTCCGCCTCGGGGCCCACGGCGCGCGTGAACCCGAGCTCGCGGAAGATCTCACAGATCTCATCGATGACCTGCGTGACGAGATGGAGGCCGCCCTGCCAGTGGGCGCGGCCGGGCATGGTGAGATCCACGCCGGCCACGGTGGCGGCCGCCCGCTTCAGAGCACGTTCGCGCGCTTCAAAGGCGGCCTCGAACTCGCGTTTCAGCGCGTTCGCCGTGGCGCCGACCTCCTTCTTGGAGGCAGGCTCGAGTTTCGGCAAGCGCGCGAGAATCTGGGTGAGCGCACCGGCCTTGCGCCCGAGGATCGCGGTCTTGAGATCGGGGAGCCGACGGTCGTCCGCCTGCGGAATCTCCTGCAAACGCTCCCGCAGCTCGGCGAGGGCTGCCAGGAGGTCGCGCATGATCAGAGCGCCTGCTTGGCGACCTCCGCGAGGTGCTGGAACGCCGCCGGATCGCGCACGGCGAGGTCGGCGAGCACCTTGCGGTTGATCTCCACGCCCGCGCGGCGCAGCCCGTTCATCAGGCGGCTATAGGACAGCTGATGCAGACGCGCGGCGGCGTTGATGCGCGTGATCCAGAGGCGCCGAAAATCGCCCTTTTTGCGGCGCCGATCGCGGTACGCGTACTTCTGCGCCCGCTCGACCGACTCCTTGGCCGCCTTCCAGAGCTTGGACCGCCCGCCGAAGTAGCCCTTGGCGAGCTTCATGATCTTGTTCTTGCGCTTCAGGCGCGCGACGTTGCTCTTGACGCGGGGCATGGATCGCTCCTTACACCATCAGCAGGCGCTTGAGGCGGGCTTCGTCGGCCTTGGACACCATCGCGGGCTTGCGCAGGTGGCGCTTCCGCTTCGGGTGTTTCTTGGTCAGGATGTGGCTCTTGTACGCATGGTAACGGCGCAACCGGCCGGTTCCCGTCAGCTTGACCCGCTTGCGGAGCGCGCGCTTCGACTTCTGCTTGGGCATGGTAACAACCTCTCGGGTGTTAGGTGATGGGTGTTAGGTGCTAGATCGCTAACCCCTAGCACCCAGCCCCTAGCCCCTTCATTTCGGCGCGAGCACCATCGACATGTTGCGGCCTTCGAGCTTCGGGTCTTGCTCGATCTTGGCCACGTCTTTGAGCTCATTGGCGACCCGGTCGAGCACGTCGCGCCCCAGGTCGATATGGGCCATCTGCCGGCCCCGGTACATCATCGTCACCTTCACCTTGTTGCCGTCCTGCAGGAACTCGCGCGCGTGCCGCGTCTTGAAGTCGAAATCGTGGTCGTCGATCCCGGGACGGTATTTCACTTCCTTCAGATGGATGACGTGCTGCTTCTTCTTGGCTGCTCGCGCCGCCTTCGCTTGCTCGAACTTGAACTTCCCGTAATCCATGATCTTCACGACCGGCGGGCGCGCGAGCGGCGCCACCTCCACCAGGTCGAGGCCCCGCTCCACGGCCGCGGCCAGCGCTTCTTCGACGGTCATCACGCCGAGCTGGGCGCCGTCGGGTGCGATCACCCGCAACGGACTGATCCGGATCTGCCGGTTCACCCGGATGCGGGGCGCTTTATTGTTCGTGCTTTCGATCGCCAGGTGCCGTTCTCCTCCGTCACAAAGAAAAAGCGGACTCCGGCTGCCCAGGAATCCGCTTCGAGTCCTCGGTCATCGGTTCTCAGTGATCAGGAGACCCCCCTGAGGACTGAGCACCGACGTCTGATGACTCCCTCGGAACCCTAGAGCGCTCTCCGCCATCCGGAGAGGCAGCGGGTGAGGCGCACTCGAGCGCCCGCTTGCCGTATTGTCGCGGGTAAGTCTAGCCCGCCCGAACGGGGTCCACAAGGCCGAACGCGTTTCCATCGCGTCCCAACCGACCAGCGACGACATCCGCATCATGCTCGAACACCAGCAGCCAGCCTTCGGCCTGCGCGCGGGCGTACAGCCGCCGCCTCGACTCGAGCGTGACGAGGGGTTCGAGATCGTATCCCATGATCCACGGAAGGGGCAAATGGGCGCTCGTCGGCACGAGGTCCGCCAGGAAGCAGGCCCGCTCGCCCCCGCTTTCCACCAGGACCGACTGGTGGTAGGGGACGTGCCCCGGGGTCGGCAGGCAGCGGATCCCGGGGAGCGGCTCCGCCGCTCCGTCGACCAGCGTGAACGAGACCGAGTCGAAATTCGGCGCCCGGTAGCTCGCCGCGGTGCGCTCGTTGGTGTGACGCGCGAACTCGAGCTCGCCCTGCTGTACCACGTACCGCGCCTGAGGAAAGGTCACGCCGACCTGGCCGGCGGCGTCGCGGTAGGTGTTCCCGCCCGCGTGGTCGAAGTGCAAATGCGTGTTGATCACCCAGCGCACGTCCGCCGGGGTGTGCCCGAGCTCCGCCAGAGCATCTTCGAGCCGGGTGCGCCCGTTGGCCCCGTCGTTCACTACGCCGTAAATGTCCTTGAACCTGTCGTCTTCCTTGTTGCCGAGGCCCGTGTCGACGAGCACGAGCCCGTCGTCGTGCTCCACCAAGAGGCAGCGTAGCGCCAGCGGGATTCGGTTGCGCGCATCGGGCGCAATGCGCCGTTGCCACAGGGGCTTGGGCACTACGCCGAACATGGCGCCGCCATCCAGGTGCTGTCGGCCGCCTTCGAGGGCGTGGCACGTCAGGCGGCCGACGCGGAATGTAGTGTGGGGCATCACAATTCGGATTGCGGATTTCGGATTGCGGATTCGACGTGGTGGGTCGCTCGCGCCACAACGCTTCCTCGAGTATGCCGCAATCCGCAATCCGCAATCCGCAATCGGTTCGGCGTCTCGTGCAGCGCCCATAATTGCTCAAGCGTCTCGACCCCCCGCTCCTGCGCCCGCCCAAGCAGCGCCCGCAGAACGTGAGCCGTGGCGAGCGCATCGCCGAACGCGCGATGCCGCGCCGGGTTCTCGATACCGAAGAAGGTCGCCACGGCGTCGAGGCCGCGGTGGCGCAGCTCGGGGACGAGGCGACGCGTCAGTCGGATGGTACAGAGCGGCTCCCCGCCGGGCGCCGGCACGCCCGCCGCGGCGCACTCCGCGGCGAGGAAGCGCCAGTCGAAGCGAGCGTTGTGGGCGACGAACTCGCCGCCCGCCAGCGCGTGCCGCAGATCCGCGGCGATGGCCATGAAGCGCGGCCGCCCGGCGACCATCCCGCCCGTGATCCCGGTGAGACCCGTCACCCACGGCGGGATGGGAATGCCGGGGTCGAGCAGGGCGTCGAAGGCGAGGTGCACCGTGCCGCCTTCGAGGATCGCCACCCCCACCTCGAGCAGCCGGCCCCCGCTCGCCGCCCTCCCCCCCGTCGTCTCGACGTCCACGACGGCGAAGCGGCACCGATCGAGGGCCGGCGCTGCCGCGCTAGAGGTCATCCCGCCGGAGCGGTAACGTCATGCAGCGGGGCCCGCCACCCCCACGCACCAGCTCGCTGCCGTCCATCGTGATCACCGCCCGCTCGCCCTCGTCCAAGCCGTCTTCTCCGGCCAGCAGGTTCACCGCGGAGACCGTCTTGAACCCCGCGTGCTCCAGCTCGCGCAGCGTGACCTCGTTGCGCGCGTAGGTCACCGCCACACCCGGCCGCACGGCGACGAAGTTGCACGCCGACGACCACTGCTCCCGCTCCTGCATCGAGCGGTCCGAGCCCCCGCAGAATACGGGCTCGAGGGGATGGTCCACCGCCTGCATCGCGGCGAAGAAATTCGGGACCTCTTTCACGCCCTTCGACTTCTTACGGCGGTGCAGCACCGCGAGCCGCTCGGGCCCGACGAAGTGCGGCGGATAGACGCAGCACAGCTCGCGGTCGAGCTGCGTGAAGATCATGTCGAGGTGAATCGCCGTGCGCTCGTTCGGCAGCACCACGACGACCACGTCCTTCACGCCGCAGTGCTCAAACACCAGGTCGCAGAGATGATCGAGCGCGGCGGGGCTCGAGCGCTCGCTGAATCCGAGCACCAGCAGGTCGGGACGCACGGGATGCACGTCCCCGCCTTCCAGCGTGTAGTTGTTGCGCTTCTCCTCCGACCCGTCGTAGAGGATTCCGGCATTCTCGAGGCAGGGATGGTAGCGGAACAGCGCTTTCACGAGCAGCTCTTCGGTCCAGCGCACGCCATACCGCATGGAGCCGATGATCGAGTGCTCACCGATCACGATCCCCACATCGCGCGTGAAAAACAGATTGGGGAGCGGCGGCAGCGCGTAGCCCGTCTCGTTGAGGGCTCGGGCGATAGGCCCCGCGTCTTCCAGCGCGCCCTCGATCATCAGCCCGACCAGCGCCTCGGGGGTGAGCGCCGCCAGCTGCTTCGCCAGCGCGTCCGACGGCACGACCTCGAGGGCGCGGGTGACGAGGAACTCGCGCACGTCGGGGCGCGCCACCAGCTCCGTCAGGAGCGTGCGCACTTCGTATACCTGGGCGAAGCGCTCCAACACCGCGACAAACCGCCGGTGCTCGCGCTGGGCCAGGTCCAGGTCGATGATGTCGTCATACAAGTAGTCTTCGCGGTTCCCCGGCGTGACCGCCACGAGCTCATGACCGGGCGTATGGACCAGCACGGCCCGGAGCGGGCCGATTTCGGACGTGACGTGGACGCGCGCCATGGGCGGGAATCTAACGCGGAAGGCGGAAGGCCGAACAGTTCGGAGAGCGTCGCATCGCGCACGACCTTCCATGGCTGTTCCGCGTTCCGCGTTCCCACTTCCGCGTTTCAGCGGATGGCCCGCCCGCAGCCGGGCCCCCTGCTACTGCACGAAGTGCACGAAGCCGTTTTCGTCGGCGATCACCGCGGTCGATCCATCCTGGCTGAACGCAATCCGTCTGGGGAATGCCCCTGGTTCGGGGAGCTGGATGGTGTTCACGATGGTCAGCGAGGCGCGGTCGATGACCCGCACCAGGCCCAAATCCATGACCCCGACGTAAAGTTGGGCGTCATCCGGGCTCAACGCCACGCCGAACGCGCGCTGTCCCACCACCACCGAGTCCACCTGCGTGCCGGAGGCGATGTCCACCACGCGCAGCACGCCGCCCTCGTCAGCCACGTACAGCTGGCTGCCATCCGCCGAGACGATCATCCCCTGGAGGCGGGTGTCTCCCGGCGAAATGTGGAACGTGCGCGTGACGCTGTTCGTCTTGGTGTTGATCTCCGCGACGTTGCCGTTCCCGATCTGATCGGCGTACAACCGGACGCTGTCGGGATGCGTGGCGACCTCACCAAAGGCGAATCCGTCGGTGAGCTGCCCCCCGAGGTGCAGCGTCGTCGTGACCTGGCCGCTCTCCCCGTCGAACGCATAGACGTTCTGGTCGTTGCTCGAGACGTAGACGGTATTGGCGTGCTTCCCCACGATGACCTCGAACATGTTCCCGCCGAGCCCGCTCGGGCCGCCGCTCGCGAACGTCGCGACCTGCGTGTTCGTCGCCACGTCGATCATGCCGAGCGTGGACGGGCTGCTCAACTGGTTCGTGACCCAGGCGGTTTGGCCGCCCTGGGCGAACGCCACGGCCGTGGGGATGAAGCCCACGGCCACCGATCCCGTGAACGCGAATCCGGACGAGAGGTCCACCCGGGCCAGGCGCGACTCGTCGGGTTGCGCGATATAGGCCACGTCTTTCGACGAGATGGCAAGCCCGTACGGCCGTCCGGCGAGTGGGGCGGAAAATTGGATCACGCCGGCGGGATGGGTGGGGCTTGGCATGGACGCGGTGAGCAGACGGGGCGGCGTCGGGCTCGCGGCATCATCCGCGCATCCCGCCCCCACGAGGACGAGGCATCCCACGCCCAGAGTCATAATGCGATTCATCTGACCCTCCTTGCTGTGGTGAAACGAGCAATCGGCAAGACGGTAGACGGAGCCGCCGCGCGGACGCCATGTCGACGCGTCTCCAGTTGCGCCACACACGTTGCGCTCACGCCATGGCCTCGAGGTCCGCTGCTGACGGCGTGCGCGGCGGCGGCCCCTCACCGCACGAACCGCACCGGTTGGCGGCAGCGCTCGAGCGGCGCAGCGTTCAGCCTGAAATGGTCCGCCCGCGGACCTTCAAGGTGGGCGGGACGGTCCAGGGCGTCGTCGTGTCCGGCGGCGGGCGGCCGCGCCGCGTGGCCTTCGACGCCTTGGGGTCGGTTGCGCTCATTGCGAACGAGGCGGGGTGGGTCGACTTCGTGCGGTAGGCAACCGTCAGGATCGGTTTGCCAGCGCGAAGCTTAGCGTCTCGAGCTCCAGCGCCATGTTCACGGTCTTCACCGCGACGTCGGCGGGAACCGCGAGCTGTACCGGCGCGAAGTTGAGGATGGCTTTCACGCCGGCACGGACCAATCGGTCCACGACGTCCTGGGCCGCGTCCGCCGGCGTCACGACGATCGCGATGTCGGTCGGCTCCCTGGCGAGGTCGGCCTCGATGTCGCGAACGTCTTGCACCACGAGGCCGTTCCAGCCCGACCCGATCTTCTTCGGGTCCTTGTCGTAAATGGCGGTGACGTGAAAGCCCCGCTGGCGGAAGCCGGGATACTGGATGAGTGCGCTGCCGATGCGACCCGCGCCGACGAGCAGCACCCGGTAGGTGCGCCGCAAGCCGAGGATGTCGCGGATGCGAGCGGTGAGCTCCGGGACGGAATAGCCGAGGCCGCGCTTCCCGAACGAGCCGAAGAACGAGAGGTCCTTCCGGACCTGCGCCGAGGTGGTGCCACCGCGCCGGGCGAGCTCGGCCGAGGAAATGGTCGCCTGGCCCTGCGCGCCGAACTGCTCGAGGAACCGCAGGTAGAGAGAGAGCCGCCGCACCGTGCTCTCGGAGATCTTGCGCATATTGTGAATAATTTCACAATCGCCCGTTCCAACGCAAGAGCCGCGCGAACGCGGGCGGTGCGAGCGTCTCGGCTCGCGCCGCGGGATCGAGCGCGAGCGCGAGCAGACCATCGTGGACCACCGCCGCGGAGCGACCCGTCGCCGCCATGACGACATTGCGCAGCTGCTTGCGGCGGCGGGTGAAGCACGCGGTGACGAACACACGGAACGCCGCCAGCTCGGCGGGCGCGACCACCGGGTCGGCGAGCGGCGTGAGTCGCATCAGGGCGCTCGTCACGCTGGGTGGCGGCGTGAATGCGCCGGGGCGCACGGTAAACAGCTTCTCCGCCCGACACACCGCCTGCACGCCTACCGAGAGCGCGCCATACGCCTTCGACCCCGGGGCCGCGCTGATGCGGTCGGCGACTTCCGCCTGCACCAAGAACACGATGCGGGCGGGAAGCGGGGGCGTGAGCGCCTTGTCGATGAGTGGAGAGGTGATGGCGTAGGGGATGTTGCCGACGATCTTGAATTGCGGATTGGCGATTGCGGATTGCGGATTGGCAGGGTGAGGACTGACGAGACTGTGCCAGTCCAGCCTCAAAGCGTCCCCCTGCACGATCTCAACCTCGTCCAATCCGCAATCCGCAATCCGCAATCGCAGATCGTGTGCAAGCCGCCGGTCCTTCTCTACGGCAATCACCGACTGCACGCGGGGAGCCAGGACCTCCGTCAGGCTCCCCCTGCCCGGCCCGATCTCCAGCACCACGTCGTCGGGCGCAGGCTCGAGCGCGTCGACGATACGCTGCAGGATGTTCCGGTCCGTGAGGAAGTGCTGGCCGAGCCGCCGGACCGGGTTCACACCTTGAGGATGACCACCGTGCGGTCGTCGGCAGGCGGCGCGCCGCCGGTGAAGCCCGCGAGGTCGGCGTGCACCGACTCGAGGATCTCGCGCGCCGGGCGGTCCTTGAGCCGGGCGACGTGTCCGAGCACGCGCTCCTCGCCGAACCGCTCGCCGCGGACGCCCAGCGCCTCGGTCACGCCGTCGGTGAAGAGGCAGATGATCGTCTCCCGTCGCGCCCACGTGAGGACCGTGTTCTCGCCCGGCGCGGTGGCGCTCCCGAGGGGCGGCCGGGTGGCCTCGAGCCGGGCGGCCTGGCCCGTCCGGGTCGACACGAGAAAGGCGTGCGGATGCCCGGCGTTGGCGTAGGTGAGGCGTCCCGCCTGGGGATCGACCACGGCGTAGAACACGGTGAGGAGCATCTCGGTGTTGGCGAGCTCGGCGGTGAGCGACTCCTCGATGCGGCGCAACACCTCGGCGGGCGTCTCGGCCGACTCCGCGTGGATGCCCGAGGCCGCCATCACGAGTGCCATGATCAGGGCGGCCCCGAAGCCGTGGCTCGTCACGTCGCCGATCATCACGCCGATCCGGTCGGCGCGTAGGTTCAGGAGGTTGTAAAAGTCCCCGCCGACCGACTCCGCCTGGCGGCAGCGCGCCGCCACGTCGACGCGGGCCGCGAGCACGAGCGGCGAGGGCAGCAGTTTGTGCTGCAGATCGCGCGCCAGCTCCAGCTCGCGGCGCAGACGCTGTTGGTCCTGGTCCCGCGCGACGAGCCGGGCGTTCTCGATCGCAGCGCCGATCTGGTTGGCGATCGCCGCCACGAGCTTACGATCGCCCGCCGTGAACGCGTCTTCGCCCTCCCGATCCGTCAGATTGATCACGCCGATCGGCTTGCCGCGGGCCCCGGGGGCGGCGTGCAGCACGGGGACCGAGAGAAACGCTTTCCCCCGATAGTTCCGCCCCTCGGCGCACCCCGGGTTCAGGGCCTTCGGGTCGGTGGGATCGTAGCTCACGATCCGCATCTCGCGGAACACGCGCGCGGCCACCGAGCAGGGATCGTCCACCTCGATCGGCTCCGCCTCCTGGGCGCTCATCCCCCGCGCGGCGATGATGCGCAGCATTTGCTGCTCCGCATCGTAGACCAGGAGCGTGGCACGCCGTGCGCCGACCACGGTCGACACCTCGCGGAGAATGCGCTCCGCTGCCTCCTCGAGCCGAATGGTGTGACCAAGGATTTCGCTGATCGTGTAGATCAGGTCGATCTCTTCGTAGCGCTCGGACAGCTCGGCGGCCACCTGACTGGCGTCGCGTTCGGCGGACAGGACTGCGCCGACGATCTCCGCCAGCGCCCCGGAGGGCGCGCCGGCGCCCGCCCCCGGCGCTGGTCCCCCTTCCCCGACTTCGAGCCACACGCCGCCCGTGTCGCGCACCGGCTCGAACCAGGCCGGCCCCTCCGGGGTGTCGACGCGCCGGCCGGCCTCGCTCCCGTCGAGCGGCGGGATCCAGCCGGATCCCTCGCCGGCACCGGTCAGCGCCCGAGTCCCGGCCGGGTCGACCCGCCACACGCGCAGGCGCGCGCCCGCGAGCCGCTCGAGCACCGGCAACAGCCGCTCGACCCGGGTCAGCCCGCCCGGAGAGTCAGACACACCGAGTTGCCCTGCTCGTTGAACGCCACGTGGTCCACCAGGCCCCGCAGCACGAACAGGCCCCGGCCGTCCTCGCGCTGCAGTCGCTCGGGGAGGGTGGGATCGGGGATATGGGTGGGGTCGAATCCGTCCCCTTCATCCGTCACGTGCAGCCGGACGGCGTCACGCGTGACCTCGACCCGCACGCGTACGAGGCGGGTGGGATCGTGGCGGTTGCCATAGAGGATGGCGTTGGCAAGCGCTTCGGCGAGTGCGGTGCGGAAGTTGAACCGGATACGGCGCGCCGAAAGGGGGCCGCCGGGGAGCTCGTCGGCGATCAACTCCACCGCCGGACCGACGTACTCGAGGTCGCTCGGCACATCGAGCGACAGCTCGGTCTCACCAGCGGTCGCCCGCCGGCGGACGTCGAGACGCAGCGGCGTGGTCACAGGCTAGAAGGCGGCGAGCGCCTCCTCCGGAGTCCGCGCGATCGCGAAGAGTGTGTCCAGCTTGGTGAGCTCGAACAGCGTCAGCAGGTCTTCGTTCAAGCCGCACAGCCGCAGGTCCCCACCCTGCTCGCGGATCTTCTTCGACAGCGAGACCAGGACGCCGAGACCGGAGGAATCGATGTAACCAGTCTTGGTGAAGTCGATGACGAACTTCTTCCCGCTGGCTTCGAGGGCGTCGAGCACCTTCTGCTTCAGCTCCTGCCGGTTGCCGACGATCAGCTGCCCGTCTACCCCGACCACCACCACCCCCTGCTTGTCCTTCTTGAGGCTGAAGCTCATGTCTGCTCTCCGGCTTGAAGGACGGCGACCGCTACCGTGTCCACAATATCATCGGCGGTGGCGCCTCGCGACAGGTCGGCCACCGGGCGTGCCAAGCCCTGCAGGATCGGCCCAATCGCCTCCCAGCCGCCCAGGCGCTGCACCAGTTTGTATCCGATGTTGCCGCTGTCAAGGTCGGGAAACACGAGTACGTTGGCATGCCCCGCCGCGGGCGAACCCGGCGCCTTGCGTGCCGCCACCTCGACGACGAGCGCCGCGTCGGTCTGCAGCTCGCCGTCGAACGCGAATGCCGGTCGCCGCGCGACGAGCAGCTCGACGGCCCGCCGCACCCGCGCCACGCGCGGTCCTTCGGCACTGCCCTTCGTGCTGTAGGACAGGAAGGCCACCACCGGCTGATCGCCGACGATGCGCCGGCGATCGCCCGCGGCCGCCACCGCCGCATCGGCGAGCTGCTCGGGCGTGGGCTCGGGCACGACGGCACAATCCGTGAACGTCAGCACCGCGCCGTCCCGCACCAGGTAGAACGCCCCGCTCACGGTCGTGATCCCGGGGGCGGTGCCCACCGTCCAGAGAGCGGCCCGGATCGTGTCGCCGCTCGGGAACGTGGCCCCACCGACCATGACATCGGCGCGCCCCAGCCCCACCAGTGCGGCGCCGAAGGTGAGGGGATGCTGCAGGGCGGCGTGGGCCGTCGCGTCGGTCGGGAACTTCTGCGGATGCCGGGTGCGGAGCAGGCGCACCATTTCGGGGAGAGGGGAGAGGGGAGCGGTTCGATCCAGGAGCTGCACGCTGCCGAGGCCGAGGGCCTCGATCCGCGCAGCGGCGGCGCGAACGCGCGGGTCGTTCCCTTCGGGAAGCACGATGCGGCGGCGCACGCGCCGGGCCCGCTCGTACACCGAGTCGCGGAACGTCACTTGGCGAACTTGTGCCGGAGCGCTTGTTGGACCGCCGGGTGGACGAGCGGCGACACGTCCCCGCCGAACCGCGCCACTTCCCGCACCAGGCTCGAGCTCAGATAGGTGAGGTCGAACGCGGGGACGAGGAAAACCGTCTCGATGCCGGGCGCCAGGTTGCGGTTCATGAGCGCCATCTGGAACTCGTATTCGAAGTCGCTGACGGCCCGCAAGCCGCGCACGATCACGCTGGCCTCCGCCGTGCGCGCGAAATCGGCGAGCAGCCCGTCGAACGAGCGCACGTCGACAGCCGGATCGTCCACCGCCCGGCGAATCAGGGCGACCCGCTCGTCGAGAGTGAAGAGCGGCTGCTTGGCGACGTTCACCGCGACGGCGACGACCACCCGGTCCGCGAACGTGCGGGCGCGGCGGATCAGGTCTTCGTGCCCGCGTGTGATCGGATCGAACGAGCCCGGGTAGACGGCGACGCGAGGGGGGGTCACGGCGCGTAGATGAAAGTCACCGCGGTGTCCCCGTAGCGGCGCGTGTCGTCACCGGGGATGGGCTGGTCCGCCGGGTGCTCGATCGAGAACACACGCGCGAACGGGCTCAGGCGGAACAGGGCGACGAGGCGCGCCGCCTGCTCGCCCCCGTAGGGTGGGTCGGCGAACGCCACGTCGTACTGCCCGGGGTGCAGCTGCTCGGCGAACCGGAGGGCGTCCACCCGCTGCACCACGGCGCGGTCGTCCACCTTGAGCGTCTTGATGTTTGCCTTGAGCGCCGCGAGCGCTCTGCGATGGATCTCCACGAACTCGGCCGTCACCGCGCCGCGCGACAACGCTTCGAGGCCGAGCGCGCCCGAGCCGGCGAACAGGTCGAGCACCCGCGCCCCGCGCAGCGGGCGCTGGAGGATGGAGAACCACGCCTCGCGCACGCGGTCTGCGGTCGGCCGCACCTTGTCGCTCGCCGGCGTCGTGAGCCTCCGCCCGCCGAACTCCCCTGCGATGATGCGGATGAACCCCAACCGTGCCCCCTTCCCCACGCTCCGCGTTCCCCATTCATCGGCTCGGCGCCATCGCCGCCACCCGCGCCTGCAGCGTCGTCCGCCCCTGCCACTCGTCACGCTCCAGCCGGAAGGCGACGTCGAGCCGCTGGGCGAGCCAGGCATCGGGGACCACGTCGGCCCACTGGAACGCGATGGCCGGGAGCACGCCGGATTCGTCGTCCAGGGTGAAGCGCAGGTGATTGGTCCCCACGCGCCGGGCGCCCACCGCCCGGGCGTGCCGCACCCCGAACACGGGCGCGGGGTTGCCGGGCCCGCAAGGCTCGAGGTGTCGAATCAGCTTCTCCAGCTCGTCGCTCACCAGCCCCAACGGCAGCTCCAGGTCCACCCGCTGCGCGGGGACCAGGTCGTCGGGGCTCAGAAGCTCGCCCGCGACCTGCAGAAACGCAACACGGAACGCCTCGTAGCGGTCCCGGCGGATCGTGAGCCCGGCCGCCATGGTGTGGCCGCCGTACTTCTCGAGGTGCTGCCCCACGCGGTGCAGCGCGGCGTGCAGGTCGAAGCCCGCGATACTCCGTCCCGAGCCGCGCCCCATCTCGCCGCCCTCGTCCCACCCGACGAGAAAGGTCGGCCGCCCGTACCGCTCCACCAGCCGCGAGGCGACGATCCCGATGACCCCCGCGTGCCAGCCGTCGCCGGCGAGCACCAAGGCGCGGTCGTCCGGCCGGAGCACCCGCTCGGCGACCTCGACCGCCTCGTCGAGGATGCGCTGGTCCAACGCCTGGCGCCGGGCGTTCAGCGTCTCGAGGTCGCGGGCGATCGCGGCGGCTTCCTGAGGATCCTCGGAAAGCAGCAAGCGTAACCCGTCATTCGCATCGCCGATCCGCCCCGCCGCGTTGAGCCGCGGGGCGAGGATGAATCCCACGTGCCCCGAGCGGATCGGCCGCCCCGAGAGCCCAGCCGCCTCGACGAGCGCCCGCAGGCCGATCCAACGGGAGGCGGCGAGCATCTTGAGCCCGTGACGCACGAGGATGCGGTTTTCACCCGTGAGCGGGACCACGTCTGCCACCGTCGCGAGCGCCACGAAATCGAGGAAGTGGAGCGGCAGATGGGGAGACAGGCCGAGCGCGGGCACGAGGGCCTGCGCCAGCTTGAACGCGACGCCGGTGCCGCACAGATCCTTGTCCGTGGAGGGGCAATCGGCGCGCCGCGGATCGAGCACGGCCGAGGCGGGCGGCAGCGTGTCGCCCGGCAGGTGATGGTCGGTGACGATGACGTCGATGCCCGCGGCGCGGGCCGCGCGGACCGCCTCGCCCGCGGTGATGCCGCAATCGCAGGTGATGATGAGCCCGGCGCGTACGCGCTGGGCCTCGCGCAGCCCGGCCTCGCCGAAATCATATCCGTCCCGGAGGCGATGCGGCACAAACGCGTGGACCCGGCCGCCAACGCTCGCGAGCACGCGCGTGAGCAGCGCGGCGGCGCACTGGCCGTCCACGTCGTAGTCGCCGTGGATCAGGATCGGCGTGCCTCCGCGCACCGCCGCGGTGATGAGCTCGACCGCCAGGGGCATGTCGGCCCAGGCGAGCGGGTCCGAGAGTCGCTCGAGATCGGGACGGAGGAAGGCCCTGGCGCGCTCGGGCGCGGCGAGGCCACGCTGCACCAGGATGGCGGCCAGCGGTTCGGGAATGTGGAGGTCGGAGACGAGGGCCGCGGTGAGCTGCGGATCGGGCGGTGCCGCGACCGCCCAGCGGGCGGGAATCATTCCCTGGCGTAGAGCAGGACGCCGCAGGCCTCACAGCCTTCGATCGACGCACCGCGTACGATCAGGGCTCGACGTTGCGTGGGCACCGCCGTGAAGCAGTGGCCGCAGGCGTCGCCGTGCAGCGGGTAGAGGGCGAGGGGCGCCTTGCCGCGCCGGATACGCTCGTAGCGGGGCAGCAGGGACGCGCCCACCTGCGCCGCGGTCTGCTCGCGCTCCGCCATTGCGCGTTCGCGCTCCGCGGCGATCTGCTCGCGCCTGCCGGCAAGCGCCTCGCGTTGCGGCGCCTGCTGCACCCGCAGGTCCGCGAGCGCCTGCTCGGCGTGCGCGGCTTTGCGCTCAGCCTCCGTGACCGCGTCGCCGGACCGCATGAACTCGGCCTCTTCTTTCGCGAGCACCGAGCGTGCGAGATCCAGCTCCGCCATGAGCGTCGAGGCCTCTTTGGCACCCCGCACCCACTCGAGCCGTTGGCGCCGCTGCTCCTGCATGGTGCGGTAGCTGGCGATCTTGCCCTCCAACGCGTCGCGGCGATCGATGGCGGCCTGGATGCCCCCCTGCGCCGCCGCCAGCGCGCGCTCCGCCCCCGCCAACGCTTCGTCGAGGGTGGTCAGCTCGGGCGCGAGCCCGGCGATCGCGGCGTCGCACGCCATCACGGCCTGGTCTTTCTCCTGCAACGCCAACAACGCTTCAAGTTCCGGATGCACCTCGCCTCCTCGCAGCGATTTTGTAACGCGGGTATCGTTTGCGGAGCTCATCGAACACGCGACGCTTCTCCGCAATCAGGGACGCCTGACGCTCGGGGCTCTCGAACGGGAGCTGATCGTCGAGCCGCTGCATCTGCCGCTCGAGCCGCCGGGCTTCCAGCCAGTTGACGGCCAGTTCGTACATCTCGTTGGGATCCCGTCCCCCGAGCCCCTCGGCCTTGAGGTGCTCGTAGGCGCGGGCCGACGTATCGTCGAGCGCGAGTGCCGCATCGTCGACCACGCTCTCGAACACGGCGCGGTAGGCGGGGAACTCGAACTCCGCGGGGTCGACGGCTTCGATCACGCGCGCCTTCCACGGCTCGCCCTCGAGCAGCAGCAGCAGGAGAGCCTTCTCGGCGCTGGCGGGCAGAGTGGGAGACGGGAGACGGGAGGCGGGAGACGGGAGACCGGAAACGGGAGACCGCGCGGCACCTCCCGCCTCCCGCCTCTGGTCTCCCGTGATCTCCCGCTCCAACACGTCCTTGCGAACGCCGGCGGCCTCCGCAGCCCGCGAGAGATACAGCTCCCGCGTAATCGGGTCTTGCGCCGCCCGAATGGTGGGGAGCAGCCGGTCGAGGGCGCGGCGCCGGCCTGGCAGGGTGCCGAAGAATCCTTTGCGATCGAGGATCTGGATCTTCCGCTCCAGCACGTCCACCGCGTCCTTGAGGAGCGGCTCGAGACCCGCGGCGCCGTGTTGTTGCACCAGCGTGTCGGGATCCTCGCCCGGAGGCAGCGAGGCGACGCTCACCCGCAGCCCCTCGCGCAACAGCTCGTCGCCCGCGTGGAACGTGGCGCGCAAGCCCGCCTCGTCCGAATCGTAGAGCAGAATCACGTGCGGGGCATAGCGCTTCACGAGCCGCGCCTGATCCGGAGTGAGCCCGGTGCCGAGCGGCGCCACGACCTCTTCGATCCCCGCCAGCGCGACGCGCAGCACGTCGAAGTAGCCCTCGACCAGGATGGCGCGTTCCGCTTTGCGCATCGCGTGCTTCGCCACGTGCAGGTTGTAGAGCAGCTTCCCCTTGTGGAAGATCGCGCTGTCGGAGGAGTTGAGATACTTGGGTTCTCCTGCCCCCAGGATGCGGCCGCCAAAGGCGACCACGCGGCCGCGCAGATCGTGGATCGGGAACAGCAGCCGCCCGCGGAACGGGGGCACGACGGTGCCATCCTCTCGTTTAGCCAAGAGACCCGCGGCGAGCAACACATCGTCACGCAGGCCCAACCCTTTCATTGCATCGAGGAACGCCTTGCCCCGGGGAGCGTAGCCCAGGCCCAGCGGGAGCGCCGTCTCGAGCTCCAGGTGGCGGGACGCGAGGTAGTGCCGGGCGACGTCGGCCTCGGGACTTTCGCGCAACTGGCGCGCGAACCAGTCGGCGGCCGCGGCCACGGCCCCGTACAGCGGCTCGTGAGGATCGGGACCGGTCGGCCCCCGCTCCGGAATCGTGATGCCGACGCGGCGGGCGACCTCGCGCACGGCCGTGGGATAGTCCATGCCGAGCTTCTTCATGAAGAAGGTGAAGACGTCGCCTCCTTCGTGACACACGAAGCAGTAGAACATCCCCTTCCGCGGGATGACCGCGAAGTTACGATGGGTACCGCCATGAAACGGACAAGGGGCGCGGAAATCCGACCCGGTGCGCTTGAGCTCGACATGCTCTCCGATGATCCCCACGATGTCCGCGGCCTCGCGGATCTGCTCGATCACGTCGTCCGGGATCAAGCTCACGCCGTGAACTCCACGAGCGTCACTCCGTGGCCCCCTTGGTTCGGGGGGGCGAAGCCGAACCGCTGCACCCGGCGGTCGGCCGAGAGGACGTCGTGTACCAGTTGGCGCAGCGCCCCTGTGCCCTTGCCGTGGATCACGCGCAGATACGGCAGATCGGCCAGGATCGCGTCGTCGAGCGCCTTGACGAGCCGGGCCTCGGCTTCGTCCACGCGCAGCCCGCGCAGCGAGACTTCCGTCGCGGCGGTCGCCGTCGAGTGCCCCGCTCCGGCTGGCGGCCCCGCCGGGCTCGGCGGCCGTCGCGGGGCACCCGCCGGCTCTTGCCGACGGCGCCTCAACTCCTCCAGGGAAAGCCACGTTTCCCCTTTCACCTTTCCCGTTTCCCTAGCTTCTGTAGCTTCTGTCTCTTCGAGCGCTTTCTCGAGGAGCTTTCGCGCTTCCCGCGCCGTCGCCTCGTCCACGGCCGCCCGCGCCCGGCCGAGCGCCTCCTCGACCTTCTTCCGGGCGTCGAGCAGGAAGGCACGTGCCTGCTCTCGCGCGTCGCGCTCCAGGGTGCGCGCCCGGGTGGCGACCTCGTGCTCCCGCGCCGCCAAGTCCCCAGCCCGCACGTCGACCTTGGCGGCATCGTCGCGCAACCGCTCTTCGCGGGCCGCGAGGTCGCGTTCGCGGGACTCGAGCTCCCGCCCCCGTGTCTCGACCGCGGCGAGCAACGCATCGAGCGTCCGGTCGGCATCCGGCAGCGCCCGCTCCGCGATGTCCAACACGTCGCCCGCCAGCCCCAGGCGCCGCGCGATCGCCAGCCCGTAGGACCGCCCGGGGACCCCTTTCAGGAGGCGATAGGTCGGGGTCAAGGTCTCGGCGTCGAATTGGAGTGACGCGTTCACGATCCCCACCGTTTCTGCCGCCAGCTGCTTCAGGGCGCCCAGGTGCGTGGTCGCGAGCGTCACCGCGCGCCGGCGCGTGAGCGTCTTCAGGATGGCCGCGGCGAGCGCACCTCCCTCGGCCGGGTCGGTGCCGCTCCCGATCTCGTCGAGTAACACGAGCGAGCCCGGACCCGCGTGCTCGAGAATATCGCGCAGCTGGGCGAGGTGGGCGGAAAAGGTGGACAGACTCGCGGCGATGGACTGCCGGTCTCCGATATCCGCGAACACGCCGGTGAACACGGGGAGCGTGGACTGCGGCCCGAGCGGCGGGATGATCCCGCTCTGCGCCATGAGGCACAGCAGTCCCACCGCCTTGATGAGCACCGTCTTGCCGCCGGTGTTCGGGCCCGACACGAGGATCGTGCATTCATCCGCTGCGAGCAGCAGATCGAACGGCACAACGGGCATGGCATCGGTCACCAACAGCGGATGCCGACCGTTCCGAATCTCGAGCGGTCCCGTGGCGATCGCGGGGGCGAAGCCATTGACCTCCACCGCGTAGCGGGCCCGGGCGCACAGGTCGTCGAACGCCACGCACATCTCCCACGCGGCCGCGATCGCGTCGCGGTGGGGGCGGAGGGCGTCGGTCAGCTCGCGCAGCACGCGCAACACCTCGCGCTGTTGGTCCGCCTCGGCAGCGCGCAGGGCGTTGCCGAGCTCGATGACTTCGGGCGGCTCGACGAACACCGTGGAGCGCGTCGCCGACTCGTCGTGCACGATGCCCCCGATGCGCGCGCGGGCGGTACTGCGGACCGGAATGACGTACCGCCCGCCGCGGACGGTGACGGCCGCATCGGGGGCGCGCTCGGTCGGGTCGAGCGCGCCGAGCAGGGCCTCCAGCTTCTGCACGAGGCGCTGGCGCGCCTCGCGCACCGCCCGGCGGGCGCGGGCGAGGGCGCGCGACGCACCGTCCCGCACCTGCCCGTCGGGATCGAGCGAGTCGGCGAGCCGCTGCTCGAGCTCGCGCGGAGGCGGGTCGACCCGCAGCGCGGCGGTACGCGGTGCGTCGGCGGCCAGGCGAACCAGGTCTGCTGCCACGACGCGCGCCGCGACGAGCGCCAGGCCCAGCTCCGCCAGGACGGGGCCGTCGAGGGCGCTGCCCGGCACGCCCAGCAGCTCGAGCGTGGTGCCGATGTCGGGGACGGGCTCGGCGCGGAGGGCATCATCGGTGAGGAAGAGCGCGGCGAGCTCGGTGACCTGCGCCAGCGCCGCACGAATGGCGGCGAGATCGGTGGCGGGCGTGCGGTGCCGGACTCGAGCGGCGCCGAGCGGCCCGGCGGCGTGCGCCGCTACACGCTCCAACGCGGCGGCAAACTCGAGAGTCTCCAACACGGAGGGTGCGACCCCTCCCCCGACGCTCATACGGCGGCCGCCAGCTCCTCGCGGACGATCTGGTTCACGAGCTTGCCGTCCGCCCGCCCCTTGAACTTCGGCATCACCTGTCCCATGACCTTCCCGAGATCCTTGGTGCCCGCGGCGATGGTCTCGCGCACCGCGCGCCGGATCTCCTCAGGATCGACCGCGGCCGGCAGGAACTCTTCGAGCGCCTTCACTTCTCCCAGCTCCGCCTCGGCCCGATCGAGTCGGCCGACAGCGGTGTATTGCTCGGCGGCCTCGCGACGCCGCCTGATGCCGCGCCGCAGCACCTCGGCGGTCTCGTCGTCCGAGACGGGGTGCTGGAGCTCGAATTCGCGGTTCTTGAGGTCTGCGAGGATCGTGGAGAGGAGAAGGGTACGCGCCTGATCTCGATGTTTCCGGGCTTGGTTCATCGCGGCGCGGAGTCGCTCGGGCAGGCTCGCCACGTTACGCGGGGCGCGGGTGCCAGGTCTGGCGGCGCGCCGCGCTCATTTTCCGCTTGCGCCGCTCGCTCGGCTTCTCGTAATGACGGTGCTTGCGCAGGTCTGCCAGGATCCCAGCCTTTTCGCACTTCGTCTTGAAACGCTTCAGGGCATGCTCAAAGCGCTCGTCATCATGGATGATGACTTCCGGCATGATCCTCTCGCTAACTATGACCGACACAAAAACTTAGCCGACCACCGGGAGCGGTGCAACCCCGTCACCCCGGCGGCCACGTCATGGGCCGACCACCCAGGACGTGGAGGTGGAGATGGTACACCGTCTGCCCGCCGTCGGTGTTGGTGTTCACCACCACGCGATAGCCCTTGTCCGCCACTCCGGCGTCGCGCGCCACCTCGCGCGCGAAGCCGAGCAGACGCCCGAGCAAGCCGGCGTCATGGGCGTCATTGAGCGTGGCCACGTGATACGTCGGGATCACGAGGACGTGGGTCGGCGCCTGCGGGTGCTGATCCTTGAAGGCGAGCATCCCGTCGCCGCGCTTCACGACGGTCGACGGAATCTCGCCGGCGGCAATCCGACAGAACACGCAACCGGCGGCCATGATCCGTCCCTAGCCCCCGAACGCCTGGCGCAGCTGCTCCCAGAACTTCCTGCCGGCGTGCCCTTCGGACGGCGGGGCGCTTTCGACTTGTTGCAATTGCTCGAGCAGCGCGCGCTGCTCCGGCGTGAGCTTGACCGGCGTCCAGACGTGGACCCGGACGTGCAGATCGCCGCGCCCGCCCTCGCCCACGCGCGGCAGGCCCTTGCCGCGCAGGCGATAGACCGCGCCGGTCTGTGTGCCCGGCTGGATCTTGAGCGTCGCGTCGCCGTACGGGGTCGGGACGTCGAGCTCCGCGCCCAGCGCCGCCTGGCTGAACGAGACCGCCAAGTCGTAGATCAAGTCGTCGCCCTGGCGCTCGAAGCGCGTGTCCTCGGCGATGTCGAGGACCGCGATCAGATCACCCGGGGGACCGTTGCGCGACCCGGGCACGCCGTGCCCCCGCATGGTGAGGTAGTGATGGTCGGCGACGCCCGCGGGGACGTTGATCTCGAGCTCCTTCTCCGCGCGCACCCGCCCGTCGCCCTGACACTTGGCACAGGGATGGAGAATGACGCTGCCTTCCCCGGCGCAGCTCGGGCACGGCGACACGGAGACGAACTGCCCGAACATCGAGCGCGCGGCACGTCGCACCTCACCCGAGCCGCCGCAGGTGCCGCACTTCGTCGCCGCACGGCCCGGCTCGGCTCCCATGCCGCCGCAGGCGGTGCAACGCTCGAGCGTGCGCACCTTCACTCTCTTGGTGGTGCCGGTCGCGACCTCGGCGAGGCTGAGCTTGAGCGTGACCTTCAGGTCCTGGCCGTGGCGTTCGCGGCGGGCCCGCTCGCCGCCGCCAAAGAACGCGTCGAAGCCACCGAGGCCGCCGAAGTCGCGCATGAAGATGTTGAGCGCCTCGGAGAGGTCGAAATGCGCGAACCCGCCCGCCCCGGGCCCGCCCCCCCGCACCCCTGCCACGCCGTAGCGATCGTACGCCGCGCGCTTGTCGGGATCGCGCAGCACCTCGTAGGCCTCGGTGATCTCCTTGAACTTCGCCTCGGCCGCGTCCTTCTCGGCGGCCGCGACCCGATCGGGATGGTGCTGCATCGCGAGACGGCGGTAGGCCTTCTTGACCTCCGCCTCGTTCGCGTCGCGGGCTACCCCAAGGAGGGCGTAGTAGTCTTGCGTCACTCGAGCAGCTCACCCACCAGGCGGCTCGTGTGATCCACGAGCGCGACGATCTTGTCGTACGGCATGCGGGTCGGGCCCATCACGCCGATGACTCCGGCCAGGGGGCCGAGCCGGTACGAGGCGGTGACCAGCGTGAACGGTGCCAGCGTCGGGTCCTGGTGCTCGCTGCCGATCGTGATCGTGAGCCCCTGACCCAGCCGCTTGGCGAGCGCTTCGCGCAACAGCTCACGGCGCTCGGTGACCTCCATCAGGCCTTGCAGTCGCTCTTTGGTCGCGAACTCCGGCTGGCCGGCGAGGAGCTGCGCGCTGCCCAGCACCACGCCGCCCGTCGCGGCTCCCGTGGGCGACACGTCGAACAAGTCGTCCGCTTCCTGGATGAAGATGTTCAGGAGCTCGCTCGCACCGGCGTCGGGCGTGGCATCGCGCAGCCGCGCGGGAAGCGTGGCGCGGATCTCGCGGAGGGTAAGCCCCGCGAGGCGCTGGTTCAGCACGAGCGCCACCTGCACCACCACCTCCGACGCCATCGCGGTGGGCACGGCCACGAAGATGGAGCGCACCACGCCGCTCTTGAGCGTGAGGACCAGGAGCAGCCGGTCGGATCCCGCTTGCAGCAGCTCGACCCGCTCGAGCACCGCCTCGTCGAGCGACGGCCCCACCGCCACTCCGAGCTCCTTCGTGAGGATGCCCAGCACCTGCGCCGCACGCTCGAGGATCTGGTCCACGGCACTCCGCTCCGCGAGCTCTTCGCGGATCTGGTGTGACTCGGACGCCGACACCTGCGACAGACGCATCAGGGAGTTCACGTAGACGCGGTACGCCAGATCCGTCGGGACACGGCCGGCGGACGTGTGCGGATGGTACAGGTACCCCTTCCCTTCCAGGTCGCTCATCGTGTTGCGGATCGTGGCGGCTGAGAGCGCGAGGCCGAGCTTCCGGGAGATAGTCCGACTCCCCGCCGGCTCGGCGGTTTCGACGTAGGTCTCGATCACGGCCTCGAGGACCTGACGCTCGCGCTCGTTGAGGGATGCGACCATGTCAGCCAACCTCTTAGTGGCTAACAATTTAGCTCATTCCGGCACGGGCGGTCAAGTCGCGCACCAGGGCGTCGAGCCGGAGCCAGCCCTCGGGACTGCAGACGAGCCGCCGCTCCCTGACCTCCGCCCAGCCCCGCTCCACCCATTGGGCGGTCGCAGGCGGGAGCGGGCCGTCGGGAGGGGTAGGCGCCAACCCTTGATCGGTGCGCAGCGCAAGGTACAGGCGCTCCAGTTCACGCTGCTCGTCCGTCAGCACCTCCTCGGACTGGAGGGGGCTCTGGCCCGCCGCGAGCGCCTGGCGGTAGTCCTCCCACGCAGGCGTGTTCCAGCGGCGCGCCCGGCCATCGAAGGAGTGCGCCGCGGGACCGAGGCCCAGGTAGGCACGCCCCGACCAGTAGGCGGAGTTATGGCGCGAGCGGAACCCGTCACGACACGCGTTCGAGACCTCGTAGAACCGATAGCCGCAAGCCGCAAGGCGTAAGTGTGCGAGCAAGTACTCTTCTGCGTAGCGCTCGTCGTCGGGCGTGGAGGTGGCGCCGCGCGAGATCCAGCGGGCGAGGGGGGTGCGTGCTTCGACGGTGAGGCCGTACAGAGAGAGGTGGGAGGGGAGGAGGGCGAGGGCCTGGTCCAGGTCCCGCTCCCAATCACGCTGCAGCTCAGCGGGCAACGCGAAGATCAGGTCGAGCGAAACGTTCTCGATCCCAGCGGCCCGGAGCGCCCGCACCGCATCACCGATGCGGGCGCCGTCATGCGAGCGATGCATCCACCGGAGGACGCGATCGTCGAACGATTGCGCGCCGAGGGAGACGCGGTTGACTCCGGCGCGGCGCCACGCGGTCGCGGATTCGCGCGTCACGTCCTCGGGGTTGGCTTCCAACGTGACTTCGACGTCGTCACGGGAAGGCGTCACGTGAAAGGCGTCGCGTAGAGACGTGAGCAGGGCCGAGATCGCGTCGGGGGGCAGAAGCGACGGCGTGCCGCCGCCGAAGTAGACGGTCTCCAGGGCCTCTCCACCGGAACCCCCGGGCTGGCGCCCGGGGTCAGTCCCTCCAAGGAGCCTGAACTCCCGCAACACGGCATCCACATATTCCGTTGCCGGGATGCGCTTGCGCACCGCGATGGAGAAGTCGCAGTAGGAGCAGCGGCGCTGGCAGAAGGGGACGTGGATGTAGAGATGGCGCACGACGGAAACTTAACGCGGAAGTTGGAAGGCGGAACGCGGAACAGCAGTGGAGGGTCGCTCGCGACAGCCGCGGTCGGATTTCTGTTCCGCGTTCCGCGTTCGCACTTCCGCGTTCAAGCGAGCCCGAACACCATCCCCGGTCGCTGCGTCACCACGCCCCGCAGCTCCAGCTCCGTCAGCGCCGTCAGCACCGCGCCGGTCTCCGCTCCTGCCGCGGCCACCAGCGCGTCCACGTGTTTCGGCTCGGCGCGCAAGGAATCCCACAGGGTGCGCTGCAGCGCACTCAAGTCGAGCGGCTGACCCCGGGCCGCGGCCGGGGGACTGACTCCGCCGTCGCGGGAGCCCGCCGCTCCGGGCAGCCCGAGTTCCTCGAGAATGTCTCCCGCCGCGAGCGCGGGCTTCGCGCCCTGCTGGATGAGTCGGTTGCAGCCGAGCGATGTGGGGCTCGTGATGGGACCGGGAACGGCGAGGACGGCGCGGCCCTGGTCGAGCGCGCAATCGGCGGTGATCAAGGCGCCGGAGCCTGCCGCCGCCTCGACCACGACCGTCACGCCGGCGAGTCCGGAGATCAGGCGATTGCGTCTGGGAAACGCGCCCGCATGGGGCCGCTCGCCCGGCGGCAACTCGGTGACGAGGCACCCGGCTGTCGCCATGCGCTGGTACAGCGCCCGGTTGGCCACCGGGTAGATCACGCCGAACCCGTTCCCGAGGATCCCCACGGTGCCGCCACCGGCGTCGAGGGCGGCCGCGTGGGCCACGGCGTCGATGCCGCGCGCCATGCCGCTCACCACCACCACGCCGGCGCGCGCGACGCCCGCCGCGAGCAGGCGCGCCGCGTCCGCACCGTAGGGTGAGTGATCCCGGCTCCCGACGATGCCGGCGGCCGGACCGGCGAGCAGCCGCAAGTCGCCCCGGACGTACAGCAGCGCAGGCGGGTCGGGAATTTCGGCGAGGAGCGGCGGGAACGCGGGGTCGTCGGGCAGCAAGACCGCCGCGCCGTGCTGCTCGAGGCCCGCGAGAATGTCGTGCCCCGCTCGCATGGACCCCGCGCGAATCGCGCTCGCGGCGGCGCGGCTGAATCCGGGGAGCGCCGCGATGGCGCCATGGGGAGCGTGAAAGACGGCGCCCGCGCTCTCGAAGGCGGCGATGAGCGTGCGCAACCGCCCGGCCCCGATGCCGGGGACCTGGGCGAGCGCCACATAGGCCGCTAGCTCGTCGCGACTCCGGCCCGCAACGTCTGCCATAGAGTCTCGAGGAGCTCCGGCACCCCCGCACCGGTCACGGCCGAGATCGGGATGACCGGGGCGCCGGTCGACGTCCGGATGGCCGGGAGACGGGAGGCGGGAGGGAGCACGTCCTGCTTGGTCAGGACCACCACGTGCGGCTTGGCCGCGAGCTCCGGAGAGTAGGCCGCCGCCTCGCGTAACAGCAGCTCGTAGGTCGCCTGCGGGTCCGTGCTGTCCACCGGGACGAGCACCGCCACGAGACGCGTGCGCTCGACGTGCTGCAGGAACTTGAGGCCCAATCCCTTCCCGACGTGGGCGCCCTCGATGATTCCGGGGAGGTCCGCAACGACGAACGGACGGTGGTCGGAGAGGCCAACGACCCCGAGGTGCGGCTCGAGCGTGGTGAAGGGGTAGTCGGCGATCTTGGGGCGAGCGGCGGAAATCACGGAGAGCAGCGTGCTCTTCCCGGCGTTGGGCTC
>Ga0184619_10000022_pt1 | contig 55279 bp, 36 predicted proteins | sample PLM0_60_b1_FD_133146 | JGI IMG/M metagenome (GOLD analysis project Ga0184619, IMG submission 133146) | Groundwater sediment microbial communities from an aquifer in East River, Colorado, USA - PLM0_60_b1 | ecosystem: Environmental > Terrestrial > Soil > Riparian zone | place: USA: East River...
GCGCTGTACCATGGGCATGTGGGCCGGGTGTATGCGCTGTGCTTGCGTCTCACGGCCGACGTGGTGCAGGCCGAAGAGCGGACGCAGGACGCCTTCGTGCGGGCGTGGGAGCGGCTCGCCACGTTTCGGGGGGAGAGCGCGTTCTCCTCGTGGCTGCATCGGCTGGCGGTGAACGAGGTGTTCCGCGTGCAGCGTGCGACACGGCGCCGGGCGCAGCGCGTCTTCACGAGTGAGGATCCCGGTGCGCTGGAGCGGGCCGACGACCGGCCGGACGCACCCGGTGTCGCCATGGATCTCGAGCGTGCCGTGGCGGCGCTGCCGCCGGGGGCGCGCGAGGTGTTCGTGCTGCACGACGTGGAAGGGTACCGCCACGAGGAGATCGCCGGACTCACCGGCGTCGCCGTGGGAACGTCCAAGGCGCAGCTGTTCCGAGCGCGCCGGCTGCTGCGCGAGGCGTTGAACCGATGATGTGCCCTGAGATGGAAGTGCGGCTGAACGAGTACGTGGACGGCACGCTCGCCGCCCGGGAGCGCGCGGCGGTGGAAGCCCATCTCGCTGAGTGCGCGGGCTGTCGAGCAGGGATTGTCGAGCTTCGGGCGCTCGTCACTGCCGCCGCGGCCCTGCCGAAGAGCGTCCCGCCGAAGCGGGATCTTTGGGGGGACATCGCCCGGCGCCTCGGGAAACGGGAAAGGGGAAACGGGAAACGCGTCTGGCGCGAGCGGGCATTCTGGCGCCGCGCGCTCGCCGCGGCAGCGGTGCTCGTCATCGCGTTGGGCATTTACCGGCTATTACCGCCCATTACCGCCCATTACCGCCCGGCGGGGCAGGGCTGGGTGGCGGTGCAAGCCGACTTCGACCGGGCGTCGGGCGAGCTGGGCCGCGCCCTTGCGCTGGAACGCCACCGGCTGCGGCCCGAGACCGTCGCGCTGCTCGAGCGGAACCTCGAGATCATCGACGCCGCGATCGCGGAGTCGCGTGCGGCGCTGGCGCGCGATCCGGCAAATGCCGAGCTGCGGGGCCTGTTCGCGGCGGCGTACCGCCACAAAGTCGAGCTGCTGCGCTGGGCCGCGCACGCAGCGACCAGCTGAAATGAGGATCGCCATGACCAAAGGGGCGTGCTGCCTGGCGCTCGTGCTGCTCTGGGTCGCCCGGGCCGCGATGGCGCAGGCGCGGATCGACGAGAGGTGGCCGCTCGACGCCGCCGGGTCGGTGCGCATCGTGCATCCGGCGGGGCGGGTTCGCGTGGTCGGGTGGGACGTCGACAGCCTCGCGGTGGTCGGAACGCTCGCGCCGGGCGCGGGCCGGTTCTACAGCGCCGGAGACGGCCACGTCCGCAAGTTGGGCGTCGACATCCCAGCCGACGAGCGGATCGCCGGGCGTGGCGACCTCGTGGTGCGCGTCCCGCGGCGTACGAACGTATGGGTCAAGTCGGCCACGGCGGACATCGAGGTCGAGGGGGTGGACGGCACGCTCGACCTGACCAGTGTGCGTGGCGCGATTCACGTCGTCGGCACGCCGCAGGACGTCACCGCCGAAACGATGGACGGCGCCGTGGAGATTGCGGGCGGCACCGGGCGCGCCCGCGTGAAGACGGTGAGCGGCGCGATCCTGCTCCGCGGGGCGAGCGCCGATATCGGCGCCTCCACGCTGAGCGGCGCGATCGTGGTCCGCGCCGCGGGATGGCAGCGCGGCGGCACGGGCGTGCAACGCGGGAAGTTCGAGTCCGTCACGGGCGACGTCCGGTTCGACGGGGAGCTGGGGCGGGGCGGCGTGGTCGAGTTCGAGACCCAGAGCGGCAATATCGCGGTGCGGGTGCCGGCCCGCACCGTCGCGGATTTCGACGCCCTCACCATCGGGGGCACGATCACCAACACGCTCGGCGCAGCGCAGCCGACGCCCCGAGCCAACGGCGCGGGGCAGGCGCTGCGGTTTTCCACCGGCGCGGGAGGGGCGCAGGTCACCGTCCGGAGCTTCAAGGGTGGTATCTTGCTCGAACCGAAATGAGCCGGATCAGCGTGGCCGTTGGCCCTGTGTGCGCGGTGGCGGCGCTCTGGACCTGCGCCGGCAACCCCGCGTCGATCCTGCTGCCTGGCGAGGACAGAGGCACCCTGCGCCTCGAGCCGGCCGCGAGCGGGTTTTCCAATCCCGTCTATCTCGCCGCCCCACCCGGCGATACGGCGCGCCTCTTCGTGGTGGAGCAAGCGGGACGGATTCGGATCGTGCGGGGCGGTCAGCCGCTTGGCACGCCGTTTCTCGACATCTCCGCCCGCGTGACGTCGGGCGGGGAACGCGGCCTCTTTAGCGTCGCATTCCATCCGAACTACGCGGCGAACGGGTTCTTCTACGTCGACTACACCGACGTGAATGGCGATACCCAGGTCGAGCGCTACACCGTGAGCGCAGCCGATTCGGACCTGGCCGACACGGCATCGCGCACGTCCATCCTCTCCGTCGCGCAGCCCTACGCCAACCACAACGGCGGGCTCGTCATGTTCGGCCCGGACGGGATGCTCTACATCGGCATGGGCGACGGTGGCTTGGCTGGCGACCCGGAGAACCGCGCGCAGAACCCCGACTCGCTGCTCGGCAAGTTGTTACGTATCGACGTGAATGGGGGAGATCCCTACACCAGCCCGCCAGACAACCCGTACGTCGGACGTCCCGGGCGGGACGAGATCTGGGCCGTCGGTCTGCGCAACCCGTGGCGCTACGCCTTTGACGCCCCGAGTGGCCTGCTCTACATCGCGGACGTCGGCCAGGACCACTGGGAGGAAGTGGACGTGGAGCTCGCGAGTCAGGGCGGCCTCAACTACGGCTGGCGCATCATGGAGGGAGCGCACAGTTACATTCCGGACCCGGGCAACTCCTCCATACTCGAGCCCGCCGCAGTGGAGTATGACCACCGCTCCGGGTGTTCGATCATCGGCGGGTTCGTCTATCGGGGCACGCGGTCGCCGGCGCTCGTCGGCCAGTACTTCTTCGCCGATCTGTGCGGCAAATGGTTGCGCAGCTTCACCTATGCGGACGGCGGCGTGCTCACACGCACGCTCTGGAGTCCGGATGTAGGCCCTGGCACCCCCCTGTCGTTCGGCGAGGACGCGAACCGTGAGCTGTACGTCCTGTCGGCGGAGGGGACCGTGTATCGGATCGCGCAGTAGCGTCCAAACCTTTCCGCACCGAGCGGCATCTCATTGGCAACCGACTTCGTGGAGGTTGCCATGCAGGTTCGGATTCGTAGCCTCGCCCTCGCGGCGCTCGTGAGCGCGGGGGTCGTCGCCCCCGCCCCGGCATTCGGGTCGAAAGGCCCACCCTGGATCTCGATCGAGCTGCCCGCCAACCCGTACGACCAGTCGACCCGCGGTGCGTTCCTGCTGGTGCACTCGTTCCATCACGGTACGGCGATGGGGTTCATCGTCTCCGGCACCGCCGAGGGGATGGTGAACGGCGAGCGGCGGTCGCTCAAGCTCGACTTCGCCGAGACTGCGCGAGTGGGCGTCTACGCGCTGAAGCGCACCTGGCCCACGGAGGGGACGTGGACGCTGGTGATCAAGGCCAACCAGGGCCCGGACGACGCCGCGACCGCGGTGGTCGACCTGGGACCAGACGGCGACGTGGCGGCGATCCGCGTGCCCACGATGCAGCGCGGCTCGTGGACGGTCCCCGCCCCGATTTCGCTCGGCGACATCGACGCGGCGCTGCGAGCGCGCGCGGCGATGCTGGCGCGGAGGTCGTAGATTCCGGTCGCGGAGCGTGCGCCGCCGCCCGACAAAGTGGTCCGGGCGGTGTGGCGCGCGCTCACCGCCCGGTGCCCGTGGCGCGCGGTGCGCCTGCCGCGGTCCTGACAATTCTATAACAAATGGCGACTTGAACAAACCTCGCGGCGCAGGTAAGCCTAAGGGTTGTTGGAGGTGTGGACCCCAAACCTTGAGGAGGCTTGCTATGCGCGGCCGTCTGGTGTTTGGCGCAGGAACGCTGGCAGTGGTTCTGGCCGTCGGGAGCTGCAAGGACGAGGTGGGGCTGACATCGATACCACCTGCGCCGGAACGGTTCGTTGCCTTCCTCAACGGAGCGAACGAGCCGACCCCGACCACGACTGCCGCGCAGGGCTTCGCGACGATTACCGTCAACGGTAACGTGCTCAGCTATAGAGTCGAGCTTTCGAACATCGACAGTGCGTTCTTGGCCCACATTCACCACAACGTGGCGGGCCTCAACGGCCCCGTTCGGGTGAGTCTTTACGTGCCACCCCGCGTCTCCACTGACTCGAACTTTAGTGGGCTCCTGATCGAGGACACGGCGACGGTTGCGGACTCCATTTTGACCTTCATCCGCGGCGGGGCGGCCTACGTCAACGTGCACACCAAGCTGAACCCCGGCGGGGAGATTCGCGGGCAACTGTTTCGGTTCCAGTAATCGTTGGACGTGACGGGGTGGGACGTGGTCCGGCGTGCCGGGAACTACGTCCCACCCTGTGTGTTCTATCGACATCAGTGGTTCTTCCTGGATCAGACCTAAAGTCGGGAGGAAGCGATGACCGACGTGCGTTGGGGTCGATTGCCTGCGCTGGGCGTAGCGCTGTTGGTGGCGTGCGGCGGTGGCGACGGTGGTGGCGGTACGGGGCCGTGCACCCCGGGCGTTGCGACGCAGCTCGTGAAGAGCAGCGGCGATCCCGCGGCGTGGTACTTCGACAACCCGCTTCCCTCACCTTTGAGCGTCACCGCCCGGGACGCGAACAACTGCGCTGTTCCGAGTGTGGTCGTGAACTGGGCGGTCGGGTCGGGTGGTGGCGCGGTCAATCCGGCCCAGAGCACGACCGGCACAACAGGCGTGGCGACCACGACGGACAGCATCGGGTCAACCAGCCCGCAGACCGTGACGGCGACGTTTAGCGGGTTGCCGACGCCAGTGACGTTCACGGCGACTGCTTCCGCCGCGCCGACGACGGACGACGTCAGCGTGAACAACAACTCCTTCAATCCCCAGCAAACGGTTGTGAAGACGGGCGGGACGGTGACGTGGACGTGGAACTCGGGGCTCACCCCGCACAACGTCACCTATTCGAGCGGCCCGGCCCCGCTGCCGGCCAATTCACCCACGCAGGCAGGCGGGACCACATTCAGCAGCACGTTTGCCGCAACCGGCACCTACGCCTACCACTGCACCATCCACTCGGGGATGGAGGGGACCGTCAGAGTGGTGCACTGAGCTACGAAAGCAGGGAGCGGGAGCGGCGCCTTGCGGAGCCGCTCCCTTCGGCCGTTCTTACACGCGATGATCCGAAAGCAAGCGATGGCACTGCTCGTGGGGGTTGCGGCCCTGGCGTGCAACAGCGACAGCACCCAGCCACCCGGACCGCCGGACCACCTCGTGAGAACCGGGGGTGACCAGCAGAACTGGTACGTCAACAACCCGCTGCCGGTCCCCTACAGTGTCACCGTGCTCGACGCGAGTGACCGCCCGGTGCCCGGCGTGTCCGTGGCGTGGTCACCCCTGCTTGGTTCTGACGGCAGCTTCAGCTCCAACCCGAGCACGACGAACTCGAGCGGCGTCGCGACTACCGTCCACACGCTTGGCATCGCCACGATCTATGTGGTGAACGTGGTAGTGACAGGAGTGCCGACCACCCAGTTCACCGCGAAGGCGGCAGCGCCGGGGACGGCCGTAGGCGTCTCGGTGACCAACAACGCCTTCACGCCCCGAGACACGGCGGTGCAGACGGGCGGGACGGTGACCTGGACATGGAATTCGGGGACCACTCCGCACAACGTCACCTATACGGGCGGCCCCACACCCCTGCCTACCAGTTCATCTAATCAGTCGGGAACGACCACCTTCAGCACGACGTTCACGGCCGTCGGAAAATACACCTACCACTGCACCATCCACCCGACGCAGATGACGGGCTCGGTGACGGTGGTGCATTAAAACACCGGAAGCCGGGAGCCGGGAGCAGTTCCGAACCTGCTCCCTCAAGTCGAGACGACTCTCCCGATCGGCAGCTTTCTGATCCGCTTCCCCGTGGCTGCGAAGATGGCGTTGCAGACGGCGGGCGCGATCGGCGGCACACCTGGCTCGCCGGCGCCGCCCTGAGGGTCGCTGCTCGGCACGATGTAGACTTCCACCGCCGGTGCCTCGGGCATCCGGACCACGGGGTAGGTGTCGAAGTTTCCCTGCACCACGCGGCCGCGTGCGAGCGTGATCTCCCCGTACAGCGCGGCGCTCAGGCCGAACACGATGCCGCCCTGCATCTGCGCCTCGACCTGGCCGGTGTTCACCGCCTGTCCGCAATCCACGGCGCACACCACCCGCGGCACGCGCACCGAGCCGTCCGCGTCCACCGTCACTTCGGCGACTTCGACGCACACGGTGGGCCCCCATTCCGCGAGCGCGATCCCGCGGCTCTTGCCCGGGGGGAGCGGGGAGCCCCAGCCCGCCTTCTCGGCGGCGAGCTCGAGGGTCCGCAGGTGGCGCGGCTTGTCGCGCAACAGCTCGCGCCGCAGCTCGAACGGGTCGCGGCCGCCGGCGGCCGCGATCTCGTCCAGGAAGCACTCGGTCACGAAGCCGTTGTGCGACACGCCCACCGAGCGCCAGGGGCCGAGCGGGACGGCCGGCAGCGTCAGCGTGAGCTGGTCGACGAGCACGTTGGGAATCCCATAGGGAAGGTCGATCGCCCCGTCCACCAGACTGTCGTCGATGCCCTTCTCGAGCGGTCCGAACTTGAGCCGCAACGGCGTGCCGGCGATGCGGTGGGTCCAGGCGACGAGCCGGCCCGAGGCGTCGAGCCCGGCACTGACCCGGTTGTAGCTCGTGGGGCGGTAGAACCCGTTGCGCATGTCGTCTTCGCGGGTCCAGATCACCTTCACGGGCGTTCCCGTCGCCTGCGACACGCGTACCGCTTCGGACACGAAGTCCGGCTCGAGCCGGCGCCCGAACCCACCGCCTGAGAGCGTCGTGTGGATGCGGACTTTCTCCTTCGGCAAGCCGGTCACTTCGGCCGCCACTCGCTGCGCGTCGCCCTGGTTCTGGGTCGGAGCCCACACATCGCACCCGTCGGCGCGAACCTGTGCCGTGCAGTTCATCGGCTCCATGGTGGCGTGGTGCACGAAGGGCACGTCGTACACTGCCTCGATGCGCTTGGCCGCGCCGGCGAGGGCGGCGGCCGCGTCTCCGATGGTTTGTGCCACGATGCCAGGCCGATCGGCGAGGGCCACCAGCTGGGCGCGGATGCCCGCCGAATCGAGCGCACCCGCGTCCCCCTCGTCCCACTCGATCTCGAGCGCGCGCCGTGCCGTTACCGCCTGCCAGTACGTATCCGCCACGACCGCGACGCCGGCGGCGCACCCGGCCGCCCAGGCGCCGTTCGTTCCCATCCACGAGCTCGGCTCGAGCGCCACGACGTGGCGCACGCCCGGCATCGCCTTCGCGCGGTCGGCGTTGAAGCGCTTCAACCGGCCCCCCAACACCGGAGACCGCTCGATCGACGCCGCCAGCATCCCCGGCACCTTGACGTCGATGCCGAACAGCGCGCTCCCGTCCGCCTTGCCCGGCGTGTCGAGCCGAGTCATCCGCGTGCCGACGAGCCGGAAGTCTTTCGGATCTTTGAGCGGCGCGTCGGGCGGCACCGGGAGCGTTGCCGCCTGCGCAGCGAGCGTGCCGTAGGAGAGGCGACGACCGCTCGGGACGTGGATCACCGCGCCTCTTTCGGCGCGGCACGTGGCGCGATCGACCTTCCACGCGTTCGCCGCCGCTGTGATGAGCATCGCCCGCGCGGCGGCGCCCGCCTTGCGCAGCGGCTCCCACGAGCTGCGGATCGCGTTGCTGCCGCCCGTGCGCATCGTGCGCGACCACCCCGCCGGATTCTCCGGCATGGGGCCGAGTCGGATCGTGGACCAGTCGGCGTCGAGCTCTTCGGCGAGGATCATGGCGAGCCCGGTCTGGGAGCCCTGGCCCATCTCGGACCGGTCGACCGTGAGGGTGACGATGCCGTCGGTGCCGACGCGTAGCCAGGCGTTGGGGGCGAACGGGGCGGCGCTGGTGCCCGATGCGGCCTCCGCGCGCCACGGCAAGGCGAAGGCGATGACCAGGCCGGTGGTGGTGCTGACGAAGTCTCTGCGGGTGACGGTGCTCATGCGACTCTCCCCCTCATGACGACGGCGTGAGAGGTGAGGAGTGAGAGGTGGCCGATGGTCGTGTGGGGCCACCGCTCACCTCTCACTGCTTACCGGTTAGGCCAGCTTCCCGATCGGCAGTTTTCTGATCCGCTTCCCCGTGGCTGCGAAGATGGCGTTGCAGACGGCGGGCGCGATCGGCCCGACTGAGGGCTCGCCGATGCCGCCCTGCTTCTCGGTGCTCGGCACCACGTGTACCTCCACCACGGGCATCTCGTGGATGTGCATCATCGGGTAGTCGGTGAAGTTGCCCTGCTTCACCCGGCCGCGCTCAATGGTGATCTCGCCGTACAGCGCGGCGGTCAGGCCGTACACGATCCCGCCCTGAATCTGGGCTTCGATCTGGCCCACGTTCACCGCCGGCCCGCAATCCACGGCGCAGACCACACGATGCACGTGCACGGCGCCGTCCGCACCGACGGAGACCTCGGCCACCTGGGCGCACACGGTGGGCTGCCACTCGGCGAACGCGATCCCGCGCCCCCGCCCGGCCGGCAGCGGCGTGCCCCAGCCCGCCTTCTCCGCGACCAGCTCGAGCGTCCGCAGGTGCCGCGGCTTGTCCTTGAGCAGCGCCCGGCGCAGCTCGTAGGGATCCCGCTTGGCCGCCGTCGCGACCTCGTCCAGGAAGCTCTCCGTGACGAACGCGTTGTGCGAGATGCCCACCGAGCGCCAGAAGCCCCGCGGGATCGGCAGGAAGTCGGCCGCGACCTGATCGACCAGGAGGTTCGGGATGACGTATGGCAGGTCCTCGGCGCCATCGACCAGCGATCCATCGAGCCCTTTCGGCAGCGGCCCGAACTTGAGCCGGATCGGCGTACCCACGACGCGGTGCGTCCAGGCGACCGGATTTCCGGCCGCGTCGAGGCCGGCCACGAAGCGATTGTAGCTCGCGGGCCGATAGAACCCGTGCTGCGTGTCGTCTTCCCGCGTCCAGATGACCTTCACCGGCGCGCCGACGGCTTTCGACACGCGCACCGCTTCCGAGACGAAATCCGACTCGAGCCGGCGCCCGAACCCACCGCCCAGGAACGTGGTGTGAATCCGGACCTTCTCTTTGGGGAGGCCCGCGACCTCGGCAGCCACCTCCTGCGCTCGCGTCTGGTTTTGGGTCGGCACCCAGACATCGCACGAGTCGGCGCGGACGTGCGCCGTGCAGTTCATCGGCTCCATGGTCGCGTGGTGCAGGAACGGCACCTCGTAGCCCGCCTCCACCCGCTGCGCCGCGCCGGCGAGCGCCGCCGCGGGGTCGCCCACCTTCTTCGCCTCGACGCCGGGCTGGTCGGCCAGACGGACGAGCTCCGCGCGAATGCCGTCCGATCCGAGTGACGCCGCCTCAGCTTCGTTCCACTCGATTTCGAGCGCCTTGCGTCCCTGGAACGCGTGCCAGTACGTGTCGGCGACGACCGCGACTCCGGCGGCACACCCCACGCCCCACGTGCCGTCCTTACCCGTCCACGGGCTGGGCTCGAGCTCCACGACGGCGCGTACGCCCGGCATGCCTTTCGCCTTGGCCGCGTCGTACCGCCTGACGGTGCCGCCGAATACCGGACACCGCTCGATGGACGCGACCAACAGCCCCGGCACGGTCACGTCGATGCCGTAGATGGCGCCGCCGTCGACCTTGGCGGGCGTGTCGAGCCGCGCCGCACGGGTTCCGATGAGCCGGAAGTCCTTCGGGTCTTTGAGCGGGACGTCCTGAGGCACGGAGAGCGTGGCGGCGCGCGCCGCGAGCTTGCCGTAGGACAGGCGGCGCTTGGTGGGCGCGTGGATCACCGCGCCTTGTTCCGCCCGGCAGCTCGGGCGATCGACGTCCCACACCCCGGCGGCCGCCGTGATCAGCATCTCACGCGCGGTGGCGCCCGCCTTGCGCAGCAGGTCCCAGGAGCCGTGAATCGCCGTGCTCCCGCCAGTGGACATCCGGCGCGACCAGCCCGCCGGATTCTCCGGCACGGGGCCGAGCCGGACCTTGGACCAGTCCGCCTCGAGCTCGTCCGCCAGGATCTGGGCGAGCCCGGTCTGCGACCCCTGGCCCATTTCGGACTTGTCGACCGTGAGGGTGACGATCCCGTCGGTGCCGATGCGGAGCCAGGCATTGGGGGAGAACGGGGCGTCGGCGGGGTGGGCCGCCGCGCCAGCGCGCGGGCCCAGAGAGAATGCGAGCATGAGACCGGCGCTCGTCTCGACGAACTCGCGGCGGGTGATTTGGGAGGTCATGGACTTCCTCCGTTGGATTTCGACGGACTGAAGTCCGCGCTCGGCCGAGTGCGTCCTTAAGGACGCCCACACGCCGAGTTGGGACTTCAGTCCCTCATAATACCGACGGCCCGAACGTCACACCACTTTCCCGATCGGCAGTTTTCTGATCCGCTTCCCCGTCGCCACGAACAGCGCGTTGCACACCGCTGGAGCGATCGGGGGCGTGCCTGGCTCGCCGACTCCACCCTGCGACTCGGTACTCGGCACGACGTGCACCTCGACCACCGGCATCTCCGCGAGCCTCAGCATGCGGTAGTCGTGGAAGTTGCTCTGCTGCACGCGACCCTGGTCGATCGTGATCGCGCCCCACAACGCGGCCGTGAGGCCGTACACGATGGCGCTCTGCATCTGCGCTTCGACGATGTCGGGGTTCACGACCGGCCCGCAGTCCACCGCGCAGACGACGCGATGCACGCGGGGCGTTCCATCCGACCCGACCGAGACCTCGGCCACCTCGGCGACGTAGCTGTCGAACGACTTGTACACGGCGATGCCGCGGGACCGACCCGCGGGCGGTGTCGTGCCCCACCCGGCCTTGCTGGCGGCGAGGTTCAGCACACCGAGGTGACGCGGCGCCTTGCCGAGCAGGTCGCGGCGGTACTCGTACGGATCCTTTTTGGCCGCGTGGGCCAGCTCGTCGATGAAGCTCTCAACCGCGAACGCGTTGTAGGAGTTGTTCACCGAGCGCCAGAACCCAACCGGGATGCCGGTGTCGGTGAGCACGTAGTCGACGTGGACATTGGGAATGGTATAGGGCATGCCGACGCCCCCCTCCACCGCTTCTTCGTCGAGCCCGTTCTTGACGGTGTCGGGGAACACGCGCGCCATGATGGACGGCGCCACGACGCGGTGTGTCCACGCCACCGGCTGGCCGCTGGGGTCGAGGCCGGCCTGGAACCGGTGGTAGGAGGCCGGACGGTACTGGGCGTTCCGGATGTCGTCCTCACGGGACCAGATCACCTTCACCGGCGCGCCGGTGGCCTTGGAGGTCTCGAGCGCTTCCTGGATGAAGTCCAGCTCGAACCGCCGGCCGAAGCCGCCCCCCAGATAGGTCGTGTGCACCTTGACCTTCTCGGGCGGGACGCCCCCGATCCCGGCGCCCATGCCTTGCGCTCCGGTCTGGAACTGGGTCGGCGCCCAGATATCCACCCCGTCGGCTCGCACGTGGGCGGTGCAGTTCATCGGCTCCATGGTCGCATGGGCCAGGAAGGGCAGCTCGTACACGGCGTCGAGCTTCGCCGCCGCGCCCGGCAGCGCGCCCTGGGCGTCGCCGTCGTGGCGCGCGACCGCGCCGGCCTGCTCGGCTTTCTGGCCGAACAGCTGCGAGATGGTCGTGCTCGACACGCTTGCGGTGGGGCCTTCGTCCCACGTAACGGCGAGCGCGTCCCGGCCCTTCTTGGCCGACCAGTAGCCGTCGCCCACGACGGCGATGCCCGTCGAGATCTGTACGACGTGCTTGACGCCCGGCACGGCCTTCGCCTTGGCGCCATCGAAGCTTTTCACCTTGCCGCCGAACACGGGCGAGCGAGCGATCACGGCGACGAGCAAGCCCGGCGCCTTCACGTCGATCCCGAACTGCGCGCTCCCGTCCACCTTGGGTGGGGTATCGAGCCGCTTCACCCGGGTGCCGAGGATCTTCCAGTCCTTCGGATCCTTGAGCGGCACGTCGTGGGGCAGGGGCACCGTGGCCGCCTTCGCCGCGAGCGTCCCAAAGGTGAGCCGCCGCTTGCTGGGTGTGTGAATCACGGCGCCCCGTTCCGCGCGACAGGAGGCCTTGTCGACGCCCCAGGTCTCCGCCGCCGCGGTGACGAGCATCTCGCGCGCCGCCGCGCCCGCCTTGCGGAGCGGGGTGTAGGCGGCGCGGACACTCGTGCTCCCGCCGGTTCCCTGCATGCCGAACATCGGATTGATGTATGCCTTGTCGACGGGCGCGAACTCGATGCGAATCTTCGACCAGTCCGCTTCGAGCTCCTCGGCGAGCAGCATCGGCAGCGCCGTCGTCACGCCCTGGCCCATCTCGGAGCGATCGACCACGACCAGCACGCTCTCGTCGGGATTGATGCGCAGCCACCCATTCGGGGCGAAGGGCGCGGGGATGGGCGCGCGCCCGCGGCCGCCGGCGGGAAGGTGGAAGCCGATGAGCAAGCCGGCGCCGGCGACGCCCGCCGTCTCGAGGAACGCACGTCGGGTGATCTCGGGAGCGGCGCTCATGTCACACTCCCTCGGCGGCGCGATGGATGGCGGCGCGAATGCGCTGGTAGGTGCCGCAGCGGCAGATGTTGGTCATCGCGGCGTCGATGTCGGCGTCCGAGGGCTTCGGGTTTTTGGCGAGCAGCGCCGCAGCGGTCATGATCTGGCCCGACTGGCAGTACCCGCATTGCGGCACGTCTGCTTCGATCCACGCGCGCTGCACCGGGTGCGCGCGATTCTTGGACAGGCCTTCGATGGTCGTCACGCGCTTGCCCGCGACGGCGGACACGGGCAAAACACAGGTGCGCGTGGCGACGCCGTCCAGGTGGACGGTACAGGCGCCGCACTGCGCGATCCCGCAGCCGAACTTGGTGCCGGTCAGGCCGAGCGTGTCGCGCAGCACCCAGAGCAGCGGCGTGTCGGGCGTGACGGTGACCGTTTCGCGCTTGCCATTGACGGTGAAAGTGATTGCAGCCATGGACGGGTATCCTCGCGGAAGATGGAAAAACGTGCAAAGACGGACGCGCCGACGGAAGGGGGGGTCGGCGGCCCGCTCCCGCAGGCTTGACGCGCGACTCGGGGCCCGGTGATTTTCCCGGCGGCATGACCGCCCACGTCCTGAGCGCCCGCGGCATCACGGCTGTGCTCCTGTCCCTCGGCGCGCTGACGAGGGAGCCGGCCCGCGGACAGGGACGCCCGTGGGTGTTCGGCCCCTTTGAAAAACCCCGCGAGGCGAACCCGGTGATCACGCCGAGTCCGGCGTCCCGCTTCGTTTCTCCGCTGAACGACAGTACCGTGCAGTGGGAGGCGCACGCCACCTTCAATCCCGCGGCCGTGGTGCGGGGTGGTAAGGTGTTTCTCTTGTACCGCGCGGAAGACGCGACCGGCGAGATGCAGATCGGCGGGCACACGTCGCGGATCGGTCTGGCGGAGAGCGCGGACGGACTGCGCTTCACGCGTCGCCCCGCGCCCGTGCTGTACCCCGACCGAGACGCGCAGGCGAGCTTCGAGTGGCCCGGGGGAGTCGAGGATCCCCGCATCGTCGAGACGGACGATTCCACCTACGTGCTCACCTACACGCAGTGGAATCGCGAGATTCCCCGCCTCGCCGTCGCGACCTCCCGCGACTTGATCCGCTGGACGAAGCACGGCCCCGCGTTCGCGCAGAGCGGCGGCGGGAAGTACCGGAACCTGGAATCGAAGTCCGGGGCGATCCTCACCCGCGCCGCCGGCAGTCGTCTGATCGCCACGCGGGTCAACGGGACGTACTGGATGTACTTCAACGTCCCCGACATTCTCATCGCGACGTCCGACAACCTCGTCGACTGGACGCCGCTGGAAGACGCCAACGGGAAGCTGGTGAAGGTGCTGTCGCCGCGGCCCGGGTATTTCGACTCCTGGCTGGTGGAGGCCGGTCCGCCGGCCGTCCTGACGGCGCACGGCATCGTGGTGCTGTACAACGCGGGGAACAGTGATCGGTACGGTGACCCGGACTTGCCGCCCCGGATCTACGTGGGTGGGCAGGCGCTCTATGATCCCAGCAAGCCGTTCAGGCTGATCGCTCGCGCCGATGAGCCGTTCATCAAGCCCTCGGAAGACTACGAGCGGACCGGGCAGTACACGCAGGGCACGACGTTCGTGGAGGGGCTGGTGCCATTCCACGGATGCTGGTACCTGTATTACGGAAGCGCCGACTCGCGGGTCGGCGTGGCAGTCTGGGATCCGAAACGCAAAGATCACGGCGAGGGAGGCCGGCCCCGATGACCTTGGTGAAGATTGCCCCACCGCTCGAGCAGGACGTCGACCTCTCCAAGACCTACGATGCGGTGATCGTGGGCTCCGGGGCGGCCGGCGGCATGGCAGCCCACGTGCTGACCACGCACGGCCTGGAGGTCCTCATGCTCGAGGCGGGGAAGAAGCTTCCCATCGAGCAGGAGCTGCGCTCGATGCAGTGGCCGTACGATCACCCGCGGCGGGGCGAGGCCCCGCCGGGGTCGCACCACCTCTCGTTCAACGAGTACACGATCCGCAAGCCGCCCTACGCCAAGGGCGCGGCGTTCAAGCACGTGTACTCGTACGTCGGGGGATGGTCGGGCTCGGACTACGTCAAGAACATCCTGGTGGACGAGAAGGATCACCCCTACACCGGAACCAACTACGCCTGGGTGCGGGCCCGCTGCCTGGGGGGCAAGACCAACATCTGGGGCCGCCTGGCTCTCCGGCTGTCCGACTACGACTTCAAGGCCAAGTCGCACGACGGTTACGGCGAAGACTGGCCCATCTCCTACACCGACCTGGAGCCGTATTACGACAAGGTCGACCTCTACCTCGGCATCTCGGGCGTGAAGGAGAACCTGCCGCACCTGCCGGACAGCCAGTTCCAGCGTCCCTCGAAGCTCAACGCCGGCGAAGTGAAGCTGCGCGAGAGCTTGAAGAAGCGGGGACAGGTCCTGACGCCGTATCGCGCCGGCGTCACCACCGATGGGTTGAAGCACAACAAGTATCGGAGCAAGTGCTACGGCCGGGGCGCGTGCGATCGGCGGCCCGGGGGGTGCGACATCCACGCCGTGTTCGATTCGCCCACCGGGCTCATCTATCCGGCGATGGACACGGGCCACCTCACGGTGCGGCCCAACTCCACCGCGCATGAGGTCCTGGTCGACAAGAACACCGGGCGGGCCCGCGGGGTGGCGTTCCTCGACAGCGTGACGCGCAAGAGCTACGAAGCCAAGGCGAAGGTCGTGATCGTGGCCGCGTCCACGCTCGAATCCGCCCGCCTGCTCCTGCTGTCACGCTCCCCGCAGCATCCCAACGGCCTCGGCAACTCGAGCGGGCACGTCGGTCATAACTTCTGCGAGCACGTGATGGGACCGGGCGTCACCGGTCTGATCAAGGAGCTCGTGGGCAAGCCGCACACGCTCGACGACGGCCGACCGGGAGGATTCTATGTCCCCCGGTTCCGAAACCTGAAGGACCGCCAGCCCGGGTTCATCCGGGGCTACGGCTTCGAAGGGAACAGCGGCCATTCCATGTTCCCGGCGCACGTCTTCGATACGCCAGGCTTCGGCGGCCAGTTCAAGAAGACCGTGCGGGATCACGCCGCGGCGTTCATCAGCATGGGGGCCTTCGGCGAGGTCCTGGCCCGCTACGAGAGCTACGTCGACTTGGATCCCGACACGAAGGATGGCTGGGGGATCCCGGTGCTGCGCTTCCACTATCAGTTCTCGGACAACGAGCGCAAGATGGCCGAGGACATGGTGGCGACCGGTCGCGAAATGCTCGAGGCGGCGGGGATCGAGGTGGTGGGAACGGACGACAAGGTCCTCACCGAAGGGTGGTCCATCCACGAGTTGGGGACCGCACGCATGGGGACCGATCCCAAGACTTCGGTGCTGAACCAGTTTCAGCAATCACACGACGTGCGGAATCTGTTCGTGGTGGACGGCTCGAGCCATGTGAGCGCGTCGTGCCAGAATCCCACGTGGACCATCATGGCGCTGGCGTGGCGATCGTGTGACCATCTGGCGGACGAATTCAGGAAGGGGAACCTATGACCGACCCGGCAGACCGCGCCGACTCGCTGTCGCGCCGCGAGATGATCGAAGTGACCGCGGCGGCGCTGGCGGCTCCGCTGCTCAAGGTCGGCGCCGTGACGGCACCGCCCGCGGCTGGTCCCGCCGTCCGCTTCTTGACCGCGCCGGAGTACGCCCTGCTGGACGAGCTCACGGAGCTCATCATCCCCACCGACGGCCATTCCCCCGGGGCCCGGGCCGCCCTCGTGGCGGGCTACATCGACGGCCGGCTGGCGGAATCGCTCGAGGCCGACTGGCAGGGGCTGTGGCGATCCGGCCTCGACGCCGTGAACGGCCTGTCCCGGGAGCGCCACGGGAAGCCGTTTCTCGAAGCAACGCCCGACCAGCGGTTAGACGTCCTCACGCGGATGGCCGCCGGCGAAGCGGACCCCAAGACGCCTCCGGAACGGTTCTTCACCGAGCTGAAGCGGTGGACCGCGCGCGCATACTACACGTCCAAGATCGGGATCCACGTGGATCAGGAGTACAAGGGCAACGTGTACCAGCGGGGGGAATACGCCGGGTTCGACGCGGTTCCGAAGCCTTGACAAGTCAACGTCGCGGTGAATGATACGATGGGGAGAAGCCAACGGTTCCACCCGCACCCCTGAAGGGGGCCGACGTATGCCACTAGTGCGTCATCTCGTTCTCGCCTTGGTCGGTGGCCTGTTATGGACGGTGCCACTTCGTGCGCAGGACTCTACCGGCACGGTCGCCGGGAAGGTCGTGGACGCCACGAGCCAACTGCCGCTCGGCAACGTCGAAGTGGCGGTCGCCGGGACTCCGCACCGCGAGCTCAGCCGCGCCGACGGCAGCTTTACGCTGAATGGCGTTCCCGCGGGGGCCCAGCGCCTGCGGGCGACGCGCATCGGGTACGGCTCGCAGATCCAGGAAATCAGCGTCACCGCGGGCGGAACCACCACGGCGCAGATCGTCCTCGCGCCGGCGGCCGCGATCCTCGAGCCGGTCGTCGTGACCGGGTACGGCACCCAGCGACGCGAGGCCATCACCGGCTCGGTCTCGACGGTCAGCGCCGCCGCGGCGAACGTCGGCGTGGTCACCAACGTGGACCAGATGATCCAGGCCCGGGCGGCCGGTGTCGAGGTCACGCGAAATAATGGCGAGCCGGGCGCCGGCACGCAGATCCTGATCCGCGGTGGCAGCTCGATCAGCAACAGCAATGAACCGTTGTACGTGATCGACGGAGTGCCGATCTATAACCAGCCCACTGAGCCGCCGGGCTACGCGGGCGGCGGCGGCACGGCACCGCTGCCGCGCAACCCGTTGAACCTGCTCAATCCCTCGGACATCGCGTCCATCACGATCCTGAAGGATGCGTCGGCCACCGCGATCTACGGCAGCCGCGCCGCGAACGGGGTGATCCTGGTGGAGACCAAGAAGGGCGCGGCGGCGGGGGGACCGAGCATCGCGTACGACACCTACGTGGCCGCGGCGTCCCCGGCCGGCTATTTGAACTTGGCGACCGCGGATCAATACCGACAGTTCGTAGCGCAGCAGACGCCGATTTTTATCGCGGATACGATCGCCTGCCCGCACACGGCCCCGGGCGGCCTCATAGACCCCAACTGCTTCAATTCGGCCCGGGGGCTCGATCCGAAAATTCAAGCCCAGCTGGGCACCGCGAATACCGACTGGTACCGCGCCGTGACGCGCACCGCCGTCACGCACAATCAAGACCTGTCGTTCTCCGGGGGGAGCGAAGACACGCGCTATCGCGCTTCGCTCAATTACATGAACCAGCAGGGGGTGTCGCTCGCGAACGGCCTCGAGCGGATTCAGGGGCGCTTGAGCGCGACGCACAAAGCCCTGGATAACCGGATGCGCCTGGGCGTGAACGTGACGACGTCGCGCGTGAACGACCGGTATATCCTGTTCGAGAACCGGGCGGGCTTCGAGGGCGGCGTGTTCCAGAACGCCGCCAACTTAGATCCGACGCAGCCGGTCATGGCGAACGATTCGACCTATTACGAGCCGGGTGGCAACTCGTTGCGGAACCCGGTGGCGTTGGCGAACCAGATTACCGACCACGGGCAGACCACCCGCACCCTGGCCAACGGGACGGCCGAAATCGACCTCGTGCCGGGTTTGACGGGTCAGGTGACGGTCGGGTTGGACTATTCCGCCGGCGGACGCCAGATCTACTTCCCCATCGCGAATCCGCTCGGCAGGACGTTGGGGAACGGGCTCGCGCGGGTGTACAGTCAGGACAACAATACGAAGACGGTGCAGACGCTGCTGACGTACCGGAAGCAGGTGGGCGAGGCCCACAGCCTCGACGTGGTGGGCGGGTACGAGTACAGCAAGTTCACCAAGACCGTGGCCATGGGCCAGGGCATCGGGTTCGTCACCGACGCTCTGCTGTACAACAGCCTGAACGCCGCCGCAACCTTGCAGGATTCCTCGGACGGGAACGAGGGTCGGCTCGTCTCCTTCCTCTCCAGGGCCAACTACGGCTACAAGGATAAGTTCTTCGTCACGGGCGTGCTGCGTTACGACGGATCGTCCAAGTTCGCCGAGGGGCACAAGTGGGCGCTGTTCCCTGGGCTGTCGGCGTCGTGGCATCTGACCCAAGAGGGGTTCCTGCGCGGCGGGCCGTTCTCGGACCTGCGCCTGCGGGTCGGCTGGGGGCGTCAAGGCAATCCGGGCATCAAGCCCTATCAGTCGTTGCGCACCCTGGTGGGCGGCACCGGCGCAGCGTATCCATTTAGCGACGTGCTGCAGGCGGGCGTCATCCCGAACAGCGTCGGCAACCCGAACCTCAAGTGGGAGCAAACAACGCAGTACAACGGCGCCATCGACTTCGGCCTGATGGACAACCGGCTCGCGGGGAGCGTCGAGTATTACGTCAAGAACACTTCCGACCTGCTGCTCGACGTGCCCGTGCCGCAGCCGCAGCCCTCGTCCACCCGGCTCGAGAACGTCGGGAAGTTGCGCAACCGCGGCGTGGAGGCCACGCTCGATGCCCTGCTCGTGGCGCGGCCCGGTCTCACCTGGCGGTCGGGGATCGTGTTCGCGCTCGAGCGCAACAAGGTGCTCGATCTTGGCCCCCACCAGTTTCTCCGCTCGGGGATCGTCAGCGGGCAGGGCCAGTCTGACCAGTGGGCTCAGCGGATCATGCCCGGGTCTCCGCTCGGGACGTTCTATGGACCCGTCTTCGTGGGTGTCGACGCGACGACCGGGTTCCAGGTGTTCGCCTGCACGGCGGCCACGGCGGGGTGCGTCAACGGTCTCACGACGAACCGGGGAGGGCCGGACGCCGCCGATTACCAGATCATCGGCAACGCCAACCCGGACTTCACCGTCGGGTTCCACAACCAGGTGAACTGGGGCAAGTTCGACATCAGCTTCCTGCTGCGGGCGTCGGTGGGCCAGGACGTGTTCAACAACACCGCCCTCGTCTGGTCCACGAAGAGCAACGCCCTGCAGGTCAAGAACTTCCTGGCGCCCGCCCTGACCGACGGCACCGATCTGCACGAGCCGGCCATCTTTTCGTCCCGCTGGGTCGAGAGTGCGTCGTTCCTCCGGCTCCAGAATATCACGGTGGAGTACGCGCTCGACTTGCCGGTGCTGACGCGCTCAGCCCGGAGCGCGCGGCTGTACGTCTCGGCCGACAACCTGTTCGTGATCACGGGCTATTCGGGGCTCGACCCGGAGGTGTCGAGCTTGAACGCGTCCGACCCGACCGACGTGGGGCTGGCGGCGCGCGGCATCGACTATCTTTCCTATCCCCGGCCCCGGACCATCACGGGGGGCCTCCGTGTCGCGTTCTAAGGAGCTCTGATCATGAAGCGACTTTTCGTGTCGACGTCGATCGGCGCCCTGGGGCTCTTCACGCTCCTGCTCGTGCCGCTGCAGGGATGCACGGACCTGAGCGAGACGCCCATCAGTTCCATCACCCCGAGCAACTTCTTCCACACCGAAGGGGAAGTGCTCGCCGCGCTCGCCGGCGTGTACGCGGGGCTGCGGAACACCGCGAGCGAGGGCGAATACTGGGGTGTCAGCGAGGTCACCACCGACGAGATGGTCGTCCCCACCCGCGGCTCGGACTGGTACGACAACGGGACCTGGCTCGAGACTCATCGTCAGACGTGGTCGGCCAACAGCCCGGCCACGCTCAGCTTCGTGAACAACGTCTGGAACACCGCTTATGCCGGGATTGCGCGGTCCAACGTGCTGCTCGAGGCGCTCCAGAGCACGACGGTGCCGAATCAGGCCGCGATCGAGGGCGAGGCGAGGTTCCTGCGCGCCTTCTACTACTATCTGCTGCTGGACACGTTCGGCGGAGTGCCCATCGCCACGACGACGGAGCTCAAGGCGCGGGCGCGCGCGACGCGCGACTCGACGTTCCGGTTCATCGAGTCGGAGCTGCTGGCGATCCGCCCGAACCTGCCGAAGCAGTGGGGGGACACGACGTTGCTGGGGACGAAGGTCGGCCGCGTCACAAAGGGCGCCGTCAACGCGCTCCTGGCCAACATGTACGTGAACGCCCGGGTCTACAAGAACGAGGCTGCGGGAGCGGGCATCAATGCGACGGGCTACAACACGTGCCAGGGGGTGACGGTCAGCGGGCCCAAGGATGCCTGTCAGGCCGCGATCGACGTCGCCGACAGCATCATCAACTCAGGGGTGTACCAGCTGGCCCCCGTGTTCACGGATAACTTCAACGCCGACAATGCCACCTCGCCCGAGAACATCTTCGTGATCAAGTTCGCGGACGCGGATGGCCTTGGGTTCAACATGGTGATGCGGACACTGCACTACAACCAGTTCAGCCCCTCGCCTTGGAACGGCTTTGCCACCCTGGCGCAGACGTACAACGCGTTCGATTCACTCGACCAGCGTCGGAAGATGTTCCTCGTGGGACCGCAAGTGAACGTCGAGAACGGCAAGCCCACGACGGACCGGAAGGGCAATCCGCTGGTGTTCACGACGAGCATCGGCAACGTGACGTCGGCGACCGAAGGCGAGGGCGCGCGCATCTACAAGTGGCCCGCCGACCCGAAGCACGTGCAGCAGAACAACGGCAACGACTTCGCCTGGTTCCGGTTGGCCGAGATCTATATGATCAAAGCCGAAGCGGAGCTCGCCGGGGGGACGGGCAGCTCGACTCCCCTGGCGCTGTTGCGGTTGGTACGGGCTCGCGCGTTCCCCGGCGGGGACACGCTCAGCGCCGTCACCACCGACGTGATTCTGCGCGAGCGCCTGTTCGAGCTCAACAGTGAGGGGAAGCGGCGCCAGGATCTGATCCGGCACGGCAAGTTCACCGCCTGCTGGCAATTCAAGGAAGGTTTTTGCCCCGGCGCCGACAAACTCGTCCTGATGCCGATTCCGCAGACGCAGATCGACGCCAATGCGCTGATCACGCAGAACCCCGGGTACTGATTGGCGGGGGCTGTCAGCGAGCGTAGCGGAAAGGTGGGGGCGCAGCATGCTGCGCCCCTACATTTTTTTGTGACTATGCTGTGCCTGCTCTCCGGCTGCTCCGCCGCTGCCGACCCCACGCTGCCTGCCGCCGACGGTCGGCTGTTCACCCTGCTCCCCTCCGGCTACACCGGCGTCCCCTTCGAGAATCGCCTCACCGACACCCGCGAGCTGAACGTCTTCACGTATCGCAACTACTACAACGGCGGCGGCGTCGCCCTCGGCGACCTGACGGGGGATGGGCTGCCGGAAATCGTGCTGACGTCGAACCTCGGGGGCACCAGGTTGTACTTGAACGCGGGAAAGTTCCGCTTCCGGGACTTCACCGCGGAGGCCGGCCTGCACAGCAGGGGATGGACCACCGGCGTCACCCTCGCCGACGTGAACGGCGATGGGCGGCTCGACATTTATGTCTGCCACGCGGGGCTTGGCGATAGCCGGCTCCGGGCCAATGAGCTCTACATCAATCAGGGACCGAACGCGGACGGTGTCCCGACCTTCGTCGAGCAGGCGGCCGCGTACGGCGTGGCGGACTCGGGCTACTCGACCCAGGCGGTGTTCTTCGACTACGATCGCGACGGCGACTTGGATCTGTTCGTCATCAACAACTCACCGCGGCCCGTGGCGAGTCTTCCGCTCAAGAACACCCGCACCGTCCGCGACCCGCTCGGCGGGGCCAAGCTCTATCGCAACGATGGCGGACACTTCGTGGACGTGAGCGAGCAGGCCGGCATCTACGGGAGCGAGATCGGTCTTGGGCTCGGGGTCGGCGTGAGCGACGTGAACCGCGACGGCTGGCCCGACATCTACGTCGCAAACGACTTCTTCGAGCGCGACTATCTCTACGTCAACCAGGGCGACGGCACGTTCGCCGATCGGCTCGAGCAAGAGATGCCGTACGTCAGTCTCTCGTCGATGGGCCTCGACATCGCGGACATCAACAACGACGGGTGGCCGGACATCTACGTGGCGGACATGCTGCCGGAGGACGAGCATCGTCTCAACACGACCACCTCGTTCGAAAGCTGGGACCGTCTCCAGATGGAGCTGCGCAACGGTTTCCACTATCAGTTCACGCGCAACATGCTCCATCTCAACAACGGCAACGGCACGTTCTCGGACATCGGCCAGATGGCCGGCGTGGCCCGGACGGATTGGAGTTGGACCCCGCTGATCGCGGATCTCGATTTGGACGGCTTCAAGGACATCTACGTCACCAATGGCCTCGCCAAGGACGTTACGTCCCAGGACTACCTCGCGTTTCTCGCGAGCCGGGAGACCATGGTGCAGGCGACGAGCGGTGGGCGCGCGGACTTCCAGCGGCTGGTCGATGCGATGAGCTCGACCAAGCTCCCGAACTACGCCTTCTATAACCGGGGCGACCTGACGTTGTCGAACGAGAGCGCGGCCTGGGGCCTGGACACGCCGAGCTTCTCGAGCGGCGCGGCGTACGGGGACCTGGACGGCGACGGCGCGCTCGACCTGGTCGTGAACAACGTCAATCAGGAGGCGTTCGTCTACCGCAACAACGCCCGGACGCTCACGCCGAACCGCTTCCTGCAAGTGCAGCTCGAGGGAGCGGGCGCGAATCGATTCGGCGTCGGCGCCAACGTGACGCTGTGGAGCGGTGGGCGGGAGTTCTATCAGGAAGAGGAGCCAACACGTGGCTTTCAGTCCAGCGTCGACTACGTCCTGACGTTCGGTGTGGGACAGCGCGACACGCTCGATTCGTTGAAGGTCGAGTGGCCGGATCGGGAAGGGCGTGCGAGCGTCCTGAGACACGTTGCGGCAAATCAGCGTCTCAGCATCCGGCAGTCGGAGGCGGTGCTGCCCCGAGCCCCTAGCCCCCAGCCCCTAACCCCTCTTTTCACCGATGTGACCGAAGCGATCGCGCTGCCCTACGTCCACCGCGAGAACGATTTCGTGGATTTCGACCGCGAGCCGCTTATCCCGAAGCTCGTCTCGACCGAAGGGCCGATCCTGGCGGTGGCCGACGTGAACGGCGACGGGCTGGACGACATGTTCATCGGAGGCGCGAAGGATCAGGCGGGGAAGCTGCTGATCCAGCAGCCCGACGGCCGGTTCGTGAGCACCAACGAGCGGCTATTCGATGCCGACGCGGGATCGGAAGACATTGGCGCGGTGTTCTTCGACGCCGACGGCGACGGGCACCCCGACCTGTACGTCGTGAGCGGTGGCAGCGAGTTCTCGGACATGGCGCCCGCGCTCCAGGACCGGCTGTACTTGAACGACGGGCGGGGCAACTTCCGCAAGGCTGTCGGGAGCCTGCCGCCCGAAGACGTGAGCGGCTCCCGGGTGGTGGCGGCCGACTACGATGGGGACGGGGACGTCGATCTCTTCGTGGGCGGGCGCGTCGTGCCGTGGCGGTACGGCGCCGACCCGCGCAGCTTGCTGCTCCAAAACGACGGGCACGGCCATTTCACCGACGTCAGCAAAGGGCTCGCGCCTGAGCTCGAGCGGGTCGGCATGGTCACGGACGCCGTGTGGCGGGACGTGGACGGCGACGGCCGGCCGGACCTGGTCGTGGTCGGCGAGTGGATGCCGATCACCGTCTTCCACAATGCGGGCGGCGGGAAGCTTGTCCGCGTACAGACGCCGGGCCTGGAGCACCGTGAGGGGTGGTGGAATCGCATCGTGGCCGGCGATTTCACCGGTCACGGACGCGTGGACTTCATCGTCGGCAACCTGGGCTTGAACACCCGCTTCCACGGTTCCGACGCCGAGCCGATGACGATGTACGTGAAGGACTTCGACGGGAACGGCGTCGGCAAGCAGGTGATCTCCGTGTACAACCACGGTACGAGCTATCCGATCGCGACGCGAGACGAGCTGATCAAGGCACTCCCGTACCTGAAGGCCCGCTTCCCCCGCTACGCCGACTACGCCGGCCAGACCGTCACCGACATCTTCTCGCCCGCGGAGCTCGCCGGCGCGACTTTCAAGCAGGCCCACACGTTCGCGACGGCGCTGGCGCGGAACAACGGAGACGGGTCGTTCACGCTCGTGCCGCTGCCGCGTGAGGCGCAGCTCGCGCCGGTGTACGGGATCCTGGCCCGGGACGTGGACGCGGATGGGAAGACAGACCTGCTCCTCGCCGGAAACCTCGACGGCGTGAAGCCGGAAATCGGCCGCTTGGGCGCGAGCTACGGCCTGCTCCTGCGCGGCGACGGGTCCGGGGCGTTCACGCCGGTGCGTGCGGCCCAGAGCGGATTCCTGGTGCCGGGGCAGGCCCGCGACATCCAGCGCGTCAGGACGCGGCGAGGTGATCTCTACGTCGTGACGCGCAACAACGATCGCCCGCTGATCTTCCGCTCGCTGCGAGCGCGGACGTCGCTAGCTGCCGGGGCGCTTGGTCTTGATGATGATCACCCCGTTGGCGCCGCGCACCCCGTACAGCGCCATGCCGACGGGGTCTTGCACGACCTCGATCGACGCAATGTCGTTCGGATTGATGGCTCTGAGGCTCGCGCCCTGTCCAAGGTCCAACGGCACGTCGTCGACCAGAAACAGCGGCTGGTTGCTCCCCATGAACGAGCTGACTCCGCGGACGCGAACGGAGATGCCGCCGTTGGGCGTCGAGGCCACCATCAAGCCGGGAAAGCGGTCCATCAGCAGCTGCTCGATCGAGCGGCCGGGCGCGCGCTCGATGTCTTCCTGCGTCATGATTGAGCGGGGAGGCGCGGCCGCCGGTGCGACCGCTTCGCCTTTGCCATCGCCCGTGGCGTTTTTCTGGTGGGAGCAGGCGACGACGGCGCCGAGCAGCAAACCGAGGAGTCGGTAGGCGTGTGCGGTGCACATGGGTGACCTCACGGGTCGGGGCGCTTCGTTTTGATGACGATGATGCCATTGGCACCGCGCACGCCGTACATCGCCTCGCCGGCGGGGTCCTTCACCACCTCGATTGTCGCGATGTCGTTCGGATTGATCCCGGCGAGGCTCCCGCCAGGTCCGGGTTGGATCTCGACGCCGTCGATGACGTACAGCGGCTCGCTGCTGGCGCGAATCGACGTGGTGCCACGGATGCGCACCGCAAGGCTGCCGTCGGGCCCACGCGTCACGCTCACACCGGGGAAGCGGCCCATCAGCACCTGCTCGATCGGTTGGCCGGGTTGGCGCGCAAGGTCCTCGGCCGTCACCACCGAGCTGGGAGGCGCCGCGGGAGTGCTCGTTTCCTGCCGATGAACGCAGCCCGCGCCGAGGCTCACGAGGAGCCCGATGAGGAGGGGGGTGTGGGTCGAACACGACGTCATACGCGTCCTCCAGTGTTTGGAGGTGTCAACCGCCCCGAGCATCCGGACGTGACGTTTCAATATACGTCGCGGCCACCAAACCCGTAACCGGTGGATCGACATGCACACCTGGCTTCGCTGTACGACTCGTCTCGTCGCGTTGAGCGTTGCGTCGGCCACCCTGGCCGCCGCCGCCGCTTCCCAGGACCGGGTCCGCGTCGCATCGCCGGACGGCCGCAACCAGGTGACGGTGGAGATCCGCGAGGGTGGCCTCTATTACAGCATCGACCGCGACGGCCGCCGCCTGTTCCTCCCCTCGCGGCTGGGGTTCGCGTTCGGCGGGGCCCCGCCCCTGCGCGACAGCCTGCGGATCGTCGATACGGCGAGAACCACGCACGACGAAACCTGGACCCAGCCGTGGGGGGAGGTGGCCCGCGTGCGGGATCACCACAACGAGCTGCGAGTCTCGGTCGTGGAGACGGGGGCTCCCGGCAGACGATTCACGGTGGCGTTCCGCGTGTTCGACGACGGGGTGGGGTTCCGCTACGAGGTGCCCGAGCAGCCGGGGCTCGGCGAGTTCGCCATCACCGACGAGCTGACCGAGTTCACCGTCGAGGACGACGCCCGCGCCTGGTGGATTCCGTCGAACCGTCCACGCCTCGACCGCTCGGAGATGCTGTTCTCGTCTTCCCCGGTGAGCGTGCTCGACAGCGTGCAGACGCCGCTCACCATGGAGACGCGGGATGGCCGCACGTTCATCGTCATTCACGAGGCGAATCTGGTCGATTACGCGCGGATGTTTCTGGCCGGGCCCCGCATGCAGTCTCGCACCCTGCGCGCGGCGCTGGCGCCGTACGCCGACGGGATCAAGGTTCGCGGGCGCACGCCGTTCGTGACGCCGTGGCGCACCATCCAGCTGGCCGACCGCGCCACCGATCTGGCGCCGTCGCTGCTCGGCCTGAACCTCAATCCGCCGAGCGTCATCCAGAATACGAGCTGGATCAAGCCGATGAAATACGTCGGCATCTGGTGGGGCATGCACATCGGCACCATGACCTGGAGCTCAGGGCCCAAGCACGGGGCCACGACCGCGAACACGAAACGCTACATCGACTTCGCGGCCGCCAACGGGTTGGGCGGGGTCCTGGTCGAAGGCTGGAACGTCGGCTGGGACGGCGACTGGATCCAGAACCGGAACGCGTTCTCGTTCACGAAACCCTATCCCGACTACGACCTGCCGGCGCTGGCCCGCTACGCCCACGAGAAGGGCGTGAAGTTGATCGTTCACAACGAGACGTCAGGGGGCATCGAGAACTACGAGCGCCAGATGGACAGCGCCTTCGCGCTGTACCATTCGCTCGGGCTGGACGCCATCAAGTCGGGCTACGTCACCGACCTGACCAGCGAGGGCCACTCGCACTATGGGCAGTACATGGTGCGGCATTATCGCCGCGTGATCGAGAAGGCGGCGCAGTACGGGATCATGCTGGACGTCCACGAGCCGATGCACGACACCGGCGAGCGCCGCACCTACCCGAACATGATGAGTCGGGAGGGCGCGCGGGGGCAGGAGTACAACGCCTGGAGCAGTGAGGGGGGCAACCCCCCCGAGCACGAGACGATCCTGTTCTTCACCCGGCTGCTCGACGGCCCGATGGACTTCACGCCGGGCATCTTCGACATCCTGATCGAGCGGGGGCAAGGTGATCGAGGGGCGCGGCGGCCCTGGGAGCCCCGCGTCCGGACGACCCTTGCGAAGCAGCTGGCGCTCTACGTGGTGCTCTACTCGCCGCTCCAGATGGCGGCGGATCTCCCCGAGAACTACGAGCACCAGCCGGCGTTCCAGTTCATCCGCGACGTGGGGGTCGACTGGGATACGACGCGCGTGATCGCGGGCAAGATCGGCGACTACGTGATCGTGGCGCGGCGGGAGAGGAACAGTCCGAGCTGGTTCGTGGGCGCCATTACCGACGAGGAAGCGCGGACCTTCGACGTCCCCCTTTCCTTCCTCACGCCGGGGCGCAAGTACGTCGCCGAGATCTACGCCGACGGACCGGGCGCCCACTGGCTGACGAACCCGCTGCCAGTTGCCATTACGAAGCGCCCGGTCGACGCGACGTCGCGGCTGCATCTCGTGCTCGCTCCTGGGGGCGGCCAGGCGATCCGGATCCGACCAGCCCGATAGATGACGCCCGAGGGAATGTCGGCGACGCCGAGGGGCGGTCCCTCCGGCTCGGGACGCCTGACAGCCGCCCCACCCGACCCCTTGCGTCTTCGCCTCCGCGACCGCCCCTCGGCGTCGCCGGCACATCGCCGACCTGCTCGCCGCGCCATGCAGGATCGGCGACGCGACCGGTGGCCCCGGAGGTGAGGCTCCCAGGGGTGCGGGGGGCGGCTGTCAAGGAGCCGAACCGCAGGGGCCACCGGTCGCCGGAGCCGACGCGGGTCGGGCTCCTCTTGGCCGCGACGCTCGCGCTGGCAGCCTGCAGGCGTGCCCGCGAGCCGGAGCTCTTCGAGCCGCTGTCGCCGAGCCGCACCGGCGTCACGTTCGTCAACCGCCTGCCCGACGATACCGCGTTCAACATCCTCACCTACATGTACTACTACGACGGTGGCGGCGTGGCGGCAGGCGACGTCAACAACGACGGCCTGCCGGACCTCTACTTCACGTCGAACGTCGGACCCAACCGGCTCTACCTCAACAAGGGAAACTATCGGTTCGAGGACGTCACCGACCGGGCGGGTGTGGCCGATCCCGACGGCTGGAAGACCGGGGTCACCATGGCCGACGTCAACGGGGACGGCTACGTCGACCTCTACGTCTCGGCCGTCGACTTTCTCACGATGCACGGGCACAACGTGCTTTACATCAACAACGAGGACGGCACCTTCACCGACCGGACCAAGGAGTACGGCCTCGACTTCGCCGGCTATTCCACCCAGGCCGTTTTCTTCGACTACGACGGGGACGGCGACCTCGACATGTACCTCTTGAATCACTCGACCCATATCGAGCGCCGGCCGAGCACGCATCCGCAACGCTGGCCGCGCCATCCTCGTGCGGGAGATCGCCTGTATCGGAACGACGGGGGCCACTTCGTGGACGTGAGCGACCAGGCCCACATCTACGGCGGTGTCGAAGGGTACGGGCTGGGCGTGGTCGCGAGCGACCTGAACGGGGACGGCTGCCCCGACCTGTACGTCGCCAACGATTTTCAGGAAGACGACTTCCTCTACATCAACAACTGCGACGGCACGTTCACCGAGTCCGGCGCCACCGGGCTGGGACACACCAGCCATGCCTCGATGGGCGTCGACGCGGCCGACGTCAACAACGATGGGCGGCCGGATCTCGTGGTCCTCGACATGCTGCCCGACCAGGAGAAGGTCCTCAAGACGTCCGCCAATGCCGAAAGCTTCGACGTCTATCTCCAGAAGCTCGAGGCCGGGTATCATCCGCAATACGCCCGCAACACGCTGCAGCTCAACCGCGGCTCCATGAAAGGAGCGTCCCGCTTCAGCGAGATCGGCTATCTGGCCGGTGTCTATGCCACCGACTGGAGCTGGGCCCCGTTGTTCGCCGACCTCGACAACGACGGACACAAAGACCTGTTCATCACCAACGGCATCTATCACCGGCCGAACGACCTGGACTACCTCGCGTATGTGGCCGACCCCACGGTCCAGGCGTCGCTACGCGACGGGATGGCCGGGCTCTCCCGCGCGCTCGTCGCGAAGATGCCTCAGATCCCGCTCGCCAGCTATGCGTATCACAACAACGGAGACCTTACGTTCACGAACCAGGCGCGAGCCTGGGGACTGGCGCAGCCGGGTTTCTCGAACGGCGCGGCCTACGTGGACTTGAACAACAGCGGGGCGCTCGATCTGGTCGTGAACAAGATCGACGCTCCGGCCGCGATTTACAGGAACCGCGCGCGCGAGGTGACCAAGAGTCACTACCTGCAAGTCGTGTTGAGAGGCTCCGGGGCCAACACGGCAGGGATCGGCGCGAAAGTCGTCATCAAACAGGGCGGCACGACCCAGCTGCTGGAGCAGATGCCCACGCGCGGCTTCCAGTCCTCCGTCGATCCCCGCCTGCATTTCGGATTGGGAGGCTCGACCCAGATCGACTCCTTGCTCGTCATCTGGCCGGATCGCCGGTCTCAGGTTCTCACCGACGTCGCCGTCGATCACACGCTGACCCTGTCCCAGGCCGATGCCCCGGGCTTGCGCCCGGGGTCAGTAAAGCGCCATGTGGCCCCCGTCGAGCCCCTGTTCGCCGATGTGACCGATCGCCTCGCCATCGACTTCACGCACCGGGAGAATCGTTTCTACGATTTCCACCGCGAGCCGTTGATCCCGCACCTCGTGTCGACCGAAGGCCCCGCCCTGGCCATCGGCGACGTCGACGGCAACGGCCGTGACGACATCTACGTCGGTGGCGCCAAATGGCAGGCCGGCCGGCTCTTCATCCAGCGACGCGACGGCACGTTCCGCGCGAGCCCGCAGGGCGCGTTTCAGGCGGACAGTCTGAGCGAGGACGTCGACGCGGTGTTCTTCGACGCCAACGGCGACGGGCGTCCCGATCTCTACGTCGTGAGCGGCGGCAACGAGTTCGAGAAGGACGCCGCCGCCCTCCAGGACCGCCTCTACGTGAATGACGGCCACGGGCAATTCCACAGGGATACCACGGCCCTCCCTCGCCTCGCCGAGAGCGGTTCTTGCGTGGTGCCGGGGGACTGGAACGGCGACGGGCATCCCGATCTGTTCGTCGGGCGGCGCGTGGTTGCGCGTCACTACGGGCTCACGCCCCGAAGCTATCTCCTGGAAAACGACGGCACCGGTCACTTCCGAGACGTCACACTCGACAAGGCCCCCGCTCTCGCCGAGGCCGGGATGGTGACCTCGGCCGCGTGGGTCGATTACGACCACGACGGCCGGCTCGATCTGATCGTCGCCGGGGAGTGGATGCCGGTCCGCGTCTTCCGCCAGGAAGGTGGGCGTTTCGTGGACCGGACCGCGCAGGCTGGCCTGGCGGGAACCGAGGCGTGGTGGAACAGCGTCACCGTCGCGGACCTGAACGGGGACGGGCGTCCCGACTTGGTCCTGGGCAATCTGGGGCGCAACTCCTACCTACAAGCGTCGCCCACGGAGCCCGCACGCCTGTACGTAGGCGGCTTCGGCCACAACGGGACGCTCGAGCAGGTCCTCACCTTCTACAAGCACGGCGTGAGCTACCCGCTCGCCGGTCGCGACGAGCTGATCAGTCTGATCCCTCGGCTGAGAAGCCGATACGCCACGTATGCGGACTTCGGCGCAGCCCACGTCGAGGACATCTTCCCTGCGGAGGAGCTGGCCCAGGCCACGGTTCGGGAAGCCCGCATGTTCGCGAGCTCCGTGGCGCTGAACAACGGCAACGGCACGTTCACGCTGCGGCCGCTCCCCGCCGAAGCTCAGTTCGCGCCGATCCGCGCGGTGCTGGCGAGCGACTTCGACGGCGACGGGCGGCAGGATCTCCTAGTCGGCGGGAACCTGTACGGCGTACCCCCGGTCCTGGGTCGCTATGATGCCAGTTACGGTTTGCTGCTGTCCGGCAGAGGAGACGGTCGGTTCGACGCGGTGGATATGGAGCGGAGCGGCTTGGTGATGGAGGGGCAGGTGCGGCACATAGCGTGGTTGCGGCAGACAGATGGCAGGCGCGTGATCGTCGTGGCCCGCAACAACGACAAGCTTCAAGTACTGCTCCCGCCGCGGTTGCGCTAGGGCTTCGCTTTCAGCTTCTTGGTCCCCTCGCCTACCGAATCAGAGGCCGCATCCAGATCCTGATCGGTGCGGATGACCCGCGGCGTCAGGAACACGAACAGCTCGGTCTCGGTCGCGCGCTTGACCTGTCGGCCGAACAGCCCGCCGAGGATGGGAATTCCTGATAGCAGCGGGATCCCGGCTCGGGTGACGTCTCGCTGTCTATCGGCCAACCCTCCAAGAACGGCCGTGTGGCCGTCCTTGACCAACAGCTGCGTCTGGACGGATCGCGTCGAGATCACGGGCGCGTCGAAAGCGATCTCGGCCGTGGCCGCGTTCACCTCCTGTGCTACGTGGAGCATCACGTATCCGTCGTCGCTGATCGTCGGGCGGACGGCGAGTCGCGTCCCCACGTCTTTGAACTGAATCACTTGATCACGCAGGGGGGCGTCCGTGGGAAGAGCTCGTTGCACCTGAACGAAGGGACGCTGGCTACCTACCAGGATCTCCGCGCTCTCGTTGTTCGCTGCCAGCAGGACCGGACGGCTCAGGATCGTAACGTCACCGCGGGACGCGGCGGCCGCCAAGGTGGCCGTCACATCGAGCGTACCCAGCTTCATGACCGTCAGGACGAAGTCGCCGGCGCTGAGGCCACTGGTGGATCCCGACACCTCCGTGTTGCTGCCGGATATTTTCTGACGCGGGACGAGGACGCCTACTCCGAAGCTCAGGCTCCGATCCCGCCGCAACTCCGCGATCACTACCTCGATGAGGACCTGCAGCGGCCGGACGTCGACCTGCTCGACGGCCGCCCGGATCAGGTCGAAGTCCTCTCTCGAGGCTCGGATCAATAGGCTGTTGGTCCGCGGGTCGGGGATGATCGTGATGTCGCCCTTGAGCTCGGCGACCTTGTCGATGACCGGCCTCTGCTGCGGTGCTTGCGCCGCTTCAGCCGGCGGAACCAGGTTCTGACGCAGCTCCTCCGCGAGGGTCGGGCGGGGCGCGCCGATCTCGCCTAGGGCGCTCGCGCGGCCGTACAGGGCATTAACGGTCGCCGCCACGTCCGCCGCCCGCGCGTGCCGGATACGGAGCACGAAGAGCTGGATGGGGCCGGATTGTCCCGCGGTCTGGATCGGCGCCGCAGGCGGTGGCGGGCCGACGGTGTAGAAGCCGCGCTCCTCGGTGAGGGCTAGGCCGTAGGGCCGAACCATCCCGCGCAGCAGGTCCGGTAGCCCCTCCCTCGGCACCGGCTTCGGCGTTTCGAGGGTCACGCGCACGTCCCCGATCTGAGCGAGCACCACGGGTCGATCGAGGTAGCGCGCCAACGCCTGGATGGCGAGCCGCAGGTCGGCGTTTACGAGCCGCGCCGTGACGCTGTCGTTCCGGATGGAGACCAGGGAGTCCTGCTGGGCCAGCGCCGGCCGGGCGAGGAGCAGCGCCGCCAGGCCGGCGAGCGGCAACGCGCCGCGAGTCAGTGCCATGTGCGCCTCGGCGTGAGAACCCACGTCGTATCGAGACCGGAAAGTCGGGCCGTGTCGCCGCGAACCTCTACGAGTCGAATCCCGGCCGCCTCCTCACCGACGCGCAGCAGCACGCCCCCCGGTCGATCGGGAATCCCCTCGACCAGCGCCGTCCACGGCGGCCCGCCCACCATCCCGACAAGAACCAGCGCGGGACGCGCGGCGCGCACATTCGATGGCGGAGGCTGCACGGGCTCCCACGGATTGAAACGCACGCTCGTAGGCTTCCGCTCCCACCGGAACGGATCATGGTCCCGGATCCGGCCGGCCGCCGCAGCCAACCCGGCAGTGCCTATGGGCGCGGCAGACCCCACCCCTGTTTCACTCTTCCGCATCTCGGAGAGGGGGCGGGGACCTGAGGCCGGAACCGCGCGGGCCCAGGCCACGATCGACGCCAGGGCCGCCACCGCGGCCAGCGCCCAGGCGCCTGCAATGACCGCTCGATATCGGTTCACCGCTTCTCCCCTGGGGTCTGGACGAGCGCCGGTCCCTCGACGGCAAGCCGGATCGAGAGCGTTTCGAGCTGGTCCGCTGGGCCGTCGACGGCCTGGGGCCGAATAACCAGCCGTCGCACCGCCAATAATGCGGGCCCCTTCTCCAACCCATAGAGGAAGGCGCTGAGGCCGGCGATGTCGGCCGTCGCTTGGACCTCCACCGCCACACGCGGTAGCGCATGGGCCTTCGAGGTATCGACCCGGATGTCCACCGCCTCGAGCCGCACCAACGACTCTCGCGCCACCTCCGCCAGGAGCGCTGCGAGGGTCGAGCCAGCCTCGGCCGGCGTCTCGCCCGAAAGGAGCGCGGGACCCAGTGCGAGCAGGCGGGCCGTGCGCGCCTCGAGCGTGTCCAACGATCCTGCGAAACCGGCCAGCAGCGCGTCGGACCGTGCCTCCTGGGACTGCAGCTCGGCGGCCACGGCACGAGCCTCGGCTCGCCACGCGCGCCATGCCGGCACACCCCGCAATGCAAGGACGAGACCGAGCATGGTCACCGCGCCAAGGACCAAAGCGCGCTGGTCTCGAACAGCAAGCAGCTTGACGTTCACGGCGGAGTCCGCCGCCAGCGTACGGTGACCCGCTGCACCTCACGACCCGTGGCGGCTTCGCGCTGTACGGGACCCATCAGCTCGACCGATCGAGCGCCGGGCAGGCGTTCGACCGCCGCGAGCACCGTCGCGGCATTCGAGCTCATTGCGACGAACTGGCCCTGCTCGTCGCCGAGCTCGAAGCTCACGAGCACGCTGCCCTCGGGGAGGGCACGCGCCAACTCGTCCAGGAGAGGGGTCACAGGCGATCGAGAAGCCGCGAATCGGCGCGTGTCTTCCAAAATCGCGCTCACTCGGTCGAGCTGAGCGAGCGTCGATAACACAGTCTGCCTTTGATCGTCCCGCACTGCGGCGAGCCGAGCCCGCGCGCGACTCGCGGCTCGGAATGCGGCGATGGGCGACAGCACGAATGACCCGATCCCCACCGCGAGGAGGAGGCTGGGTAGGAGCAACCGTCTCCGTGCCTCACTCGGACTCCAGGCGCCCGCCGCGAGCGCATCCAGGCCCAGCGCCGGAGGTGCTTCCATGACGGCGGCGCCATAAGCGTCCGCATAACGAACCGCCGTCTCACCAAACGTGGCAAGCGCGGGGACCGGGCGCAGTGGGGTCGCGGCAGGTTCAGCGGCGCAGAGCGGGCGCGTGCGTACGGAGTCGATCACGTCCTCGGAACGCGTGATGTCCACCACGACTGTGCCGTCCGTCCAGGTAAATGACCTGTCTTCGAGAGCGCCTGCTAGTGCAATCGCCGTGGGTGCGATGAACGCGAGGCGCCATCGCCCCGTGCGACAGGCGTCACGGATGGCCGCGACGCAGGGCTCGTCGATGGCGGCGGCGAGGGCCGCGCCTGCGCCGGCGGGCCGCACGCCCGTCGTGATCAGCGGCATGCCGTTCTTCAAAAAGAACGAACCCGGGTTTTCCCGGATGATCGCGGCCAGTGTCTGTGCGTCCTGCGCGTCAGGAAGCCCGGTCACGAGCCGGACCTGCGAGGCGTGCGGGCCGACGGCGGCGGAGACGCTCGGTCGAGGGAAGCGCCGCACGGGGGCTGCCGAGAGCAGGGACTCGATGACCGTGTGCAAGGGGGCGCCCGGTTCGAGCGGCGCCTCCGCGGCCCAGACGACCTGGTGCCGGCGGACGGCCACCGCACGCACCGCGTCGCGCGCCAGCGCGAGTCCGATCCTGGTCCTCATTCGATCCAAGACCTATGGCGCGTGACGGTTGTGCCCGCTCCCGATTTTGCGAGTCGCACTTCCACCACGGCTGTAGCCACCGGCAGGCCCGCGGACGCGCGGGCTCTGATCACCCACGCGACGGGTTGGAACACGACCAGCCCCGGGATCCGGGCCGACGCGCCGGGATCGTCGGGCGAGAGGAACTGGGACAGATCGTGGAACGTGGAGATCGGGGCGTCCTGCGCTCTCGCCTCGAGCACTCGCCGCACCGTTTCTTCCGTGAACCCGGGCAGCAGGGCGAGCACGACGCCAGGCGCGTGATTCAGCGAGATAGGTCCGGGCTCCACGTCCAGCACTGAGTCGAGGACCGTCGCCGACTCGAGGCCCGGCACGACGTGCAGCTCGCGCAGGTCGACGTATGGTTCGTGCGACGCGATGGCCAGGGCCGCGGAATCCGCGCGCGCGGCTGGCATTCCCGCGTAGCGGAGCAGCCGGGCCAGCGTTGGCTCGTCGCTCGCGTTGACGTCCACCCGGGCTCCCACCGCCCGAGCCTCGAGCGCGCAGCCAAGCTCCCCACGCGGCGTCTCGAGCGCTCGATCCACGCGGTCCCACGCCCTTGCCATGGCGCCCGTGTGCGGCGCGTCTCTCTCGAGGGCGTCGGCCAACACGACACGGGCGTGGGCCACGCAATCCGCGGCGCTCCAGCTCGCGGCCGCGAGTGCGATCCGATTGCGGGAAGGCGCGATGGCGTCGCGGGCAGCCGCGGAAATCAGGAGCGTGAGCCCGGCGATCCCGATCGAGATCCACAGCACGGCGAGCAGGACGTAGCCAGCCTCGCCCCCGTCTCCCCTCTCCGCAACGCGGACAGGGGGGACGGCGACGCACGAAGAGAGGTGCGCGGAAGACACTAGCGGCCGCCCCACACGGAGAGGAGCAGCGTATCCGCGTCGACGATCACGGCAAGGCCCGTCGGCGCTACGAGCCGGGACCAGTTGTCTACCCAGGTGAGACGTCGATCGACGTCCAAGAGATAGCGGAAGCGTCCCCGTTGGAAGCCGCGCCGAACGTTGATGACGCTCGAATCGGCGCCCCGGAACTCCACGCTGAGCACCGTGGCACCGTCCCGCCGGTCGAACGACAGTCGCACAAGGCAGTGGTTGAGCCATCCCGCGGGCGTGTCGCACCAGGCCGGGAAGGTTGCGCTGGTTGCGTCTCCCGCGAACCTCGCTGCCGTATCCGACGTAAGGTCGAGATTCGCCAGCAGAGCCCGGAGCAGGCGTTCGCCGTTGGCGTCAACATCGGCTCGCGCCGCCGCTCGGCCGATCGCCCGCGCCCGGTCTGTGAGGCCGAACAGGAGCGCCGCGGCCCCGGCCACGGCCATTCCGCCGATCACGAGAGCGACCATGACTTCGACGAGGGTGAATCCCGGCCGGCGCGCGCGCTCGGTCACTGGTCTGGCTCCGGTCGGAAGAGGCTGGTGCGAAGCAGCACCTTGCCGGTGGCTCCGTCTGACAGGCTCACGTCGTAGAGCGTGGGACGCGGGCGATCGATCCGCATGCGCAACGGGCCCTGCGGCCTCGAGCCGAGATGGCGATCCAGATCTTCTCGCTGCCAGAGTGAGGCGGCGGTGAGCAAGCGTGCGGCAAGGCGAACACGCGCTTCGGTTTCGTGGGCGCGACCGACCGCGCGCATCGACTCGGACGCGGTCCAGGCGGCAGCGCTCCCCAGAGTGGCCAGCACGGCGAGAGCCACGAGCGCCTCGAGGAGTACGGCGCCTCCTTGATTACTGAGCAGGCTTGTTCGCATCGATCGCCTCGCCCGTGAGAGGGTTCACGCCAAGCTGCTCGGCTCCGACGATCCTGCCGTCGGGAAGGGCGATGACGCGGACTGCGCGCCCGCGAATGGTCACCACGCCCTGGCTCGCTTTCCCGGACTCGACCGCCCGGCGCCGGACGGTGGCGATCGACTCGGTGCTTCGCGCACTATGGCCCCCGAAGAGCCACCGTCCCGGCTGCCAGGCCAACCCGACGACCCCGGCCATGACGCCGAGTACCGCGAGGACGACCATCAGCTCCACGAGCGTCACTCCAACCCCCGCCGGCCGCCGCGTCACGGGTCCGTCACCCACCGGGCCGCAACCCATACATCGCCTGGAGCAATGCGGCGGCGACGATCATCACGAGACCCCCGAACACGAGAATCAGCGCGGGTTCGAGCACGCGGATGGCGCGCTGCAGCCGCTGGAGCGCTTGGGCCGACTCGATGGCCGACGCATGGTCGAGCATTCCTGAGAGCCGCCCGGTTTCCTCGCCCAGGCGAACCAGTCGCACCACAGTGGGCGTGAGGGCACCTTCGGCGCGGAGGGCCGATGAGATTCGTTCGCCCGTCGCGATGCGCCGCCGGGCGGCGAGGAGGCGCAGTTCCACCGCCCGGTCGCCCGTGGCGCGCGCGGCGGGCGGAAGTGCCGCGGCCAGCGGCACACCCGCCCCGAGCAGGGCAGCCAGCGCCGAGCACGCGTTCGCCGCCGCGGCGGACTGCCGTATCGGCCCCACTCCGGGTGTCTCGAGCAGGAGGCGGTGCCACCGCGCCAGCCCATCGGGCCGGGCGACCCACGCCCGCCACAGCGCCACGCCCCCGGCCAACAGGAAGACGGCGGGAATCAGCGCGGCATGGGCCGCCGCGCCCAACGCGAGGACCAGCCTAGTGCTGGCAGGAATGGTCTGGCCGGAGTCGGCCAGCAGGCTCGCGAACCGCGGGAGCACGACGCCCACGAGCAGCGCGATCGACGCCGATCCGGCCACCGCCAGGATGGACGGGTACGCCAGCGCGTTGCGGAGCGCGGCCCGGGTAGCCGCTCGCGTCTCGAGCAACTGCGCCGCGCCTTCAACCGCCGCGGCGAGCCCGCTGCCCGCCTCCCCGGCTCCGATGACGCCGATCACGTGGGGCGGGAGAGGGAGGGACGACGCTTCCAGCGCTGCGCCGAGGTGCTCCCCCTGCTCCACGCGGTGGCGCAGGTCGGGCAGGGCGGGGAGCCACGCCGCGGGGACGAGGTCCTCCAGAATCGTCAGCGCTCGGGCGATGGGTATGCCCGAGCCCAGCAAGGTCGCGAGCGCACGCAGGCCCAGGGCGAGGTCCTCGGGGTTGATCCGGAGCCGGGCCTGAAGAACGGATGATTCTGCCGATACCTCCATGGCGAATGCTCCCCGCGTCCCGATCAGAGCCGCTGCCGCCTCGCGACTCGGCGCCTCGACGACGCCCGTCTCGAGCGTCCCGTCGCGGCGCAAGGCCCTGAAGGCGAACGCGGTATCGGGACTCACGGCTTCAGGCCCTCGCCCCAGGACGTGATATCGGCGTTTTCGCCATCTCCCCCGGGGACGCCGTCGCGGCCGAGCGTGTACAGATCGTAGGCGTCGGGGTTATGGACCCCGGGCGCGGCGTAGAGGTACGGATGGCCCCACGGATCGAGGGGCACGGCCTTGCGGAGATACGGTCCCCGCCAGCCGGATCGTGCGGTGTCCGCGATCGGCCGCACACGCAGCGCAGCGAGCCCCTCGTCCGTCGTGGGGTAGTTTCCCGTGTCGAGGCGATAGGCGTCGAGCGCCACGGCGAAGGTTTCGATCTGGGTTCGCGCCGCGGTGACGTTCGCGTCCCCCACGTTTCTGAGGATCGAGGGGCCCACGACCATGGCGAGCGTCCCGATGATCGCGAGCACGACCATCATCTCGATCAGGGTGAAGCCCAATGCGGAGTGCGGAGTGCGGAATGCGGAATGGCAGCGCATCCCCCGTTTCGACATTGCGACCTCAGCTCGTGACACGAAGCACCTCCTCCAGCGTCGTAACACCGGCGCGGACTTTTGCCCAGCCGTCGGCGCGGAGGGAACGCATACCGCCCGCACGGGCGAGCTGCTCCAGCCGGCTGCGGGACGGTTCGGCCACGATTGCTCCCTGCAGCTCGTCCGTGGTCACGAGCAGCTCGAAGATCCCGACGCGCCCACGGAAGCCGGTGCCACGGCACGCCGCGCAACCGCGACCCCGCACCAACTCGCGGGGGATCTCGCCGCCTTCCTCCGCCAGCGTGACGGCACCAGCCTCCGGCCGATACAACTCTCGGCACGCCTCGCAGATCCGTCGCACCAGCCGTTGGGCGAGCACCGCTTTGAGCGTGGCGGTGACGAGGTAGGGGGGGACGCCCAGGTCCAGCATCCGCGGGATCGCTCCAATGGCGTCGTTCGTGTGCAGCGTCGAGAACACGACGTGGCCGGTGAGCGCGGCTTGGACGGCGAGCTCCGCCGTTTCGGTATCGCGCATCTCGCCCACAAAAATGACGTCGGGATCCTGGCGCAGGATGGAGCGGAGCATCGAGGCGAAGGTGACTCCGGTCTGCGCGTGGACGGGGACCTGGGCCACGCCCTCGAGCGAGTACTCGACGGGGTCCTCGAGCGTGATGATCTTCTCGGCCGCAGCGGTGCGGAGCCCCAGCGCCGCGTAGAGGGTGGTCGTCTTGCCGCTGCCCGTGGGACCGGTGACGAGAATCATGCCGTGGGGCTGCTGCGCCAGGCGCTGCATCGTCGCCAGGAGATCGGCGGAGAGGCCAAGGGCTTCGAGGGCGATCGCCCCACCGCCACGTTCGAGCAGGCGCAGCACGACGCTCTCCCCGAACACCGTCGGCACCGTCGAGACGCGCAGATCGAGCTCGCGGTCCTTGAGCCGGACCCGGATGCGGCCGTCCTGCGGGCGGCGGCGCTCCGCGATGTCCAGGTCGGCCAGGAGTTTCACGCGCGAGACGATGGCGCGGTCGAGGCGGCTGGGAGGGTCGATCTCGGGAAGCAGCACGCCGTCGATGCGAAACCGCGTGGTGAGACCGGCGCGCGTGGATTCGAGGTGGATGTCGCTCGCGCCCGCGTCGTAGGCCTCGCGGATCAGTAGATTGACGTAGCGCACGACCGGCGGCTGGTTAGCAAGATCGCGGATGTCGGACGTAAAGGTCTCGTCGTCGCCTTCGTGCTCGAGCTCGACGCCGACCTCGCCCGCCGACGTGAGCCGTGCGATGAGCACGTCGAGGTCCTGCGCGGGCACAACGTGTGAGACCACCGGCCGATCGTACGCGATGCTCAGGTCGTCCAGGCCCCCGAGGAGCGACTCCTCCGTAACTGCGACCGCCACCGCGCCATCAGGCAACCACCCGGTCGGGCAAAGCCGATGGTGCAGCAGGAACTCCCTGGAAACGCGGTCGGGCAGGGGGGCCGAGGGGGCCGGGGCCGGGGGTGTGACAGTCTCCGCAGGCACGTTGGACCTCGCTTGGGGACCAGTGGAGTCAGGTCATCTCTCGGACGCGACGTTTGGAAGAAGCGGGCCATGGGTGCCACCAGCCGCAACACATGGCTCTGCTTGTGCTTGCGGGCTTCGAGCGTACGCCAGCCCCGCAACGGACTCTCATTTCTGCGGCCCGAAGGATGGCGTGTCCTCGCCCGCTGTGCGTGTAGCGTGGACGCCACGGTACGACTAGCGACTGTGGCCTCCGACTGTCAACTTCAGGGGGGGTCGCATTCGCAGAGTGGAACGTTCACCGGCATCCGTTGTTCATCCGGGAACGACGCGGAGCGGCTCATGCGGCAGTGCCCGCTCATTCACGGTACGCCTGCGGCGCCGGCGCATCAGTGTTCCCGTGCGGTCTTACGTTGTGATGCCCCGGGACGGTGATTAATGCCCGAAACCGCGTCGCGGCTCCCGAGTATGGTGGCGGTGAGGACGGGCGGAGTGTCCGCTTCGGAGGCCCTTCGGAAGCTCATCGGGCAGAGCGGCGCGATGCAGCAGGTTCGCGGGCAGATTCAGCGCATCGCTCGATCGCCGGTCCCTGTTCTCATCGTTGGTGAAACCGGCACCGGAAAGGAGCTCTGCGCCGAGGCGATGTCCCTCCTGTCCGGGCGCACGCCCTTCATCGCGGTCAACTGCGCCGCGCTTCCCGAGAGCCTGGTGGAGAGCGAGTTGTTTGGCCACGAGCGCGGGGCGTTTACCGGAGCGGTGCAGGCGCGCGCCGGGATGATAGCGGCGGCTGACGGCGGCACGTTGTTTCTCGACGAACTGGCCGAGGTGCCGACCACGGTGCAGGCGAAGCTGCTGCGCACGCTGGAGTCGGGGGAGTACCGGCCGCTTGGCTCCACCAAGACCCTGACGTCGCGCTTCCGCATCCTCGCCGCCACGAGCGGGGATCTGGAGCGAATTATCAGCGCGGGCCATCTGCGCGTCGACCTGTTTCATCGGTTGGGCGCCGTCCGTGTCCGGCTACCTCCCCTCCGGGAACGCCTCGAAGACATTCCGGTTCTGGCGGCGGAATTCCTGCGCCGCTATCTGGAGCGATGCGATTGCGGCCCAGCGAACGTGTCCCCGGAGGCGAGCACGGTGCTGATGCAGCAGGACTGGCCTGGCAACGTTCGTCAGCTGCGCAACGTCGTGGAGGCGGCCGCTGCAGTCGCGGGACTAGATCCGGTGGTCGGGATGCTCCACGTGGTAGAGGTCCTCGCGTCGTCGAGGTCCGAGGCACCACCAGTGGACATCTTCCCCAGCCTGGCCGAGGCACGCACGCGAGCGGAGGAGCACGCGATTATCGACGCGTTACAACGGACGGCAGGGAACCGGGAGCGGGCGGCGAAGCTGTTACGGATCAGTGAAGCGACCTTGTACCGGAAGCTCGGAAGGCGCCCGCCAACCGATTCGATCCTGACCCAGGCATCCTAGGTTGCAAGTTCGAGACTGATCCTCAGCCTGTGACTCTCACCGCTGAGAGCTGATCCACGGCGCTGGCCTCACGCGTCGCATCATAACTCGTTCTCATTCTTCTCTTCACAACCAGAGTTGAGCTGACCGCTCGGCTGGCTCGGTTCTTTCCAGAGCAGCGGGCATCCTGTTCTGGAGCCCGTCGAGCCATGCGCCGCGCGATCGCCGTCGTCACCCTGCTCTGTCTGGTACACGCCGGTCGACGTCTGACCGCTCAGCAAGCAACCAGCAATGTGATGCAACCGAACGTGCCGTCGCCCACGGCGGCCTCGCTCGGCAAGTTCGGGGATATCCCGGTCGCCCATTACACGGGCCTTCCCCAGATTTCGATCCCCCTGTTCACGGCGAAGGGGAAGACCCTCGAGCTGCCGATCTCGCTCGAATACCACGCGTCGGGCATCAAACTGGAAGAGATCGGAGGTTGGGTCGGAGTCGGCTGGGCGCTCGAAGCCGGGGGCGTAATCACGCGCACCGTCCACGGGATCGTTGACGAACAGTTCGAGGGCTATTTCAACACCGGCCGTACGTTCTACAACGACGCCAACTGGACGACCTCACCCCCCTGGGCGCTGATCCAAAACATCCGCGATAACAAGACGATCGATCCGGAGCCGGATCAATTCTTCTTCAACTTCGCGGGGCAGTCGGGAGAGATGGTCGGTGGCCCCATCTCGGCGAGCACGGATACTCCCAACGTTTACCTCACGATTCCCTACCGCAAGTGGCGGATCGTGCCGCACCTCGGCGCCGATCCGTTCTCCGGAATGCCGATCATCACGGATTGGGTGATCACTACCGAAAACGGCACGAAATACACGTTCGCCGCGCCTGAGGTGCACCTCGATCGGACATCGCAATGGCTCGGTGGGGGCGGCCACGATTCCAAGCCGTACGCCTCGGCGTGGTACCTCACGGAAATCCACTCGCCCGGCGGCGACGTCATCACCCTCCAGTATGCGGACTACACCGCCGAGCATCACACCGGCATGTACCGTGAGGAGACCAACGACATTTCCGAGGCCAACCCCGGGAACTGCTCGGTGCCCGGATACTCGCTGGGCAGTTCGAAGATCTTCGACCTCCACAGTCAGACCTACGTCCATGCGAAACGGCTCACGTCCATTACGTCAGCTGCGGACACCATCACGTTTACGCACTCGTTGCGGGATGACGCGCGGTCGCCTTTCTACGGCGACTACATCGGCGGGCGGGTGCCCCAGGAGCCGAAGCTCGACTTGATCACGGTGGCGACGCGGGAAGGCGTCGTCCTCCGGAAGTTCGAGTTTGAATACACGTACGGAGGCTCGCTCGGCGGCCGGCTGACGTTGCTCAACGTGTATGAGGAGGATGCCGGCGGCACTCGCTTGCCGCCGTACAGTTTCACCTACGACGGCCCGACGCTGCCGGCGCGCGTCACGGACCGGACGGACTATCACGACCCCAACCGGACTGCCTCGTTCGCCCTCGATCACTGGGGCTATTACAACGGCGCGACGTCCAACACGACGCCGATCCCACCGGGGACGGCCTCGTACAGCGGGAACTCCTACGCTGGGGCCGATCGCAACCCGAACTTCGCGTACACGAAAGCGGGCGTGCTCACCCGGATCACGTATCCGACGGGTGGATTCAATGACTTCATTTACGAGGCCAACGACTATAGCAACGGGGGCTCGCTCGTTTCGGATCAGGTGAACCACAGTGCGTCGGCGTCCATCACGGGAACCGGCCCGGATAAGACGACGGACTTCACCGTGGGCGGCGTCGATGCGACGGTCAACGGGACCGTGAGCGTGTACATATCGCCCGCCTGTGGGACCAGTCCCTGCCCGTTCGTGCAGTTCAAGAAGGGCGCGACGGTGCTCGGCACCTGGACCTCGACCCAAACCTTGCCGTGGCAGCTCACGCGAGACACGTACACGCTGGTCGCGTCGGTGCAAGGCCACAATGTCTCCGCCGTCGCGATCTCCGTCGCGTGGCAGGAGCGCGTCCCCCTGACGAAGAAAACGGGCGGCGCTCTGCGCATTGCCGAGGTACACGCCGACGACGGGATGGGGAACGTCATGGTTCGGAAGTACCGGTACCAGCTCAGCGACGGACGCTCGAGCGGCTGGCTTGCCGCCGACCCGCGGTCCGATTACAACCGGAACGTCTCCACCGGCTTGGATCAATGCATCTACTACTCCCGCTCTTCCGCGCCCAAGAATGTCTTGGGGAGTGGGCCGCTGGTCGGGTACAGCGTCGTCACCGAGTCCCTCGGCGTGAACGGCGTCTTCGGGAGTACGCAGCGGACGTTCCGGGCGGGATGTGATTGTGCTGCTGCGGCTGCGGCCGGCAACTACAACCGGGAGTGGCCGCTGCTGCGGTATACGACCGACGCCTGGACGCGCGGCGAGCAGTTGAGCGCCGCGGACTACAGCGCGGGCGGCCAGATCCAGCGTTCGGTCACGTCGACGTACGGTGCGCCGCCATGGCCGTACCCCCTCATAGGGTTCCGGGGCCTCGCGGTCGATGTCTACTCGATGATTTCGGCGGGGGTCCCCTTCAACGTCTATTGGGCGAACCCGTTCCTGGTCCGAACTGGGCTAAAGGTGCAAACCGACCAAGCCACGACACTCTACGATACCACCGGAACGAGCAGCTTGGTTACGAACCAGCACTTCGTGTATGGCAATCCGTTACACGCCCAGCTCACCGAGATCACTGAGACCAATTCCGACGGGACGCAGCGCATAACGCGCATGAAGTATCCGGCCGACTACGCCACGGGGGGGCCGCCGGGCTCGGAGGCCGCGGCGCTCACCGCGATGCAGGATACGACGGCGACGGGTGCCTTTATGCCTGGCGTCGTGATCGAGCGCTCGGTCAATGTGAAGAGCGGTGCCAGCGATCGGGTCGTGCAGGCCGAGATCACGACATTCAAGGAGTTCCTGACCGGTCAGTTCCTCCCGTATAAGCATTACGTGCTCAACAGCCCGAGCCCACTCCCATGACTCGCTCACCCGGACGGCCCATTTTCTCGCATGCGCGACGGGTCGAGCTCGCCGTCGCTGCTGCTGCCGTGTTTGCCATCGTGCTCCTCGCGTCGTTCGAGCCCTTGGCGGCCCAGGTGTCCGTCACGCCGGACGGCGCTGCCCTCACGGCGGCTGCGAACACCGGCGGGCAGTCGGCACAGTTCACGGTCCGAAACCTCGGGACCAGCAGCCAGACGTACTACCTTTTCTGTTATCCGTCCGGCGCCGTCACTTCCTGCTCGCCGAACCAAAGCACCCTCGGCCAGATTCCGCCGGGCATCAACATTCCGGCACCGGCGACCTTTGCGACGGGAGCGGTAGGCTCCGGGACCATTCAGCTCAAGGCCTGTGACAACTCCATTTGTTCCCAAGGCTTTGACTACGGCTCTTACAATGTGACGGTGTTGCCGCCGTATGGCGTGGCGGTGACGCCCGACGGCGGTACCGCGGCGACCCGGGTCGCGAACACCGGCGGGTACAGTGAGCAATTCACGGTGACGAATACCGGCACTCAACCGAACACGTTCACCTTCGCCTGCACGGGGACGGGGGGCGTCACGTGCGGCACCGTGCCGGCATCCGTCAGTCCGGCGCCGAACGGCGGCTGGGTAACCGTTAATATGCCGTACAGCGTGGGCGCTGCGGGCACAGGCACGCTCACGCTGACCGCCACGGGCACGAGTGCCAGCGACGCCGGCAGCTACTCGGTGCCGATCGTGCGCTACGGTGTGAGCGTGGCAACAGCCGGTGGCGTCACGATTACAGCGACGCGCTTCTCGAACACTGGTGGCTATAGCGAAAGCTTCCTGGTGACGAACACCGGCTCTACCAGCAACACGTTCAGTTTCACGTGCACGGCGGCAGGTCCAGTGATCTGTGGGACGCCGCCGACGGCAGCGACCCTCGCCAGCGGCGGCGTGGCGAATGTGAGCATGCCGTACAGCGTTGGCGCCGCAGCCGCCGGCACGCTGACCCTCACCGCAACGGGGACCAATGCCAGCAACGCCGCCTCGTACAGCGTGCCGGTGGCGGTGAATCTGTCCAAGGTGACGAATGGCGTATTCACCAAGGACAACAACTTCCTGCTCCAAGAGACGGCCAACACCTACGACGCCACCGGCCGGATCATCCAGCTCGCGGATGCCCGCGGCTACCTCACGGACTATCAGTACGGCGGGAATTCACAGAACGCGTTCCTGATACAGGTGAAGCGCTGGAAGACGGGCGTGGGGGGCGAGTATCTCGCCACTGACATCGCATACCTCAATGGCAATGTCTCGTCGATCAGGAACGAGGGCGGCACGTCCCGCTTCTTCACGTACGATACATACGGTCGCCTCCGCCAGATCAAGAACAATAGCGTGACCGTCGTGAAGGCGTACGGCTATACCTACTCTCGGACCAGCGCGAACGGCTGGGTGTTTCAGGCGAGCAGCCCGAACGCCGTCGTCGATACGACGTTCCTGCAGCAAGCACCTCTCAAGGCCGTCGTGAGCACGGGCTACGTCGACGGGCTCGGGCGGGCGATCCAAACGGTCGTGCAGGATGGGACGAACTACGTCGTCACGGCCACGCAGTACGACCTGATGGGCCGGACCTGGCGGACGCGGAAGCCGTACACGCGGGGCACGCCGGGTTACGACGCGAGCTTCGCGACCAACGCTACCAGCTTCTACAACGCGTATCACGGGACGTCGACCGCTCAGCCCTATGTCGAGACCCAGTATCGGGCCGACGCCTTGGGCCGAGTCAGCAAGGTCATCCCCGAGTACATCGGGACCGCACCGACCGCCTTCACGCTGACGAGTTACGGCATCGATCCCGGGCCGACGGTGAAGCAGCAGATCGTCGAGGTCACCGACGAGGCCGGCAAGAAGAAGCGCTCCTACGCCGACCTCTTCGGCAACAACGTGAAGACCATCCTCGGCTACGGGGCGCCCGAGGTGACGACGACGCTCGTCACCTACAACGTGCTGGGGCAGCGGACGCAGGCGACCGACCCGCGGGGTCTGAACACGACCTACGCGCGCGACACGCGCGGATTGCTCAGGTCGAGGACGAGCCCGGACGCGGGGACGGTCAACTACAAGTACGACAAAGCCGGCAACCTGCGGTTCAGCCAGGATGCCAATCAGGCGGCGGCGGGCCAGGTGTACTTCACGAACTACGACTTCGCCGGACGCGCGCTCGTCTCCGGACAAGCTGCCGCCACGTTCTCGAGCCTCAATCCCGACGCCTCGCAAGCCTTCGAGTCGGACACCAGCACCTGGCTCGTCGTCCGGGCGTACGACGCCAAGCCGTCCCCCAGCGCCCCGACGTGGGACCGGTTCAGCGCACAGATCACACCGCTCACGTTGGCGAACGTGAGCGGGCGACTGGCCGCCGTGGGGAGCAAGTCGAACGGCGCGCGACAGATCACGCTGTTCAGCTACGACGCGGACGGCCGTGTTACCACGCGTTACACCTACACGCAACCCAACGGCGGCGGATCGGTCCTGACGGCGCTCAACACCACGGTCGCCTATGCCCGGGATCTCCGCGACGCGATCACACAGCGCTCGCTCACAGTAGGGACGAGCACCTTCTACCAGTGGTACGATTACGACAACCGGGGCTTACTGTGGAAGGCGTTCGACTCGACGTTGGCTACAAAGCCCGCCACACCGGGTGTCACCGACACCTACCGCCCATCGGGACAGCCCCAGGACTATCAATTCAAGGGCGGCCCGCTCGTGCCGATCCGGTACACGATTCGTGGGCAGACCGAAAAGGTGGGGGATCCCACGCTCGCCAGCTGCGCTACCTGTCCGTTCAATGCCCGCTACGCGTACCTCCCCAACGGCGTCGTGGACACGGCGGAGTTCTACAACGCCGGGTCGCCGGCGGCGCAGAAACGCTACCGCTACGCGTTCGGACCGGCGGCCTACGACGCCCTCAACCGATTGAAGAGCGCCGATTTCTCGAGCTGGAGCGGGAGCGCGTGGACGTCCACGCTCGCCTACGACCTGGCGGGGATCAATTACGACGCGGCGGGGAACATCACGGCGCTGCGGCGCTACCGGGAAACCGCCACGCTCATTGATAACCTGACGTATGCCTATCCGAGCACCTCCAATCGGCTGAGTTCGGTGACCGATGCCGTGGGGGCGACGGCCGAGACATGGGATGCCGAGCCGGGGTCGTTCACGTACGACCCGAATGGGAACGTCGCCACCGCGCCTGCTCCCTACTCGATCACGGCTGTCACCTACAACCATCAGAACTTGCCCCTCTCGCTCACTCGCAGCGGCCCCACCACCACGGTCTACCGCTACGACAACAATGGACAGCGGATCACGAAACAAGTGAACGGTGGCAACACCGAGGTCTACGTTCAGGAGGGGGCGACGACTCTGGGCGTGTTCACGGTCAACGCCACCGGCACGCCGACGTCGTGGTATTTCAACGTGCTGGCAGAAAACCAGCCAGTGGGTCGGCAACCCAGCTCTGGTAACCGGCGCTATTACCACTCGGATCTCCTAGGAAGCACTCGCTCGGTGGTCGATGGCGCGACGGCTGCGGTTGTCGAGGCCTACGATTACGACCCGTGGGGCTTGCTGATGCCCGGCCGGACGCTCGGGAGCGGGACAAAGGAGGGGTTCACCGGCAAGGAGCAGGACGGCGAGACCGGGCTCCATTACTTCGGGGCCCGCTACTACATGGCCGCGCTCGCGCGGTGGACGAGCGTCGATCCGATGGCCGACAACGATCCTGAGTGGTCGCCCTACAACTACGTGCTCAACAACCCGCTGAGTTCAGTGGATCCAACCGGCCTTGAATGTGATCCGATCCAGGGCGGGATAAGGTGTACCGACGTCAAACCCCAGGATATCAAGGAGATATCGACCTTCGTCGGTCAAGATCTGGGACAGTTTAACGGGGACCAAACGGGCGTGTCCCAAGGTGGCTGTAAGGCGCCCGGTAACTGCACACAATCTGACGTCTCGTCGAAGGACATACCGAAACAAAGCCCGCGAGCGTGCATCGACTTGTTCATGTGCAATAGCGCGGCCGGCGCCGGGAAGTACTTGAAGGAGCTTGCGGACGTGGTATGTCTCGTAACGTGCGATATCGTGCCCATGCCCATCGGCATGGTGGGCCCGCGGGTGCCTCTAATCGGCGGCCGCGCGCCAATCAATAGCCGTTATGCTGGTCTTGTCCATCCGTCGGGCGTTCGCTTTACGAGGTCGGGTTTCCCCGACTTCTCCCCGTACGCCAAGGCGCGTGTCGTACTTGATGGCCTTACAGGTAATTACTCCCTTGATGCGGCCCTGGCGAATAGGGCTGCTGGACTTGACAGGACACCAGCAGGTATGGTATGGCACCATGTCGAGGATGGTACGACTATGCTCCTAGTACCTCGCGAAATCCACAGCGCGGTTCCGCACACAGGGGGCGCTGCTGTGATTAGACAAAACGCCGAAAGGCCGTGATGACCGTCAGCCTTGAGAAGTCTCCGGGTGGGGCGAGCGAAGCCTCACTGCAAGCGCTGGAGGCGGAACTCGGAGTGTCGCTTCCATCGGCTTACAGAGAATTCCTCTTGCGATCTGACGGTGGTACACCGGAGCCAAACCAGTTTTCCATTCCTGGCCTCGCGGAGGCGTCGGGTGTCAATGAGTTTCTGAGCGGGCGTCAGATCATGAGTGAAAGACATACCCGTCGACACCGTTTGCCCGCGGCTATCATCCCGATTGGTTACGCGGAAGGCGGTAACTTGGTGTGCCTCAAGGTGCCCGAGGGCGACATCCTGTTTTGGGACCACGAACTCGAGGGCAAGCCGGGAGGATTGGTGCGGTTGGCAGAAGGGTTCGACGCGTTCTGGAGGGACTTGAGCAGGTTCAGCATTCACGACGTGGAACTGAGCCCCGACCAGGTGAAAAGCGTGTGGGTAGATCCTGACCTCCTGAGGACCTCGAGGAAGAAGAACCCAGACAAGGGGTAGGGCGTCCCGTCCTCCTTGTATTCGACCAGCCGCTGCATACGAAGATACCGATACGAGCATCGAGCGGACGCGTCGTGCACCGGTGGGCCGACGCGGCCAATGGGAGCGTCGGCTTTCACGTCCGACGTCCCGTCCACGGTGCGCGACTTGATCTTGAGCTGCGCTAGGGCGGGGTCGCACCTTCGAGAATTCACTCCAGTCCTCGAACGTCATGTAGTCGAACAGCTGTGCATCCGTCCCCGAAACCGCGAGCGAGACCGAGCAACGACTCATAGGCGCGATCGAACCCCTCGGATGTGTTACGCGGGACAGCGCCGCACCAACGAGCGGGAAGACGTTCCGGGTCACCCTGAGAGGCAACAGCGGACGCGTCGCGCAAACGTCGGCTTCGCGGTCTGCGCGACAGAGCGGACCACCGTCACCAAGCTTGCCTGATCGTCGTCGCCCGCAACAACGACAAGCTTCAGGTACTGCGCCCGCTCCGCGCCGCGCGGTAGAGGTCGATCACGTTCGCGACCGGGCCCACGATCGCGAGGGCGAGGATCGGTGGCGCCGGATAGAGCGCGCTGAGCGCGGCTACGTGAAAATCACCTGCCAGCCGGATGGCGGTCTCCGCCGCGGCCACCGCGGCCGCCACGATCATCCGACCCCGCACCGTGCTCACGGTCGTCTTGGGATCGGTGATCATGAAGAAGATGAACAGCTGGTACATCGGGCCGGTGAGGGGCGCGATTTCCGCCAGCAGCGGACCCCCGGAGATCAGGCTGCGCACCAGGGCCAGCGCGACGAAACAGGCGACGTAGGTGAGCGTCACATGGAGCATGCCAACCCGAGCAGCGATGAGGAGCCCGAAGCACCAGATCACCGCGTTCGTCGCCAGGTCGTTCCCCCACTGATGACTGAGGATGGCAACGCTCGCCGGCGCCACGAGCACCAGCAGGCTGATGGCGAAGTTGCTCGGGTTCCAGAGGTGCCGGCCACGGTATTGCAGCATGTACTTGGAGGCGATCGCCAGGAACCCGCCCAGGGCGAACGGCCACAGCAGATCGGCCCGCGGCTTGATCAAGAGCGCGAGGCTGATGCCGGTGATGTACGCGCTCTGCACGTTCGCAAAGCGTCCCCGCAAGGCACGTGACAGGGCCAGCTCCGCCACCACGCACACGCCGAGCGCGGTCGCGAGCCGAGCGTAGCCGCCGAGGATGCCGTACCGCGCCTCGCCCAGCACCAGGATGAGGGTAATAAGGAAGGAGACCAGATAGCGGGGATCCGCCCGGCCCAGCCGGGTCCACAGTTGGCGCGGGGCGACGGCAGTCACGGTCCGGGCTCGGTGACGACGTGCAGCTCGTCCGTGGCCGGGTGCTCGAGCGTCTGCCGCGTGCCGGACGGCCAGCGAATCACGGCCCGGTCCACGCGCCCGGCCTTGCCGAGTCCGAAGTGGAGCCGCCGGTCGTTCTGGCTCGCGAATCCCATGCCGCCGTCCACGACCCTCAGCTGGCGTCCCGCGCCCGTCTCGAGCGTCACCTCCGTGCCGATCGCGCTGCGGTTCGACCGCGTGCCGACGAGCTTGAACGCGATCCAGTGGTTCCCCGGCTGCACGCTGTTCTTGTAGACCAGCGCCGGTTGGTTCTGGTTCGCGACCACAACGTCCAGCACGCCGCGGTTGAACAGGTCCACCAGTGCGACCGCACGCCCGTCGTACTCGTCGGTCACGCCGACGGCGGCAGCGACGTCGGTCCACCCCGCCAGGCCGCGGTTGAGAAACACGCGCGACCGCTCGTACCCGGACAGGCTCGCGGTGCCGATGGCGGGCCAGGTCTTGGCGTCCTCGAACAGGCTGCCGTTCGCTCCGGCGATCTTCGACATCGCGTACCAGTAGCTCCGGTCCCGATCGCCCGAGACGTAGCCGTTGACGATGAACAGGTCGTTGCGTCCGTCGTTGTTCAGGTCGCCCAGTTGGGCTCCCCACGCCCACCCCGCGTCCGTGATCACGCCCTCGGCTCCCTGCTGGAAGCGCCCCAGCTCCGGCAGGAAGTTGAGGCGCAGGTTGTTGCCTTGAAACAGGTATCCCCGCACCGAGATGTTGGTCACGAACGCGTCCAGCCGGCCCCGGTTCAGCACGTCGCCGAGCGTGGCCGACATGCCGCTCTTGGAATCGCTCTCTAATCCCACGCGGCTCAGCGCGAACCGCCGGCCGTGGTCGTTCCGGTAGAACTCCTCCGGTCCGTAGTCGTTCGCCAGGAACAGGTCGGGCCAGCCGTCGCCGTCGAAATCAGCGGCGGCGACCGCCAGGGTCCAGCGGGTGCTGCCGACGCCCATCCGGTCCGTCACGTCCTCGAAGCGCCCACCCCCCAGATTGTGGAACAGGCGGTTCTTGCCGCCGTTGGTGGCGAACTCGAAGCTGTTCTCCATGATGCGCGTGGTCTTCAAGTGCCAGAAGTCGACGTCGGAGCGGTAATAGCCGGCCACATAGAGATCCAAGAGCCCATCTCGGTCGTAGTCGAACCACACCGCCCCGTTGCTGTTCATCCAGTGGCGCAACCCGGCGGTCTCGGTCACGTCGATGAAGTGGAGGTCGCCCCGGTTCTTGAAGAGCTGGAGGAAGCCCCACTTGTACACCAGCAGGTCCTCGAGTCCGTCGTTGTCATAGTCGCCCCAGACGGCGCCCATCGACACGCCCTCGCCGAGGCGGTTCACGTCCGCGAGGCCGGCGGCGCGGGCGGTGTCCACGAAGGTGCCGTCGCCACGGTTCAGGTACAGGGCGTTGGGATACCCGAACCGACTGTTCGTGAGGTAGAGATCGGGCCATCCGTCGTTGTTCACGTCGGCCACCGAGACGGACGCACCCAACGAGCCCACGAGCGGGGCGATGTTGGCGAGCTTCGGGTCGAGCGTCGGCCCGTGATGCACGAAGGCGATGCCCGCCTCGGTCGCGATGCTGGTGAAGTGAACCCCCGGCTCGACGGGGGAATCGGCGGCACCGGGGACGCGACGGTTCAGGATGACGACGAGCCCGATGGCGGCCACGAACGCCGCGCCCACGGCGACGCGGCGCTGGAACGGGGAGATCACGGCGTGAACCATACCACGCGCCGTGTCGGCGGGACAAGTAACGCACTATCTTCACGGGCGTTTCGTCGATCGCTTGGAGGAGTTCGCGTGCGACTGAAAAGCCCGAGGGTGATCGGAATGCTGCTGGCGGCGGCGTGCCGGGGAGCGGCGCCGGGTGGGGGAGGGGACCAAGCGAGAAGCGACTCGGCTGTCACGGCCCGGACCTGGGGATTGGCGTACCTGCAGCAGAATCAGCTTCCCCGCGCCGAAGCGGAGTTCCGGAAGGTCGTGGCGCTCGCCCCCGATCATGCCCTCGGCTATGCGAACCTTGGGCTCGTATACCTGCGGGAAGGTCGCTACCGCGACGCCGAAGCCCAGCTCCGTCGCGCGGCGGCGCTCGATTCCGCCAACAGCGACGTCGGACTGATGCTGGCCAGCGTGTACGAGGAGACCGGTCGGCAGGCGGACGCGCGCCGCGAAATCGATCGCGTGCTGCGGCGCGATTCCACCGACACCCGGGCGCTGTACGCCCTCGCGGAGCTTGCCGCGCGATCCGCCGACCCCGGGGAGGTGCAGCGCCGGGAAACCCTGCTACGACACGTGATGGCCCGCGCTCCCGCGAACATCGTCGCCCGGCTCGAGCTCGTGGACCTCCTCCTCGCACGTGGATCCGCCGGTGACGCCGCCGGCGAGCTGGAGGCGTTGCAGCGGCAGCTGCCGCAATTGCCGCGGGAGGCCGCGCGCTTCTTCGAGCGCGCCCTCGTCCAGGCGCGCTCGGGCCGCGCCGCCGAAGCGGCGGCTCAGGCGCGGCGCTTCCAGCGCGCCATGGAGGTCACCCCGGCCTACCAGGTCGCTCTCGAGCGACTGGGCGCGTCGAGCGGCAGGCCCGGTCCATTGGTCGGCTACGCGGTGCTGACGTTCAACCCCAGCCTGGCTGTGCCCACGGAGGACCCGCGGGCCGTCGCGGCGGCGATCCGTTTCACAGATGTCACTGCGGGGAGCGGGCTCGAGAGTGTGTCGGCGCTCCCGGAGAGCCTGGCAGGCTCACTCGAGAGCGCGGTGGCCCTCGCGGTGGGTGACTACGACGACGACGAGACCGAGGATGTGTTCGTCGGCGGGCATCTGTTCCGGGGCGCCCTGGGCCGCTTCGTCGAGACCGGCAGCGGCGCGGGCGTCGCGCTCCACGATCGGTCCCTCGCGGCGGCGTTCGGCGACTTCGACAACGACGGATGGCTCGACCTGTACGTCGCGACCGCGGGGCGGGGCGTGCTCCTCCGGAACATGGGCGGGGGCAAGTTCCGCGACGTCGCCGCCTCGGCCGGTCTGGTCGATTCGGGCGTCGTCGCGAAGGCCCTGTTCCTGGATATGGACCATGACGGCGACCTCGATCTGTTGCTCGCGACGGCCACCGGAAACCGCGCCTACCGCAACAACCTCGACGGCACGTTCCGCGAGATGGCCGCCGCGATGGGTCTGGCGATGAACAGCAGCCGCGATGTGGCGTTCGGCGATTTCGACGGCGACGGCCACATCGACCTGATGATCGTCGCAGCTGACGGTGACGTGCGCCTCTTTCACAACCTCGGCCAGGGACGCTTCGAGGATGTGACGGCGGCGAGCGGTCTCGCCGCAGCGGGCACAGCGGGCGCGGTCGCCGTCGGCGATTACGACAACGACGGCTTCCTCGACGTGTTTCTGACGTCGCTCGACGGGACCGTGCCCCACCTGTACCGCAACCGTGGCGACGGGACGTTCGACCTCGACGCCCGCTCGGGCGTGCTGCGGCGCAAGCTCGACGGCGTCGCCGGTCTGGACGCCGCATTCTTCGACTTCGACAACGACGGCCGGCTCGATCTGATCGTGGTGGGGAATGGCGGCGTGCGCCTGTTCCGCAACGACGCGACGCGCGGGTTCGAGGACCATTCCTCGAGCTTGCCCGACAGCCTGCGGGCCGGCCGGGCGGTCGCCGTCGCGGACATCGATCGGGACGGCGACCTCGATCTCATCGTTGCCGGCTGGGACGGACGGCCCCGGTTGCTCCGCAACGACGGCGGCAACGTGAATCAGTACGCGGATGTGCGTCTCGTCGCGCTGCGCCAGGGGAGC
>Ga0184619_10000023_pt1 | contig 53119 bp, 50 predicted proteins | sample PLM0_60_b1_FD_133146 | JGI IMG/M metagenome (GOLD analysis project Ga0184619, IMG submission 133146) | Groundwater sediment microbial communities from an aquifer in East River, Colorado, USA - PLM0_60_b1 | ecosystem: Environmental > Terrestrial > Soil > Riparian zone | place: USA: East River...
CGGTTCCCGGACTTGAAGGGCGCTCCGCTGATCGAGGCGCGCGTCTGCCAGTACGAGAATTCGCCCGACGAGCACTTCATCATCGACCGGCACCCCGCGGCGGCGAACGCGTGGCTCGTGGGTGGCGGCTCGGGTCACGGATTCAAGCACGGGCCCGCCGTGGGCGAGCTCGTGGCGCAACTGGTGCTCGCGGGTGGCGCGCCGGACCCGCAATTCGGGCTCGCCCGCTTTGGCAAGTAGCGCGCGCGGCGCGCTCGAGCGGGACTTCGAGCGATTTGAGCGGGAGCTGCCGCGCGACTTTCCCGCCCACGTGCGCCAGACCTACCGGATCGATCTCGCCGCGCGCTACCTCGGTGAGCCGATCGTGCATCCCATCGGGAAGGGCTCCGGGCAGCTCTCGCTCAACGCGGCGCAGCTCGAGGACGACGCCACGGCGGGACTCGCGTTCGCCGTGCTCAAGACGGTGATCGCCGAGGACGAGACCGGCGCCCAGGCGATGGCTGCGTGGGCGATCCACGAGAGCAAGATGGCCGTCGAGCGGCGGCCGGCGGGCGACGGCCGGGTGGGCTGGACCGTCACCTGGAAGGGGCGCGGTTGGGATCGCCCCCTCGCCGACTACCTCGCGCTGGTGCGCACCGCCCGGGACCTGACGCGGGCGGGCCGGCTCCTGGTCGTACCGTCGGTGAAATACCACTTGCCGCGGCTCGACGAGTCGTTCCGCGACACCGAGTACCGTCACACGACCGGGCGGCTGGCGGAAGCCTGGGGCGCGCCGCCGTTGCTGGTCGAGAAAGACTTCTCGCCCACCCTCGCGGGCGACCCGCTCGCCGACGATCGCGCACAGATTCTCCGCTGGCTTCGCGAAGTGCCCACACGCATCCGCGCCGCTTCACCGATCCCCGTGCGCGTCGCGGTGAAGCTCATGAATGCGCGGTTCGATGACCGGTTTCAGATCGAAATGATGGACGCGTGTACCGGAGCCAACGCGCTGGTGGTATTCAATCGGCTGTTCGACGCCGAACGCGGCGTGGCCTACGGAGGATGTGACCTGAGCGATCGGAACCTGAGGGTGCTCGACCTCCTCCCACGATCCCCGGGCTCGCGCCCGGGGTCAGCGCACCCACTGACCCCGCACGCCCGTGCCGGGCTCCCGGCCCTCACGGGCACGGGGAACATCTGTTCCGGCGGTCTGATCCTCGACTACGCCCGTCGCGGCTGCGAGAGCGTCCAACTCCACACCTTCTTTCAACTGCCCCAGTCGGAGTACCCCGCCACGCACGGCTCCCGCACCGCGCGAGCGCTCCATGCGCTGGTGTTTCATCCGCAGCACGGCCTGATCGCCGGGATGCTGGCCCTAGAAGAGCGCGGTGAGCTGGCGCGGCGCGGGGGCGAGCTCCATTTCCTCGACGTGGGCAGCGATGCGCATCGCGCGGGTTGAGCTGTTCGCGCTCGAGCTGCCGTTCGCGGAGCCGTTCATCATCTCCGGCGGCCAGATCGACGCGCGACGGTCCGTGGTCGTGTTGCTGCACGACGACCAGGGGCACGTGGGCTACGGCGAGGCCGCCCCGGACGAGCTGCCCTTCTACTCGGAGGAGACATTGGGGAGCGCGCGCGACCTGATCACGCGCGTGCTCGTTTCCCGCGTCGCCGACCGGGAGTTCGACTCCCCCGAGGCGGTGGACGCCGCGCTGCGGGAGCACGTGCGCGGGAACCCGTTTGCCCGGGCGGGCATCGAGACCGCGGCCTGGGACCTCGAGGCGCACCGGCGGGGCACGGGGCTCGCACAGCTGGTCGCGGAGCGGCTCGGCGTGGCTCCCGGAGCGAGCTTTCCCTGCGGTGTGGCGCTGGGGATTCCCGCCGACCGCAACCCTGAGACCCTCACGCGCCGCGTGTACGACGCGGTGCAACACGGCTACCGGCGCGTGAAAATCAAGGTCGCGCCGGGGTGGGACGACGTGGCGGTGCGCGCCGCCCGCACGGGGATGGTGGGCACGGACCTGCCGCTCACGGTGGACGCCAACGGCGCGTACGCCTGGCCCGAGGACGAGCGCGCGTTGCGCGCACTCGACGACGCGGGACTCCTCTACATCGAGCAGCCGCTCGCCCCCGACGAGCTCGTGGGCCACGCCCGGCTGGCGCAAGCGCTCGCGACGCCCGTGTGCCTCGACGAAACGCTGCGCGATGCGGCGGCGGCGCGCCAAATTGTGGCACTCGACGGCCCGACGGTCTGGAACGTCAAGGTCCATCGCGTGGGCGGGCTCACCGAGGCGTGCCGCATCTATCGGGTGGCGGCGGAGTGCGGCGCACGGCTGTGGGCGGGAACCATGCCCGAGTCCGGGATCGGCTCCCAGGCCGGCATCGCCGTCGCGGCCTTGCCGGGCTGCGTCTATCCTTCGGACCTAGAGCCGAGCACGCGCTGGTTCGGGCGCGGCGTGGACGTCATCAAGCTGACCATGAGTAAGGACGGACGCATGGCGGTCCCCGGTGTGTCGGTCGCTCGGCTGCTCGACACGGCACGGTTCCGCGCCGCGTCACGAACGCTCTAGAACGGAGTCGAACGGTGTCTCGCATGCCTCGGGCGCTGCTGCTCTGCGCCGTCCTCTCGGCTTTCGCCCTGGCCTCGGCCCCGTCGGCCCCCGCCCAGCAGTACGACCCGGCGCTGTTCTCCGCGCTGCGCTGGCGCATGATCGGCCCGTTTCGTGGCGGCCGCACCGTCGGCGCCACCGGTGTGCCCGGCGGCCCGGACGTGCTCTACATCGGCGTGAACAACGGCGGCGTGTGGAAGAGCGCGGACTACGGCCGCACCTGGACGCCGATCTTCGACGACCAGCCGACGCAGTCGATCGGCGCGATCGCCGTGGCGCCATCCGACCCGCAGACGCTGTACGTCGGGAGCGGTGAGGGGCTGCAGCGTCCCGACCTGTCGGTCGGGGACGGGATGTACAAGTCCACGGACGGCGGGCGGACGTGGCGGCATCTCGGCCTGCGGGACGCACAGCAGATCCCCGCGATCGTCGTCGATCCGCGCGATCCGAACCGTGTGCTGGTCGCGGCGCTGGGGCATCCCTACGGCCCCAACCGCGAACGCGGGGTGTTCCGCTCGACCGACGGCGGCGCGACCTGGCAGCAGGTGCTCTTCAGCGACGACAACACCGGCGCCGTGGATCTCGCGTTCGACCCGGGCGATCCCCAAGTCGTGTTCGCCGTGTTGTGGGCCGCACGACAGGCCCCCTGGGAAATCGGGAGCTCGTGGACGCTGTCCGCCAGCAATGGTCTGTACAAGTCGAGCGACGGCGGCACGACGTGGCGCCGGATCACCGGCGGGCTCCCCGGCGCGGCGGAGGAACTCGGTCGCATCGGCCTGGCCGTCGCGGCGAGTGCGCCCGGGCGGATGTACGCCGTCGTGGGCGCCACGCAGGGCGGCGGCCTGTATCGGTCGGACGACGGCGGGGAGCACTGGCGGCTCGCCAATACCGACGCGCGCCTGTGGGGTCGGGACGGTGACTTCAACGAGGTCAAGGTCGATCCGACGAATCCCGACGTGGTGTACGTCGCCAATGTGGTCGCGTGGAAGTCCAGCGACGGGGGGCAGACGTTCGCCGCGTTCCGCGGCGCTCCCGGCGGCGACGATTACCACCGGCTGTGGATCGATCCGCGGGACCCCCGGATCATCCTGCTCGCGGGGGACCAGGGCGCGGTGGTGACGGTGAACGGTGGCGAGACGTGGAGCTCGTGGTACAACCAGCCGACGGCGCAATTCTATCACGTCGCCACCGACCGGCGCTTCCCGTATCGCGTGTACGGCGGCCAGCAGGAGAGCGGGTCGGCCGGGATCGTGAGCCGGGGCAACGACGGCCAGATCACGTTCCGCGAGTGGCACCCGGTGGGCGCCGAAGAGTACGGCTACGTCGCGCCGGATCCGCTCCACCCCAACATCGTCTACGGCGGCAGGCTGAGCCGGTTCGACTGGAGCACGGGCCAGGTACAGGAGGTGTCGCCCGAGCCCGTCCGGACGGGGCAGTACCGCTGGGTCCGCACCATGCCGCTCCTGTTCTCCCCCATCGACCCGCGAGTGCTGTATCTCGGCACGAATGTGCTGTTCCGAACCGTGAACGGGGGCGCGAGCTGGGACACGCTGAGCCCCGACCTGACGCGCGCCGCGTACGACGTGCCCGCGAATCTCGGTGCGTTCACGGCTCTGGATCCCGAGAACGGCCGGCACCGCGGCGTGATCTACACGATCGCGCCGTCGTTTCGGAAGACGGGTTTGCTCTGGGTCGGCAGCGACGACGGCCTGATCCACGTGACGCACGACGGCGGTCGGACCTGGGCGGACGTGACGCCGCCCGCGCTCACGCCCTGGAGCAAGGTATCGCTGATCGAGGCGTCGCACTTCGACACCCTCGAGGCGTACGCCGCGGTGAATCGCTTCCGGCTCGACGACCTGCAACCGCATGTGTCCCGCACCAGGGACGGCGGCAAGACCTGGATCGAGACCGTCGAGGGGATTCCGTCGAACGAGGTCGTCAACGCCGTGCGCGAGGACCCCGCCCGCCGCGGGTTGTTGTATGCCGGAACCGAACGTGGCGTACACGTCTCGTTCGACGACGGCGACCACTGGCAGTCGCTGCGGCTCAACTTGCCGGCGACATCGGTGCGCGACCTCGTGGTACACGACAGCGATGTGGTCATCGCCACGCACGGACGATCGTTCTGGATCCTGGACGACGTGACACCGCTGCGCCAAATCCCGGAGGCGGCGGCCGCTGCGCCAACCGCCGCGTACCTCTTCCGGCCGGCCGGCGCCGTGCGGGTGCGCTGGAACCAGAACACCGACACGCCGCTCCCGATCGACGAGCCCGCTGCGCCGAACCCGCCCGACGGCGCAGTGGTCGACTACTACCTCCCTCGGCTTCCCGTGGCGCCGGTCGTGCTCGAGATCCTCGACGCGGGCGGCAGGCTGGTCCGGCGGTTCTCGAGTGACGACCCGCCCGAGCTGCCCGATACCGGATTGAACATTCCCCCGTGGTGGATCAGGCCGCCCACCCGGCTCGGCTCGGGCCAGGGAATGCATCGCTTCGTGTGGGACTTGCGCGGACCGCCCCCGCCCGTGCTCCGCCACGACTACCCCATCGCGGCGATCCCGCACGACACGCCACGCGAGCCGCGCGGCCCGTGGGTCCTACCGGGCCGCTACACGGCGCGGCTCAGCGTGGACGGGCGCGCCTACCAACAGCCCCTCGCCGTACGCATGGATCCCCGAGTCCCGCTCGCGGCGGGCGCGCTGGCGCGCCAGTGGATCGTGGCGTCCCGACTGGTGGGCGCATTGCGCCGCGATTCCATGGCGCTCGCCGGCGTGCGCGCGCTGCGACGCGAGCTACCAGGCGCGCGACAGCGCGCGGGAGCGGGGCCCCTCGCGGCGACGCTCGACTCGCTCGAGCGGGAGGCGGCTGCGCTGGAGAGCGGGCCGACCGGACCCCCGGCCGGCGGGCCGGCGCCGGCGAGCCTGACCCGCCTCAACGCGCAGCTGGCGGAGCTCTATGGAGTGGTCGAGGGAGCGGACGCCATGCCTACGCGGCCGGCGGAGGCGTTGGCGCGCGCGCTGGCGGGCGACGTCGTGGTGCTCGAGGCGCGCGCTCGAACTCTCGCGGGGCGCTTCCGTTCGGTCAGCCGCGGTTTACATATTGACGCACCATGATTCCCATCGAGCACCAGCCGGCCGGCTACTGGGCGACGAATTTGTACCCGAGCCCGCACAAGCGTCCCAAGCCCGATGCGCCGCTCAAGGACCTGCCGACCCGTGCCGCGCAGCGGTTCAAGCGGGCGCGGGACGGCATCCGGGCGCTGAAACACGTCACCGAGCAGGTGGTGTTCCTGGGCACGGCGTGGAAGTGGGTCTGGATGTACGAGGTCGGCGGGCGCAAGCTCGGCTACCTCCATCCCATGGAAACGGGCCTCTCGGGCACGTTCATTCTCACCGAAAGCGATGAGCGCGAGCTCGCCGTCACCAATGGTCTGCCGCGGGCGTCGCGGCAGGCCATCCGCGGCGGGCAGGTCGCGGGCGGCGTGCGGTGGTGCTGGATGGCGTTCCCGGACCTCGAGACGGTGGATGCGTTCGTCGACGTCATTGGTCTGAAACATCAGCTGCTGGCGCGGCCCGAATGACCGGTGTGGTCGGGACGCGGGATGCTGCGTCCCTGCACGCGCAGGGCTTGTGCGCGCTTCCGCGCCGGCGCTACATTCCGGCGCCCGCAAGCCGTGCCACAACACAAACCGATACATTCGCCATCGAGCGCTCTGGATGACGAAGAGGTGTGGTAGGGTCGGGGCCGGCGTCGCGATCGCGCTCCTCATCGCCTTCCCGGCCGCGGCACAAACGGGTGAGTCCGCGCCAGCCTCCAAGGCTCCCGTCATCAGTGACACGGGGCGGCTCAAGGGTCCCCGCCAGCCCATCTTCTTCCGTCACGATATCCACGCCGGTCAAGATCAGATCGCATGCCTGTATTGTCACAATACCGTGGCGATCTCGAGCGAGCCGGGAATTCCGGCGGTGCAGACCTGCTTCGGTTGCCACCAGATGATCGGCGGATCCACGCCCGCGCACCAGACGGAGATCAAGAAAGTGCGCGAGGCATGGGTGAGCAAGACACCGCCGCAGTGGATCCGGGTGCACGCGCTTCCGGGCTTCGTGCGCTTTCCGCACCAGCGCCATATCAAGATCCTGGGCACCGAGAGCTGCATCACCTGCCACGGCGACGTGCGCGGCATGCCGCAGGTGTACCAGGTCGCCACGCTCAAGATGGGCTGGTGCATCAACTGCCACGTACAGCGTAACGTCTCCCGCGACTGCACCCTGTGTCACTACTGAGGCGCGACCAGATGGAGCGCAGACGGTTCCTGACAGTCCTGGGCGCGACGGGCGGCGCCGCCGCCGCGGCGTCGGCGTGCGACATCGGCCCCGAGCCGATCGAGCATCTCGTCCCCTACGTCGTGCCGCCCGAGAACCAGGTTCCCGGGACCGCCACCTACTACGCGACCACGTGCCGCGAGTGCGCGGCCGGGTGTGGGTTGCACGCCAAGGTTCGCGAAGGTCGTGTGATCAAGCTCGAAGGGAACCCCGAGTCACCGATCAATCAGGGACGGCTGTGCTCGCGCGGCCAGGCGGGGCTCCAGGGGCTCTACAACCCCGACCGGGTCACCGATCCGATGGTCCGCGGCCCGAGCGGCGAGTGGCAGAAGGTGTCCTGGGAGGACGCGATCGGCCGACTGCAGGCGAAGGTGAAGGAGGCGCGCGGCAAGGGGATCGCGTTCGTCACCGGGCTCGAGAGCGGGTCGTTCGGCGAGCTGGTCGACGCCTGGATGAAACAGGTCGGCGGCCGGCACGTCACCTACGAGCCGTTCGCGTTCGAGGCGCTGCGCGAGGGCAACCGTCTCACGTTCGGCACACCGGCCATCCCCTGGCACGACTTTGCCAACGCGCGCTACATCGTGTCCTTCGGCGCCGACTTCATGGAGACGTGGCTCTCCCCGGTCGGCTACCAGAATGGCTTCACGCGCGCCCACGCCTTCGAGTCGGGGCGGGACGGGTCGATGGCCAAGTTCGTCTCCGTCGCCCCGCGCCTGTCGCTCACCGGAATGAGCGCCGACGAATGGATCCCGGCCAAGCCGGGGATGGAGTTCATGCTGGCCCTCGCCATGGCGCAGGTCATTGTGGCCGAGCGGCTGGCCGCCACGCCGGCGGATGCGCGCGGCCTCGAGCGGCTGCTCCCCGCGCCCCAGCAGGTGGCGCCGCTCGTGGGGATGGAGCCGCGCGATGTCCGGCGGCTGGCACGGGAGTTTGCCGCATCGAAGGGCGGGCTGGCGGTGGCGGGTGGCGTGGCGACGCAATACGGGAGCGGCGCCCATGTGCTCGCGGCGGCGGTGAACCTCCTGAACTACGTCGCGGGGCAGGTGGGGAAAACGGTCAAGTTCGGACCGAACCACGCCCTCCAAGGGGCCGGCTCGTTCAAGCAGTTGACCGACCTGGTCGGGGACATGAGCGCGGGAAAGGTCGCGGTGCTGCTCGTGCACGGCGCGAATCCCGGACACTCGCTGCCGGCCGCGTTCGCCCAGGGGCTCGCCCGGGTCGGCTACAAGGTGAGCTTTTCCTCCTACCTGGACGAGACGGCTGCCGCGTCGGACCTGATCCTGCCGGACCTGCATCCGCTCGAGCAGTGGAACGATTCACGGCCCCGCGCCGGCGCGTACGCGCTGCAGCAGCCGGTGATGCAGCCCGTGTTTCCGAACACCCGTCACACCGGCGACGTACTCCTCCAAGCCTCCGGCAGTGCGAGCACCTTCAAGGAGTACCTGCAGATCCACTGGCGGACGCTGCATCAGCGGTACGGCCGCGGCCGCGGGTTCGATGATTTTTGGAACGACGCGCTGCAGCACGGCGGCGTCTACGCGGACGCGTCTGCGCAGAGCGTGCGGCTCGTTCCCGGGATCGCGCAGCTCGTGGGCGGCCTGGCCGGCTCGGGAGGCGCATCGGAAGAGCATCTGCTGATCGCCTTCCCCTCGACCGCGCTGTACGACGGCCGGGGCGCGAACAAGCCGTGGCTCCAGGAGCTCCCCGACCCGGTCTCGAAGATCACGTGGCACGGCTGGGTCGAAGTGCACCCTGACACCGCGGCCAGGTGGCAGGTCGTGAACGGGGACATTCTGCTCCTCACGTCTCCGCATGGTGCCGTGCGCGCGCCCGCGTGGATCACGCCGGGTGTCCGCCCCGACGTGTTGGCCGTGCCCACGGGGCAGGGGCACAAGGCGTACGGCCGCTATGCCAAGGATCGCTCGTTCAACGCATTCGAGCTTCTGAGCGACCAGCCAACGGATTTCGGGGGGCGCGCGTTCGCGGTCGCCGTCACGGTCACGAAGACGGGCGATCATCGCCGCTTGGCCACCGTCGAAGGCGACGCGCGCGAGCAGGGGCAGGGCATCATCGAGGTGCTGCCCCTCACCAAGGCGCGGGAATTGAAGCGCGGAGCGCACCCGTTCGCCGAGGAGGAGGTGCCGCGCTATGCCCGCAAAGCGGTTGACGCGTGGACGGAGGCGCAACACGAGAAGGCCTCGCTCGGGAACTACGCCGGCGAGCATCCACGGTGGGCGATGGCCATCGACCTCGCGAAGTGCACCGGTTGCTCCGCCTGCGTCACCGCGTGCTATGCCGAAAACAACCTCGCGACGGTGGGTGAAGAGTTGGTGACGCGCCGTCGCCAGATGAGCTGGCTCCGGATCGAGCGCTACTACACGGGCGGCGGGGGGGGCGGGGAGGGCGGGGGGGATCGTCCCGTCGGTGCCGTGGTGACGCCGATGCTGTGCCAGCAGTGCGGCAACGCACCCTGCGAGCCGGTGTGCCCGGTGTACGCGGCGTACCACACGCCCGACGGGCTCAACGGGCAGGTCTATAATCGCTGCGTCGGCACGCGCTACTGCGCCAACAACTGCCCGTACAAGGTCCGCTACTTCAACTGGTACAACTACGCCGAGCCGGGCGGGGAGTGGGAGAGCTGGCCCGACCCGCTCAACATGCTCCTCAATCCCGACGTCACGGTGCGGGAGAAGGGCGTGATGGAGAAGTGCACGTTCTGCGTCCAGCGGATCCGGGGCGCGCAAAACCGGGCGCGTCTCGAGGACCGAAACGTCCAGGACGGCGACATCACGCCCGCCTGCGCGCAGGCCTGCCCCTCGGAGGCGATCGTGTTCGGCGATTTGCACGACAAGACGTCGCGGGTCGCGGCGTTGGCCCAGGATCCGCGGGGGTATCACGTGCTTGCGGGCCTCAACACCCAACCGGCGATCACCTATCTGGCGAAGGTCGTGCACGGCGCCGTGGCGGAGGCCTGAGCGGATGGCCGAGACCCACCCGTCCCGCGTCACGTACGATTTCGTCACCCGGGCCATCGCGCGCACGCTGGGCAGCCCGGGGAAGGGTTACTTCGCGCTGCTCGGCACCGCGGTGGCGTTGCTCGGCGTGGGCGTGGTGTGCCTGGTGTTCCTGCTGCGCTACGGCCTGGGGCTCGCAGGCTATTCGCACCCGGTGTACTGGGCGGTCTACATCACGTGCTTCGTGTTCTGGGTGGGCATCGCGCACTCCGGCACGCTGATCTCCGCGATTCTCTTTCTGTTCCGTTCCGCATGGCGCACCGCGGTGTACCGGACCGCCGAGGCGATGACGGTGTTCGCGGTGATGACGGCGGGCTTGTTCCCGCTGATTCATATCGGCCGTCAGTGGTACTTCTACTGGCTCATTCCGTATCCCAATGAGCGCGGCTTGTGGCCCAACTTCAAGTCGCCGCTCATCTGGGACGAGTTCGCGATCGGGACGTACTTCACGGTGTCGACGGTGTTTCTGATCATGGGATTGATCCCCGACATCGCCGCGGTGCGCGACGTGGCCACGGGATGGCGCAAGAAGCTGTACGCGCTCACGTCGCTCGGCTGGCGCGGCACCAACGAGCAGTGGCGGCACTACACGCGCGGCTACCTCTATCTCGCCGCGCTCGCGACGCCCCTCGTGCTCTCGGTGCACAGCGTGGTGTCCTGGGACTTCGCGATGGCCATCGTGCCGGGCTGGCACGCGACGATCTTCGCCCCGTATTTCGTCGCGGGCGCGATTTACTCGGGCGTCGCCATGGTCATCACGCTGCTCGTGCCAATCCGGAAGCTGTTTCATCTGGAAGACCTGATCACCGTCCACCACTTCGAGAACCTCGCGAAGCTGTGCCTGCTCACGGGCATGATCGTGGGCTACGCCTACTGCGTGGAATACTTCACCGCGTGGTTCGGCGGCCACGCCGCCGAGCGGGCCGCGTTCTGGTACCGGGCGTTCGGGCCGTTCTGGTGGGCCAGCTGGACCATGATCATCTGCAACGCGTTCCTGCCGCTGCTCTTGTGGCGCAAGAACATCCGCACCAGCATCCAGGCGTTGTTCGTCATCTCGATCTTCGTGAACATCGGGATGTGGTTCGAGCGCTTCGTGATCATCGTCGAATCGCTCGCCGGCGAGCCGTTCGAGCGGTTTGCCAACGCCACCTACAACCCGACCTGGGCCGACTGGGGCATCATGGCCGGCAGCTTCGGCTGGTTCTTCATGTGGTTCCTCCTCTTCGTGAAGAACTTCCCCGCCGTTTCGATTTCCGAGGTGAAAGAAGTGCTGCCCGTGCCGCAGCGCGGCAAGGCGAGGGCCTCCTGAGGCTCGCGAACCCGCTGGCCGCCATCTTCCACCCACCGCCGACGCCGGGCGTCCTGGCCGTGTTCGGCCATCTCGACGCCACGGTGGACGCGATCGGGCAGCTGCGCCGGGGCGGTCACACGGACTTCACCGTGTATTCGCCGATCCCCCGGCACGAGATCGAGGATGCGCTGGAGCAGCCGGTGAGCCCCGTTCGGATGTTCACGCTGATCGGTGGGATCACGGGTTGCGCCGTCGGCGCCTGGCTCACGCTGTACATGTCGTACGATTGGCCGCTCGTGGTCGGCGGCAAGCCGATCGGCTCGATCCCGCCGTATGTCGTGATCATGTTCGAGATGACCATCCTGTTCGGCGCCTTATCGACGATTCTCGGGATCGCCTTGAACGCGCTGTTCGCCGCGCGGCGGCAGGGGACGATCGCCTACGACCCGCGCTTCACGAACGACAAGTTCGGGATCTTCGTCCCGTGCGAGCCGGCTGGGGCGGGCCAGATCGAATCGCTGCTGCGTGGCGCCGGAGCCGACGAGGTGCGCCGTGCGTAGATCGCGTGCCGCCCTTGCCGCCCTTGCCGCCCTTGCCGCCCTTGCCGCCCTTGCCGCCCTTGCCGCCCTTGGCTGCAACCCGGACGACGTGGTGCACCGGGTGGGTTGGTTCGCCACCATGCGACATCAGCGGAGCATCAAGCCGTACGCGCGGCCGATTCCGCCCGTGCTGGGCACGGTGCCGGTGACCGGGGCGGAAGCGTTGATGAACCTGCAGACGGCCGACCGACTCGTGAATGTCCGCACCCGTACGTCGGAGTCGATCAACCGCGGCCGATTCGCATACGAGACCTATTGCCTGGTGTGCCACGGCTCAACCGGTCGCGGTGACGGTCCCATCTCCTCGGCGGCGGGCGGACCGTTCTTCGGCGTCCGCTCGCTCGTCAACGACACCATCGCCAGGCGAACGGACGGCTACATCTACGCGGTCATTGTGAGCGGTCAGGTGATGGGTCGCGGGCTGATGCCCATGTACGGAGACAAGGTGCGCGGCAGCGATCGCTGGGACCTCGTGAACTACGTGCGCACGTTGCAGGTCGACGCGAAAGCCGCAGGAGCGAGACGATGAGCGCGGCAGCCGTGTCGCGCGCGGAGCTCGCGCAGAAGGCGCGGCAGTTCCCGGCGGGGAGCGTCGCGCTGGCGGGGGCGGTGCTGGCCGTGGTGGGCGCGGCGACATTCCTGTGGGTGCTCGCCGGGGGCGGCGCGGCGCGTGCCTGGCAGTCCTGGCACGTCAATTTCATGTTCTGGACCGGGTTGGCGCAGGGCTTGGTGGTGTTCGCCGCCACCCAGAAGCTCGCCAAGGGACACTGGTCCGGACTCGTCATCCGGCTCGCCGAGGCAGGAGCGGCGTTTCTGGTCGTGTCGCTCGTCCTGTATCTGGGGCTGGTGGCGGGCCGGACGCACATCTTCGCGTGGCTGCACGAGCCACGCCCTGACATCGGTGGCTGGCTGACGACGAAGTTCTTCTTCCCCCGCAACGCCGCGATCTATGTGCTGCTGACCTGGCTGTCGTGGCGGTTCGTGCGCCACGACATGGCACCCGACATCCGAGAGCTCGCCGACGGCCGGCCCGCCGACCGCCTCGAAGGGCGGGATGCGATCGCGCGCGAGGCGGCGCTGCTCGTGGTCGGCTACGCGTTCGGATACAGCCTGTTGGCGTTCGATCTGGTGATGTCGCTCGCCCACAAGTGGGTGAGCAACCTGTACGGTGCGTTCTACTTCATGGGGAGCTTCCTCGCGGCCTTGATGGCGCTCGCGGTCCTCGCGCTCGCGGTGCGGCGGCGGATGGGCATGGGCGAGCTCTTCTCCATCAAGCAACAGCACGACCTCGCGAAGCTGTGCTTCGGGTTCACGGTGTTCTGGGCGTACCTGATGTGGTCGCAGTTCCTGGTGATCTGGTACGGCAACTTGCCCGAGGAGACGTTCTTCATCTTCTACCGGCTCATCGGCCCGTGGAAGCCCGTCGGGATCGCGGTGTTCCTGCTGGTGTTCGTCATCCCCTTTGTCGGTCTGCTTGGCGTGCGACCGAAGAAGCATGCGCCCACGCTCGTGACGTTCGCGCTGGCGAGCCTCATCGGCGTGTGGCTCGAGCGCTACCTCGAGATCGTTCCATCCATCAACGGCGGCGCGGACCCGGCGATCGGCGTTCCAGAAGTGGGCGTGACGCTGCTGTTCGGCGGGCTGTTCCTGCTCTCCATCGGTTGGTTCGGCGCCCGCTACCCGATGCTCTCACCGCGACTCGCGGCCGACACGCTGGAGCGCGAGCGGCACTAACTCGCGTGCGGGCCCCTCCATCATTCTCTGACACTTCCGGGCGCGACCCCAATGGCGTCTCTCAGGGTAGTAAGCACCCGTCATACAGCGGGTCGCCGTCCCACGCACCACTGCGGAGGCTCAATGCGGTCGATGGTAATGTTTCTGGCACTAGGGGCGGCGGGAGTCGTACTGCTCGCCGCGTGCGGCGGTTCGACGTCGCCGTACGGCGGTGGTGGGAGCGGTTGCACGCCGACGGCGACGAAGGTCTGTACGATCGGGAGTCTGCAGTTCAGCCCTGCGAGTCTCACCGTCGCGGCGGGCACAACGGTGACGTGGGAGAATGGGGGTGGCGGCGCACACACAGTAACGAGCGCGACCGGGTCGGCGGATACATATGACATGGCCCTCGCTGCGGGGACGGCCTCCCACCAATTCATGAACGCCGGCACGTACAACTACTACTGCAAGAATCACGGGTTCAACGGCACTCCTCCGACCGGCATGCACGGGACGATCACGGTGCAGTAGTGAGCGACGCGCCCGACGCGCTCGAGGCCTTCCCAAGCCACGGCTAAGGCCGCAGCGGCTGCAACAGGAGCCGTAACGCGGCGAGTGAATCGACGGAGAGTGGTCCCCGGATGTCGAGGAAGAGGTCGGCGGCGGGTCGGCTGGGGCGTGGCAGCGGGGGCGGTGGCGGGACCGCCGCCGGTACGTCGGCGTTCCGACCCAGCAGCGCCCGCGCGCCCGCACTCGGTGTATCGGCCTGCTCTACTCCCGCCCCGGTGGCCACGGCGGTATCGAGCGCGACCGGGACCCGGCGTCCGCTGATGACCTCGATGACGGTGCTCGCATCGAGCGCCTGCTCGACGACGACCACCGCGGAGTAGCCGAGCAGGCGCGCTCGGTAAATGCCGCGGATCGGGAGATTGGGCACCTCCCGCGGATCCGCGTCGAGGAGGAGCCGAGCGCTGTCCACGCTGACCGGGGGTCCCTTCAGCACATACCGTCCGTCCCCGAGGCTCACCGTGCCGGATATCGAAGGCGCTGCCGGTTTCGCCGCGGCCCGTTTCCCCTCGGTCGAGGCGGCGATCTCGTCGCGCATGCTCAGGGCGGCGACCGTCTCCCGACGCGCTTTCATCGCCGCGTCCCCGCGAGGCTGGCGCGGCTCCGCGGCCGGTACCCTATGAGTGCCTGACGGTCCGCCCACGTACATGCCGATCCCCAGCGCCAGCGCGACGGTGGCTGCCCAAGCGAGGGGGAGACGGGCCTTCCACCACAGCCGCGCCAGAGGCTTCACGTCTCGGGGCCGAAACGGCGGCAGCACGCGGTCCGGCGGCGCCGCCCGCCCGAGCAGCTTCGTGGCGCGGGTGATCACGGCGCGCTCTTCCTCGAGTCGGCCGCGGCATCCCGGGCACTGCGCCAGATGCCCCGCGACGCCCTGGGCCTCCGGCGGCGACAGCTCGCCGTCCAAGTACGCGTGCAGCGTACCGTCATCCACGTGCGACATGTTCACCCTTCGTTCCCGCCTCGTAGGCTTCCACCAGCCGCCGCCGCGCCCGCGCCAGCGTCGTGCCGACCGCCCCAAGCGCCAGGCCCGTTTGGGCGGCGATCTCATCGTACGATAACCCGGAATCCCACAGGAGCAGCGCCTCGCGGTCGCGCGGCGTGAGCCGCTCGAGCGCCGTCCGCACCTGCGTCCACTCGTTCTCGACATGCAGCGCTTCGTCGGAGGGCGGCACGGTCGCCTGCGACTCGGCCGTGAGGAGGGTCAGGTGCCGTCGCTCCCGCGCCGCGCGTCGCGCTTCGTCTCGCACCATGTTTGCCGCCACGATGAACAGCCACCCCCGCGCATTCGTCGGTTTGTGCACCAGCGCCCGGGCGAACGCCTCCTGGGCGAGGTCTTCCGCGCGCTCAGCGTCCCACACCTTGCGGTACAGGAACCGCACGAGCGCGCGGTACGTGGTGCGGTAGACGTCCGCGAGGTCCTGGGGCATCGACGTCAACGCGGAACGCGAAACGCGGAACGCGGAACAGCACTGCCTGGCTCCACGAATCTTCCCGTGCAGTTCCGCGTTCCGCGTTCCCACTTCCGCGTTCGCGTCATCCCCGAAACTCCCTCACGAGCCGCTCCAGTTCGCCGTCCGTCCAAGTCGTCCTGCCCCCGTCCGCAATCTTGATGCTCACGCGGCGCCCGGCCGCCAGCACCGCCGGCTCGAGCGCGGCGGCTCGCACCACCTCTGGGAGCGCCCTGAGCAGGGCGAAGTACGCATCGCTGAACGGCGCCACGGTCACCACGGGCAGCGAATCGCCGTGCGCGATATCCGTCCAGATACCGTCGCGCAGAACGAACGCCCGGCCGCCGACGCGTTGGGTTCGGCCCGCTTGCCCCGGGGTCGGCGGGCCGGAGGCAGCGGCGACGCCCGTGACGACCGCTTCGAGGCTCAGCGAACCCGCGAGCTTGCGAGCGTTCTCGGAGCGTTGGACGGCGCCCACGCCCGCTTGATCGCGCGGGGCGGTCGCCGGCAGCGGCATCGGGCGCGCCATGGCGCCCGGCTCCTGCACGAGATACGACGTGTACTCCGTCAGGATACCGTAGCGCAACGCGAGCCGTTTGAGCTCGCTCACGGTCTCGGGATTCGGCCCGTGGAGTCGGATGTCGCTCGAGAGCGCGCCCGCCTTCCGCGCGGCCCACAGCTGCTGAACGTAGTCGGCGCCCGACGGCTCGCCCCCGAAGCGCGCTGCGGTGGAGAACCGCTCGTCGTGCCCGTTTCTGCGTCCCGTCACCGTCACAGACCTCTCCCCTCTCCCCTCTCCCCGATATCGCCCGAACAGCACCAGCTCGTCTCCCCCGAACAGATCGGGCAGGCTCAGGGGCTGCAGGTCGTACAGCTCGACGCCGTCCGCCCGCAGGGCGAGGTCGGTGAGCACGGGGGAGGAGACTCTAGCCGCCAGCGCGCCCACCGCTCGCTCGATATCACCGCCCGGCTGGATGTACTCGGTGACCCCACGCGCCCGCTCCGTGAGTCGATCGAGCAAGTACGTGTTCACGTCATACCCGATCCCGAAGGCAAAGACCCGGAATGGTCCGCGCCCGCGCTCCGCCTGCTCGGCGATGCGCTCCGGGTCCGTCTCGCCGATAGTGGGCAGACCGTCCGTCAGGAACACGACGACCCCGAGCGCGCCGTCGCGCGGCGGCTCGGCGAATGCCTCCGCGAGCCCGCCTGCGATGTTGGTGCCGCCGTCGGTATCGAGGCGGCGCACCCACTCCTGGGCGGCGCGGACGCTGTCGCTGGACGCGACCGTCCACCCGCTGGCGTAGCGACGCACCCCGCCCCCGAACGTGATCACGCGGAACCGATCGGCCGAGCGGAGGGTGCCGAGCAGGTGCTCCAGTGCCGCCCGCGCCTGGTCGAGCTTTTCGCCCGACATCGAGCCCGACACGTCCAGCACGGCGACGAGATCGCGGGGCACTGCGGGCGTCTGGGCTGCCCGCCCCGGCGCGAGGAGCAGCATGAAGAACCCGTCCTCCCCGACCGCCTGGCTGGTGACGAGGGACATTCCCACGAGGCCGCGTGTGAGCGGTAGAAACAGTTCGAGATCGCCACGGGCGCCCGAGTCGGCGAGCGTGACCTCGAGGCGGTCGCCGTTGCGGGTCGACGTCACCTGATGGGTCGGCGAGTATGGATCGCCGAACCGGGCGGCGCTGTCCACCTGCATCCGGAAGCTCGAGGAGGCCGCCGTGCCGGGCCCGGTGCCGGCGGTGTAGCGGAACCGCGCTGCGTCACCCACGCGATCGAGCACCTGGGTGTAGCGCAGCGTGATTTTGCGAGTCTCGCCGGGGCCGATGGGGAACACCCGCGCGCGCAGGAGACCGTGCCCTGCGAGCTCGATCAACGCGGGATCGCGCCTGCGGCGCACGATCGCTTCGTAGATCGCGCGGGCATCTGCGGCGTCCATCGGCTCGCCCTTGAGCTCGCGATCGCCCTGCCACAGGGAGAACTCGCTGAACACGGCCTCGCCGGGCAAGGGATAGAGATAGCTGGCCTCGTCGAGCTGCGCGCTCGCGTTCCGGAACCATTCTTCCACGGTGACGCGCGCCGCGCGGCCGCTCACGCTGATCTGCACGGCGCTGCGGATCTTTGCGATCGCGCCGCGCGAGACGGGAAAGGGGTGCATCGGCTCGATCCAGCCCTGTGCCGCCGTCGGCACTACCGGCAGCGCGAGCGCACAAAGCAACCCGAGGAACGGACGTACTGACTGCATGGGCGACGGTTCCTGTGAGGGACGCCATGAGAGACGCTTGGCGCCCAATGGCTTGCACAGGCGGCCCGCCGAGCCCATTTTGGGGGCGCCGCAGCGCCCTCCGCGTAAGGCTGCCGCGCCCTACTGGATGGGGAATCGTGCCGCGCTACACGTACCGCCGCCTCGTGAAGTTGCCCTGCACCGCAGACGAGCTGCGTCGCCACACCGTTCTCAATCTCCCCGGCATGCTGCATGGCCTGCGCTTCGAGCACACGGTCATGGAGCCGGGGGCCGCGGTGCCGATCTCGGCGGAGGACGACACCGGGATTCTGATCTTCACGATTGCCGGCCGCGGCGTGATGGTCCTGGACGGCGACCGGATCGAGGTCTCGGCCAACGATCTGGTCCACATCCCCGCCGGAGTCCCCTACGGCATGCACACGCTCGGCGGAACGGATTGGGTGTACGTGGTGCTTCAAGCACCGATAGAATAGCCGTTAGCCGTAAGCCGTAAGCCGCAAGGAGTCGTGCAGTCTTGCGGCTTAAGCCTTGCGACTTGCGCCTAGCCTATCGCGCACTGATTCGGTCCGAATTCCAGGATCTCGGCGTCGGCGTCCGAGACGTCCAGCAGTCCCAGGTTGGCGAGCTTGATCGTACGGTAACTCGCCGGCGGCGTCGAGGCGTGCCCAGCCACCCAGGCGAGGAACGCGCCCGCATCCTGGATCGTCGCGGGCTCGTTCGTCGCCGCGATCACGTCGAACCGTGCCGCAACGCTCCGGTCCGCGCGGCGCTCACGCTCACCGGCGTAGTGCGCCGGGAGGACGAGCAGATCCCCCGGCCACTCGCGCCGCGCGCGCTCGAGGCTGTCCCACAGCCGCGCCGCCCACACCTCACGCTGACCGCCCAGGTCGGGGCGCCCCACCGACTGCACGAACAGGAAGTCGCCGGTCAGCGCCAAGGTCTCGTCGGCGACGAGCGCGATGCTGCCGAGTGTGTGCCCCGGGACGTGCACCGCCCGGAGCGTCGCCCGGCCCACGGCGATCGTGTCGCCGTCGGTGAGCGGCTGGTACGCGAGGCGGCCGTCGGCGCCGTCGTAGGGGGAGCGGGCGTCGTCGGGGTGCACGAAATAGGGGACGTGCCAGCGCGCGGCGGCGGCACGGGCGCCGCTCAGGTAGTCGGCGTGCATGTGGGTGTCGACCACGGCCGCTGCCGTGGCCTCGAGGCTTTGGAGCACGGCCTCGTACGGCTCGAGGTGACGGCCCGGGTCCACGATGACGGCGTCGCCGTCGCTCACCAGCAGATAGGAGAGAGCTCCTTTGCCCACGCGGTCCACCTGGATCACGTGCTCGAGCGACGGGGTGGGGGAGAGGCGGCGCGGCAGGTAGACTGTTTCCCACGCGGCCATGCCGCCCGTCACCGAGTACGCCTCGAAGCCGTGCTCGCGCAGGAACCGGGTGGCTTGCTTGCTCGAGTTGCCGTGCCCACAGATCACGGCGACCGGGGCGGCCGGGTCGAGCCGCAGCGGCTCGAGAGTGGCGAGCCGGTACATCTCCGATGCCGGGATGGCGTGGAAGTCGAGCGTAGCACCCAACGTGACGCGACCCTGCGCGACCCGTTCCGGTGTCCGCACGTCGAGCAGCTGCACGCGGTCACCAGCGTCGAGACGGCGCGCCAGGTCTGGCGCGGGGATGAAGGGCTCGGCCGGGTCCGGCATGGGCATCAGTGTCGTCGAGGTGGTACCAAAGCGCAACGGCTGGCGCCGGTTCTCGAGGACTCCCGTTTTGGGGGTGCCCCGATATATTGTGAACGCGTTCACAAGCCCTATCCCGACATCGCACCGGAGGAGTCTGCAATGCGGTTGACCCTGTTCACCACGCTCGTCGCGCTCGGCGCTGTCGCGTGCGGCGGCGAGAGGAAAACGGCGGCGTCCCAGGCGGAGGCCGCGACGCCCCCGCCCGCCGCCCCGTCCAGCGCCGCAGTCACGGCCGAGCCTGCCGGCGCCATCGTCGAAGTCAAGATGACCGGCAATGGCACCAGCCAGGCGGCCTTCGAGCCGAACAAGCTCACGATCAAGGCCGGCTCGACCGTCCGGTTCGTCAACGTATCCGGTGGCCCGCACAACGTGGCGTTCTACGGCGATTCGATCCCCAAGGGCGGGTTGGAGGCCCTGAAGAAGGGAATGCCGAACCCGATGGGCGATCTCACCGGGCCGTTTGTCACGCAGCCGAACGAGAAGTACGACGTTGCTTTTGCGGGCGCCCCGGCGGGCACCTACAAGGGCTATTGCATGCCCCACGTCGCGCTGGGCATGCACATCACGATCACGGTTCAGTAACCGCGCGGGATCGTCGCGACGCGAAAGCGGCCCCGGCTCGCCGGGGCCGTTTGACTTTCGGACGGACTTGACCGCGTCCGATCCGTTGCACCCGGTCGTGCCGCGCGGTTACACTTCTCTCCTGTCATGACCAACCGCCTGCTGCTCGCCCTCTTCGCTGTTCTCGTCGCCGGCGACGGCCGCGGCCCGACACCGCCTGCGGACGCGCCGGGCTCGCGCATCTTCCGTGATGGCGACGGCGCGCTCGTGATTGACCTCGCGCCGATGGACCTGCCCGCGAACACGCCGCATCACGCGATCGTGCAGCCTCCAGTCGCGACCCTCGACATTCCGGAGACGGGGTTCATCTATGGATTCCAGGTGGCGGTCATCGACAGCGCGGGCGCCAAACTCCCGGACAAGCTGATTCATCACTTCAATCTCATCGACCCCGATCACCGCGAGCTGTTTCTCCCGATCTCACGCCGCCTGCTCGCGGCGGGACAGGAGACGGGCGCGGTGCAACTGCCGCGCCTTCTGTTCGGGCTGCCGCTGCTGCGTGGAAAACGTGTGGTGGCGAACGCCATGGTGGAGAACCTGACGCCGACGGCCTACCACCAGGCGCGTGTGCGGCTGGTGATGCGGTTCACGCCAGGGGGCCGGCCGTGGCCGCTGTTCCATGCGTCCCCCTGGCAGATGGACGTGGCCTTCCCCGTCGGAGACAAGTCGTTCACGCTCCCGCCGGGGCGCTCGTCGCGCGCCTACGAGGGCAGCCCCGCCGTGCCGGGTACGATCGTCGGGCTGGGCGGGCACATGCACGACTACGGTCGTCTGATCGAGTTCGTGGACGCGACGACCGACGACACGATCTACCGCGCTGCGCCCGTCGCAGACTCCGGTGGTCACATCGCGTCGGTCCCGATCGCCATGCTGTACGGTTGGACCCGCCTCGGCATGCACATCGTGCCGCAGCACCGCTACCGGGTGATCGTATCCTACGACAATCCCACCGGCCAGCCGATTCCGGACGGAGGGATGGGTGTGATTGGTGGGCTGTTCGTGCCCGACCACGGCGTCGAGTGGCCGGCCGCGGACCCGCGCGGCGCACTGTACCAGGCGGATTACCGGCACTACATGCGTCTCGGGGGCGGGCACGACATGATGCACATGGCGGGGAAGCCGATGTCCATGCCCGGGAAGATGGACGCACACGAGCCCTCGGCGCACAATCGCCACTGAGTCATCGACCGAGGTCGTGCTGTTCGACTTCGGCGGCACGCTGGACGCCGACGGCGTGCAATGGAGTCCCCGCTACCACGCCGCCTATCGCGCCGCGGGCGGCACCCTGGATTTCGCGGCGTTCGACCCCATCTTCAAGACGTCCGACGACGCGATCGCGCGTCTCCCCGAGATTCGCAGGCTCGGGTTCCGCGCTGCCATCGACGCGCAGGCCGGCCTGCTCGCGGGGCTCTTGCCCGACCGCGTAGACCCTGCCCTGCTCGCCCGGCCATTCCACGACGACGCGGTGGCCGTCGTGACGCGCAACCTCCCGGTCTTGGAGCGGCTCGCCCGGCGCTACCGGCTCGGGATCGTGTCCAACTTTACCGGCAACCTGCTGCCGTGTTTGGAAGAGCTCGGACTGGCAGGATTGTTCGCGGCGGTCAGCGACTCCGCGCTCGTCGGGTGGAGCAAGCCGGACCCGCGGATCTTCGCGCACACGCTGGCTGCCCTCCGGGCGCCGGCACAACGCGCCTGGATGGTGGGCGACAACTTCGAGGCGGACATCCGCGGGGCGATGGGCCTCGGGATCCGGACCTGCTGGCTCGCGCCGCGCGAGCGGGCGGCACGCGCCGGGCTCGCTCCCACCGCGCGGATCCATCGTTTACCGGACATCGAACCGCTGCTCGCCTGACATGCACGGGCTGATCCTGGCGGGAGGGGAAGGATCGCGGCTTGCCGCCGGCGGAATTCTCCTGCCCAAGCCGCTGGTGGAGGTGGCCGGCCGGCCCCAAATCGTGGGGTTGCTCGAGACGCTCGCGGAGCTGGGGTGTCACAGTCTCACGTGTGCCGTGCGTGCCGATTTTCCCGCCGTGAGGCGCCTGCTGGACGGGCGCCGGTTCGGACCGCCCCTTACCGTCGTGGAGTGTCGAACCCCCTCGTCGCTGCACACGCTCGCCGAGGGTCTGAGGGCGGTGCCGCCGGGCCCGGTCTTCTGCAGTATGGTCGATACGGTGATGCGGCCCGCGGATTGGCGGGTGGTGGGTCGGGCGACCGAGCGTCACCTCGGGGAGGGCGTCGATATGGTGCTCGTTGTGACGCCGTACGTGGACGACGAGTCTCCCGTGTACGTGAGCCGGGATGGGGCGGGCGACGTGCAGTCCATCAGCGACGAGCCGCTCCAGCCCCTGTGTGTCACCGGCGGCGTCTACGGCTTGAGCAGCGGGACCCGCCGCGCCGCCGCGGACGCGGTTGCGCGGGGCGGGCACAGGATGCGTGGCTTCCTCAAGGCGGTGGTGGCGGAGGGGCGGCGGGTCCACGCGGTGGAAGTGGCACGTATCATCGACATCGATCGGCCATCAGATCTCCAGAGCGCCAACGCGTGGCTTGCCGCGTGTGAGGCGTGAACGCGGGACTCCGAGGAGCGACATCGCCTTGGCTCAATTGGTCGCGATTTACCGCAGTCCGTCCTATTCGCCGCTGCAGCACCGCGTGAACGATACAGCCATCCTGGATGCGACGGTGGGGCGGCTCGGGGTCCAGGGCTGGCGGGCCATCAAGACCACCGAGCGTGAGGTCGAGCAGGGCCGGCTGCCGACGGCGGAGCTGTACCTCAACATGTGCCAGGGATCGCTCGCGGCCGAGCAGCTGATGCCGCTCGAGTCCGACGGCATCGTCGTGGTGAACCGCCCGTCGAGCGCCCTCAATTGTCATCGCTACCGGATGGTGAAGCGGCTGGGCGACAGCACACTGGCGTTTCCCCGCACCCTCATCCACGCGAGCTCCGCCCCGCTCCCGCCCGCTGACCAGCTCGCCGCGCTGAGCCCCGATCACCAGAAGGTCTGGATCAAGCGGGGCGATGTGCACGCCGAGCGCGCTGAGGACGTCGTCGCCATCGCGCGCGAGCACGTGGCCGAGGCGCTGCAGGCGTTCACCGCGCGCGGCATCCCCTGGGTCGCGCTGCAGGAGCACGTGCCCGGTCCGGTGGTGAAATTCTACGCCGTGACCGACGGCCGATTCTTCAACTGGTACGGCTCGGATGCCGGCTTCGGCGGTGTGCGGCCGGCGGTGGATGAGAACCGGCTCAAGGCGCTCGCATTCGAGGCAGCGGCGATCCTCGGGCTCGAGGTGTTCGGAGGTGACGTCGCGTTTCCGCAGCCCGACCGCCCCGTGCTGATCGACATCAACGACTGGCCGAGCTTCGCGCCGTTTCGCGACGACGCGGCGCAGGCCATCGCAGCCTACATCACCCACCGTTTCGCGCATCGGAAACACTCGTGACGCACACGCTGCGCAGCATCCAACTTCCCGGGCCCCAATCCAAGGCCCTGTTCGACGCCGAGCTCCTGTACATGGCCCCAGGTACCCAGAGCGTGGCGCTGTTCAGCCAGCTTGCGATCGACCGCGGCGAGGGGGCTCTTCTGTACGACGTGGACGGGAACCGCTACGTCGACCTGCTTGCCGGTGTGGGCGTCGCGAGCCTCGGATACGCCCATCCCAAGTACGTGGCCGCGATGCAGCGACAGATCGCGCGCGTGCACGTCGGCAGTTTCACCACCGAACACCGTGCCGCGCTCGTGACGCTGCTGGCCGAGCTCACGCCCGGGGACCTGAATCGCACGCAGTTGTATTCGAGCGGTGCCGAAGCGATGGAGGCGGCGCTCCGCCTCGCCAAGGCACGCACCGGCCATACCGAAGTGATCGGCTTCTGGGGTGGCTTCCACGGCAAGACCGGCGGCGTGCTCCCGTTACTCGGCTCGAGCTTCAAGCACGCGCTCGGGCCGCTGATGCCGGGCGCCTACCTCTCGCCCTACGCGTCGTGTGCACGCTGCGCGTTCGACAAGACATTCCCGTCATGCCGGTGGCACTGCGTTGAGTTCCTCCGTAAGAAGATCGAGCTTGAGACCACGAAGGACGTGGCGGCGATCATCGTGGAGCCGATTCAGGGCACGGCGGGGAACGTGGTGCCGCCGCCGGGCTACCTGAAGCTGCTGCGGGAGCTCGCCGACGAGCTGGGTGCACTGCTCATCTGCGACGAGATGATCACCGGATTCGGGCGCACCGGAAAAATGTTCGCGATCGAGCACGAGGCCGTGCTCCCGGACGTCCTCACCGTGGGGAAGGGGTTCGGCGGCGGGTTTCCGATGAGCGGGGTGATTGCCCGCGAAGCGATCGCGTTCTCCAAGCCGTGGGCCAATCCGAGCGGCAGCTCCTCGTCCTACGGTGGCAACCCGCTCGCGGCCGCAGCGGCCCGCGCCACCATCGAGACGATCCTCGAGGATGGCCTGGTCGAGCACGCCCGCCGGCTCGGCGACCTGATGCGGGCGGAAATGCGGGGCTGGGAATCCGAGCTGCCGATCGTGTCGGATGTGCGGGGCCGCGGCCTGATGATCGGGTTTGACCTCGTCGTTCCGGGAACGCGCACGCTGCTCGACAAGAAAACCGCGCGGTGGATCTTCGATACGCTGCTCGCCCGCGGCGTCCTGGCGATGATCTACAACCCCGAGGTCCGCATCAATCCACCCCTCGTCATCGACGAAGCGCAGGCGATGGGCGCCCTCGCCACCATGAAGGACGTACTCGGTGAAGCCGCAGAACGACTTATCGCATAAGGGGCAGGCCGTGGAGGAGTGGGCCGACCTGCACTTCTTCCGGCCCATCGGCATCCGCATCGCGCGGGCGCTGCAGCCGACCGGGATCTCCGCCGACCAGGTGACGTTGTGGTCGCTCGTGATCGGGCTCGTGGCCGGTCACCTCTTCGTCTATCGGGACCGCTGGACGAACGTCATCGGGCTCGCGCTGTTCATCGTGTCGGACATCTTCGATTCGGCGGACGGCCAGCTGGCGCGTCTGCGTGGCACGTCCACCCGGCTCGGCCGCGTGCTCGACGGCACCAACGACAGCCTCCGATTCATGAATCTCTACTTTCACCTCATCTACCGGCTCATTCAGGCGGGGTTCTGGTGGCCGGGGGCGTTTCTCCTCGGGATGGCGGCGGGACTAGCGCACACGTACCAGGCCGCCGCTGTGGACTTCGTGCGCAACGCCTTTCTCTCCATCGGCATCGGCAACAAGGGCGAGCTGGATCTGCCGGAGGATGTGGACTTCGCGCGGCGGGGGACCCCGTTCGAGCGGTTCGGCGCGCGAGTGTACCGCGACTACGTGGTGCGGCAGACGCAGCTCTTCCCCCGCACGGCCAGGCTCATCCGGCTGCTGCGCCGCGGCAGTGTGACGGAAGCATTCCGGACCGAGTACCGCGCGCGCCAGGAGACCGTGCTGCCGCTGTGCGCATGGCTCGGGCAGAACATCCGGTTCGTGTTGCTGGGCCTGGCGGCGGTGGCGGCGCACGTGTCCGCGTTTCTGTGGGTCGAGGCGGTGTGGATGAGTCTGCTGCTCGTGGTGCTGCTCTGGATCCACGAGTGGAACGCCACGGCCCTGGGCGGGTTGCTCGACCCCGAGCGTCATGGCTACGCCCGGGTCACCTGACCTGAAGCGGTACCGCGGCGCCATCATCGGGGCGGGCGGGATCGCGCGGCAGTCGCACCTCCCGGCGCTCCGCGGCGCCCTCGGCGCGCGAGTGGATGTGGTCGCGCTGGTGGACAGCGCGGCGGACGTGCCACCCGTGGATGCCATCCCGCTGCTCGCCCGCCGTGAGCAGCTGCGCGAGCTGGCCCCCCTCGACTTCATCGACATCTGCACCCCGACCGCCTCACATCTGGAGCTCACCCTCTGGGGGCTCGAGCAGGGCTACCACGTCGTGTGCGAGAAGCCCGTGGCGTTCACGCGTGTCGAGGCGGACCGGATCACCGCCGCCGCCCGCGCCAACGGACGCATCGTGATGCCGTGCCACCAATACCGCTACAACCCGGTCTGGATGAAAGTGAAGGAATGGCTGGCCGGTCGTGCCATCGGCCGCTGGCATCTGGCGGAGTTCGTGGTGTCCCGGCTCGCGGCCGACCCCGGCCGCGCGGCCGGGGCCACGCCGTGGCGCGGCACGCATGCGGCGGGCCGAGGTGGCGTCCTGCTCGACCATGGCACCCACCTCGTGTACCAGCTCTTGGACATCGCCGGCCTGCCGCATGCGGTGAGCGCGTGGACCGGCCGGCTGCGCCACGCCGCGTACGACGTGGAGGATACGGCGTCGGTCCGGTTCGAGTATCCGGGCCGCCTGGTGACGATGTTCCTCACGTGGGCGGCGCGGGCGCGCGAGAACCGCATCCGCTTCGTCGGGGACGCAGGGTCGATCGAATGGGTCGGCGCCGAGCTGCGCCTCGAGCGGGCGGGCGAGGTCGAGCGGCTCGATTGCTCGGCCGAGCTCGACAAGACGGCCTATCACCGGTGGTTCGCCTGCCTGTTCGAGGGGTTCATACGTGCGCTCGACCGTGACGACGCCGGTGCCGCGGCGCGGCCCCTCCTCGAGGACATCCGGCGCGTCGCGAGCGTCGTCGAACACACCTACGCCGCGGCCCGGAGCGGCGCGACGGTCCCGATCGCGGACGGCGTGTGAGTCGCAAGGTTCAGCTCCTGCTGTTCACGGCCGGCTCCCTGCTGTTCGCCGGGCTCGTGGCGCGCATCGGGGTGGGGCGGCTCTGGGCGGACGCGGCGCGCACCGGCTGGATCTTCGCGCCCATCCTGCTGCTGTACGGCGTGGTATGTGCCTGCAACGCCGGCGCCTGGTGGCTCATCATGGCGGGCGAGCCCAGCCATCCGCCGTTCTGGCGCAGCTGGGCGATCACCGTCTCGGGCTTCTCGCTCAACTTCATGACGCCGCTCGTGAACGTGGGCGGCGAGCCGTTCAAGATCGCAGCCGTCGCGCCCTGGCTCGGCGTGCGACGCGCCGCCGGCTCGGCGGTGATCTACCAGATGCTTCACACCTTCGGGATGCTCCTGAGCTTTCTGACGGCGCTGGCGCTCGGGATGCTCTTCCTCCCGCCCGCTCCGGCAACCCTCGCCACGCTGATCGTGGCGTTCGTCGCGCTGGCGGCGCTGACGCTGTTGCTCCTCACGGGCCATCGCCGGGGCGGGCTGGAGCAGGCCCTCAACCTCCTGCACCGGGTTCCGTTGCTCGACCGCGTGGCGCGGCGGCTCGAGCCGAAGCGCGCGACCCTCGCCCTCATGGACGAGCAGATCACGCAGTTCTACCACGCGAGCCCCCGTCGTTTTCTTCAGGCGCTCGGGCTGGAATACGCGAGCCGCTGCCTCTTCATGGTGGAGTACCTGCTCATCGCCCGGTCCGTGGGGCTCGATATCGGCTACTGGCAGGCGTACGTCATCGGCGGCCTCACCCACCTCGTGCAGAACCTCCTCTTCGTGGTGCCGTTCGAAGTGGGAACCAAAGAAGGCTCGCTCTACGTGCTGTTCCAGTTGCTCGGCCTCGATCCGGCGCTGGGCGTCTACACGGCGATCGTGAGCCGGGTGCGCGATCTCGTGTGGATCGGCGTCGGAGTGGGTCTGGTGTGGATTTCCAGCCGGCGCGTCGCGCCCGCCGGGGCCGCGGCGCCGTGACGATCTTCACGCACGCGCTGGCGACGATGCTGGGCGTGCAGGTCATGGATCTCCACGGCTCGGATCGGGCTCTGGCGGTCGGGTTCGGCATGGGGGTGGACGTGGACCACGCGGTCAAGGCGCCGTTCTACCTCCGCGCCGTCGGCCTCCGGGACAAACGGGGGTACTACTGGCGCTCGTCGCTCCAGGAGCCGATCGCCCTGCTGTGGATCGTCCCGCTGTGCGTCTTTCTCGGCAGCGTGGTCCCGCTCGTGTTCTTCGCGATCCACGTGGCACTGGACTACAGTGTGCGCTTTGAGAAGATGCCGTTCTACCCCTATTCTCCCCTGGTCACGCGTGGGTGGCTTACGAACATTCCCGATAAGGTGAAAGAAGGGACGCTCTTCGTCGCGCTGCTGGCGGCCAACGTCGCCGTCTACTGGGTGCAGCACCATGTTTGACTTCGCGCCTGCGGCCGGGCGAACGCTCGACCGCGCGCTGCGGCCGGTGCTGCGGTTCTGCCACCTCACGCTCGGGATCTCACCAACGCAGGTGACGTGGGCGGCCTTTACCGCGAGCGTCGCCGCGGGCGGGGCGGTCGCGGCAGGGCGGCTGGGTTGGGCGCTCGGCCTGATGGCGCTGGGCCAGGTGCTCGACGGGATCGACGGCGGTATCGCGCGGGAGTACGGCCTTGCGTCGCAGGCGGGTCGGCGGCTCGACACGTGGGTTGATCGGCTGTCGGAGGCGGTGATCTTCGCCGGCTTCGGGTGGGCGGGACTGGTGTCGTGGACGCTGCTGCTTCTCGCGCTGGCGGCGATCCTGCTGATGACGAGCGTCGCCGATCGCTCGAACCTCGATCCGGGCGTGAAACGTTTCGCGCTCTATTTCGGGATGTGGCTGCCCTACGCGCTGATCTTCAGCGTGATCTTCCTCGTCAATCTCGCGGCCTACGTGGTCGGGCTCCTCGTCCTCGACTGTCGGTTCCAGCGCAGGATGGATGCGCTGGGGGGAGATCTGGACACGGTCGCCTCGCGCGCGGCGAGCCTCACGGGTTAGACCTGGCCGGTCTCGAGTCCCCGCTCGCCGAGCGGGGCCGGCTGGACGACAGGCGCCGTGCCGTACACGTACTGCGAGACGAGCACGCCAGCGGCCACGATCAGCCCCGCCACGGCGTCCACGGCGTAGTGGAACTGACCATACACCACCGACAACACCAGCCCGAGCGTCAGGGGCGCGAGCAGCAGTCCCAGGGGTCGCCAGTAGCGTAGCGCGCACAGGGCGGCGACGACGGCGGCCGCGACGTGGGACGACGGGAACGCGGCCCCCCAGGAGTCGCCCCGATCGAGCAGCCATTGCGCGGCCCGCGCCGGCCACACACCGGTGGCCGCGTTGTGCGCGAGGTCGAAAGCGTAGCGCGGCCCCGCCACGGGGAAGAACAGGAAGACGACGTAACAGATATAGAACGTGACCATCACCGCGAAGATCGTGCACCGCGCCGCGTCGCGCCGCCCACTGAGCCACAGGCCGAGCGGCGAGGCGTACAGGATGGCATAGTAGGCGAGGTAGCAGCCGTGCAGCAGCCACGAGAGCAGCCGGTTCGGCATTTCGCGGATCCAGCGGTGGGAGAGCTGGGAGCCGAACACCCACAACTCGAGACGCTGGATGACCTGGTCGTGTTGGTACGCCAGATCGACGTTCAGGACGCCGACCTCCGCGTACAAGCCGCCGAGCAGCAGCATCGGGTACCAATCGCCGAGGAAGCGGCCGACGGGGCCGGCTTGGCGGGCGGCGGGCGCGAGGAGGACGAGCGCCACAAGCAGCACGTGGGCCGTGAGCAGCCAATCCCAGCCCGCGTGGTCCGAGCCGGAGAACGCGAGCACCGCCGCGGTCGCGATCGCCACGTAGAGCAGGGTGACGAGGTCGACGGCCGTGAAGCGCTGTACGACGTTACCACGCCACGTTGTCAGAAGCGACGTAAGACGGAACGTCGTAGCGTCGTACCACGAGGTTCTCACAGCCACCCCTCCTTTCGGTACCAGGCTGCCGTGCGTCGCAGGCCCGTCTCCAGATCGGTCGCCGCCCGCCACCCCGTGTCGCGCATCAGGGCCTCGGGGCGACAGGTCCACGCAGGCGCGAGGAATTCCGCCGCCTTGTCGCTCGACAGGAGCGTCGCGCGACCCGCGAGGTGGGCGATCGATCCGATCGCCCACAGCAGTGCCCGGGCCAGGGGCGCCGGCAACGGGATGATGCGCGGCACACGACCAACGGCGCGGCCGACCGCCCGCACCAGCCCGCGGCTCGTGGTCACGACCGGGTGCGCGGCGTAATACAGCTGGTTGGCGGCGCCGGGTACGGTGGCGGCCGCCACGAGCGCGGCCGCGAGGTCCCCCGCGTAGACGACCGACAGTTCCTGGGATCCGTCACCGAATACCGGCGCGAGGCCCGCCCGGGCCAGCTTGAACACCTTGAGGACCTCGCGGTCCCATTCGCCGTACACGGTGGGTGGCCGCACGATGGTCCATGACGATGCCATCGCGCGAACGAGCATCTCGGCGGCGAGCTTGCTCCGCCCGTAGGGTGTGACGGGGGAGGGGGCACGGGTCTCATCGACTGGCTGCCCCGGCACGGTCGGCCCCCCGGCGGCGAGCGACGATACCAGCACGAAGCGCGTCGGCGGGCGGTCAGCCACCGCCTCGAGCACGTTGGCCGTGCCGTCGCGGTTGGCGCGCATGAACTCGTCCAAGTCCCGGGCGCTGATGCGCCCTGCGACGTGGTAGATCACCTCTGCCCCCGCGCTCCCCTCCCGCAGGGCGGCGGGGTCGTCCAAGTCTCCGCGGATCAGCCGCACATCGGTCCAGCCGAGCGCGCGCGCCTTCGCGGGGTTGCGCACCAGGCACGTGACCGCGTCGCCGCGCGCGCGCAGGGCCTGCACGAGGTGTGCGCCGACGAAACCCGTCCCGCCGGTGACGAATGTCTTCACAGCGGTTTGTCGTAGATCCGGTACGTTTTGTAGGGACGGAAGCCGAGCTGTAGGGCGGCGCTGACCATCGGGGCGTTGTCCTCGAGGATCCATCCTCCCTCGCCCCAGTAGTAGCCGTGGATAGCGCCCTTGGTCCAGACCCAGTGGTACAGCAAGGCGTCGATGCCACCGCCGCGATATTCCTTCAGCGTGCCCGCCAGCAGGATGCGACAGCGATGGATCTTGCGGGCATACCACAAGATCTTGGGGATGCCGTAGATCCGGCCCGACGGGTTGTGCTTCAGGGCGACGTTCACGTCGGGAAGGGCGACGGCGAACCCGACGATCTTTCCCCGTCGCTCCGCGAAGCAGACCAGGTCGGGGACGATGATCGGCTTCATCTGTTTCGCCAGGTGGTCGATCTCCGCCTCGGTCAGCGGCACGAACCCCCAGTTTTTCTCCCACGCCTGGTTGTAAAGCGCCTTGACGAGCTCCACCTCTTCCTTGAAGCGCTTCATGTTGAGCGGTCGCAGTGTGATCCCCCGGCGCTCGGCGATGACCTTGGCCGCCCGCGTGATGCGCTCGGGCGGAGGTTCGGCGTTCGGGCTTTCGAACGCGATCAGATCCTTCGCTTTGGCAAAGCCGTACGCCAGGTGCAGTGCGACGTAGTATGGCGGGTTGTGTGCCATCATCAAGGTGGGCGGCGTCTGGAAGCCATCGACCAGCAATCCGCACTCGTCGTTGATCGAGGGGCTCATCGGCCCTCGCATCACCCGGAAGCCCTTGGCGGAGAGCCAGCGCGCGGCCGCGTCGAACAGGGCGTTCGCGACGGGCTGGTCGTGCACGCACTCGAAAAACCCGTAGAACCCGACGCGGTCACCATGCTCGCGGTTGTGAGCGTCGTTCTTGATCGCCGCGATGCGGCCCACCGTGCGGCCGTCCCGGACGGCGAGGAAGTACTGCGCTTCGGCATGCTCGAAGAACGGGTTCTTCCCGGGCGTGAGCAGCGTGCGGACATCCATCCGCAGCTGCGGCACCCAGAGCGGGTCGCCGCGGTAATGGTCGTAGGGGAAGCCGATGAAGCGATTCAGACCGCGCCCGTCCGTGACGGGCGCGATCTGCGGAGCGCTCAGATGACCCCCAGCTCTTTCCCGAGCCGGGCGAACACCTCCAACGCGTGGTCGATCTGCTGTGATGTGTGGGTTGCCATCAAGCTCGTGCGCAGCCGGCATTGCGAGGGCGGCACGGCGGGCGGCACCACAGGGTTCGTGAACACGCCGGCCTCGAACAACCTGCGCCAGAACAGGAATGTCTTCTCGAGAGGGCCGATGAGCACCGGCACGATCGGCGTCTGGCTCGGGCCGATGTCGAACCCGATGGACCGCAGCCCCTCTTGCAGCCGGCGCGTGTTGACCCAGAGGCAGTCGCGGCGCTCGGGCTCGCGCTGCAAGAGATGGAGCGCCGCGAGCACGCCCGCCGTGTTGGCGGGCGGCAGGGCGGCGGTGAAGATGAGCGGCCGAGAGTGGTGCTTGAGGAAGTGGATGACGCTTTCGGAAGCCGCCGCAAAGCCGCCGATCGAGGCGAGCGACTTGGAGAACGTGCCCACGATGATGTCGACCTCGTCGGCAAGGCCGAAATGGGCGGCGGTGCCATCGCCCTTGGGGCCGAGCACGCCGACGGCATGCGCGTCGTCGATCGCGAGCGCGGCGCCGTACTGCTGCGCAACCTTGAGCAGGTTCGGAACGTCGGCGATGTCGCCTTCCATCGAATACACGCCGTCGACGATGATCATCACCCCGGTGCCCGGAGGCACAGGCTCCAGCTTGCGCTCGAGGCTTGCCAGGTCGCCGTGGTTGAAGCGCACCGTCTCGCCGTAGGACATCTTGGCGCCGTCTACGATGGACGCGTGGTCGAGCTTATCGAGGAACACCATGTCGCCCCGCCCCACGAGGCCAGAGATCAGGCCGAGGTTCGCCTGGTAGCCGGTGGAGAAGACGAGACACGCTTCCTTGCCGAAGAACTCCGCCAGCTCCCGCTCCAGCTGCTCGTGCAGGTCGAGGGTGCCGTTCAAGAGCCGACTGCCGGTGCAGCCCGACCCGTACCGCTCGAGGGCCTGCTTGGCGGCCGCGAGCACCTCCGGGTGATGGGTCAGCCCCAGGTAGTTGTTGGAGCCCATCATGATCCGCTCTTTGCCTTCGATCACGACGACGGTGTCTTCGGAGTGCGAGATCGGCCGGAAATACGGGTACAGGCCGGCTGCCTGTAGCTCCCGGGCCTTGGTGAAACTCTTGCACTTGTCGAACAGAGCGACGTGCTGCAGGGTCTCGATCGTCACGGGGTCCCCAGGGCGGTGATGGGAAACGCAGCCTACAGGTTAGTGGCGGCGGCCTAAAACCGCAAGGCCACGAGAGATGCGAGCTTTCGAGCGGGCAAGGCCAGACCCGCGTAAGTTGGTGGAAAGGCCGCCCGTTTCGAACGAGACCTCGCATGCGCCGATTCCCCATCGCGCTCACCTTGCTCGCCGTCGCCGCCCCAGCGGCCAGGGCGCAGACGCACTATCGCGTCGCGTGGTGGGACGCGGCGGCGATCGCCACGGCCGGCGTGCTGGCCGTGATCCCGCAAGCCGCCGATCTGCCGCACGGGCCGCCGCCCTGCGCGCCGTGCGATCCCGCGTCGCTGCCTGGCCTCGACCGCGCGGCGCTGCACACCTTTTCGGGATCCGCCGGCACGGTGAGCACGGCGCTCCTCGCGGGAGTGGTGGGATTCGCGGGGCTCGCCTCGCTCGACGGCGCGAGCGGCGTGCAGCGTCGCGGGCACGCGGTCGTCTTCGCGCATGCGCTGGCGTGGACCGTGGCGACCGCCGACTGGCTCAAAGTGCTGGCGCACCGCAGCCGCCCGGTGCTGTATACGGCGGCGGCTCCGGCCGTGGCGTCCCAGACCGACAATCGCCGCTCGTTTCCATCCGAGCACGCATCTGTCGCGTTCGCGGCGGCGACGGCGTACGTCGTCATGGCGCGACGCGAGCAGCTGCCGCACCGCACCCGCAACGCGGTGCTGCTCTACGCGGGCGCCCTGGGTGTCGCCGCGCTGCGGGTGGCGGCCGGGAGACACTTCCCCACAGATGTGGCGGGCGGCGCGGCGCTCGGCAGCAGCGTCGGTTGGCTGGCGGCCACCCTGCACGCGAGCGCACCCTGACCGCCGGCGGGCTGGGTGAGGCGTGGCTCGAGGGCAAATGAGCCAGCAGCTCCCACGGGTCATGCGGCTGTCCGACGTGGTGTTGTTCAACATCACGGCGATCGTCGGATTACGCTGGCTGACGACGGCCGCGAGCCAGTTCGGGCTGGCCAGTCTGGGATTGTGGGTCGTCGCGATGGTCATCTTCTTCCTGCCGTCGGCGGTGGCGGTGCGCGAGCTCGCCGACATTGATCCGGGCGCGGGGGGGATCTACCGGTGGGTGCGACGGGCGCTTGGCCCCCGCCACGGCTTCGTGGCGGGGTGGGGCTATTGGGTGAACAACCTGTTCTACTTCCCGTCGCTGCTCGTTGCGACGGCGGCCATCGCCGCCTACGCCGCCGGCCCGCGCTTCGTCCACCTGGGCGACGATAACGTGTTCATCGCGCTGGTCTCACTCGCGGGACTCTGGCTCGCCGTGGGCATGAATCTGGTCGGCCTGCGTGTGGGCAAGCACCTCCAGAACCTCGGTGGCTATGGCACCTGGGTCCCGGCGCTGATCTTCGTGGTGCTCGCCATCTGGTCGGGGGCGACGCACGGCAGCGCGACCGCGGTCACGGCGCGCGGCCTGCTGCCCAAGACGCTCGACCTCCAGTCCATCAACCTGTTCGCGACGATGACCTTCGCGTTCGCCGGGCTCGAGCTCGCGCCCACGCTGGGCGATGAGATTCACGATCCGGCGCGCACCCTGCGGCGCGGCATCGCGGTCTCGGGGTTCGCGGTCGTGGCGATGTACGTGCTCGGGACGGCGGCGATGCTCATCGCGTTGCCGCAGGAGACCGTGAGCATCACCAACGGCATGCCGCAGGCGACCGCCGCCCTGGTCGAGCGGCTCCACGCGGGCTGGCTCGCTCCCGTCGCCGCGATCGTCGCGATCCTGCTCGTGCTCGGCAACGTGGGCGGCGTGGGCGCGTGGCTCGCGGGCTCGGCGCGCCTGCCCTTCGTCGCGGGACTGGACGGCGCGCTGCCCGCGGCGTTTGCCCGGATCCATCCGCGCTGGCAGACCCCCTACGTCGGGCTGCTCACCCAGGGCGTGATCGCCACCGTCTTCGTGATCGCGAGCCTGGCGGGCTCTACGGTGAAGAACGCCTACCTCGGGCTCACGCAGACGACGCTGATCCTGTTCTTCATTCCCTATCTGTATCTGTTCCTCGCGTACCTGCGGCTGCGGCGCACACGCACGGCGGCCACCGCCCTGGTGGGATGCGTCGGGTTCGCCGCCGTGCTCTTCTCTATTGTGCTCGGCTTCGTCCCGCCCGCCGATGAAGCGCACCCCTGGCTCTACGAAGCGAAGGTCGTGGGCGGTGTGATCGGATTCATGGGGCTCGGGGTACTGTTGTCAGGGCGTGGTCTGAGGCACGGCACAGCCTCCCCGCTCCCTCCCGTCTAGGCTACATTGCTGCCACCGACCGCTCCAGGACCTTGGGGATTCCCCTGATGCTCCGTCGCTCGCTGCTCCTGGCCGTCCTCGCCCTCGTGGGCGTCGCCGCCCCTCCTGCGGGCGCCAGCGCCCAGCAGGGCCCGTCCACCGTGCGCCGGGAAATTCCGGGGCTCGACTTTCGCAAGGACGGCGTCTGGCGCCGCCAGGCCCGGGCGGTGCGCGCCTTGCGGAACCGACTCCTCGCGCGCCGGAACTTCGGTGCCTTGAACGGCCCGATGGCGATTGGCCCAGCGCTCGCGTCCGCGGCCGCGGTCTCGGGCGTGCTCAGGGTCCCCGCGATTCTGTTCAAGTTCAAGGACACACCCGCGGGGCAGCTGCGCACCAGCACGCAGTACAACCAGGTGCTGTTCGCGGCGTCGCCCACCGGCGCTTCGGCGGGCCGTCCTTACACGTACCGCAGCTATTACGAGCAGTTGTCGAACGGTCTCCTGAGTGTGCAAGGGCAATCCTACGGCTACGCCGCGCTCGACTCGAACGAGGTCACCTACACCGGTGCCCCAGGCACCTGCAGCGACAATCCCTATAGCAACACCAATTGCAACGGACTGTTCAGCCCGTCCGCGCAGGATCGGATGCAGGGTGGGTTGAGGCAGGCGCTCCGCAACCTCGACAACCAGGTTGACTGGACGCAGTACGACGCGGACGGCGACAGCATCGTCGACCTCGTCGTGTTCATTCAGCCGGCAATGGACGGCGCTTGCGGCGGCTCGACGAACAACCACCTATGGTCGCACCGCTTCTTCCTGACGGGGACTTCATACGCGACGCATTCCCGGGACAGCCGGGGCCGGCGCCTTGTGGTGTCGGATTACACACTCCAAAGCGGGGTGGGTGGCGCCGACGGGTGCGACACCACGCGGGTCATGCCGGTGGGGACGGTGGCGCACGAGACCGGCCACGGGTTCGGGCTGCCGGACTTGTACGACACCGGTGGTACCAGCGAGGGGGTTGGGGAGTTCAGCTTGATGGGGGCGGGCAACTATACGTCCCCATTCAGCCCGTCGCGCATGGATGCTTGGTCACTCAACGAACTGGGGTGGGTGACCGTGGTGCCGCTTCCGAACGGCGGCACATACAGCTTCGGTGCGGCGCCGACATCCGACACCGCGTTCTACCTGCCGGTGATGGGCGCCAATCCCCGCGGTGAGTATTTCTTGCTCGAGAACCGCCAGGCGGTGCACTCCGACAGCGCGATGCTCCATTTCCACTGCCGTATTTCCGTTTACCCGAGCACGCCCCCGGCGGGCTGCGGCGGCGGGCTGTTGATCTGGCACATCGACTCCGCACAGATCGCGAACACCATCTTCAACAATCAGGTCGACAGCGGGCCGATTCATGGTGTGGCGTTGGTGCAGGCCGACGGACTGGGCAATCTCGACGTGAACCCGAGCGCGGGTTGCTTCACCCAGAGTGCGGGGTGCGCGAACCGCGGCGATGCCGGTGACCCCTATCCGGGATTGAACGTCGGCAACGCGGCCTTCACACCGACCAGCACCCCGGCTGCGCTCCGCAACTCGGACGGCCAGGCGGCGAATCTCCTCATCGACCAGATCGCCCAGCTCGTGCCGAACGGGACGATGCAGTTCCGCCTGAACTACCCGGTCTGGGTGGTGCGCGCGACGGATTCGGCCGCGGTGATCCAGTTTGACGGGGCTTCGTATCACGTGTTCCGGGAGATCCTCACGCCGGGCTTGATGTACGACGTGAGCGTCGCCGACACGCAGTTCACCGCGGGCGGCCGCACGCGTCAGATCTTCGCCTCCTGGTCCGGCGGGCGGCCGCGCAGCTTCACCTACACGGTGAGCGCCACGCCGGAAACCCTCACCGTGACGCTGGCGCGGTCGCAGCAGGTGCAGTACACCACGACCAGCGGCGGCGCGATCACGGGCTCGGTGCCGAACGACACCTTCGTAAGCGAGGGCACGCCGGTGACGTTGACCGCGAACGACACGAGCGCCGCGCGGGCGTTTCAGGGCTGGGCGGGCGATACCGTCACGAAGAATGCGACCATCATCCTGCCGATGGGCCGGCCGTACACGGTGCGTGCGGTGTTCCTCGAGACCTTCAGTACCGCCCAGGTCGTGGCCCAATTGCTCAACGAATCGAGCACCCTCACGGCCCCGCAGCTCGCCGATCTCGACCAGTTGGGGAACAACAACGGCGGATTCGATCTGGGCGACTTTCTCGCCTGGGTGCAGGCGACGGGAGCACCGCTCACGGCGGACGAGCGCCGGCTCGTGGGCACGCTCACGGGGAAGGGAACGTCTCGATGAAACAGTTCGCGCGGTGGGTGCCCCTGGCACTGGCGCTCGCGGCTGCCGGCAGCTGCAGCGATCACAGCGGTCCGGTGGCGGGCCTGTTGACGGTGTCGCTCGCGACGCCCAACCCGGGCGGCGACGGCGCGATCCTCCTGAATGTCACCGGACCGGACGCGTTGACGAGTGTGACGGCGTCGGCGGGGCTCCGGGTCTTCGCGCAGCCGCTGGCGACCGTGACGCGAGTTGCCGTCACGGGGGCGCTCACGAACGGCGCGATCCTCACGATCGGCGTCCCGAACGTCGGCAAGGCGGCGCAGTACAGCGCGACCGTCCAGGGCCTGGCGGCGTCGGACTTCCAGTTGCGCACGCTCACGGGGTACGCGCTCACGGTGTCGCAGTAGCCTCGCACTCGCCCGCCCGCGTCACGAACGCCGACGTACCGTCGGGGAGACGCAGCGCGAGAATCCGGTCACGACCTGCGTGCATCGCCCACGTCGCGAAGTCGCGCGCCGCGGGGTGCAGGGTGGGGCGGCGGACCAGGTACAAGGTGTAGGGGTTGGTGAGCGCGGTATCGGCGGCGAACAGGATACGCGAGGTCAGGCCGACCAGTTTCGCGTACGTGGGGAGATCGGCGAGGGCGTAGGCGCGGCGCTCGTCGGCCAGGTGCAACGTGGTGGCCTGGTCCGCGCCGGACTCGAGGTACCAGCCCGGCGCCGGCGTCACGCCCGCCGCCCGCCACAGGGCGAGCTCCTTCACGTGGGTGCCCGACGAGTCGCCGCGCGAGACGAACGGACCGCCGACAGCCGCCATGTGACGGAACGCATCGGCCGCGGTCGCGGCCGCCGCGACGTGGGCGCGGTCCGCCGCGGGTCCCACGACGGCGAATCGGCTGGCGGTGAGCGGGCAGCGGAGCAACGCGTGCCCGGGGGCGACGAGCAGCCGCTCCTCGAGCGCCGGCGCGTGGGTGATCACGACGTCCAAATCGCCGTTTGCGGCGGCGCGGAGAATCTGTCCCGACGGTGCCACCACCGTCGCGAGCGGAGGAGGGGCGGTCCAGAGCGACTCGAGCACGTCGAGCGCTCCCGACTGCTGCACCGTGTAGGTGGTGCCGAGACGGAGCGGTGCGGGGCCGGAGCGGCACGCGGTTGCCATGAGGAGAACCACGGCGAGGCGTCTCATGCTGGGAATAATGCCGGCCGACAGGCAGGAAATGCAAAAGCGAGGCGCAGAGACGCACGGGGGAGAACAGGTGTCTGCTTTCTCCTCGCTATCTTACTAGCCGTACAAGGGGCGGTAGCTCAGCTGGGAGAGCACCTGGTTTGCAACCAGGGGGTCGTGGGTTCGAATCCCATCCGCTCCATTCAACGCCCAACTCTATGTCTCCCGCCGAGTGGCTCCCGTTCCTCACCGAGCTCGCCGATCGCGCGGACGAGCTCGCCTTGCGATGGTTCCGTGCCCAAGGCCTGCGCGTCGAGGTGAAACCGGACCTGAGTCCCGTCACGGACGCGGACCGGGCGATCGAAGCGATGGCCCGGGCGCTGCTGCGCGCGCGGTACCCGGACCTCGGTGTCCTGGGCGAGGAGCAGGGAGAGGGTACCGGCGCCGTCGAGACGCGCCTCATCATCGATCCGATCGACGGGACGCGGAACTTCGTGCGCGGGATTCCGGTGTTCGCCACCTTGCTCGCGATCGAGGTCGCGGGCGACGTGGCCGCGGGAATCGTGAGCGCGCCGGCCCTGCACGCCCGCTGGCATGCGGCTCGGGGAGCCGGGGCTTTCCGTGACGGCCGCCCCCTGCACGTCTCGAGCGTGCGCTCCCTCGCGGACGCGGTGCTGTTCCACGGCAACCTGGGTGCCCAGGAAGGCGGCCCACCATCACGGATCATGAGCCTCATCGCCCAAGTCGGGCACACGCGTGGGTTCGGAGACTTCTACCAGCATATGCTCGTCGCCGAAGGGGCCGGCGAGATCGCCATCGATCCGGTGATGCACCCTTGGGACGTCGCGGCCCTTCAGGTGATCGTCGAGGAAGCCGGGGGTCGGGCCACCGCGGTCGACGGTGAGCGCTCGATCTACGCGACCAGCCTGGTGACCTCCAATGGGTTGATGCATCAGGCCATATTGAGTACGCTCACCGACTCCACGGAGGTAGCCACTTGATCGGTCGGCATAGCTGGGGGGTCCTCGCTCTTACCGTCGGCGTCGCAGCGGGCGCCGGCTTCGCCGTCGCTCCTCCTGCCCCGGGGCCGGAAGTCACCGTCTACAAGAGCCCGAGCTGCGGCTGCTGCAAGAAGTGGATCGAGCATCTGCAAGCCGCGGGATTTCGCGTAACCGCACATGATACGTCAAATCTGTCCGACGTGCGGACGCACGCTGGCGTGCCGCGCGGGGTCACGGCCTGCCACACCGCCTTGGTGGAGGGCTACGCCGTAGAAGGGCACGTGCCGGCGGACGTCATCCGGCGTCTGCTCACGGAGCATCCCGCCATCACGGGTGTGGCCGTGCCAGGCATGCCGGCGGGGTCGCCGGGCATGGAGTCGGAGACGCCGGCGCACTATCGGATTCTCACGTTCGACAAGACCGGAACGACGGCGGTCTACGGCTCGCGGTGATCGCCCATCCGTCGGACCCCGATCCGTTGGACGACGAGGATTTCCCCGCCGGCGACGGGACGGCGGACAGCGAGATCGTCGTCATCTGTCCGCACTGCGGTGAAGCGAACGAGCTCGGGCTCGACCCGGGGGGCGGATCGCTACAGGAATACGTCGAGGACTGCCAGGTCTGCTGCCGGCCCTGGCGGGTAACGGTGCGCTACGACGCCAATGGCACCGCTGACGTGTTCACCGAGCCGCTGGACGACTGAAACCCTATTTTCTTGCCGCCTCATACCGCTTCGCGACCTCGCTCCAGTTGACCACGTTCCACCACGCCGTCACGTAGTCGGGCCGTCGGTTCTGGTACTTGAGGTAGTAGGCGTGTTCCCACACGTCGAGGCCGAGCAGCGGGACCTTCCCGTCCATGAGTGGGCTGTCCTGGTTGGCGCTGCTGAACACTTCGAGCTTGCCTCCCGCGACCGCGAGCCACGCCCACCCACTCCCGAACCGGGTCACCGCCGTGCTTGCCACCTGTTCCTTGAACTTGGCGACATCGCCGAACGTCTTCTTGATCGCGTCGGCGAGCGCGCCACCCGGCTCGCCGCCCCCGCCTTTGCCCGCCGGCGCCATGACGGTCCAGAACAGCGAATGGTTGTGATGGCCGCCCGCGTTGTTGCGCACCGCGGTACGGATGTCTTCGGGAATGCCGGTGATCCCGCGCAGCAGTTCGTCGAGGGTTTTCTTGTGTAGCTCGGGATGCTTATCGAGCGCGGCGTTCAGGTTGTTGACGTACGCCTGGTGATGCTTCCCGTGATGAATCTGCATCGTCTGCGTGTCGATGTGGGGCTCGAGTGCCCCGAAATCGTACGGCAGCGACGGCAGGGTATGCGCCATGGTCCGCTCCTTCGCGGGGTGATCCGGCGTTCGTGGGGGCCGCGCCGCCATGTGCTGCCCGGCGGGCGGCCGCGGATAAGATGCATGGCTTACGCGCCGATTTCAAACTGGCGCGCGGCGGAGAACTGCGCGTTCAGCGAGGACTACGACTACGACAAGTAGGACAGGCCAGGGCGTCTAGTCGTTGCGCTTCCGGCGCGCCGTCGGGGACCGAAAGCTCAACTCCCACCGAATGTTCCGCCCATCTCCACCCGCCGCCCATTCGATGACTGCATGGCCGGACTCCAGCGTGCGAACCGCGCAAGGCACGTCCGCCTTACAGGCGAGCGGCCGCAGCCCCTTCGGAACCGCGATCGTGATGGCGTACGCCCGCCGGTCGAGATTGGTGGACGTGCCTCTGAGCGTGCGCGTCGCCACGTCCCACGTCTCGTCCGTGATGTCCACGGCCCCCTGGATGACGTGCCGAGTCGTGCCAATCACCTGCGGCCGCGCGGCCGCGGGGCGGATCGCGATGGTACGCGCGCTGCGCGGCTCGAGCTCGAGGGCCAGCTTGTCCGCGAGCGGCGTGGCGGGCGTGTCGTGCCACACGTCGTACGCGTCGAACTTCGACCCGGTGACCCCGAGCGTTGCGAGGGGCAGCGACACGTCACGCGGCTCGTCCTCCCAGTTCACGACCACGACGGTCCACCATCGCGGCGCGCCCTCGGCGACCCAGGCCCGCGGCGGGCGACCACGCCGCACGCTCCAGATGCCGCCGCCGCCCGACACACGCACCGCGAGCACGTTGTCGCCGCCCCAGTTGAGGGCCTCGGGCGGCACGCGATACCGGCGGTAGGTCTGCGCGTCGCGCGTCTCGCCGATCTTGGCACCGTTGAGGAACGTCTCGTCCACGTCCGCGATCTTCCCGAGCTCGAGGTACGCGGTCCGTCGGGCCGCCGGTCCGTCGCTCTGGGCGGGCAGGCGGAACCGGGTTCGGTACCAGGCGAGCCCGACGTACCCCGCGTGCCCCGACTCGTCCCAACGCTGCGGCACCCGGACGGCCTCCCACGTCTCCTCGTCGAACTCGCGCGAGCCGTAGCGGGGATCGTCGCCGGTCCGAAAGCGCCACGGCCCACCGATCGGGTACGCGTCGTCGCCTGCGATCATCGCCGGCGCCACGTCCCGCTCGCCGGCGCCGCTCTCGATCGGGCGGCCCGCCAGCGGAGCAACCGGCACCGTGCGCTCGAGCAGCGCGACGCGGTCGGCGGGGAGCTTCGGGAGGTCGTCGGAGAACAACGTGAGGCCCCCCGTCAGCGCCACGAGCGACGCCCACGCCTCGGCCGCCGCGCGCGGGAGGGGAGGGCGCACCACGAGGCAGTCCGGATCGTTGATCCAGGTCGAGCGGTGGTAGAAGCTGCGCAGGCCCGCGGCACGGGCGGGCGGCTGAATGCCGGCCCAGCTCGCGTCGACGTCCGGGCCGATCCGCATTCCGCTCACCAATCCCACCGCATGCTGCAGGGGCGCCCCGCTCGCGACCAGAAACGCTTCGGTGCCCAGGCCGTCTCGGATGGCACCCAGGCCCGCGCGGTAGGCCTCGGCGTGGGTCAGGCCGCCGTAGTGCGCCGTTCCTACCGTGGCCCATCGCAGCAGGTCGATGCGCAGATAGTCGTAGCCCCATTCCCGCACTACCCGGCGGGCAAGGTCGAACAGCCACCCTTGGACTTTCGGATGGGCGCCGTCGAGGGCGTACAGCTTGCCGCCCCACGCCTCGCGCGTGTCGCACACCACCGGCCCGCCCGCGTCGCTGAGCAGCCAGTCGGGATGCGCGGAGGGCAGCCCCGACCCATCGGCGACAGCGAACGGAGCCAGCCACAGTCCGGCCTTGAATCCCCTCGCATGGATCTGATCGGCGAGCCAGGCGTGGCCGTGTGGAAACCGCTCGTTCGGCTCCCAGGCGCCCGCCGCCCGTTGGTAACCGTCATCGAGCTCGATATGGCGGAAGAAGCGCCGATCGAAATTCGCGGCGCAGAACTCGGCATTGGCGATCACGTCCGCTTCGCCGACCGTGCCCGCGAGCTCGGACCGCGAGCACCATCCCGTGGGCGCGACGGCTTGCGCTAGGCGCTCCTGATCCACCGGCGAGGACGGGGCGAACAGCGTGCGCAGCGCCTCCAACCCGTCGCCCGTCGGGTCGAAGCACAACCGCATGCGCGAGGCGTCGCCTTCGGGACGGAGCGGCCGAGCCGGGAGCCAGTCGCTCACCGCTTCGAGCCCGTCGCGCGACAGGCTCACGCGGGCCTCGCCGGGCTCCCCCGCGTCGAAGGCGATCGCCAGGCCGCGGCTCCCGCGCGACAGCCCCAGTGCGCCGTGGCTCGCGAGGTCCTCCGCCTCAGGGGTCCCGACCGTCACCACGCGGCACGCCTGGTTCGAATCGAGCCCGTTGACGAGCGCCACCAGGGCCCCCTCCCCGGCCAGCGTCTCGGCGTGGGGTACCCGGAAGAACCTGACTCCCTTCACGGTCGGGAGGTAGCGATCCGGGAACACGGTCAGCGTGACCGCCGCCTGGGGCGCGGAACCGCTCCTGGTCGCGAGGAACTCCGCCTCGACCCACACGCCGCCTGCCCGGCCCCGCACCACGACCGCGTCGCCGCCCGGCGGGCGGCGGTTTCCCACGGTGCTATCTTCCAAAGCGGCGAGGGTGAGCGGTTGATCGGCCACCCAGACCACGACTTCCGCGGCGCGGACCAAGGGAACGGGCGAGCCGTCCCCGTAGTACCAGAGCGACCAACGACGGTGGTCGTCGAGCTCGAAACGCAACCTTCCGGCCCCCGGTCCGCCGGACCGCCCGACCGCCCTGGTCGGATCGCTGGACAGCCGGACGGGCGGACGGAGGAGCGCCCCCGAAGTGGCGCCTGTGAGGAGGACGAACGTGCGTCGGTCCATCATCACAATGTTGGCAGCCCTGGCGGGTTTGTCTACGCCGCTCGCGGGTCAAGGGGGTGCATTCACCTTGGGGCTCGCGGGCACGCTGGGCGGGGGCTGGCAGATCGAGGCGCTGGATGTGGGGTACGCGCGCCGCGTGCACGCGGGCCCGATCGCCGCGCTGACGCTCAGCGCCCGGCTCGGCTCGTTCATCGACGAAGGCGCGATTATCGGTGGGGCGCGGGGCTTTGTGTTCGGCACTACGCTCGGGATCCGCACGCCGACGGCGACCATCGCGGAGCTCGGCTCGGACACGAGCGCCAGCCGCGTGGGGCTCGATCTTACGGTCGAGGCGACGGGATACGCGGGCTCGAGCTCGCCGCTGCCGGTCGGCTCGCCGTGGGGCGCCGTGTCGGTGCTGCCCGGCTTGCGGTTCGGCGATCCCAACGGCACCCGCTTCGGGCTGCTGCTCGGCCCCACCGTATTTTTCGGGGACGTCACGGAGACGCGGGTGTTTCTCGGAGTGCGGATCGAGGTGCCGCTGGCGCGGCGGGAGCGCCATCCCTAGCTTTGCGACCGATGGTGGTCCCCTCCCTCGATACCGAGCATCCCGGTATCCGGGTCATCGCCGAGGTGGCGTCGGTGCTGCAGGCGGGTCTCGCGTCGGGGGAGGCCCTGCAGGGCGTCGTGAGCGCGCTACGGCGCGGCCTCCAGCTGCGTGGCTGTCGCTTGTGGCTGCGCACCCCTGACGGCACCCGCTTCACAGCGATCACGACACGCGAGGACGAGGCGGAGTTGCCGGGGGCTGCACCGGCCGTGGCCGACTGGGTGCGCCTGGGCGTCCAGCGTGAAGCCGTGCTCGGGGGCACGGTCGTGCGGCTCCCGCTGATCCGCGACGACGAGCCGCTGGGCGCGCTCGAGGTCATCATCCCAAGGGGCCCGTACGAGGGAATCGCCCACGACGTCGTGGTCGTCGTGGGCCACATCCTCGCTCCGGTGCTCGCCGCGTCGGAGCTGTCACAGGACTTGGCGTCCGAGGTGGCGCTGCGCACGCACGAGATGGAAGCGCAGCGCAATTTCGCGGCCCAGATCATCGATTCCCTCCCTGTCGGGTTGTACGTCATTGATCGCAGCTACCGCATCCGCGCCTGGAACCGCAAGCGCGAGACCGGCACGCAGGGTGTCTCGCGCGAGGAGGCGGTGGGCCGCGAGATCTTCGAGGTGCTCGACCGCCAGCCGCGCGACCTATTGAAGCGTGAGTTCGACCGCGTCTTCGACACGGGCGAGCTGCAGCAGGTGGAAATGGAATCGCAGGCGAGCGGCGAGGCGCGCCACTACCGCATCACGAAGATCCCGATGCGCCAGGACGGCAGCGACATTTCACACGTCGTCACCATCGGCGAAGACATCACCGAGTGGCGGCAGGCGCAGCAGCGTCTGACCGAGACGGAAAAACTCGCTGCGGTTGGCCAGCTCGCGGCCGGCGTGATGCACGAGATCAACAACCCGCTCGCGACGATCCTGGCGTGCTGCGAAGCGATGGTGCTCCGGACGGGGGACCTCCCGCCCGGCGAGCGCCGCGGCTACGACGAGTACCTGAAAATCGTCGACACCGAGGTCCAGCGCTGCCGCCGCATCGTCGACAGCCTGCTCGATTTCTCACGCCCGAAGAGCAGTGACAAGAAGCCGGTCGACGTGAACGGGGTGGTGGACCGCACCCTGTTCCTGCTCAAGCATCACACGCGGTTCAAGCGGCTGACGGTGCTGCGGGAGCTGGCGGCCGGCCTGCCGTCGGTGCACGCGGACCAGGAGCGGCTGATCCAGAGCTTCATGGCGCTGATGCTGAACGCGATGGACGCGATGGACTCACGCGGCACGCTCACGGTGCGCAGCCGCATCAATCCGGAACGCGCGGACGAGATCCTGGTTGAGTTCATCGACACGGGCATCGGGATCAAGCGCGAGGACCTGCCCAAGATCTTCGAGCCGTTCTTCACCACCAAGCCGCAGGGGCGGGGGACCGGCCTCGGCCTCTCCATCTGCTACGGCATCATCGCCGAGCACCGCGGGCGCATCGACGTCGAGTCGCAGGTCGGCGTCGGATCGAACTTCAGGGTGTACCTCCCGACCGGATGAAGATCCTCGTCGTCGAAGACGACAAGACGGTCGGACAGTACGTGAAGCGCGGCCTGACCGAGGCCGGCTTCCATGCGGATCTGGTGGGGGATGGCGCGGAGGGCCTGCGCCTCTCGGCGGGCGGGCATTACGACATGCTGGTGCTCGACCTGCGTCTCCCGGCGCTCTCCGGCCTCGAGGTGCTCCGCACGCTGCGCGACCGCGGCGACGGGATTCCCGTGCTGGTCCTCACGGCGCAGGACGCCGTCGATTTCAAGGTGCAGGCGCTCAAGATGGGTGCCGACGATTACGTGACGAAGCCGTTTTCCCTGGAGGAGCTGCTCGCCCGGGTGGAAGCGCTGGGGCGCCGCCCCAAGGCGATCGCCCCGCCGGTCCTCAAGATCGCGGACCTGACGCTCGACACGGGCAGTCGCGAGGTGCGCCGCGGCGGGAAGGTCATCGACCTGACCCCCAAGGAGTACGCGGTGCTCGAGTATCTGATGCGTCACCCGGGACGCGTGATGCCGCGGACGCTGATCACGGAATATGCCTGGGACTACCACTTCGATCCCGGCACCAATATTGTGGACGTCGTGATCACGCGGCTGCGGAAGAAGATCGACCACGCACGCGAGCCGAAGCTGATCCACACGGTGCGCGGCGTGGGCTACGTCGTGAAGGCGTGACGTGCCGACGTTGCGCGGGCGGCTTACCGCCTGGTACTCGGTGGCTCTCGCCCTCACCCTCGCCGCGTTCGCGGCGGTGTTGTACGTCGACCGGCGGAGTGCGTCCTACCAGGACTTGGACCAGCGGATCCAGTCCGAGGCGTCCCTCACCGCGGGGATCCTCGCCGAGAGCTACCGCGCCCGCGGCGTGCTCGTGCGGGCCGACACGGCGGGGCGCCCGGTGCTCATCGCGGACCTTGCGGCGCTACTCGAGGCGGTCCCCGACTTCCTGGTCATCACCGCGCACGACGGCAGTCTGTTGTTCGCCTCGTCCGACGCCCGAGCGCTCACGTTTCAGCAGGTGGAGCAGCTGCGACGGTTAGCCAGCGCCCCCGTCTCCGGCCGAACGTCGGGCGCGCTCCGGCTCGACCCCGACGGGCCCAAGATCCACTACGCCGTGCACTACGTCACCGACGCGGGGCCGCAGTTCGGCGCGATTCTCGCCGGTGCGAACGTCCGCTCGGCGGAGCTCGGACCCGAGCAGCTGCTCTCGACCTTCGCCCTGATCCTCCCGCTCGGCCTCGTGGTGGCGCTGCTGATGGGCACGTGGATCGCGAGCCGTGCGCTCGCGGCGGTGGACCAGATCATCACCGAGGTGCGCGAGATCACCGACGGACGGAGCCTGCACCGCCGCCTCGCCGAGCCGGTGGTGAAGGACGAGCTCGGGCGGCTCGCCGAAACACTGAACCAGATGATGACCCGGCTGGAGCGCAGCTTCGCCGCGTTGCGCCGCTTCACCGCCGACGCGAGCCATGAGCTCAAGACGCCCCTCACCGTGCTTCGGGGCGGCGTCGAGCGCGCGATCACGACACCGAACCTGCCGCAGGAGACGCTCGCCGCGCTGGAGGAGACGCTCCAGGAGATCAAGCGGATGACCGAGCTGGTGGACGCGCTCCTCACGCTGGCGCGCGCCGACGAGGGGATCGCGCCGTTACACCGTGAGCCGGTGGATTTGCGGGGCATCGTCGCAGAGGTGCAGGAGACCGGCGAGCTGCTCGCCGAACAAGCGGGGGTGACGATGGAGGTTGCGACGCCCCCTGAGCCGATCATCGTATCGGTGGACGCCAGCCGCATCCGCCAGCTGATTCTCAATCTCCTGACGAACGCGGTGAAGTACACACCCCCCGGAGGCAGCGTGCGCATGCAACTCGGGCCCGCGAACGGTCGGGTGGCGCTCAGCGTAGCAGACACGGGGGTCGGCATCGCGCCGGGCGACCTGCCGCACATCTTCGACCGGTTCTGGCGCGCCGATTCGGCCCGGACCCGCACCGGCGAGCGCCCGGGTACGGGACTCGGCCTGGCCATCTGCAAGTGGATCGCCGAGGCCCACGGTGGGCAGATCGACGTCGTGAGCCGCCCCGGGCGGGGCACGACGTTCACCGTGATGCTGCCCCGCGAGGCACCGCCCGCCAACCCGTAAACCGCGCCGTACGGGTGTTGATGCAGCGGCGCCTCAATTACCCTGGCTCATGAGCCGCGGTAGCCGACCCCTCACCCCGCTGTCATCGTTTTGTAATGCTCGATCCACTAGCGGGCGATGCGGTTTCGGCAGTATCTCATACGGTGTCACCGACTGTGGACCGGAGGAGCAAAGTCCGTGTTCGACAAACTGATCGAGTCCAGGCCGACAAAGAATCGGCGGCGGGGCTTTGGCGTGGGTGCGGTCTCCCTGGTGATACACACCGTCGTCATCGCGGGGGCTGTGTACGCGACCCTGAGCGCGGGGCAAACGGACAACACCGTCAGGGTCGATACGGCGATGGTGTTCGTCGATCAACCGAAGCAGGAGAAGCCGCCGGAGCAACAGCCGGTGCAGCTCGATGTCCCGCTCAAAGGCTTTCAGACGGTGGTCGCGCCCGACGTGATCCCGACCAACATCCCGCCGGTGAATCTCCAGGAGCACTTCGATCCAAAGGACTACTCGGGCACCGGTGTCGAGGGTGGTTTGGCCACGGGGCTCGTGCCGACCGGCAACGAAGTCTTCATGGAAGCGATCGTGGAGGAGAAGCCGGAACGTCTGTCCGGTCCACCGTTCGTGTATCCGGAGCTCCTGAAGCAGGCTGGGATCCAGGGACGGGTGATCGTACAGGCCGTGATCGACACGCTCGGTCGCGCAGAGCCGCCCTCGGTCAAGGTCCTGCAGAGTCCGAACCCCGGGTTCGACCAGGCGGCGAAGAACCTCGTTGCCAAATCCTTGTTCCGTCCCGCGCGCGTGCACGGCCGGGCGGTGCGGGTGCTGATTCAGATCCCGATCGACTTCCGGATCAAGCAGTAGTGACGCACGACGTTTCACTCGGTCTCGGCCCAAAGGAGCCCTGCGCACCATGAGTCTCTCCCTTTACGACCTGTTCATGACGATGGGCCCGTTCGCGAAGTTCATCGTCGTCGTTCTGGCGGCGATGTCCATCTTCTCGTGGACGAGCGCCTTCCAGAAGCTGTGGCAGATCCTGCGGTCCCAGGGAGAGACGCGGCGGTTCGCCCCCGAGTTCTCCCGCTTCCTGCAGGAGGAGCAGCTCGACGGGGCCATCAAGCTCGCCGAGAAGCAAAAGAAGAGCCACGTGGCCCGCGTGGTGGGTGAAGCGCTCTCGGAGGTGAAGCCGCTGCTGCGCGACCGCGCCACGATCACGGCGGCCGACATCAACTCGGTGGAGCGCGCGGTGGAGCGCGAGATCCTCATCGTCTCGGCCGAGCTGAAGCGTGGTCTCGGCATCCTCGCGACGACGGGCTCCACGGCGCCGTTCGTCGGGTTGCTCGGCACGGTGATGGGTATCGTGAATGCGTTTACCGGCATGGCGGCGTCGGGCGGCGGTGGCTCGCTCGCATCGGTGTCCGCCGGTATCGCCGAGGCGTTGATCACGACCGCCTTCGGTCTCATCGTCGCGATTCCCGCGGTGTGGCTCTACAACTACTTCACAACCAAGATCGACTTTCTCTCCGTCGAGATGACGTACACCTCGAAGGAGCTGATCGACTACCTGATCAAGAGCGTCGGGTCCGAGTTCGGACGGTCGATCTTCACGAAGGAATTCCAGACGCAGAAGGCGTCCCAGACCAGTGGCCCTGTCAGCCACTAGCGCCCGCGCGGCCGTCAAGGCCGACATCAACGTCACGCCGCTCATCGACGTGATGCTGGTGCTGTTGATCATCTTCATGATCGTCACGCCCCTGATCGCCAAGGGCTTCCAGGCCACGATCCCGCGCTCGGAGAACCCCGAAAACCGCCCCGAAGGGTCGGACGAAGTGCGGCTGGGCATTGATCATGAGGGCAAGTTCTTCCTCGACCTGGGCGCAGGACCGAAGCCGATCGCAGACGAAGAGCTTCCGGGACGGCTGCAGGCCATCTACCAGACTCGCACGCAGGACAAGATCCTGTTCCTGAAGGCGGATCAGGACATCGAGTTCGCCCGAGTGCAGCAGGCGATCGAGATCGCCCGGCAGGCCGGGGTCCGCGTGGTCGGGGCCATTACCGAGCAGAAGCAGACGCTCGGGCCCAAGAAGAAAGAAGGGAGCTGACCATGGCGATGTCGTCCACCGGCGGCGGTGAGGGGCTCAGCTCCGAAATCAACGTCACCCCGCTGATCGACGTGCTCCTGGTGCTGCTGATCATCTTCATGATCACGCAGCCGATGTCGCGCAAGGCGTTCGACGTGCAGGTCCCGCCCGAGCAGAAGAGCAAGCAGAAACAGCCGCCGCAGAGCCAGATCGTCCTGGAGCTCAAGGCCGACGGGTCCTACGCCATCAACGGTCAGCCGTATGCCGTGAGCCAGCTGGAGCCGGCGTTCCGGCTGATCTACGATCCGCGCCCCGCCAAGCTGTTGTTCATCAAGGCGGCGCCGAACCGCAAGTACCTCGACGTGATGCAGGCGATGGACATCGCGCACGCAGCCGGCGTGCAGGTCATCGGGTTTACACCACCGGAGCCGGCAAAGCACTAACCCAGGGACCGCGATGGACGCCACGGGGGTGGGGGTAGGGGCGCAGCATCCGGCGCCCCTACGTTCGTTGTCGGGGTATACCGAGGCACTGTGGACCCGACGCGTGCTCACAAACCGCCGCTCCCCCGGCTCGGCTTACCGCTGCGCGGCCGGGGGCTCGGTCCCGGCGCCGCGCTGGCCCTGTTCGCGCACGCGGCGATCGTCGGCATGCTGCTGGTGGGTGGGCGTGCGCTGGTCCGACGCACGCCTGGCGATTCGACCGGAGACGCGCGTGGGGGGGGTGGGGGACCGCGGGTGAACTTCTTCACGATGCCCCCTGCGGCACCGGCCGTCGTGGACGTGGCGGCGGCGCCGCGCGTCGCCGTTTCCGATCTCCTGGCGCTGCGCCGTATCCCGGTCGAGCTGCCGCCGCTCGAGCTGCCGCGGGCAGTGCCGCCCCTCCCGGCGGTGGCGGTGGGCGGGGAGGGTGGGGGCGGCGTCGGTGCCGTGGCTGGAGGGAAGGGCACGGGGTTGGGTGCGGGTGCCGGGGGCGCCCTGGGGCCTGGAACGGGAGGCGAAGCGGGTTACATTTTCCCCGCCTCGCCACGGACGGCGATTCTGCCGCCCTTGGCCAGGGTTCCCGGCTCGGTGGCCGGTCGCACGTACCACGTGAGGTTCTGGGTCTCGGCCGAGGGTCGAGTGACCCAGGTGGCAGTGGACCCCCCGATCGCCGACGCGGCGTACGGCCGGGAGTTCCAGGAGCGGATGCTGGCGTACCAATTCTACCCGGCCCACACCCGGGACGGGCGGAATGTGGCGTACGTCGCAATGGTTCCCCTTCGAATCGGCAACTAGCCCGCCACCGGGCGGGCTCCAAGGAGCTCACAACCGACTATGCTGATTGCCCTCGTCCTGGGGTTGAGTGTCCTCGCCCTGGCCGTCGCTTGGGGTCTGCGGGGCTACGTGCTCCGCCAAGACACCGGCACCGCCGACATGCGGAAGATTTCCGACGCGATCCAGGAAGGCGCGGAAGCGTTCCTGCGGCGTCAGTATCGCACCATCGGCACGCTGAGCATCGCGCTCGGGGTCCTGATCTACGTGCTGTACGCGTTCTTCCGCAAACCACACGCCGACGAGCCAGTCGCGGCGACGCTGGCGCTCACGACGACTCTCTCCTTTTTGTTCGGCGCGCTGTGCTCGGGCGTGGCCGGCATCGTCGGCATGTACGTCGCCGTGCGCGCGAACATCCGGAGCGCGAGCGCGGCGCGCACGAGTCTGAACAAGGCGCTGCAGATCGCGCTGCGGGGCGGGGCGGTGAGCGGGTTGTTCGTGGTGTCGCTGAGCCTGTTCGGCGTCGGGCTCCTGTACACGGTGCTCGATGCCCTGCACTTCGAGCCGACCAAGATTCCCCTGATGATCGTCGGGTACGGCTTCGGCGCGTCGTTCGTGGCGCTGTTCGCGCAGCTGGGCGGCGGTATTTACACGAAAGCCGCGGACGTCGGCGCCGACCTGGTGGGCAAGGTGGAAGCGGGGATTCCCGAGGACGATCCTCGCAACCCGGCCGTGATCGCGGACCTGGTGGGCGACAACGTGGGCGATTGCGCCGGGCGCGGCGCCGACCTGTTCGAGTCGACGGCGGCCGAAAACATCGGCGCGATGATCCTTGGGTCGGGGCTGGCGCTCGCCAATCCCGGCGTGTTCAGCCCGGCCCAGGTGGTCGGGTTGATGTTGTTTCCCCTCGTGGCGCGCGCCTTCGGGCTCGTCGCGTCGATCATCGGGGTGCTCATCGTGAAGGCGCGGGAGGACGAAGACCCGATGCGCGCGTTGAACCGCGGCTACATGTGGACCGCGGTGCTCGCGGCCGTCGGGTTCGTCGGTGGGACATACTGGCTGCTGAATCCCGCAGGCTACCCGGCCGCCTGGTGGCACTTCGCCATGTGCGGCGTGATCGGCATCGCCACCTCCATCGCGTTCGTCTACATCACGCAGTACTACACTGAATACCGCTACCGTCCCGTGAAATCGATCGCCGCCGCCTCCGTGACCGGTCCCGCGACGAACATCATCGCGGGGTTCGCCGTGGCACTCGAGTGCACCGCGCTGCCGACCTTCGCGATCTCGGCCGCCATCATCATGTCCTACAAGCTCGGCGCGTCGAGCGGCCTCGCTCACTCGGGGTTATTCGGCACCGCGGTGGCGACGATGGGGATGCTCGGCACCGCGGCGTACATCCTTGCGATGGACACGTTCGGGCCCATCACGGACAACGCCGGCGGCATCATCGAGATGTCGCACCAGCCCGAG
>Ga0184619_10000024_pt1 | contig 50992 bp, 43 predicted proteins | sample PLM0_60_b1_FD_133146 | JGI IMG/M metagenome (GOLD analysis project Ga0184619, IMG submission 133146) | Groundwater sediment microbial communities from an aquifer in East River, Colorado, USA - PLM0_60_b1 | ecosystem: Environmental > Terrestrial > Soil > Riparian zone | place: USA: East River...
AGGTTGAGAGAGGCAACGCCCAGATGATCGAGGAAAGGCGAGTAATCCGATCCTGATCCGAGAGCACCGATTCGAAGGTCTTCACGATCGCGGGCTTCACGACGGATATCCGGGGCTCCGTTGAGGATCCTCGATGCCTGCACGCGCTTCCATGAACTCACTCCTGATTCGGGATCGTCGACACTCATCGCGACGCCATTGATGAACTTCTCCAGCGAGTGCGATCCAGCGAGCCCGAGATATCCCCTGCCGTTGGAATCGCTGTTCAGATAAGCGACTGCATGTGCCTTGAGCTCGTCGGCGTGTGCTTCTGCCCATTCCGTCGAACCCAACAAACCGGGCTCTTCACCATCCCAGGCAGCGTAGATGATCGTGCGCTTCGGCCGCCACCCCTGTTTGTAGAGCGCCCCCAGCGCGCGTGCCTCCTCCAACTCGGCGACCAGGCCGGATATCGGATCCTCGGCACCGTTCACCCACGCGTCGTGGTGATTGCCGCGAATGATCCACTGGTCGGCCTCAGTACTGCCTGGAAGTTTCGCGATCACATTGTTCAGCGTCTTCAGGCTCCAATCGGATTTGACGCGCAGATGAACTCTTGCCTGTCCCGGGCCGAAGCGATAAGTGATCGGTAGCCCGCCACGCCACGCCGCGGGAACGATCGGACCGCCGAGTGCCGCAAGCAACGGCTGCGCATCTCCGTACGAGATTGGGAGAACGGGAATCTTCGTGATCGTTGGCGCCTTGGCGACTGCGAGGCGCTTTGCATTCTTGGTAGCGCCGATGCCGGGCGTCAGCGGATCGCCCGGATAGGTAGGCATATCTGCGACGGATCCGCGCTGGACTCCCTGCGCGGGACGCATTGGTCCCGCGGGGAATACGTCACCGCCGGCATATCCGTCGTCTCTCGGATCAGAATAAATCAGGCATCCAACAGCACCGTGCTCGGCTGCCACTTTCGGCTTGATTCCACGCCAGGAGCCGCCGTATTTCGCAATGACAATCGCGCCCTTCACCGAGATACCGCGCTGCTCGAGCTCTTCGTAGTCGGCGGGTATTCCGTAGTTCACGAAAACGAGAGGTCCGGTAACGTCGCCATCCGCGGAGTAGGCATTGTAGGATGGCAGCTGCTCCTTCTGCTGGTCCGACGTAGGATCCAGCGATAGAGCCGTCTCCTGCAGCGACGCCTTGAAAGTCGTCGGCGCAACGAGCTCGACGACACGATCGATAGGCGTGGGAAACAGTACGTCGAAGTTCTCGATGTGCGCATCCCATCCATACGACTTGAACTCGTTGAGAATCCATTCAGCGTTGGTTCGCCCGTAAGGCGAACCAACATGGTGGGGACGTGCGCTCAGAAGACGCATTACCTCTCTCATCCGAGCGGGATCAGGCATTGTCTTGAAACGTGCTTCGAGATCTCGTTCCGCCTGAACGGATTGCGGAAAGAATCCACGTAGCGGAGCGTCGGCCGGCGTGGGGGAAAGGGCAAGACCGGTGGCAGAAACCAGGAACCATGTGAGCAGCGTACGCATTCAGGAATTCTCCGCGGGAGATGGGCCTACGCTTAAATCTCGGTCGATGCGCCGCTGGCCGCTCGCGATTGGTGACTCGTATCGGCACGCTTATCAGAGTGATCGAGGAGATCTTCGTCTTCACTTGGCTCCAGCGGAATCCACCGGTCTGCCCACGCGCTGATCTCGTGCAGGGCGCTCTCGAGAGACCGGCCCTTGTCGGTGAGCTCGTACTCGACCCGAACGGGGGTATCGGCGATGACCCAGCGGGTCACCAAGTCCTCTGCCTCGAGCGAACGGAGTCTCTCGGACAGCATTCGATCCGTGATGTCCGGGATCGCGGCCTTGATTAGCGCGTACCGGGTCTTTCCCTGCATTAAGGTGTGAATGATGGCGCCCGTCCAGCGGCTGCCGATGAGCTCGACGGCGCGGTGGAAGCGGGCACCGACTTGAGGAACGATCTGGGCCATGACGAAAACCTATGAAAGACTGGCGCTTGACACAAGTAACTTACTTAAATATACGACCTTCTATATAGTAAGTCCGACTGCCGGTTAACGCTTCCGACGCAGGGTTAACTAGCCAGAAACCGCCAGATTTGAGAGGAAAACATAACCGCAAGTCCAACGGCTCCACAGCGGGACAAAGACCACGTGATTTCGGGTTGATCTGGAATCAAGCTCTGCAAACTGGCGGGGTAGTCGTGGGAACGACATCAAGCTTAGCCTCGAGCACAGGCGAAGACCTTAATTGGAGCCACCTCCGGCCGCCGCCTCGCACTCCTCTTTGGCGCCAACGCGATGGACGGCGGGCGTTGGGTTAGTTACATATCTAACAACCTCTACCCATTCAGCACTCGCCCGCCCTCAGCTCTTTCACCTCTCAGGGGTATCCGTTGACGCCCTGGATTCCTCTGCTTGCCGGCTCATTGTCGCCGGACCCGCTTCACTGACCTACTTTAGTCGCTCACCGGAATTCCGTCACAACGGGAGCGATAATGCGTCGAGGTCTGGTTGTCGGAGTGATGCTACTCGCGGTTCAACAGCGGGCAGCGGCGCAGTGCAGGGTACCAGCGAGTAGTAACGAGGGGAAGCTTCTCGCCTTCTATACGGCTCCAATCGTTTTTTCCATGGCGATCTCTCCGCAGGTGATGTCGCCCGGCGGCATCAGAATCGGCGCCGAGGGCGAGTACATCCCCAAGCCGGACCGTGCGATCGAGCAAACGGGAATGTGCTTCACCCAAAAGAGTGAGAAAACCTCCCTGTCGCCCGTATTCGGCAGGCCGAGAATCACGATCGGCGGCCCGTTCGGCTTTGCGTTCGAGGCCGCTTACCTCCCGCCGGTGACGATCGCCCGGGCGAAGCCGAATCTGTTCAGCTTCGCGGTATCGCACGCCCAAAACCTTGCCTTCGGGCCAGCCGCTAGCGGAACGACTTTGATGCTGCGGGTCCACGGCACGTTTGGAAACGTAAAGGGAGCGATAACGTGTCCGCGATCGTCCCTGCAGCAAAGCGCGCCGACGAGTCCGTGCTACGGGAATAGCCCGTCAAAGGACACTTTTCATCCGGACATGTTCGGTGGGGAGATTGCGGCGGGCTTCGCGCCAGGAACGCGCGGGATTTCCTTTTACCTGGGCGCCGGAGCCAACAGAATCGATCCTCATTTCCAGGTTGGATTCACGGATCTGAATGGAAGCGTCGACAACACTGAAGTGGAGCTCGAGACGCCTCTCGTACGCGCGGCTGTCTTCGGTGGAGTGACCGCGGTTCTTCGCCGGATACTGGACGTCGGCGCTCAGCTCTATTCAGTGCCTTCCGACGCGACGTTGTTCCGGTTGAATGGGGGAATTCGCTTCCGTTAACGGAAGAGCAAAGCTAAAAACGCCCCTCGTCGAGGGGCGTTTTTGCAAAGTGAGAGGCCGATGAGATCAAGCCGAACTCCCACCGGGTTGGTTGCCCAGCACTTTCCCGAAGGTCTCGATGTCGGTGGGGAGGGTAAACGACCTGACGCCGTGACGACGAGCGAATGACTCGACTTCCGACGGTATTCTGAACGGGCTGAACAATATGGGAACTGCCCCCACCTTTCTGACCGCCTCGAGGAGCTCGTCTCCACAATCGGGATAATCGTAGTCAATGAGCACGGCAATCGGCATTTCCCGAAGGATTGCATCCTGCGCGAGCTCCGCCCTTCCGAGAAATCTCGGCTGCGAACCCCGAAGCTCCACCATCAAACCCAACAGCGCGGCCACGACTTCTTCACGCGCGAGAATCAGCACCTTACCCAACGCAACCAGCCGAGGAGGAATGACGGTAGTCGGCAACTTGTGGACCTCTGAGGATTCTCTAGCGTATCGAGTGCACCGCTTAGATATTCTAGGAACAGATGTCCACCCTCTTCGCCACCAGTCGGAGGGTCGGTAAAACTATTTGCTCTAACCGCTCGTGAGCCGACTTTCGGAAAGCACCATGAAGGAGCTGCGAACGGCGCTCACCGAGCAGCTGAAACGGCCAGATGGCCCAACGCCGGAATTAGCGAGCCTTCTCCGGAAGATCGCCCTGGAAGCGCGCGACCAGAAGATTCCTCCAGAGGAGCTGATCGTTACTTTCAAGCAACTGTGGAACTCGCTCGCGGAATCGCTGCGACCACAGAATGCGGATCAGTACGAACGTGTCCGCCAGCGTCTGGTGACTCTTTGCATTCAGGCGTATTACGCCGAGTAGAGAAACTGGGATATTTTGCGAGGCGTGCCCCAGTCGAGAGCGGCACATCTCTGGCGTTGAGTAAGTGACGTGGCAACAGCAATCCCGCCCAAGGCTCCAACAACCATACTGAGTCGATTGTTCAGCCGTTCGCGAAACGGCGCCGGTGAAGAACTCGTCGGCCCGATTCGCGGCGAAGTACTGGGCGCAGAACGACTTGGAGAAAGGGCGCGCGCGGTCGCGCGAGGACATCACCTTCTTCCGGCGCAGAAGCAGCGTGGTGCGGGTCCGCTACTGCTTCGGCTCGAGGACACGAGAAATGTCCTCGATCGGGTCTATCACGAGCTGAACGCAGGCGCCGAGCGCAGTCTCGACATCAGTCCGGCGGGCGACTGGCTTCTCGACAACTTCTACATCGTCCAGGAACACATCCGGGAAATCCGGACGAATCTTCCGAAGGGCTACTACGAAGAGCTTCCCAAGCTCGCTACCGGGTCGCTGACCGGATACCCGCGCGCGTATGAAGTAGCCATCGAGCTCATTGCGCACACTGAAGGCCACCTCGATCTCGACAATATCACGCTCTTCGTGCGTGAGTATCAAACAGTCACGGCCCTCCGCATGGGCGAGCTGTGGGCTATTCCCACGATGCTCCGCCTTGGTCTCGTCGAGAACATCCGGCGGATGGCGCTGCGTGTCGCGGCGCGACTTCAGGAGGTGGAGTCAGCTGATCGAGCGGCCGCCGCGCTGCGCGAGGCGAGTGAGGAATCCCAACAAGCGCTCGCGAAAGCGCTCGCTGCATTCGTCGACGATCACCCGCCCTTCACGCCGACCTGGGTCGCGCGGTTTCTCCAGCAGGTCCGGTCGTACCAAACGAACTTCACGCCGCTGATCTGGCTCGAGCAGTGGATCGCGGAAGATGGACCAAGCGCGGAGGAAGCGGCGACGCGGTCGAATCGCCGGGTAGCGCTGACCCAGGTTACCGTCGCGAACAGCATCACCAGCCTTCGTACGATATCGCGGCTCGATTGGAAGGATTTCGTCGAATCGCAGAGCGCTACTGAAAAACTTCTGCGCCAGGATCCGAGTGGTCACTACCCATCGATGACGTTCGGAACTCGCGACCATTACCGGCACATCGTCGAGCACATCGCGAAGCGAGTCAAGCGGCCGGAAGAGGAGATTGCCAGCGAAGTTCTCGCGCTGGCAAAGCTCGCCGACCCGACCGATGCGAGGCACGCACACGTCGGCTACTTCCTGGTCGAGAAGGGCCGCGCGGTTCTCGAGGAAAAAGTCGCCTACACGCCGCCGTCCGGCGAATGGCTGTATCGCTGGACTCAGCGGCATCCCAACACTCTTTACTTCGGCGGAATAACTCTCTTCACGACACTCGCTCTGGGCGTGATCCTGGAAGTGGTCGAGAGCGCGCCTTTGACAGTACAGGTGATCATTGCGCTCTTCGCACTCATTCCGGCGAGCGAAATCGGCATCAGCATCATCAACCAGCTGATCACACTGCTCATGCCGCCGCGCCTGATGTCGAAGCTCGAGCTGCGTGACGACGGCATTGCCGAAGAATACATGACGGCGGTGGTCGTCCCGACACTTCTCGGAAGTGTGCACGGAGTGGAGGAAGCGCTCGAGCACCTCGAAGTGCAGTATCTCGCCAATCGCGATCCGAATCTGCAGTTCGCAATCCTCAGCGATTTCACCGATTCGCCTACCGAACACAGACCCGGCGATGAGGAAATCCTCGCGGCCGCTGCAGCGGGAGTCAAAGCGCTGAACGCCCGATACGTCCTCGGAGGGGAGGATGTGTTCTTCCTATTCCACCGGCCCCGGTTGTGGAATCCAAAACAGGGTGTGTGGATGGGCTGGGAGAGAAAGCGCGGGAAGCTTGCACAGTTCAACAAGTTTCTTCGTGGTGAAGCGCGCGATGCGTTCACGACGATCATCGGCAACACGAGCAGGCTCGGATTCGTTCGGTATGTCATCACACTCGATTCCGACACGGTGCTGCCACGGGACGCGGCGCAACTACTCGTTGGCACCATCGCGCATCCGCTCAACCGTGCGCACTACGACCCCAAGGTGGGACGGGTTACGCAGGGTTACGGAATCATCCAGCCACGAGTCGGAGTCGCGCTCACGAGCGCGCACCGCTCGTACTTCGCATCAATTCATTCGGGGCATCCGGGGGTCGATCCGTACACAACCGCTGTGTCCGACGTGTACCAGGATCTTTACGGTGAAGGTAGCTTCACCGGAAAGGGGATCTACGATGTCGACGCATTCGAGGAAGCCACGCACGGAAGGTTCCCCGAGAACACGCTCCTTAGCCACGATCTGATCGAGGGGACGTACACGCGAGCCGGTCTCGCCACGGATATCGAAGTCTACGACGACTATCCGGCGCGATACCTGACATTCACGCGGCGAAAGCATCGCTGGATTCGCGGGGACTGGCAGCTTCTTGGTTGGCTCAAAGGCACCGTTCCAGGGCCTGATGGGCCGATGCCAAACCGGCTTTCGGCGATCTCTCGCTGGAAAATATTTGACAACATGCGGCGCAGCCTCGTCGAGATCTTTCAGCTCGCGATGCTGATCGCGGGGTGGTTCCTGCTACCGACTGGGGTCATTGAGTGGACGGGGATCGTTCTGGTCGCGATCGCGTTCCCGTGGCTCTTTTCGCTGATGATCTCGCTGTTACGGCCCCCGCGCGATCAGTCGTGGCTCGCCTACTATCTGGCGGTGGGGCGCGACGCGATCACCAACGTCCAGCAGTTTGCTTTGGCAGTGGCATTCCTGCCGCATCAGGCGGTCGTCTCGGCCGATGCGATCCTGCGCACCTTGTATCGGCTGTTCATCAGCCATCGGAAGCTTCTGGAATGGCAGACGGCTTCGCAGGTCGAGCGAACTATGGGCGTCGGCTCACAGCTCGAGACCTGGCGCAAGATGTGGCCTGTAACGGCGCTCTGCCTGGTTCTGGGAACGTTGATAGGTCTTCACGTCACCGTTGGCGCGGCCTCGAGCTCGAATGAGCGGTTCATCTTCGTGATGGCAACTCTGCCGCTGGTGTTGGCCTGGGTGGCGAGCCCGACTATCGCCTTTGCGCTGAGCAGTCCCGCGATTCTGGGCGAGGTGCATTTGACCGAAGCGGAGCGAATTGCATCGCTCCGGTATGCGAAGCTCCACTGGATGTACTTCGAGAAGTTCGTGAGCGAAGAGACGCACTGGCTGGCGCCCGACAACTTCCAGGAAGATCCCGAGCCGATTCTGGCGCTTCGCACGTCGCCCACGAACATCGGACTGCAGCTCCTCTCGACCGTAAGCGCAGTCGATCTTGGCTTCATAACCCGCTCCGACATGATCGACCGTGTCGAGAGAGTATTCCGATCTCTGGAGAGGATGCGCCGCTTTCACGGGCACTTTTTCAACTGGTACGATCTGCACGAGCTGCATGTTCTCGAGCCGGCGTACGTCTCGACGGTCGATAGCGGCAACTTCGCCGGGCATCTGATCGCGCTGAAGCAGGCCTGTTACGAGATGATGAAGGATCCGTTGTGCCCTGAGCTCGACGCGAAGCGGCTGCGAGCGATCGCCGAACGGGCGCACGCTTACGCCGTGGAGATGGATTTCCGTTTCCTGTATGACAACAAGCGGAAGCTGTTCACGATTGGATATCACATCGGGAGCAACACCGTAGACAACTCGTACTACGATCTGCTCGCTTCAGAATCGCGGCTCGCATCGTTCATTGCAGTGGCGAAAGACGATGTGTCGGTCGACCACTGGTTCAGGCTAGGCCGCTCCCTCACGGCGGCAGCGGGGACGCGAACGCTGCTGTCGTGGAGCGGCAGCATGTTCGAGTACCTGATGCCCGCGCTCGTGATGCAGACGTTCCCGTTCACGCTGCTCGATCAGACGCACAAGGGCAGCGTCAAGCGTCAGATCGCATATGGCGCGGAGCGCGGAGTCCCATGGGGCGTATCGGAATGCGCGTACGCGGTGCGAGACAGGCTCCACACCTACCAGTACCGCGGCTTCGGTGTGCCGGATCTCGCGCTCAAGCGCGGCCTGAGCAAGGAGCTGGTTGTCGCGCCGTACGCGACAGTGCTAGCGATGCTGGTGGAGCCACGACAGTCGCTCAAGAATCTCACGGCGCTCGAGGCAGAGGGCGCACTCGGGCCGTACGGGTTCCGTGATGCGCTCGACTACACGCGGCCATCCCCAGGCTCCCGCAAGACAATTGTCTGCACCTTCATGGCGCATCACATCGGGATGAGCATCGTCGCGCTCAACAACGCGCTCAACCAACAGATTTGGCCGCGGAGATTCCACCTGGATCCGCTGGTGCGGTCGGCAGAGCTTGTGCTGCAGGAGCGCATCCCGCGCCGCCTTACGGTGCAGGACGTTCAGGGTGACGATGCGGCCCGCGTACCAAGCGAGATGGAGAAACCGGCGGTGCGCGAGATCGAGACGCCGCATACTCCGCAGCCCGTCGTCGGCATCCTCGGCAACGTACCGTATACCACGCTGATCACGAATGCCGGAGGTGGCTTCAGCCGCTACGGAAATCTCGCTGTCACGAGATGGCGGCACGACTCGACGCGGGACAACTACGGCCAGTGGTGCTACATAAAGGATCTGGGCACCGGCCATGTCTGGTCGGCAGCGCATCAACCCACCGGAACCGAGCCGCAATGGTATCGCGTCCTCTTCGCCAGTGACCGCATCACTTTCATCCGGCGCGATGGTGACATTGACACCGTAACCGAGATTGCCGTCGCATCCGACGATGCAGCCGAAGTTCGGCGGGTGATGCTTACGAACCGGTCGCTGCAACCGCAGGAGATCGAGCTGACCAGCTACTCGGAGATTGTGCTGGCACCACCCGATGCGGACAGAACGCACCCGGCGTTTCAGAATCTTTTCGTGCAGACAGAGTTCCTGGACGGGAAAGCGGCGCTGCTGGCGACGCGGCGCCCACGCTCAGCGACGGAAGCCGCGATCTGGTGCGCGCACGTCGTCGCGTTCGGACCGGAAATGGTGGGCAAGGTCACCTGCGAGACCGATCGCGCGAAATTCGTCGGACGCGGCCGCTCGGTGAGAAACGCCGAGGCGCTCGACGAGGGCGCCGAGCTGACGGGAACTGTGGGCGCGGTGCTGGATCCCATCTTCTCCCTGCGCGTGCGTGTTCGCATCCCACCGGGTGGCTCGGCGCATGTAGCGTTCACGACCTTCGTTACCGAGCAAAAGGAGCGTGCGATCCAGCTCGCGGATCTCTACCACGATCCTTACAGCGCCAGGCGCGCACTCGATCTTTCATGGGCGCAGGCGCAGGCGGAGCTTCGTGATCTCGGAATCGCACCTGCGGACGCAGCGCTGTATCAGGATCTCGCCGGGCATTTGATGTTTCCGCATCCGGGGTTCCGCCCAGCGCAGAGCGCCGTCGAGGAAAATCGGCTCGGGCAGGAAGCGCTATGGGCGCTGGGCGTCTCAGGTGATTGGCCGATCCTTCTCGCGACCATCGAGAGCACTGTCGGAATGCCGAGCGTGAGACAGCTGCTTCGCACTCATCACTACTGGCGCCTCAAGGGAATCACGTGCGATCTCGTGATCCTCAACATGCACCCTGCGTCGTACATGCAGGAGCTTAGCGACGAGCTGCTGGCGACTACAATGGCGTCGAGCGAAGCCGGTCTCCTCGACCGACCGGGTGGCGTGTTCGTCCGGCGCGCGGATCTTCTGAAGCCTGAAGAGATCACGCTGCTTCAGGCGATGGCCAGGGTACAGGTGAACTGCGATGGGCTCGGCCTCGGAAACTTCCTCGAGTTCCCGGGAGTGGAGGACAGATATCCTCCCAAGCTGGAGATCATGAATCGCGACATCGTGCCCCTCGGTACTGTGCCGATTCACGCGCCGACGCCCGATCCGGGTACAGGCCTGCAGCATTTCAATGGCCTGGGTGGATTCAACGACCATGGTGAATATGAGATTCACCTGACCGGCAGTGATATGCCGCCGGCGCCGTGGATCAACGTCGTCGGCAATGAAGCTGGTGGATTCATTGTGAGCGAGGGTGGGAGCGGTACCACGTGGGCCGGCAACAGCTTTTTTTATCGCGTGACTCCCTGGCACAACGATCCGGTACGCGATCCGTCGAGCGACTGCGTCTTTCTCCGCGACGACACGAACGGCGATCTATGGACGGCCACGCCGTGCCCGATCCGCGAGCCGACGCCTTACCGGGTACGACATGGCGCAGGCTACACCGTGTTCGAGCACGACCACAAGGGATTAGCCAGCTCGCTGCGCATGGGAGTCGACCAAACCGATCCGGTGAAGATCAGTGTTCTGACTCTTAACAACACTGGAGCGACGCGGAAGAAGCTCACCCTCACGTGGTATCTGGAATGGGTGCTCGGAGTCACGCGCGAGAAAACCCAATACCAGGTACGTACGGAGTTCGATGAGGAGACGCAGTCGATGTTCGCGCGAAATTATTTCGATGCGGATTTTGCGACAAACGTCGCCTTCGCTTCGATCAGCGAGCGTGTCGCCTATTATACCGCCGACCGGCGTGAGTTTCTTGGCAGAAATGGGACGATATCGAGTCCCGCGGCTCTCGAGCGCGCGGGGTTGTCAGGCGCTATAGGCGCCACGATCGATCCGTGCTGCGCCCTCCAGGTGAGCGTAACACTCGAACCGGGCGGGAAGCGAGACATCGTGATGCTGCTAGGAGCGGCGGCGAGCGAGGACGCCGTGAGACAGATCATCGGACGCCATCGCAGCTCGGCCGCCGCGAATCAGGCGGTAACCTCTAATACGAAAGCCTGGGAAAGGAGACTCTCTACCATCAGAGTGCGAACGCCGGAGCCGACATTCGATCTGATGGTGAACAAGTGGGCACTGTACCAGGCACTGTCGTGCCGCATGTGGGCCCGCTCCGCATTGTATCAATCGAGCGGCGCGTTCGGGTTCCGTGATCAGCTGCAGGATATAATGGCTTTCGTCTATACCGATCCCGGGATAGCCAGAGAGCACATCGTGCGAGCAGCATCACGCCAGTTCATTGAGGGCGACGTGCAACACTGGTGGCACCCGCAGACAGGGCGAGGTGTCCGTACTCGCTTCTCGGACGATCTAGTGTGGCTTCCCTATGTGATCGACCACTACATCACGGTTTCGGCCGACTCGGAGATATTCGACGTCGAGGTCCCGTATCTCGCGATGCGCCAGCTCAATCCTGATGAGCACGAGATCTACGAGATGCCAAAGGTGTCCCCGGAAACCGGGAGCATCTACGATCACTGTGTTCGCGCGCTCAGGAGAGCGTGCACCAAGGGCGTGCATGGACTTCCGCTGATTGGAAGCGGTGATTGGAACGATGGAATGAACCGAGTTGGCATTGAAGGAAAGGGCGAGAGCGTGTGGCTCGCCTGGTTCCTCATCGTAACGCTGAGGAAATTCGCAGCACACGCCGGGAAGCGCGGTGATACGGCGATGCGCGACGAGGCGCTCGCGACTGCCGACGGTTACGCCGAGGCCGTCGAGCGTTCCGCGTGGGACGGAGAATGGTACCGGCGAGCGTACTTCGACGATGGGTCCCCACTCGGCTCACGAACGAGCGACGAGTGCAAAATCGATTCGATCGCGCAGAGCTGGAGCGTGATATCGGGTGCGGGAAAGCCGGATCGAGCCCGGATCGCCATGCAGTCTCTCAACAAGTATCTGGTTCGAGAGGATGCGCGCATCATCATTCTGCTCACACCTCCGTTCGACAAAACGACGCACGATCCCGGCTATATCCAGGGATACCTACCCGGGGTGCGTGAGAACGGAGCGCAGTATACGCACGCAGCGCTATGGGCCGTGCTCGCGACCGCACTACAGGGTGAGGGAGATCGGGCCTTCGAGCTCTTTCAGATGCTCAACCCGATAACGCATGCGGATAGTCCGAACGGAGTCGATGTTTACAAGGTCGAGCCGTACGTCGTGGCGGCCGATGTGTATACGGCCAAGGACCATCTCGGCCGTGGCGGATGGACCTGGTACACGGGCTCGGCGAGCTGGATGTACCGTGTCGCGCTCGAATCTATACTCGGGTTCCAGCAGCGCGGTGAGATGTTATTCATCGAACCGTGCATTCCAGCGAGCTGGAAAGAGTTTACGATCGAGTATCGCTTTGGTACGTCCATCTACGAGATAACCGTTGAGAATCCCGATGGCATGCAGGGCGGTACCGTCGAGCTGACGGTAGATGGAAACGGCGCAGAGAAAGCCCTTCGTCTCGTCGACGATGGGAAGCACCATCGTGTTACCGCTTCTTTGCGCTCTTCACCTTCTTTGGTGCAGGGCCAACAGGCGAAAGCCCGACTATAGCGGGGCCGTTGACCACTTTGCCGTACGGATCAAACCGCGATCCGTGACATGGACAATCCCAGGTTTTCTCGGTGTCGTTCCAGTGGACGATGCAATAGAGATGGGTGCACACCGCTGAAAGCTGGTGAATCGTGCCGCGCTCATCTCGATAAGCGGCGATCTTTCCCTTTCCGGTTCCGATGACGGCCCCGTCGCCCGGCTTGATCTCCGCGAAGTCATCGACGTCGCCTTCGGTGAACCAGTCCTTGTACTGTTCGGCGACGTTGATGTTCTCCTTCAGATACTCGGGAGTTGCGCGGAGCTTGACCCGCGAAGGATCGTACAACCTTGCCCACTGGTGCTTCCGGCCCTGGATTAGCTCGTTGAGGATGATGCCGGCTATGGTGCCATGGGTCATCCCGTTTCCCGAATCGCCGGTGGCGATGTAGATGTGGTCGTCACCTCCGGGATTCTTCCCGATGTAAGCCATGTAATCGACGGGCTCCATTACCTGGCCTGACCAGCGGTATTCAACGCGCTCGATCATCGGAAAGCGCTCGCGTGTCCACTGTTCGAGGCGGACAAATCTTTCTTCCGTGTCGACTGCCTGCCCGGTTTTGTGGTCCTCGCCGCCGACTATCAGAATGTCGTAATCGAGCTCACGGCCGGAGCTATCCTCGCCTTGAAGGCGGATGTAGTGGTACGGGTCCGGGGTGTCCCAGTACAGTCCGTCCGGCACGGAGCCCTTCGGAATCCTCGCGCCGATCACATAAGTCCTGTACGCGGCCTGTTTGCTGTGGATGATGAGCCAGTCGTTGACGGGAGTGTTCGTGCACACCACGACGTTGTCGGCGCTGATTACGTGGCCTTCGCTGGTCGTGACTCGCGCGGGCTCACCATCTTCAATCTTTTCTGCGTGCACGCCTGTGTAGATCTTGCCGCCATCGCGAAGAATCGCGCGCGCGAGACCCTTCAGGTATTTGAGCGGATGAAAAGTTGCCTGTCGAGGAAACCGAAGTGCGGGACCGCTGTCCCAGAAGCTGAAAGGAATGCGATCGACAAGCTGAGTATCGTTGATTCCGGCGCGATGCGTCGCTTCGAGCTCACGCTCGAGCTCTGCACGCTTGCTGTTGCCACCAAGGAACAGGTAGCCCTCGACGCGCTGGAAATCGCAATCGATGTCCTCCATCGACGCAATCGTCTCGATGCGATGGATGGCGGACATATGACTCTCAGCTGCCAGCCGAGCACCTTCCTCGCCGTGGATCTTCTCGATGTTGTAATACCGATCATCGAGCGCAGCCGTGAGATGAGCGGTCGTACGACTGGTCTCGCCCCCGGCTATGGGTCCATCGTCGATGAGCACCACGGCGCGGCCAGCTCGCGCAAGAAGATACGCGGTAGTCATTCCAGCGATCCCCGCTCCCACGACGCAGACATTCGCACGCAAATCCTGGTCAATCGACTGGAACTGCGGAACTTCGGTTGTGGCCATCCAGACGGAGGTCGTGTGACCGGAGTCGCTATGCATTAGTGATCGTTGTGATAAGTGGTGCGAGTCGTGCTGCAGGGATGGAGTCAGTGGCGCATACGACATGCCATGCAACAAGACACGGCATCGGGGTCAATATGGCAGATTCAAGTCATGAGTGAACAGTATTGAGGCGTTGTGGTCAGTGGTTATCAGTCGGAGAGTCGGTATGAGTAAGCGTTCGAAACACACGTGGGTCGTGGATGTGATCGAGGACGGTTCGGCGTCGATCGAAGTTGACGGCCGTACGATCACACCGATCCCTGAGTGGATGCTGCCGGAAGGCGTGAGGGAAGGCGATGTCCTGTCCGTGACACACGAGCGAAAGGAAGGGAAATCAGCGCTCGTGATCGAAAATGACCCCGAGGCGAAACGGAAAGCGCTCGATCGATCGGAAAAACAGATCTCGAGGAAATCGAAGAACGATCGCGGCGGGGATATTCAGCTCTAGGCGACTCTATCTTGTTCCTGTCCTACATGCGAGCTGCGGGGACAGCCGGTCGCTAGGCCCGTTCAAATTCGTTCCGCTTCGTTTCGGAATGATCGTGAATCCGCCGCTGGCAGTACCAGGCGATCGGATGGTGATCGTCCCGTTCTGATCGGTCCGATACCACGGTGCACCTGCTGCCCGGTAGATCCTCTTTGCCTGCTCGTGCATGTGCCCGTAACTGTTGCGCGTACCCAATGAGACGACGACCCACCGTGGCGTAGTGAAGGCGAGATAACGCGGCGTGACCCCGTTGCAGCTCCCGTGATGATCCGCCTTGAGAACATCGACGTCCATACCGGGATTCCATCCGTAACCAACGGCCTCGAATGAGTTGATCGCTTCGTGCTCGGCATCCCCGGCGAGCCACATCGTAAACGACGCGGAATCGGGTCCAACTACCTTCACCGGAGTAGACCGGTTGTTGGGACTGCCACCGTCCGGTGCCGGGGCCATGATGTGCAGCTTCGCTCCGCCGTTCATGGTGATGGTGCAGATGCTCCGTCCATCGGAACACGGATCGTCGGTATCCCGGTAGACGAGACTGTCGTGATCCATGCGAGACAAAATCGAATCGCGAAGCATCGCCAGGGTCACCGCGGGGGCCGGATCCTTGTTCTCGAAGAAATATCGGATGTGGATATGCCTCGAGGTCCTGAATAACTCGCGCAACCCGCTGTAGTGGTCGAGGTGTTGATGAGAGAGGATCACCACATCGATCGTCGAATTGTTGAGATTGAGCGAATCGAGGTATCTGCCGAAAGCGACCGGGTCGGGGCCGCCGTCGATGATTACTCGGCTCGAGCCGTTCCTCATGTAAGCCGCGTCTCCCTGGCCGACGTCGAGCAGGCGTACGATGAGCTCACGCCCGCTCGTATCGTGGACAAAAGTGGTGACAGGTCGTGGCCGCTTGGTTCTGGAACGGCGCTCCTGGGTCTGCGTTGTCTTTTTCGCTCGCTTCGATTGACGTTGCTGGTGCGCTTCGATGAGGAAGGCCAGCGACACCATTATGAACGCGCGCATCATCCTTCAGGGAACGATCTGACGGAGCACCGCCCGTACCGGAGCCGCATCGAGTGCCATGAGCTTGAGCGGAAACGCAATGAGCTCATACATGGTAGGTGTGACTCGTCTCAGGTCGAGATTCTCCAGAATCGCTGCGTTCCCGGAAAACAGCATGTTGTGCACGGGAAGATTCTTGCTCTCTCTTGGGTCGACTGATGGAGAATCGACGCCAAGCAAACGGAGGCCGCGTCCGAGCAACGTGCGGACGCATGCTTCGGAGAGAGTCGGCCAATCCTCTGGAAAAGCGCCGCTCGCGATCGATCGTCCAGTCCGAATGAGCAGCCGCTCGACGAAGGGTAGGGATTGAATCTTCTCCAGGTCTTCCATCTCGATCTCTTTGCTGAGACTGGAGACATCAACGACGATCGCAGGCCCGTAGAAGGCATCGAGCGAGAGCTCGTGCGATCCTGACCATCCCTCACGAACATGAAGTGGCGCATCAGCGTGCGTGCCTACGTGCGGGCTCGAGGTGAATGACGACACGTTCACGCTCGCGCCCGCTCCGATCAGCGATGCCCACCCGCAAGTGAACGGAGTATCACCCGGCCATTCGGGAGTGTCGGGGTTGAGCGTGACGCTGATATCCCGAAGCGTAGGCTCGCTGCCGTTCACCTAACGAGCTTCTTGGCGGCGTTTACAATTCGGTCCACTGTGAATCCGAGCTCGGTAAAAATCCTCGCAGCGGGAGCAGAGGCTCCGAATCGCTCGATTCCGAGAATGACACCGTCGTCACCGACCCAGCGGTACCAGGACATCGGATGCGCGGCTTCCATCGCGATTCTCCTTACACCTTTGGGCAAGACGCTGTTGCGATAAACCTCGTCCTGTCGCGCGAACAGCTCGTGGCTGGGCATGCTCACAGTGCGCGCACGAATGCCATCGGACTCCAGTTTCTTCTGTGCGTCGAGCACAAGCGCGACTTCGGAACCACTGGACATCAATACTACCTCAGGTGTTCCTCCCGACGCGTCGGCCAACACATAAGCTCCGCGCGCCAATCCACCTGCCGATGCGTACTTCGTTCTGTCGATGAACGACAGCTTCTGGCGAGTCAGGACCAGCGCTACTGGTCCCTTTTTGTGCTTGAGCGCAGCCCGCCAGGCTTCTGCCGTTTCCGAAGCATCTGCCGGTCTGATCAACGTCATGTTCGGGATCGCGCGCAACGCGCTCAGCTGTTCGACCGGTTGGTGAGTAGGCCCATCCTCACCGAGACCAACAGAGTCGTGGGTGTAGATGTAGATGACGTGGCGCTCCATGATGCAACCGAGCCTGATCGGTGGCCTCATGTAATCAGAGAAGATCAGGAAGGTAGCGCCGTAAGGGATCATTCCGCCTGTCAGCGAAATACCGTTCATGATCGAGCCCATGCCGTGCTCGCGGATTCCGAAATGGAAATTGCGGCCGCCGTAGTTCTCGGCGGAGAAACTCGGTTCGCCCTTGATGATGGTGTTGGTCGAGCTGGCGAGATCGGCTGAACCGCCCAGTAGCTCCGGAATCTTTTTCGCAATGGCGTTGATGACGATGCCCGAAGCCGCCCGGCTGGCGACGTTCCCATCTTTGGCCGTGAAGGCGGGAATAGCTTCTTCCCAGCCATCGGGCAGCTCACCGCGAAGGCGTCGCTGCAGTTCTTTCTCGAGCGCGGGATTCGCGGCCTTATATCCTTCGTAAGTCTCCTTCCACTCGTCTTCGAACTTCGCTCGGCGCTTAGCGGCTTCACGCCAGTAGCGAAGAGCCTCCGGGGGGACGTAAAACGGCTCCTGCGATGGATACCTCAGTGCCTTTTTGGTGAGGGCAACTTCTTCCGGACCTAGAGCCGACCCGTGTGCTTCAGCGGTGTCGTGCTTGTTCGGACTTCCGTAACCGATGTGCGAGCGCACGACGATCAGTGATGGCTTCGACGTCTCCGCCTTTGCGGCATCGATCGCGCGGTTCAGGGCGACGAGGTCGTTCACATCCACGACGTGCTGCACGTGCCACCCATAGGCAGCAAAGCGTGCTGCGGTGTCATCACTGAAAGTGAGAGCGGTGTCGCCCTCGATCGTGATGTGGTTGTCGTCGTAAAAGCCAACAATCTTTCCGAGCTTGAGGTGGCCCGCGAATGATGCTGCTTCGTGCGACACACCCTCCATCATGTCGCCATCGCTGGCAATGAAGTACACGTTGTGGTCGATGATCTTCTGGTCGCGATTGAAAACGGCAGCGAGGTGTGCTTCGCCGACCGCCATCCCGACGGCGTTGCCAATGCCCTGACCCAGCGGACCGGTGGTCGTCTCGACGCCTGGCGTGTAGCCAAGCTCCGGATGCCCCGGCGTCTTGCTCTCCCATTGCCGGAACTGCTTCAGGTCATCGAGGGTGAGCTCGTAACCGGTCAGGTAGAGAACGCCGTACAACAGCATCGATGCATGTCCAGCCGAAAGCACGAAGCGATCGCGATTGAGCCAGTTCGGGTCGGCGGGATTGTAGCGCAGATGCTTTGTCCACAGCACGTAGGCCAGCGGAGCGAGCGCCATCGGTGTGCCGGGATGACCCGAGTCTGCTTTCTGAACTGCATCCATCGCGAGGACTCTGATCGTATTGATGCAGAGATCTTCCAAAGACTGACCGGAAGCAGATGGCGACGAAGGAGGAGCTGACCGCGGTGAGGAAGTGGTATCGGTTGGCTCGGACATTTAGAGGGCTATTTGCGGCAAATAATGAAGTGGATGCAGTGCGTCAGTCGAATCAGAATCTCGTCTGGAAACTAGCTCATACCCGTGTGCGTTGCAGGGCGAGCCAGTCCGACGCTTCGCGCACTTCGCTTGGCACCAGATTATGGCCGGCCAGCTGCCATTTGAGCGTAACTTCTGCACGGCATGATTCGAACAGCTGAGCCAATCGCTCGACGCTGCTCATTGGAACGATCGGATCCATGCGACCCGCCGAAATAAAAACGCTGGAGCCACTAAGATCGCCTCGCTCCTCGGGCTCGAACACGAGCATCGGACGAAAGAGTATCGCTCCCTGGAGCAGGCCCGGCTCGATGAACATTACAGTCGATGCGATGTTTGCTCCGTTCGAGTAGCCAAACGCGTAGATGCGGGTTGCATCGAGGCCGTACCTCGTGATCGTCGCACGAATGAAGCGCCCCAGCTCCTCCGCTCGCGAGCGCACTTCCTTCGGATCGAAAACTCCCTCGGCCAGACGCTTGAAGAAACGATGTGCGCCGTTCTCGGACACATTGCCACGAGGGCTGATAATCGCGGCACCGGGGGCGATCGTCTGGCCAATTCCGATCAGATTGTTTTCGTCGCCTCCGGTTCCGTGGAGGACGATCAACGTCTCTCCGGACGCCGAGTCCTCGGCGGGCACGAAACGGTGGATGAAACCGAGGTCGTCAGTCATGCATTGGGACCGTGGAGCTCGAGAGGTGCATGAATGTTGGGAAGTAGCGCTTCGATCTCGAATCTCCGGGGCTCGAGCCATCCGGGCAGCTTGAGCGACTGTCCGAGCATGTCCGCCGGCTCGTCGATTGCGAAACCGGGACCATCGGTCGCGATTTCGAAGAGCACACCGCCCGGCTCGCGAAAATAGATCGACTTGAAATAATCGCGGTCGAGTTGCGGAGTGACGTTGAAGCCAAGCGATGCAAGCTCGGTACGAACCTGCATCTGCTCCGTATCCGACGCGGCGCGAAAGGCAACGTGGTGCACTGTCCCCGCTCCCATCACTCCAGGCCAGATTCCCGGTATGCAGCGCAGGTCGACGATTGTGCCCGGGCTACCGTCGCCGGCCGCGTAACGGAAGATGCTGCCTTGCTCGCGGACGAGCCTGAATCCCAGCGTGTTCGTGAGCAGTTGTCCAGTCAGATCGTTGGCGTCGAGCCACAGAGTGACGGAATAGATGCCGCGGATGGCGTGTTCTGCGGGCACTCCGGCTCCGGCCCAGCCGGTGCGGGAATCCGCGGCGGGATTGGCAACGAGCTCACCCATGAATCCTTCGTGGTCCTTGAATGCAATTACACGCTCGTCCTCGTAGCGTGCGGCTGGCTGGTCGAACTCAACGTGCTTCCTGATAAACCGTTCGATCCAGAAGCCGACGGAGCTGGGCAGGATCGTGAAGGAAGTTACGGCTACCTGCCCGCCGCCCTGTCTTCCGCGGCGAGCATCGGGCCACGGAAAAAAGGTGAGGATGCTTCCGGGATTTCCCTGATCGTTGCCGAAGTAGAAGTGATAGGTCGTGGGGTCGTCGAAGTTCACCGTCCGCTTGACGAGCCTGAGCCCGAGAATGCCGGCGTAGAAGTCGAGATTCCGCTGCGGGTCACTGGCAATGCCAGTGACATGGTGAATGCCGGCCGTGCGGAAACTCATCGCCCCGATTCTTGCCTAGCTTTTCTTCGGATTCTCGCGCTGGTCGGTGCTCGTACGGGGAGTGGCGCCCTCGCCCCCGTAACCGCTCTTGTGCTCGGTGGGATGTGACGGGACGTCTTCGGAATTTGGACGTCCGGAGCGCGTACCGGGGTCGCCATCGCCTTGCTTCGTCGTCGGTCTGCTACCTTGTTCCTGCTCTCGCTTGGATGCCATAATATCTCCGATCTTTATCCTTCCATTAAAGCAACGGACATGCCGTTCGCTGAGGCGTTGATGTGAGCCGTACCAAGACCTCCACCAGCAAGCCCAGAAAACAGAAAAGTTTCCGCAACCTGAGCGATCCCAAGACGCTCAGCGAGCTGGCGTTGCGTCTGAAAGAGGGAATCTACATCACGACGCTGGACGGAGAGATCATCGACGCGAATCCCGCGTTCCTCGAGATGTTCGGCGTCGAATCGCTGGAGGAATTGAGGGGATCTCGCACGGGTGATTTCGTCAGGCCTGAGGTAAGAGCCAGAGAAATGGCGCAGCTGGAGCGCGACGGATCGGTCCGGGATGTCGAATTCCAGCTGACCCGGCGCGACGGAGAGGTAAGAACGGTGGTCGACAGCGCCTTTCTCTCCGTTGATCCACAAACCGGCGAGAAGTACTGCCATGGGATTCTCGTTGACATAACTCAGCGCAAGGAGCTTCAAACCCAACTTCTCGAGCTCAGCATCCGGGACCCCCTCACTGGCTGCTACAACCGCCGTTACCTGCATACAGTTACACGCCAGTGCGAAGCGCAGCCCAGGGGCGAGTGGGGCTGCATATATCTCGACATCGATCACTTCAAGCAGTACAACGACACCAACGGTCACGCCGAGGGTGATAGTGTTCTGGTGAAGATGGCTCGCTTTCTCATGCGGCACGTCCGCGCCGAAGAAGCGGTTGTCCGTGTCGGCGGAGACGAGTTTCTGGTGGTGTTGTGCGACTCGGATGAGGAACAGACCAATTACGTAGCGGCCCGCCTCCGCACTGCGGCGCCGACATCAGCACCCGTGCCCTTTTCGATGGGGTGGGCCGCGCGTCGCGATGACGAGAGCTTCGAGGACACCATGATTCGGGCCGACCAGAGACTTCTGGAAGTGAGGGTGGACGAGAGGCGGGATCTGCAGAAACGGCGAAGGAAGCGGCCCAAGGCGAGTTAGCCCTCGCAGGCGGGCCTCGGCACCCGGCAAAACCCCAAAGCCGGCTAAGAGTGTGCAAGTGAGTCGTTGAGAGACGTCCCACAGTAGAACCCAAATCCTACTGGTGTCTCAATGCGCACACTTCTACTGATAGCCGCTCTTTGCGTCCCGACGCTTGCCTCTGCCCAAATCGTGGAGGGGCCACCGCGTCCGTGGCCGTGTCCGGTACCCCCGCCCTGCGAGCGTGGGCGGCCGTGCATCATGCCTGCGTGCGGGATCACAACTCCGGCCGTGTTTCGGCAGAGCAGCGACGTTCGCGTGCAGCTCGTCGACCGCGTACTGCGCTACGAGATTACGGAGACATTCGTGAACCGTGGAAGCAGGGTCGGCGAAGCTGATTTCATGTTTCCGCTGCCGAAGGGTGCTGCATTACAGGATCTCAAGCTCGAGATCAATGGCGAGATGGTCGCCGGCGAAACGATGAACGCCAACCAGGCGCGCCAGATCTATGAAGAGATCGTGCGCCGGCAGCGTGATCCCGCACTGCTGGAGTGGATGGGGTACGGATTGCTACGAGCAAGGATCTTCCCGATCGCACCCGGCGAGCAGAAGAGGGTCGTCGTACGCTTTCAGACTGTGGCGCAACGGGAAGGCGACGCACTGAGGGTCGACTATTTCCGTGGAGTGCGGACAAGTCAGCGCGAGACGAATCAGCAGCCCGAGGGGCGAATGTCCTTTGTGCTCACCTATCCGAATGATCCGATGTACGGAAGGGCGTATTCGCCGACGCACTCGTTCTACGACGAAGCATTCGCCAGCGATATCGTGGGTGACCGATCCTTTGCTTCGTACCGCGGCTCGACGCGCCGAGTTGAAATAAGAGATGCGCGCGGAGAGGTCACGCTTCTCATTCCAGTCCGGCGCTCGATCGCGGCGGCGATTTCGCTGCTGGCCAATGCGCCGGGCAACGACGATGGCTTTGCGCTGATCACGCTCTCGCCACCGGCGGTGCAGCCGCGCGCTGTTCCTCGTGACCTGACGTTCGTGATAGACGTGTCCGGCTCGATGAGCGGCGAGAAGATGGAACAGGCCCGCGCCGCAGGTAAGCAGATATTACGCTCACTGTCTTCGATGGACCGCTTTCGGCTGATCGATTTCTCGAGCGATGTGCGAAACTTTCGCGACAATTTCTCAACCGCAACTCGCGAGAACATCCGCGCGGCGGAACGTTATCTGGACGATCTCGACGCACAAGGATCAACCAACATCTCGGGTGCTCTTGACGAAGCTCTCTCTTCCCCTGTGCAGTCCGGCAGGCTGCCTATCATCCTCTTTCTGACGGACGGTCAGCCGACGGTTGGCGAGCGGGATCCAGGGGCGATTGCGTCGAACGTCGCGAAACAGCGCGGAGTGCGTCGGCTATTCACCTTCGGTGTGGGCGCGGACCTGAACGTATCGCTCATCGAACAGCTCGCGCTCGAGGGCCGTGGAACCGCCAGCTTCGTACGCCCCGATGAGTCTGTGGAGCGCGCGGTTGGAATCGTAGCCAGCCGGCTTACGAGTCCGCTCGTAACCGACGTCCGTATTCGCGCCGACGGAGTACGCTTGCGCAAAATGCACCCCTCGGGACCGGTGGACATATTTGCGGGTGAGGATCTCGTGATTCTGTCACGCTACGACGGGAGCGGTAATGCGGTGGTGCGCTTCGAGGGCCAGACGACCAATGGTCCCGTGAGCTGGAGCACGCGGGTGTACTTTCCCGAGCGCTCGCGCGAGAATCCATTCGTGGCGCGCCTCTGGGCTACTCAGCGCATCGGATATCTGAGTGCCGAGAAGAGGAAGCACGGTGGATCTCAGGAGATCAACGATGAGATTCGGGAGCTTGGAGAGCGTTTCGGCATTCCGACCGAATTCTCGTCCTACCTCGTCGTCGAGCCTGGGATGGCCCGCCGTAGAGTGATGGGCGCTGGGGGAAATCAGTTGAGTAGCGTCGTAGTCACGGGCGCGGCAACGGCACCTGCTCCCGCCGCGGTTCAATTCGAGGCGGCAAAGTCCGCAGCTGCGCAACGCTCGGCGACCAATGTTTCGGCGGCAGATGCAGCCGTGAACATCAGAGAGGATGCCAACGTTCGTCGCGCCGGCAATGTGACATTTATATTGCGTGATAGCGTGTGGACCGACGTTCGCTATAAGAAATCCGGAACTGTCCTGCAAGTGAAGCCATTCTCCGATGCGTATTTCAGGCTCATTGACATGGTGCCGGAGCTGCGTGAGCCGTTCTCAATTGGCGAGCGCGTCATAGTAGCGGGGCGCAGCATGGCGATCGAGTTGACTCCGTCGGGAGAAGAGCACCTCACGGATCGCGATGTGACCTTGATAAGGGATCGCTGGTAATCGAGTGACCGACGTTGAGCGACTCTTCCGAACGTACAACGCCGCGCTGGTGCGATACCTGACGCGGCGTTTGGGAGATCGCGATTGGGCTGAAGAGGTAGCACAGGAGACGTTCGTGCGGGCACTGCGGCAACCATCGATCGAGAATGAACGGGCCTGGCTGTTCGCGGTGGCGACTAATCTCGTGAGGGATCAAGCGAGGAAGGACATGAGGCGGCGAAAGCATTTGGCATTGCTCGCGGAGCAGGAGCGCGAGACAGTGGTCGAGCCCGAGGAGACGACACTCGAGCGCGCCCAGGAAGCCGCGATGGCGCGAAAGGCGGTTGATGGTCTCGCCGAGCGGGATCGACTCGCACTCCTGATGCGGGAAGAGGGATTGGACTACAACGAAATTGCCGAAGCCCTGCAGTTGTCGGCCGGCTCAGTAGGTACAACACTGTCGCGTGCGCGCCGCCGGTTGGTGGAGAGCTACGAAGCATTGCAGAAGAGTCGAGAAGAGAGAGAGAAGAATGCAGCATCTTGACGAAGGAACGATTCACTCCTGGCTGGATGGAGCACTGAGCGCCGATGAGGCCGCCCGGGTAGAGGCGCATGTCAAAGAGTGTCCGCAGTGTGCGTCTGGTGTCGCGGAGGCTCGCGGGTTCATCGCAGCGTCGTCCCGGATTCTCACGGCGCTGGACCATGCACCGCGCGGCGTCGTACCGATCGCGGCACCAAAAAGGCGTGTCGATCCACTGGTTTGGCGTGTGGCGGCAACGGTTCTGGTTGTTGCGGCGGGCACTCTCGTAGTACTCCAGAATGGAACGAACAAAGAGACGCTGATGTCAGCCCGCGCCAAAATAGAGCAGGCACCGGTCGTCACGGAGCCCACTGTAGCCGCCGATGAAGCATCGCCGAACACGGCAGTGAGTGACGCGCCGGCGATTGGACTTTCGCGGAGGGCAGGAACACAGTCTTCGCGTGGCGACGTCGACGGGCGTGAGAACAAAGCGTCGGCAGGAGGAAAATCGCCGCAGGTTGGTAAAACTGGCGGCGTGTCAGATTACGCCGGGGCAGCGACACCGACAGTGCCGACGATTGCGGCGCCTATGGTTACGCGATCGCGCCTGTCTGATGTCGCGGCGATGGATGCGGCAGCCGAGCGGGAGCAGCTCAGGGTAGTCGGTACTCCGCGAAGAATCGGCGCAAAGGTCACCCTCTACGAGGTAGCGCCGGGGGACACAGTCACGTTGACGGAGTCAATCCCGAGCTATCTGAGCTCAATCGTGGTAACAGGGGCAGCCGTAGCACCGACGGCGCAGGCGGCTGGGGCGATCCAAAAATCCGCGGCTCCGTCAAAGGCGCGGGCCGATGCTGCTGCAAATGCGCGAGAGTCTCAGACTGCGGGTGGAGTAACAGCAGCCGCACCGGCCGTTTCAGCGCCTGCGCCGAGCGCGCAGACAGAAACGGCGAACACACTCAACACGATCACCTGGAATGATTCAGTGGGGAATACACTGTCGCTGACAGGACGGATGCCTCAATCACGGCTTCAGGCAATAAGAATCAGAATCGAGCGGGAAAGAGCGGCAGCAGCGAAGAAGAATCCCTGACTACCGCGTCAGCTCTGAGAAGCTCCTTCCGGTGCCATCCCCATTGAGTGGTATCCCTTATCCACATACACCACGGTGCCAGTGATTCCGCTGGCAAGCGGGCTGGATAGAAAGGCCGCTGTGTATCCGACTTCCCGAGCCTCGAGAGGCTCGGTCAGCGGTGAGTTCCCGGCGCAGTACTCCACCATTTTCTCGATGATTCCGATCGCACTCGCTGCGCGCGACGCCAAGGGACCCGCCGAAATGGTGTTGACGCGCAATCCATACTTACGGCCGGCCTCGAACGCCAGCACGCGAGTGTCGCTTTCGAGCGCTGCTTTCGCGGACGACATCCCGCCGCCGTAGCCGGGAATCACGCGCTCGCTCGCCATGTAGGTGAGCGAGAGAAATGAGCCACCCTCGCGCATGAGAGGCGCAAGACGCGAAACCATGGAAGTGAGCGAGTAAGCACTAATGCTGATCGCCGCTAGATATCCCGAGCGGCTCGTCTCGAGCAGCGGTTTTTTGACTTCGGGACCATTAGCCAGCGAGTGTATGACGATGTCGAGTGAGTTCTTTCCAAAGTCCGCCTCGATCTGTCGAGCCAGACCATCGATACTGAAGTCACCGGTGTCCTTGTAGCGCTTGTTGGAGCGAATGTCTTCCGGGGCATCGGCCTGCGTATCGTATGCGGCATCGAGCGGATAAATCTTCTCAAACGAGAGAAGCTGTCCGCCGGATAACTTTCGCGAATCGTCCATCTTCCCGCGCTCGAGAAGATTCATGAAGATATTGAGCGCAGGTGGCCAGGTTCCGACAGAGACGCTTGCACCCGCTTCGGCAAGGGCTTTGGCGATCGCGAACCCAAAGCCCGCGTCGTCGGCGACTCCGGCTACGAGTGCGCGTTTGCCGGTGAGATCGATCGTAAGCATTTGGGTGATATCGCGATTTAAGTAATGAATGACAAGGGGTAAGACTCTTGCAAACGGTCATTGAAACGGGTCGTATCTCATCTCTCAACCGGAGCCGATTCCTGCTTGGAAAGTTGATCGGCGTCGTCCTTTTAACGACGACCATCGCGGTGAACACCGAGGCGCAGCTTCAGGATACAATCAACAAGAAGACTCCGCTTCTTGTCGGAAAAGATGCGTTGTTGCTGGGCGCCTTTACCATCGGCACAGTTGTGGTTGCGCCGCTCGATCTGCAGGTCGCTAAAAGGCTGCAAGATCCGGGGACCCAGGAGAATCGCTTCCTGAGAAGAGCAGCAACGGGTTTCCGAGTACTCGCTGTACCTGGCTCGTTGCTGGCTGGAGTGGGATTATATGGACTGGGCCGGGCTCAGGGCCAACGACGCGTCCAGGCTCTCGGATGGCACAGCGTGGAATCGATACTGATCGCTGACGTCTTCGGTGAAACGCTCAAGCTCGTTGCCGGACGCGCGCGTCCATATGTCGATATCGACAATCCCGCTGATTTTCAGCTGTTCAGAGGACTCACGGGCGACAAGTACCGCTCCTTTCCCTCAGGTCATACCATCAATGCCTTTGCCTTCGCATCGACTGTCACCCGCGAAACACAGTTCTGGTGGCCACACTCGGCGTGGTATGTCGGTACAGTGATGTACGGCGGAGCATCATTGATGGGACTCTCCCGCATCTACAACAATCAGCACTGGGCCAGCGATGTAATGGGTGGAGCAGCGATCGGTACTTTGATCGGGCTCAAGGTGGTGAAGTACACTCATTCGCATCCGGGAAATTCCATCGATCGCAAGCTTATCAAAGGCAGTACGTCGCGGCTGCTGCCCACGCCGATCGTGTTCTCGTTCCAATTTTGAGGCTTCCCCCCATCACCGCGAGTAGTGCTTGCAGCTGAACGGAATCTTCGTTCTCGCGGAGCTCCCAGGAGAAGTCGCGGAGCGAGTGCGCGAAATAAATGAGCGTTATGACCCGAGGCTTGCCAGGTATAAGCCGCCACACCTGACACTAACCGGATCGTCGGGCGCGGGTCCGATACCACCCTCTGTGAGCGTAGAAGAGATCCGAGCCAAACTCGAGCCCATAACGGCCGAGACCACGCCGATTACCGTCTCGTTCCAGGCTCCGCAGCGGTTTATGCAGACGGATATCGTGGTCCTTCCGGTCGATCCTCACGGTCCTCTCCGGGTACTACATGACAGGATCATTTCGAGCGGACTTCCGTTCGCGCGCGCGCGGTACACTTTTAGCCCACACTCGACCCTGAGCTTGTATCAATCGCTCGACGCGAAGTCGATCCGTGAGCTGCTCAAGACTCGATTGCCGGAGCCGTTCGTGATAAACGCAATTCAGGTTTATCATACGCGGGATCCACAACCTTCACGAAAGCTCCTAGAGCTACCATTGACCGGTGGATCCCAGAAAGATTGAACTCGCGTGGCGCGCGCTCTGGATGCGGGTCATCGGAAGGCTGCTCCCCGGGCTCAGGGAAACCGCGCTCCCGACACCGACGAACTCCGATTACCGGGTGCTGTTCATCCGGTACGAACGAATCGGCGACATGATCATGGCAACGTCGCTGATTCGTAACATCGCGACAACGCTGCCGGGCGGCAAAATCGATGTTCTGGCAACCCCGACGACAGCACCAGTGCTCGAAGGCAATCCGTACGTTGGTAATGTGCTGACGCTCGAGCGAAACTCGATGCGCAGCTACAGGGAGCTAATGAAGCGCCTGCGGCGCGAGCGCTACACCGTGATGGTAGATGGGCGTGTCAACAATCCGCCGATCTTCATTTCGACCCCGCTTCTCATGTACGCCGGCCAGGCGCGATTCAGGGTTGGCGCGGGCGGCGATAGCAAGCCGCGCATCTACAATGTTTCGGTGCCCGCTTGGAACCGATTCGATCATTACATCGAGGGCTCGAAGCAGCTTGCTGTTCCCTTCGGCGTGAACCCGGAATCAGTGGACTGGCAGCCGGAGATTTTTCTGTCGCCTGAAGAACGGGCACGGGCGGAAGAGCAGTGGAAGGAAGCCGCGTCGCTGATGACAACAGACGAGGCGGGAGGAATCACGAAGCGTCTGCTGGTGAATCTCTCCGCTTCCGAGCAAAAGAGAAGATGGCCGGATGGAAAATTCATCGCGACGCTCCGGTCCGCGCGCGATCGTGCCCCGAACATGCCTATCGTCGTGATGGGTCTTCCGGCAGAATGGGAGAGCGTTCAGAAAGTGGCGAGCGCGGTCCGGGCGCTACCAGTTCAGACTCCACGGCTGCGCGACGCATTCGCGCTGGTTGCGGCGGCAGACATGGTGTTCACTCCTGACACGAGCATCTCACACGCCGCGTCAGCTTTCCGCAAGCCGTCACTGGTGCTGCTGAAAAGGGAGCACAAACCCTACGCTCCGTGGAATACGCCGGGCGAGATCATTGCCTGGAACGAAGCCGAAATCCACCAAATGCCTTATGAGCGGGTCGCGAAGGCTCTCAACAAGTTGTTAGCTGAATTCGGGCGTTAACCGCCAACCGCCCAGATCGTCTAACGGGGGTATAAGTCACGATCATTCCTCACCTCCGTTAGGCGGCGGTATCACTATGGCTCGGTCATTTATCGCGCGGTCGGCGGCCTACGTGATCAATGAGCTGCGCCAGGCGGTCGCGAAATATCAGGATGTGAAGGTCGCGGAAGCGGATGGCTACAAGATGTTCGCGTCCCAGATCAGGAATCAGCCGCAATACCATTTCACGAAGGGATGGAACGCGGTACGCAATCAGTGGGGCTTTGACGCGGCGCGGCCGACGTCGCTTCTATATAAAAAGAATGCTCAGGGAGAGTTCGTGCTGATTGGCGCGATGTATACGGCGTCCAAGCGCACATCCGAAGAAGACCTCAATGAGCGAGTCCCGCTCAGTATTGCGCGCTGGCACCGTCATGTGAACTGGTGCATCCCTGGGGGTCGCGCAAAAGAGCGCTGGTACGAGACGAAGGACGGACAGCCGATCTTTGGTCCGCTCGGTGTGGCGACCAAGGAAGAGTGCGATGAGGCAAATGGCCGCTTCATCCCCCAGGCGTTCGGGTGGATGGTCCACGCCAATGTATTTGCCGGAAATGATCTGAGATCCATATGGCACGACGACCATATGAAGCACGATCATGACGCGATGTTGGGGAATCCCTAGAGTTCAAGGCGCGTCACAGGCATTGGAAAACTGGCTACGGAGGCATTTAGGGTCGATCCAAGTCATGAGTCTAGAGTCTTGAGTTGACAGTTGGTCAGTGGTTGTCAGTCAGTGCCCAGTTATTTTGTTTCGATGCCTCCGCAATTCATCTATGTAATGAAAGACCTGCGCAAGGTCGTCCCGCCATCGCGGGAGATCTTGCGCGGGATCTGGCTGTCTTTTTATCCCGGCGCCAAGATCGGCGTGCTCGGCGCCAACGGCGCGGGAAAGTCGTCGCTGCTGCGCATCATGGCCGGTGTCGATCACGATTTCCAGGGCGAGGCCTGGCCGCACCAAGGCACCCGCATCGGATACCTGTCGCAGGAGCCGCAGCTCGATTCTTCCAAGAACGTGAAGGACAACGTCGAGGTCGCGGTGAAGCCGACTCGCGACTTGCTCAGGAAATTCGAGGAGATCTCGAACAAGTTCGCCGAGCCGATGTCGGACGACGAGATGACGAAGCTGCTGGATCAACAGGCCAAGATTCAGGAGAAGATCGACGCAGCGAACGCATGGGATCTCGACCGGAAGATCGAGATCGCGATGGATGCCCTGCGCCTTCCACCCGCCGATGCCGATGTAAGCAAGCTGTCGGGTGGCGAGAAGCGTCGAGTCGCGCTCTGCCGGACCCTGCTCGAGGAGCCGGACATGCTGCTGCTCGACGAGCCGACCAACCATCTCGACGCCGAGTCGGTCGCGTGGCTGGAGAGGTATCTCGCCGAATTCCCGGGGACTGTCGTAGCTGTCACCCACGACCGGTACTTTCTGGACAACGTCGCGGGATGGATCCTGGAGCTCGATCGTGGTGCTGGGATACCATACGAAGGGAACTACAGCTCGTGGCTGGATCAGAAGCGGACCCGCCTCGCGACTGAGGAGAAGCAGGCTTCGGCACGGCAGCGCACTCTGGAGCGCGAGCTCGAATGGGTACGCATGTCACCGCGCGCTCGTCAGACCAAGAGCAAGGCGCGCATTCAGAAGTACGAGGAGCTCGCGACAGCAGCCGAAGGCGAGAAGGTGATGCAGAATGAGATTGTCATTCCACCCCCGGCCCGACTTGGTAACGATGTCGTGATCGCAAAGGGGCTAAAGAAGGCGTACGACGACAATGTTCTGTTCGACGATCTTTCGTTCTCGCTGCCGCGCGGAGGAATCGTCGGAATCATCGGCGCGAACGGCGCGGGCAAGACCACGTTGTTCAGGATGATTGCCGGCAAGGAGAAAGCGGACGGCGGTACTCTGACCATCGGCGACACAGTGCAGCTCGCTTACCTAGATCAGACCCGGGAGCTCAATGACGCCAACACTGTCTACAAGGAAGTGAGTGAAGGGAACGACGTCATCCAGGTCGGGAAGCGCGAAATGCAGACGCGAGCGTATCTGGCGCAGTTCAACTTCAAAGGCGCTGATCAACAGAAAAAAGTAAAAGACCTGTCAGGCGGAGAGAGAAATCGGCTGCATCTCTCGAAGCTGCTGAAATCAGGCGGGAACCTGCTACTGCTCGACGAGCCGACCAACGATCTGGATGTTGATACGCTTCGTGCGCTCGAGGAAGCGCTGGTCGACTTCCCCGGCTGCGCAGTAGTGATCTCGCACGACCGGTGGTTCCTCGATCGCATCGCAACGCACATCCTCGCGTTCGAGGGGAATTCAGAAACCGTCTGGTTTGAGGGGTCTTATCGCGACTACGCCGAAGATTTCAGGAAGAGGAAGGGTGCTGATGCGGACAGGCCGCACCGGATTGCGTACAGGAAGCTGGTGCACCGCTAGGCGAGCACGCCTTGCAGGGAAGCACTGCCCGCCGCAGCATATGTGATCCCGATTTCCGGAGGCATCATGAAGCCACTCGCCTGGATTGGCGTAATTCTTATCATCGCTGGCGTTGTCGTAGTCGCGATGAAGGGAATACCATATACGAAGAGCCGTAACGAAGTCGAAGTCGGACCGCTCACGGTCACGTCGCAGGAACGCGGCTTGGTGACACCGATTGTCGGTGTTGCCGCCATAGTGATTGGCGGGGTGCTGGTGTTCGCGGGGAGAAGTCGCTCGGCATAAGATGCTCGTAACGGCCTTATTTGCCGCGACGCTCCTTCAGGATTCGCTCGTGTACAACGGGCGCGCCAATCGGATCCATGTCGAGATCCCACGGATCGAAGCGACCGTGAGCATCGATGGCGATCTCAATGACGCCGTGTGGGCCCGGGCCGCGCGCCTCACCGGATTCTCACAGTATCAACCAGTCGACGGCCGCCCGGCGGAGGAGTCGACCGAAGTACTGGTGTGGTATTCCCCCGACGCGATCTACTTCGGGATCCGCGCGCGTGAAATACACGGAAACGTCGTCCGTGCGACTCACGCCAATCGCGACAACATCGACAGCGAGGATCAAATCCAGATCCTTCTCGACACCGACAACGCGCGCCAGATCGCGTTTCTGTTCGGCATCAACCCGTACGGCGTTCAACAGGACGGCACGCGTAGCTCTACCTTCGCGGGCGGAGCGGGAGGTCCGTCAGCAACCGGTGGAGGGTTCCGAAACATCAACCCGCTCGAGGGAAGCGTAGATCTGAATCCTGACTATTTCTTCGAGTCGAGGGGGCGTCTGGTCGAGGGCGGCTATGAAGCCGAAGTACGAATACCGTTCAAGAGCCTTCGCTATCAGGATGGCCGGGTACAGAGCTGGGGAATTCACATTCTCCGTCGCGTTCAGCATTCAGGTTTTCAGGATACATGGGCGCCGGCAGTCCGTGCCAACGCGAACTTCCTTGCACAGTCGGGCACACTGGATGGTCTGCACGACCTGAGACGCGGTCTGGTACTTGAGGCGACTCCAACGGCAACCGCTCGTGCCGATCGCGCGGCCAACATTGGTAACGGGCGAGATTTCCAGCAGCGGGGTGAGCTTGGTGGCGATCTCCGCTGGGGCATTCGGCAGAATCTGAGTCTGAATGGGACAATCAATCCGGATTTCTCTCAGGTAGAAGCCGACGTAGGACAAGTGCTGCTCAACGAGCGATTCGCCCTGTTCTATCCGGAGAAGCGACCGTTCTTCCTCGATGGGCTGGAGTTGTTCGATACCCCGAACCAGTTGATCTACACGCGACGTATCGTCGCGCCGCTTGGCGGGCTCAAGCTCACCGGAAAACTCTCAGGCATCAGCATCGGCTCAATGATCGTGAGCGATGATCGGCAGTACTCCTGGGGAGGTAATCACTCTCCGCTGTTTGGTGTCTCACGCCTGAGACGCGACTTTGGTCCCAGCCGTACGCTTGGTGCTGTGCTCACGACGCGCGAGGACGGCGGCAACTATTCACGTGTCGCAGCTGGTGATTTTCGTTTTTACCACTCGAGGCTCTATTTCGCGCAGTTCCAAGCCGCCAATTCCTGGACCGACAGTCTACGCAACCGACGGAACGGATCTCTTCTTCAGGCAGACTGGGACAGGACCGGACGCGCGTGGGGATTTCACTACACCTTGAGATCGCTCGACCCGGCCTTCAACGCCGCGGCTGGTTTCGTGAATCGCACCGGTATCATTGAAGCGAGAACATTCAACCGACTCAGTTTTTACGGGGCGCAGGGAGCATTGGTTCAGACCTACGGCTCGTTCTTCCAGTTGAATCGAATCTGGAACAATGCAGGCTCGGGTCACGGTTTGGCTGAGGGCGGTGAGTCGATCTCACCGAGCGCCACGCTTCGCGGTGGCTGGCAGCTTAGCGGGGGATTGAGTCACAACTACTTCGCCTTTGACCCATCCCTGTACTCTGGCTTGACTGTGCAACGATCGGTAGGAGCAGTGATCGATACCGCGGCGTTCGTCGTGCCTGGCCCGGAGAAGGATCAATGGGGCGGATCGTTCAGAGTGACGACACCAACGTTTCGGTTCTTCAGCGGCACTGCAGGCATTACTCGGAGCGAGGTGCCCATTTTTCGCGAGGCGTCTCCCGGCACCAGCTCACGGATTGATGCAACGCTCGACGTCCGGCCGACTACGGCAATTCGCAGCTCACTCCAGTTCCAACGGCTGACCATCGCGCGCAAGTCCGACGGCTCACGTTTCTCATCGGAGACGATTCCGCGCGTCAAGGTAGAATACCAGGTGAGTCCGCCAATCTTCGTACGGTTGGTCGGTCAGTACGCAGCGCGGTCGCGCACGCCGCTCGAGGATCGAAACGGCAATCCGATTCTCGTGAATGGCGTGCTCGACACCGGCAGCACGATCAACGAGTTCTCGACTGATTGGCTATTCAGCTACCGTCCGGTGCCGGGCACGCTCGTGTATTTCGGCTATGGCTCAACGCTCGAGGAGCCGCGTGAGTTCAGGTTCCAGGATCTACGGCGCACGAGGGACGGGTTCTTCGGAAAGATCAGTTACCTGTTCCGCCTTTAAGCCCGCGCAAAGAGAGCTCGCGTTGATACGACGGCGCGTTCGGGGTAAATACTCGCCAGTGACAGCCCTGGTCTAGGTACCTTTCAGCACAGCGTTTACTCACTACATCAATCAGGCGTCAATCTGCCGTTTACTTCATTAAAACTTCACCCCAGCCTCCACAAAGGACTCAAGGAGCTGGGGTTTCAGCGACCAACTCCAATTCAGGCGGAAGCAATACCCGCGGCGCTCGAGGGCCGCGATATTCTCGCCTGCGCGATGACCGGAAGCGGCAAGACTGCCGCGTTTGTCCTTCCAATCCTGCACCATCTCATCGGCAAACCGCGCGGGAAGACACGCGCGCTGGTCGTAACGCCAACCCGGGAGCTCGCGGCGCAGATTCTCACCGCGCTCGATTCGATGGCGGTTCACACGCCCATTACCGCGGCGGCGATCTATGGCGGCGTGGGTATGGCGCCACAGGAGCATGCGATGCGAGCGGGAGTCGATGTCCTTGTCGCCACTCCAGGGCGCCTGCTCGATCATCTCAGCGCATCCTACGCGAGTCTCAAGAACATCGAATTCCTGGTGCTCGATGAGGCTGACCGCATGCTGGACATGGGATTTCTGCCCGACATCAAGCGCATTCTCAAGATGGTACCGGCCAAACGGCAAACGCTTTTGTTCAGCGCCACGATGCCGCCCCCAATCGCCGCGCTTGCGAGAGAGATGCTGCACAACCCTCTGCTGATCGACCTCGGCCGGCGCTCGCTGCCGGCGGTCGGAATCACTCAGGCTGTCTACCCAGTGAAGCAGGACTTGAAAAAAGATCTGCTGCTGGCGCTGCTCGATCGTGGTGAAATGGCGCAGGCCCTGGTTTTCACCCGTACCAAGCACCGCGCGAATCGGTTGGCCGAGCAGTTGGTGAGACGCGGGATCAAGGCGGAGCGGATTCATGGGAATCGCTCGCAGGGACAGCGCACCGCCGCGCTGGCGGGATTCAAGAACGGTCAGTACAAAGTTCTGGTCGCAACCGATATTGCGGCGCGGGGAATCGACATCGAGGCGCTAGGACACGTCGTCAACTTCGATGTACCGCAGGCACCCGACGATTACATCCACCGTGTGGGCCGTACCGCGCGTGCAGGTGAGGTCGGTGACGCTTTCACGTTCGTCGCGCCTGACGAACATAACGATCTTCGTGCGATCGAAAAGGCGATCGGGAAGCGACTACCGCAGATCACGATTCCGGACTTCGATTACAACGCGCGACCCGAGGGTCGTCTCGAGATTCCGATTGGCGAGCGGATCGCCGCGATTCGGGGGAGGAAGGCAGAGGAGCGCGCACGGTCCAAGGCGAAGGCGAGTCGGAACGGTGGACCACCTCGCGCGCACGGCGGCCGGACTTCACACAATTCACAGGAGTCAGGCTCCCGCGGTCGCGGGTCCCGCACCGGTCGCTCGCGGCAACGTCACCGCAGCCGGTAGCACACTACAGATTGACCGAAACGAAGCGGGCTCAAGCTCGTATTGTCCAGAGGCGGTGGTGAATCATGGAGCTGCGATCCGACCTCATTCGTGGCACGGTGCTCGGACTGCTGATCCTGGGTATTGGCGGCCGTGTGCTGATGCGCGTCATCGCGCATATGGAAGGAAGGGTTCCGGTCTTCACCGAAGGAACCATCACAGTTCTGCTTGCCGGGACCGTCGCCGGCGCCTTGACGGGCCTGATCTACTACCTGCTGCGCCGTTTCGTGCGCAAGCCGTGGCTGCGAACGGCTGCGTTCATAACGATCTGTGAGCTGATCTCCTGGCGAGGCGTTAGTGGTCTGCTGCCACTGCCGCAAGCGATGTTCATGACACTCGCCCTCGTCTATTTGGTGATAGTGGATCTCCTCGGGCGCCGCTCGCAGCCCGCCCGCACTCACCTTGAAGCCGGTGCCGCATGAGACTTGAGTGATAGCGGTTGAGCCCCGCCGCGATCACTCTTAAGTCCATGCCGATATCACTCGCCGCGCGCAATGTCACACATCGTTTTGGCAATGTCGTCGCCCTCGACGACGTAAGCGTCGAAGTTCCGGCAGGCCGTGCGGTCGCGCTCGTCGGCGAGAGCGGATCTGGCAAGACGACGCTCCTTCGCTGCTTCAACCGGCTCGTCGAGCCGCAGCGTGGAGAAGTCAGAGTCGGAGACAAGGATGTTCGGACCCAACCCGCCGTGTTGCTGCGTAGAGGAATCGGATACGTACAGCAGCATGGAGGGCTGCTGCCGCATTGGCGGGTGCTTCGCAACGTTGCTCTCGTGCCAATGCTCAGAGAGATGCCCGATGCAACAGACGCGGCGCGACAGGCACTGGAGCTCGTCGGACTTCCGGCCTCGGACTTTGGCAATCGATTTCCGCATGAGCTCTCGGGCGGTCAGCGTCAGCGCGCGGCTGTAGCGCGCAGTATCGCTGCACGCCCCGGTGTAATCCTGCTCGACGAGCCCTTTGGCGCGCTGGATGCGATCTCGCGAGCGGATCTTCAGGAGTCGTTCGATAGACTCCGCCACGATCTGTCTGTGACGACGCTGTTGGTGACGCACGACCTTGCCGAAGCGGGGCGCCTCGCGGACGAAGTAGTCGTGATGAGGGCGGGCCGGATAGAGCAGCAGGGAACGATGCGCACGCTGATCACTGCGCCGGCCACCCAGTATGTCGCGCGGCTCATAGAGCGCGCGCGAGCCGGACTCGAGGCTCTACGCCTATGATGCGCGTTACCCGGGTGCTGGTGTTAATGAGTCTCATGCCGGCGGCCTATGTCAGTGCACAAAGCCCGGGCGTGCCTCCGGCTCCGCAGAATCGCCCGGTCATTGTCGCGTCCAAACCATTCGGCGAATCGTACTTGTTGTGCGAGATGTTCGCGCAGCTTCTCGAGTCGCGAGGCCTGAGAGTCGAACGGCGGCCAGGACTCGGCGCCACCGAGATTGCGTTTGGCGCCTTGCGCCGTGGGGCGATCGATGCCTATCCCGAGTACACGGGAACCGGCTTGATCGCGATCCTCCATGACTCGCTGTCCGATTCGGTGCTTGCCGATCCACGCGCGGTATTCGCCCACGTCGCGAGACGCTTCGCTGACGAATATCGGGTGCGCTGGCTCCCACCGCTGGGATTTCAGAATACCTACGCAATCGCTGTGACCAGAGCCACGGCAAGCAAGTACCGTCTGCGCACACTGAGCGACCTGGCGCGGGAGGGTCCGTATCTGACGGCAGGATTTACCGCGGATTTCATTGGCAGAAGTGATGGACTCGTGGGCCTTTCACGGGTGTACGGGCTGCACCCTCGTGCGGTGCGGCCACTGGCACCGGCGGTCAAGTATCAGGCGCTCGCCTCCGGTGCCGTCGATGTGATCGATGGTTATTCGACTGACGGTTTGCTCGCGCGGTACGATCTCGTCACACTCGTCGATGACCGACATTTCTTTCCGCCGTACGAAGCCGCCGCCCTCGTGACGGAAAAACTCGGAATGGAAATACCGGCCGCTATCGACGCGCTTACGCTCCTGAGCGGGCGCCTCGACGAGAGCACCATGCGCCAGCTCAATCGTCGCGTGGAAGTGGACGGAGAAGACATTACTGTTGTAGCTGCAAGCGAGCTGAGGGCACTCGGCCTCGTTGGTGGCGGACGCACGACAGCAAAGGTTGAAGGGAGTACACGTCCCGGATTCATTAGATACCTCTGGGATCGCCGGACGAATCTAGCCGAGCTCACGCTACGCCATCTGCTGCTGGTTGGACTTGCCCTTCTCGCTGCGGTATTGGTGGCTGTCCCATTTGGCCTCTTCCTCGAGCGAACGCGACACTTGGCCGAGCCGGCGATTGGCGCGCTCGGTGTGCTGCAGACGATTCCGAGCATCGCGCTTCTCGCTTTCATGATTCCTTTGCTCGGGGTCGGCGTCACACCTGCGCTGGTGGCGCTATGGCTCTATGCCCTGTATCCAATCGGGCGCGGAACCTATACGGGCGTGCGTGACGCCGATCCCGACGCAGTGAGCGCGGCGGAAGCTCTCGGGACTACTCCGGTACAACGGCTGCTCTGGGTCCGGCTTCCACTCGCGGCGCCGGTTATTATGGCGGGAATCCGCACCGCCGCCGTCATCACCGTCGGCGCGGCGACCCTCGCTGCCTTCATTGGTGCGGGGGGCTTGGGTGAGCCAATCGTCGCCGGACTTGCTCTTGCCGACACGCGCATGATTCTGTCAGGAGCGTTACCAGCTGCGGCTCTGGCGCTCCTGGTGGATGGGGTTCTGGCGCTAGTGGAGAGACTGGTCGCTCCCGCGCACCGGCGAGAGGGAATCTGGCGGAAGCACGACCTCCAAGCGGGACCGCGGCCTGCCTAGCTCAGTGTAGCAGCGCGCGAGAGGCTGAAATTGCTGAATCGAGAAATTCGCGAATCTGCCGCTCTTGCGAGGCTGCCGCGCCAAACCGTGAACCTGGGAGAACGGCGCCGACCCATTCATCGGTGTGCCACGTTCCGCTCCCCCATAGAGGGCGAGACCGGGTCCGTGACGCCGCAGGTTGCGGGCGCATCCTGACGTAAAAATACGGCTCGTCGTAGTACTCATCGCCAGGCTCCAAACCGACACCAATGGTGCGGCCCGGCGCGACCTCGATGACTGTTGCGATATCAAAGTGATGTGGAAAGCATCTGACTCCGCTTGCGACAAGTGCTGATCGGGCGACGGATTCGAGCAACGCCGCGGCGTTGCCAAACCACTTTGCGAGCTCCTCAAAGCGAGCCGGCTCGCTGGCATCGAACGATTCGCCGTAGGTGACGTCGTGCCTGGGTATCTCGTAGTGCCGAGTGAGAGTGTAACGCGCTCCCTCGGCCCCGATGAGCTTGATCCGCGACCGAATCCAGTCTCTCGCTTCGATGATGGTGCGTCCGTGGAGCTGGTACTCACCTATCAGCCGGTTCTCTTCAGTGACTATGAGTACGGCGAGCTTAACCGGTCTCACGCCGACGCGGAACGCAGTCTTGGCCGGAATCACGGACGAGAATAACCCACCAAGGGCAGGTATCCATTCGAGACTACTGTGACTGTGATCGGGAACGCGCGGGAGGAAGGATATTCCGGCAGCGGCTCCGAATTGTGCCGCATGATGAAGCTGCAAGCGGGAATCAGTGAGCCTGGTCGCTGCTTCGGGTCGAACCGGCTCCCAGGTCCTTGGAGATGGGCGCCGTACTTCGTGCGTCTCGCGCGGAATCAGTTCCACGGAACCATCCAGTAATATCACTATCAGCATACGACACCGGACGCGCGCCCACAAGCAAACAAATCGGTGACTGCTGAGCATACGCTTCGCCGCGCCGGAGGGAAAACGCCGACTGGAGAGCGTTATATTGGCGCATTGTGCCGAGGAAGAACGTCACTAGCCAACGTGCCCCGCGAGAGAAAGCGCGGCGCGGTTCCGGTGCCAGCGAGCGGGCCAACCGCCTTTACGAGTCGCTGCGCAACATGATCGTCCGCGGCCAGCTCGCCCCGGGTGCCCGGCTAGTCGAGACCGAGGTGGCTGAGCGATTTGGTGTGAGTCGCACACCGGTGCGGGCCGCGTTCCAGCGTCTGGAACGCGAAGGCTACGTCGTCGCTTCGCCGACACACCAGGCGCGGATGACGGTTGCCCCTCTAACGCGTGAAGATGTCGGAGAGCTGCTCGAGATAGTGGGCGAGCTGGAGGGTCTTGCTGCTCGTAGTGCCGCGGGACTAACCGATGGAGAACGGGAGCGTTTAACCAAAGACCTCGGCACTCTCAACGCCGAGTTCCGGAGGGCGGCATCCGTCCGTGGCGCTCAGCCGGGCAGGCTGTACGAGCTCGACGAAAGATTTCACCGCCGCTATGTCGAAGCCGGCGCCGGCTTACGACTCCGGGCCCTGCACGAAGCCGTCAAGCCTCAGGCGGAGCGCTACATCAGGATGTACATCGCGCTTCTGCTCGACACTGTGGCCACGGCCGGAACTGAGCACGACGCTATAATCGAAGCCATTCGCACGGGGAACTCCGGTGCGGCCCAGCGCGCCGTACAGACGAACTGGCGTCACGCAGCCGACCGATTAGCGCGGGCGATCGAGGTGATGGGGGAGCAGGGAAGCCGGTGAAGGCAACTGCAACTGAGAACTGCTAGGCCACCTGCTTCCTGCTGAATGCTGCCAGCGGCCAGTTGCAGTACCAGTCCAACTACTGCAGGATATGAGTACCACGACGTCTGATCACTAGCCAAGAGGGAAGATCAAGATGGCCAACAAGATGACTCCGCGTAGAACCAAGAAGGCAGCCGAAAAAAAGAAGACGGCAGTTGGCAAGAAGATCATCGCCGTAGTCGGCGCGACGGGCGCACAGGGAGGCGGTCTCGTCCGCGCGATCCTCAACGACACCAACGGCCCGTTCGTGGCGCGCGCCATCACCAGAAACGTGAACTCCGACAAGGCGAAGGCGTTGGCGAACGCCGGGGCCGATGTCGTCTCAGCGGATCTCGACGACGTGAAGAGTCTCAAGAAAGTATTCGAAGGCGCTCACGGCGTTTTCTGCGTTACCAACTTCTGGGAGCACTTCAAGCCGGAAAAGGAGATCTCCCAGGCTCGCAACATGGCCCAGGCCGCAAAGGATGCGGGCGTCAAACACGTCATCTGGTCGACTCTCGAAGACACGCGTAAATCGATTCCACTGTCGGACGACCGGATGCCGACCCTGATGGGCAAGTACAAGGTTCCGCATTTCGACGGGAAAGGCGAGGCTGACGCAGTTTTTGCCGAGCTCGGTGTTCCGACGACGCTGCTGGTGACGTCGTTCTACTGGGAGAACTTCATCTATTTCGGAATGGGTCCCAAGAAAGGCGCCGATGGCAAGCTCGCTATCACACTACCGATGGGGAACAAGAAACTGGCAAGCATCGCGGCAGAAGACATTGGCAAAACAGCCTACGCGATCTTCGACAAAGGCGAGGAGATGATCGGCAAGACAGTTGGAATTGCGGGCGGACACCTGACCGGTGCCCAGATGGCGAAGTCTCTCTCGAAGGCTCTGGGGCAGCAGGTGAACTACAACGCAGTCCCACCCGCCACTTTCCGAGGGTTCGGATTCCCAGGCGCGGAAGACCTGGGCAACATGTTTCAGTTCAACAGCGAATTCGAGCAGGATTGCTGCGACGCGCGCAGCATTACCGAAACGAAGAGCCTCAATCCCGAGCTACAGAACTTCGACCGCTGGCTGGCCGAGAACAAATCGAGAATCCCGCTTGGATAACGAGCGCCGGTGCGCTCAACATGAATTAGGGCAGCCGCTCGGGAGATTTTACCTGTTTCCTCTCGATCGGCTGCGCAGCTCCAGCACCGATTGCACGCGCTCCCTCTCCTTCCGTGAAGAGCCGGGTGAGAAAGCGCTGACCCTCTCCGATCCGCTCAACTTCCACCGCCGTTGCCTCTACCGCCTGCTCCATCCGGGAGAGTCGCTCGGTGATCTCCCTCGGGAATGAGGTGACGACGGTTGCACTGCGGCGCCAAATCCGTCGTGCGAAGGCGATCGACAAGGGGAGGAAGAAGACAAAAATGAAAATTGTGCCCACAATGTAAGCTTCCTCCGGCGGGCCCTGACGCACGAATCGTGGAGGCTCGACCACCGCGCCCGGTATACCGGCGGCTTGGGCAATCTGAGCCGCGTTGGAAGCCAACATCCCATCCACCGCGGTGATGCGAGAGCTGACATCGGTCATCCGTGCTTCCAGAGCCGTTTTTTCGGGTCCTGCCGGCAACTGCTGGAGCTGACTGGAAATCTCTCTGCGGGTACCCTCGAGCTCCTCGACTTGGTTTGTTAACTCACGGCGTTGCGCCCGGAAGCCTTCGTAAATCGCGGAGGCACTGGGGGCGGTGCGCGCACCCGCGGCCAGAACAGGAGCGTTTGGAGTTGAAGGCGGGGCATGCGGTTGTGGCTGGATCAAATGGTCCTCAGCGCGAACAAGTGGTTCTCGTAGATGGCTAACTTGTCAAACTTCATCTAATCTACGTTTTTGATCGATGAATTTCTTCAATGTGTCTCGTGGACAGGAGCGGAGCCAGCAATGAATGAGGTAAGGCTCGAGACAGAGCGCCTAATTCTCCGCACTTACCGGCTGAGTGATTTCGAGGATCACCTCAAGCTGTGCGCGGATCCTAACGTCATGCGATACCTACTCGGCGGCAAGCCGATGTCGCGCCTGGAAGCGTGGCGCCACATGGCGTTTCTCGTCGGCCACTGGGAGCTACTGGGCTACGGGTATTTCGCGGCTGAGGAGAAAGCGACGGGCCGGTTCGTTGGCCGCATCGGATTCACGAATCCAGAAGGCTGGCCGGGTTTCGAGCTAGGCTGGACGATCGCCCCGGAGTTTCAGGGGAGAGGGTTTGCTACGGAAGGCGGCAAGTTTCTTCTGGAGTACTCGTTCAATGAAATGAAGAGAGACCACGTGATCAGCGTTATCCACCCCGACAACAAGCCATCGATCAGAGTTGCCGAACGATTGGGGGAAAAGCTGGAAGGACGGACAGAAGTCGCCGACATGTCAATGCTGATTTACGGGATCGACAATCCAAGGCGGTAGGCCTCGCTGTGGCGGGCCCTCGAGCGCTGCCACTCGATGAGTCCCGCTACTGCCAGCGCCAGTAGTACTGCGTAAAGTCCGGCCGAGAGCAGCAGCTGTTTTTTCCAGAACAGTACGACATAGCCGACGTTGACCGCGATCCAGAGCCACCAGTTCTCCAGAACTTTTCTGGCCAGCAGCCAATTCGCCACCAGGCTCGTCGTCGAGAGAGCCGCGTCGGCGTAAGGCGCCGCAGCGTTGGTCCAGCGAGCGAGACCAGCGCCGACGATCAGAGATACGATTGCGGTTCCCGCGAGCCAGACGGCTCGAGTTCGCCAACTGAGAGTGACAATCGGCGCCTGTCCCTGACCGCGTTCTCCGCCGTGTGCCCAGTACCACCAGCCATAGAGATTCTGCACGACGTAGATCGGCTGGAGCGCAGCATCCGCATACAGGCGCGCGCGAATGAACACCACGAGATAGGCAAGAATGCCCACGATCGCCACCGGCCAGCAGCTGATTTTTTCCTTGATCGTGAGGACGATACCAACGAGTGTCATCACCACGGCGACCAACTCAACAGGGGCCATGGGGAAATGTTGGTATCCCGGCCGATCTCACGCTATATCCTTCTAGATGAGACCCCTCCCTTTCGTCTGGCCATATGCACTCGTCTTCTGGGCGGTCAACATTTGGGCGTTTCTTCCTGAACGGAAGGTCGTGCAGGGTGGTCTAGAAGGTGCGAAGCGGGCCGATTCGCAAGACAGCAGCTCAACGAAAGTGATACTTGGCGGAACAGCGGCGGCGAGCTTGCTGGCGTATCCGGCCGCTTTCGTTCAGGCTTGGTCCTTTCCGAAAAACTGGCAGGTGCCGCTCTTTGTCGCTGGAGTGTTGATGATATTGCTCGGCAGCCTGCTTCGGCGTTACTGCTGGCGGGTACTGGGCGAGTATTTCACTGGCGATGTGACCGCGAAACCGGATCAACCTGTCATTACATCAGGGCCCTATCGCCTGGTGAGACATCCCTCCTATACCGCCGGGATGATGATGTTCATCGGAGTCGGATTGGCGCTTGGCAACTGGGTAAGTCTGGCGCTCCTGACTATCGCAACCATCGCGACATACAGCTACCGGGTAGCGATCGAGGAGCGGGCGCTGCTCGAAACGATCGGCGAGCCGTACAGATCCTACATGAGAGAGCGGAAGCGCTTCATACCGTACATCGTATAGAGATTGGGAGATCGGCCGGAGGCTTGCAGCGGAATGCGATAAGTTGCAGTAACTGGACGCCTCAAAGGAGGAAGATTACTGATGAGATTTCCTTCGGCTGCAATGATGCTTCTAATCGCTTGCGCGGCCCCGTTGTACGGGCAGGCAAGTCGTGGTGCGCCACCACCACCAGATCCTCGCGCGGGATCCCGGATACAACCGCGCCCACCGGCACCTTTGGTTCCCCCGATCCAGCTCGAAGATCAGTGGACGACGGCACTGGTCCGGCGCGACTCCAGAACATTCGACCGGCTGCTAGCGCCCGGCTTCGTTTACACGGAGAACGCGTCAGTCATGGATCGCAAGGATGTGATCAAGAGCATTTCGGGACCTGATCGCATCGAGTGGGCGCGAAATGAGGGCATGAAGGTTCACGACTTCGGCGACGTACAGGTGATTACCGGCGTGCTTCATATGCGAGGAAGGGGCAAGCAAGGCGCGTTCGACCGACGGTTTCAGTTCACCGATACATGGCAGCGTCGGAACGGACGATGGCAAATCATCGCCGCGCAGGACTACTTGATTCCCAAGTAGAGAGTCCTGCCGGGAACGAGGGAACGAGATGGTTAGAGGCGCACGAGGAACTGCGGTTCTATTGATCGCGGTGTTGTGGGCGTGCAGCACCGAGCGGCAAACCGCGACGAGTGACACTGCCATGAGCTCCGGCCCGCAGGCGACATCAGCCGCTGCCACCGGGACCGGCGGTCCTTCGGGGGCAAGGATCGCTGTCGCTCACGCCGGCCCAGCCGGCGAATGGCAGATGCCTGCCGGCGACTACGCCAACTCGCGATACAGCGAGCTCTCATCGATCACTCCGCAGAACGCAGCCAGCCTCAAGGTGTCGTGGGCTTTCTCGACCGGTGTACTGCGGGGACATGAAGGCCAGCCGCTCGTCGTCGACAACACCATGTACGTCGTCACTCCCTATCCCAACGTGTCCTACGCGATCGATCTGGCGCAGACGGGACAGCCGCTCAAATGGAAATTCCGTCCTGTGAACTCACAGCAGGCGATCGGCCGCGCGTGCTGTGATGTGGTGAATCGCGGGGCTGCCTACGCGGATGGAAAGATCTTCTATAACCTGCTCGATGGGCATACGGTCGCCGTCAATGCTGCGACGGGGGCGCAGGTGTGGCGGACAAAGATGGGCGATCTGTCTCGAGGTGAGACGATCACGATGGCGCCGATCGTCGTGAAGGGTAAAGTCATCGTCGGCTCGAGCGGTGGCGAGATGGGAGTGCGCGGATGGATAGCCGCGCTCGATGCGGCAACCGGCAAGGAGGTATGGCGCGCATACAACATTGGGCCCGACAAGGATGTGAAAGTCGGCCCGAAGCTCAAGACGTTCTACGCGCATGACCGCGGCAAGGATCTCGGGGTCACCTCCTGGCCCGGCGACACGTGGAAAACTGGCGGTGGCGCCGTGTGGGGTTGGATCTCGTACGACCCCGCGCTCAATCTGATCTACCACGGCACCAGCAACCCCGGACCATGGAACTCGAATCAGCGAAAGGGTGACAACAAGTGGACGGCAGCCATCCTGGCGCGCGATGGTGACACGGGTGAGATGGTGTGGGCATTTCAGGTGACGCCGCACGACATGTGGGATTACGACGCCGTGAACGAGAACATCCTCGTCGACCTGCCGATCAAAGGTCAGATGCGAAAAGCCCTGGTGCACTTCGACCGCAACGGGTTTGCGTACACGATGGACCGGGCAACCGGTGAAGTCATTCTGGCAGAGCCGTTCGTGCCGATGAACTGGTCGACGGGGATCGACCTGACGACGGGGCGTCCGAATGTCGTCGAGACAAAGCAGACTGCGCAGGACAAGCTCGTTAAAGACATTTGCCCAAGTCTCGAGGGCGGCAAGAACCAGCAGCCCGCTGCGTTCTCACCGCAAACCGGTCTCTTCTATGTGCCGACGAACAACCTCTGCATGGACTTTACGGCGCGCGCAGTGACCTACATCGCCGGCACTCCGTTCATCGGCGGCAACGCTCCGGAGAAGGGTGGCCCCGGAGGTTATCGAGGTGAATTCATCGCGTGGGATGCAACTACCGGAAAGAAGATCTGGGGCATAAAGGAACCGTATCCGGTGTGGGGTGGCGCTCTCGCGACGGCGGGCGGTGTCGTCTTTTACGGAACGCTGGACGGCTGGTTCAAGGCCGTCGATGCGCGCACTGGAAAAGTTCTGTGGCAGTTCAAGGTCGGCTCGGGTGTGGTGGGCAACCCTGTTACCTACACGGGTCCGGATGGGAAGCAGTATGTCGCGATTTATGCGGGCATAGGCGGGGACATGGGACTTCTGATCGCCGGTGATGTGGCAGCCAACCTGCCCTACGATGTTCGCGAGCGTGGAACGACCTTGCCGGATATCGCCAGATGGACGAGCTGGGGCGGCGAGCTCTTCGTGTTCTCTCTGTGATGCTCGAAGGAATCCGGTCGATGAGAATTCAAAGCTGCATTCGGTGGGCGATGCTGTTCTGCGGAATGTGCGTGGCTGCAGGGTGTCAGCGCGGCGACGGGGGACGAAGCGACACATCTACAGCGGTGGTGACTGCGGTGTCGGCCAACTTTCCTGACAATAGTAACGCCGGCCATCTTCTGGTCGCCGGAGACAGTCTTCGTCTCATCGAGCACGAGGAGATTCTCCCGGTCGGATTTCCTTCCGCGATAAAGCCGATACTGATCAAGAATCCTTATGAGGGAGACAAGCGCGCGACCGGAGTCGGCGCACAACTTTTCGTGGCGTACAACTGCCTCGACTGTCATGGCGCCGAGGGATCGGGAGCGATGGGTCCGAGCTTTCAGGATGGCCGCTGGCACTTCGGCGGATCGCCAGGGGAGGTCTTCGAATCGATCTATCAGGGACGACCTGATGGAATGCCGGCGTGGGGCGGGCGCATCTCCAATGATCAGATCTGGATGCTCACTGCGTACGTGCGTTCGCTTTCATCCAAGGATCTGAGCACCGAAAACTTTACCGGCAAGACAGTGGAACGGACCGGGCACTGAAGACAGCCCCGCAGCGGCAGAGATCGTGCAGGTAGTAGAGTGGCGAGGTAGAGATGATCAGCAGAATCTGGCACGGCTGGACTACGCATGAGAATGCGGACAAGTACGAGTCGCTTCTTAGGGCGGATATTCTGCCCGGAATTCACCGCATTAGGGGCTATACGGGAGCGTACCTGCTCAGACGCGACGCCGGCGATAACGAAGTGGAATTCCTTACCATGACTCAATTCACCGACATGAAAGCGGTGATAGAGTTCGCTGGTTCCGATTACGAACGGGCCGTGATCGCGCCAGGAGCCGGCAAGCTGCTGACTCGCTACGATGCGCGGTCGGCTCACTACAACACCTTGTTGACTCCATCGGATGTGAGAGCGCTGGCCGCACGGACGAGTGGGCGGCACAAGGTACTCTAGGGACTCAAGAAGACGGCGGAGCGGGCGGCACCCCTCCAAACGCGTTGATGATCGCGAGTCCCATGTTGGCGAGGGTCAGCTGCGGCTCGTTGTCCAGGATCCAGCGCTGATCCTTGTTCTCCTTGGTCATGACGCACGCCACGACGCGGTTGCGCAGGTACCAAAGCGTGCACTCGGTTCGCACCGCATCGGTTTCGCCATCCTTGTGAGCGGCGCGCACGCCGCCAGCGTAGCGCTGCAGCATGAAATCAGTGGTATTGTGCTCGAGAATGTTGAGCATCGTCGAATCTGCCGCAGGATTCACCGCCTTGCCCAACGCCATCAGCTCGAACAGGTGGGCCATTTCGTTCGGTGTGGTCACGCCGAGTCCGTATTTTACGGAGCTATCCATGGCGACGCTGGAATTGCGAAGGAAGCTCTTCGAGTGCACGCGGGTATGCTGGAGGCCCAGCGAGTCCATTTTTGCCCAGACCCGCCGGATGATGATGCGATCGAGTAGGAGGTTCGTCGCGGTGTTGTCACTGATCGTGGACATGAGCCAGGCGGCGTCGTTTACCGTCAGCACTGTGCCGTTGTGCAGGAACTGTATCACCCCCGAGCCGGGGACCTGATCGATTTTCAGAACCGTCAGCGGGTCGTCGAGCGAGAGCTTTCCCTTTGCTACCAGATCGTAGACGGTGACGAGAATCGCAACCTTGATCAGGCTGGCGGTGGGGAAAGTCTCATCTCCGCGTCTGTTGATGCGTGCGCCCGTCTCGAGATCGATGACGCTGTAACCAACGACGCCGTGATGCGCATCGGCGATCGAATCGAGCTTCTTGCGGAGAGCTGCAGTGTCAGCCCTGACAATCTGCAAACGGGCGCCTCCGGATTGGCCTCCACGAGTGGCAGCGCATGCGATGACGCCAGCCAAAAGGATCGCGGCGTAGCTGGCAACGACACGCATTGTGCGGCAACGGGTCATGGTGCGATATGGAGAAGGGGGAGTCCAACAAAGAGAATTCCCGGAAGCAAAATAGCCAAAAACCCGTGATGTGTATGCTTTTTGCCTCCTCGCTGTTGACAGGAGGAAAAAAGCGATGTCGATCAATCGATCAAAATGCAGGCTGATGACGCTTGTCATCGTGGCGCTGGCGGCCGTCGCGTGCAGCAAAAAGGAGAAGTACGCCGACACGTCGGTGATCGCTGCTCCCGGAGACACGTTGGGGCTGGCTGCAGGCACAGCGACTCCGTCGGGCAACTGGACGGACGAAAACATCTTTGCACTGCTCGATGAAGCAAACATGTCAGATAGTGCCGCGGGGGCCATCGCAGCAACAAAGGGGACTGCGTCAGCTGTGCGTGACTTCGGAAAGCAAATGATGCGCGATCATCACCAGCTTCGTGCGCGAGGTGAGGCGCTCGCGAAAAAGCTGAAGATCACCCCGGCATCGCCATCAGACGACCCGGTCATGTCCGACTCCCAGAAGCACATGGACGTTCTCAACTCCACTGCAAAGGGCAAGGACTTCGACAAGGCGTACATCGACGGTGAGGTGGACATTCACAAAAAGGTTCTCGAGATGGCTGTCAAAGCAGCCGCGCAGACACAAAACACCGAGTTGAAAAACCTGATCCAGAAGGCTGCTCCGCTAATTCAGGGTCACCTCGACAGGGCTGAAGCGATTCAGAAGGCTCTCAAATAGACCAAGAGACAACTTGGCAAAAGTCCCGGCCGTGAATGAGATTATCTCCGTCTCTTCACTCCATACTCAATGCCCGGTCAGTTCTCGCGCTCTATTCTCGCGCTCGCCTTCCTCGCAAACCTTCCGGCGACTCTATCCGCTCAGACGGCGCGTACTGACAAGACGACACCGCCGGTGTTCGACGCCGACTCAGCGCGCCTCGCTGAATTGCCATGGCGCTCGATCGGACCCGCCGTCACTAGTGGTCGTGTCGTCGACTTCGCGGTGCCTGAAGGTCCCAAGTCGCAGATCGGTGAGCGTTTGGGCGAAGTCTTCTACGTCGCTTCGGCATCAGGCGGTGTATGGAAGACGACCAATGGCGGAACTACCTACGAGCCCATCTTCGATCGCCAGGGCTCGGCCTCAATCGGAGACATCGCAGTAGCGCCAAGCAATCCCGACATCGTCTGGGTCGGCACTGGCGAGGCGAACAATCAGCGTAGCTCGTCGTGGGGCGACGGTGTGTACAAGTCAGAGAATGGCGGGAAAACGTGGACGAACATGGGCCTCAAGAAATCGGAGCACGTTGGGCGAGTAATCATCCACCCAACGAATTCGCAGATAGTGTTCGTCGCGGCCGCGGGTCCACTGTGGGGAGCAGGCGGAGACCGCGGACTCTTCAAAACCACCGACGGTGGACGAAGCTGGAAGAACGTCAAGAACATCGACACTCATACCGGATTCACCGACGTCATCTTCGATCCAGCGAATCCGGATGTGATGTACGCCGCGTCGTTCCAGCGTGAGCGTCGTCCGTACACTTACGTAGGCGGCGGACCCGGCAGCGGTCTCTGGAAAAGCATCGATGGCGGAGATACCTGGACACGACTCACTGAGGGTCTTCCAAAAGGTGACGTCGGAAGAATCGGTCTCGACGTAAGCAGGTCGAGTCCGAACATCGTCTATGCTACGATCGAAACCAAAGTGACCGGCAACGGTGCTGCCACCGGCAACACCGAAGGGAGCGTCTACCGCTCGGACGATTACGGTGCGAGCTGGCAGAAGATGGGCACTGGATCTTCCTATGCCTGGTACATGGGGCAGATTCGTGTGGATCCCACAAATCCTGAACGCGTTTACTTCCAGGGCGTGCCGCTGCAGGTATCGACTGACGGCGGGCGGACATTCAAGAGCACGGCTACCGCAGCACACGTTGATCATCACGCGATGTGGATCGACCCAACCGATCCCGATCATATCATCATCGGATCGGACGGCGGGGTTTACATCACCCATGATCGCGGGCGGACCGTCGATTTTGCTCCGAATCTGCCGATTGCGCAGTACTACGCAATCGCCACTGACCTCCGCCAGCCATACTATTTCGTGTACGGCGGCTTGCAGGACAACAGCAGCTGGGGCGGCCCGAGTCAGACCAGAAACCGGCAAGGAATCACCAACGCCGACTGGATTCGTACCACCGGTGGCGACGGCTTCTACGCGCAGATCGATCCGACTGATCCGAACACCGTGTACGGCGAATCACAGGGCGGTGACATCGTGCGCTACGACGTCAGGACCGGGGAGCAGAAAACCATAAAACCACTCCCCGAATTTGGCGGGAAGCCGTATCGCTGGAACTGGAGCTCGCCAATGCTGATCTCGCCGTACGATCACAACACGCTCTATTTCGGCGCGAATTATCTCTTCAAAAGCAAGAACCGCGGTGACGCATGGACGCGGCTGGGTCCCGACCTCACGCGACAGCGCAATCGCGACAGCCTCCTCGTAATGGGGAAAATCTGGCCGCGTGACGCAATCGCGCGGCATCAAGGCACTGCGGATTACGGGAACATCAGCACCATCGACGAATCTCCAATCAGGCAGGGGCTGTTGTATGTCGGAACCGACGATGGTGTGATTTCTGTTTCGCGTGATGGCGGCACAACGTGGAATCGAATGACCAAATTCCCCGGCGTTCCGGACGAGACCTACGTGAGCCACGTCGTAGCATCGCGGTTCAACGAAGGAACTGTGTACGCGACGATGGACAATCATCGCAACAATGATTTCAAGCCGTACGTGCTGAAGAGCACCGACTACGGCGCGCACTGGGCCCCGATTGCATCGAGTCTTCCAGTAAATGGGTCGGTACAGGTCGTTCGGGAGGATGTTGTCGAGCCGAATCTGCTCTTTGCCGGAACTGAGTTTGGAGCATTCTATTCGGCGAACGGCGGCGGCTCCTGGACCCAGCTGAAGTACAACATTCCGACAGTTGCCGTGCACGACATCGTGATCCACCCTCGTGAGCGCGATCTGGTAATCGGTACGCACGGGCG